>SAMEA3663297__coassemble_137_pt1 | contig 54190 bp, 44 predicted proteins | sample SAMEA3663297__metabat2_low_PE_020 | metagenome-assembled genome bin SAMEA3663297 (sample SAMEA3663297) | pig gut metagenome | biome: pig gut; feature: pig-associated habitat; material: faeces | place: China | collected 2013 | reverse complement strand
TAGATTGTGGTAGTCATAGATGTGCTCCTTTTCTTAAGTGAAAGATAGAATGAAAGTGAAAATCAGGTCTGAGAAGTTTATAAAAGCAATGAAATTATTATAAAATGTAAAACCCGGTATTCCTCAAATTTGAATTATGTGTTATGATTAAATATCAAAGTGTTTCGTTTGTTTGATCAGGAGGGAATATGAATCATATTAGAAGACGAATGATAATTGTACTTGCAACAGCAGTTGCCATAGTATTGGCATTTGGAATTACAGAGAAGACAGGCAGCAGTCTGTCCTGTGTTGAGGCGGCCGGGCGTCCTGTTGAAATTGAATCCTGCCTGATTTCGGGAACGGACGTTGTATGCCAGCTCAGTGCGGGCAGCGTTCCTGCAAGTGATGACGGCAAGTTCTATGTTTTTGCAAATGAGGTTTATCAGGATGGTCCTACCGGTGATGTTGTGGCAACGGTTAAGGCCGGTAAATCTGTTTCAGTCAGCTTTCCTTTAAACTATAACAGTGCGGAATCCAATTTGAGCCGCAAGTTTTTGATTGCCGTGAAGCGTGGCGGACAGATGCTTCAGGTCAGTGACGAGCATTATATCACCAATCCGGAAGCAATTGCGGCACATACCTCTGCTCGCATGAATGTCGGCATCAAAGGGATTTTGCCTGACACAACAAAGCTTGCAAACGGGGAATTGGAGGATCTTGGGATCCAGCAGGTTGTCTATAATATGAGTGTTGATGAAATCTGCTCGGACGCATCCGTACCTGGAGCGATTACATATGATTATAATGGAAAGACCTATTATTTTGATGGCACGATTATTAGTAATTATGATGCGCTTGTTAAGCATTTAAACAGGCTGGGAATACAGGTTACCTTAGTCATCTTAAATGATGGAAAGGGTGAGTATTCGAAGGATCTGATCCATCCGCTTTCACAGGACGGAACGGAATGCCCGGGATATGCCCTGAATGTGACAGATGAAGCCGGTACCAATCACTTAAAGGCAATTGGTGCATTCTTAGGTCAGCGCTATTCGGGCAGTACAGGCTGCGGACAGGTTGATAACTGGATCGTGGGAAATGAAGTAAATGCGAGAACCTCATGGTGGTATACCAGTTCCACCTCGCTTGAGGTGAACGTAAATACTTATGTTAAGGCGTTCCGGATTATCTATAATGAAATGAAAAGTATGAATGCTAACGTTAGGATTTATAACTCTATTGATCAGGAGTGGAATCGCAAGTCAAATCCCGGAAGCTTTCTTGCAAAGGAATATCTGGATCGGTTCAATTATTATATGAATCGGGAAGGAAATATTGATTGGGGGCTCTCTTATCATCCCTATAATTCTCCGTTATATGATCCCTATGCGTGGAACGGTCCGGCAGTGTGGGTTAAGGAGAGTATTACAACACCGTATATTACAATGCAGAATATTGATATCTTGATTGACTATATGCATCAGTCACAGTTTTTAAATCCAGCCGGTGAGGTGAGAAGTATTTCCATTGCGGAGATTGGCTACACCTCCAGCTTCGGAGATGAGGCGCAGGAGGCTTCCATTGCTTACGGCTATTTGAAAGCAGCATCTCTTCCGGACGTGGATTCCTTCATTTTGTTCCGTCAGACAGATGATGCACATGAGATGGAAAGCAATCTTGCACTTGGCTTAGATGATCTGAATGGAAAGCAGAAGCCTGCCTATGAGATTTACAAGGATCTGGGTACCGCTAATGAACCTCTTGCAAAGGCGAGAGCGTCAGAAATTATCGGTATGGATATTGACAAGATGATCAGTGAGAATATTGTCTGGACAAGAGGCGGCGATGGTGTTGTGCACTGATTAAAATAGAAATAAGGGGGATGCCGCATGGAAGCACGCAGATATTTGGACGTGTTAAGTATTGTAGGAAGATTGAAGGACACAACACGACATTGTTACACGGCCAAAGGAAGACATGAAAGTGTTGCCGAACACAGCTTCAGAGCTGCACTTATGGCATATTTCTTAAAAGATGAATTCCCGGAGGCAGACATGGATAAAGTGATCAAAATGTGCCTCCTCCATGATTTGGGAGAAGCCTTTACGGGGGATATCCCTTCATTTGAAAAAACAAGGGCAGATGAGAAACGGGAAGAAGTGCTTTTGCATCAGTGGGTGGCATCGCTGCCGGAAGAGTTTTCAAGGGAAATGGGTATGCTTTATGAGGAAATGGAGGCACTTCAGACAACAGAAGCCAAAATATATAAGGCGATAGATGGGATGGAGGCTGTCATTCAGCATAATGAATCGGACATCAAAACCTGGCTCCCGATAGAGTATGAGTTGAACCAGACTTACGCGGAGGATAAGGTTGCTTTTTCAGACTATTTAAAAGAACTGAGACGAACCATCAGAAAGGATACTGTAAAGAAAATTGAAGCGGCAGGGGCATAAACATGGAAGATAAGAAAATCAAGTTACAGGAACAGGAAATTGCGTATAAGAAGGGCTTAAAATGGCACACGTTACCATATACAAAGATTGCGCAGGCTTATCTAAGGGTAGAAGAGGTCACGGGAAGGCTTTGTTGCGGCGTGGCTAATTTCGATATGTATTTCCTGGTTTTAAGAACCGTAGATGGAGAGCTGATCAAAACAGAAGCTTCTTCCAAAGAAAACGTAAAAGAAATGCTGGAGATTTTGAAGGAGAAAAATACTGCTATAGAAATCGGGTACAAGAAACAGGAGGAATAACTGTATGTGAAAGCGCTCATCCGTGATTTGCGGATGAGCGTTGATTGGTTCTGCTATCCGAAATAAAAATTGTGTAAATGAGGAAAACAAATGAAAATCTTTTTGGAGCAATATTGGCTTTAGCTCTGATCGTTATGGGATACTTCATTTTCAAAACAAGCGTTGAAGAGCACAGACTGGCTCGAACGGTGAAGAGGATTCTGGGGATAGGTTTCCTGATTGTTTTTATTAATGAAATATCTTTATTTGTGGAGTCAAAACAAATCAATCTGCTTACATACAGCATTTACTTTGCGGCTTCAGACTGACTGCTGTATTATATGCTGAAATTCTCAATGGAATATGTGGGCAGTGAATTCAATGAGTTTGTGAATCGTAAACTGATGCTGCTTGTTTTGACGGCCGACACCATATCATTGGCGCTCAATAATGTATTTGGACATCTTTTTCACTTAAATGGTATCAGAATGAGTGACAATGAAATTTACTACGAATTAGCCGTCACGCATTTCTTTTACATTCACTATTTTATTATCATGATGCTGGTTGCCTTTTGCCTTGCCAGCTTGCTTTACAGGGCTTTTCATGCTCCTCTTTTTTATCGCAGTAAATATTTGCTCATAGCAGTGATCATGGTGGTGATTGTGGTTATGAATGTCCTGACATTTAAATCAGCCATTGATATTTCGATCATGGGATACGCAGTTGAAGCAATCTGTATTTACTACTGTGTGTTTATTTTTACTCCTCAGAGATTACTGCAAAAGACACTGCTTCTGGTGGCACAGGATATGTCGGTTGCATTGTTTGTATTGGATATTGAGGGAAAACGACTCTACAATAATAAATGCGCAGAGCAGCTGTTGAGCAGAGATCATGCTTTGGCAGACAGAGAAGGAACTACACTTGAGGAGTGGTGTCGACATCAATACCTTTATGGTGCCGGAGAATTTAACGGGGAGCAGACTTTTTATCGCGGGATAGAAGAAGTGATCCTTAAGATACAGCTGCAGAGAATGGTGGATGGCAATAAGCAGCTTCAAGGCGGCTATTTTGTCATACAGGATCGTACAGAAGAGATTAACAAGCTTAAAGAAGAACGATATCAGGCGACTCATGACAGCCTGACAGGCTTATATAACAAGGAATATTTTTGTGAGGAGGCAGAAAAGTATATTAATGGGCATGCGCAGGAGGAGCTTCTGATTCTCTGTACGGATATCAGAGAGTTTAAAATGATAAATGACCTTTTTGGCGCAAAAGTAGGTGATTCCGTGCTGGTAAACTGTGCTAGAATGCTGGAGGATCAGGTGAACGGAGCACTGATTTATGGGCGAATCGGGAATGATATTTTTGGTGTTTTGATGCCGAAAGCCATCTATGATGAGGAGCATTTTGCAAATGAGGCGCAGAAGGCATTTGCTTCCTGCATGGATAAAAACGCATTTTTCCCGCTGATCAATTATATTGGTGTCTATGAAATTACTGATCGGACGATACCGGTATCTGTTATGTGTGACCGTGCCAGAATGGCGATCGCGACGATCAAGGGAGATTATCATAAAAGAGTTGCTTATTATGATGATGTACTGCGCGAAAACATCCGGTATGAACAGGAACTGATCAGCGAACTCGATGATGCAATCAGGGAAGGACAGCTGAAGATGTATCTCCAACCCCAGGTGTCGACGGAAGGGAAGATCCTTGGCGGGGAGGCGCTTGTCCGCTGGCAGCATCCGGTGAAAGGAATGATTGCACCGATTGCATTTATACCGGTTTTCGAGAAAAATGGTCTGATTTCTGATGTGGATAAATATATGTGGGAGTCCGCCTGCAAACAGCTGCGTAAATGGAAGGATGAAGGAAAAGAAGATTTATACATATCTGTAAATATCTCACCCAGAGACTTTTATTTACTTAACATTTATCAGGTGTTTACAGAACTGGTTAATAAGTACGATATTGCACCGCAGAATTTAAAACTTGAAATTACGGAAACAGCTGTTGTCATTGATTTACAGCGTCAGATGGAACTGATTGAGAGACTGCGCAGGATTGGATTTGTAGTAGAAATGGATGATTTTGGGAGCGGCTACTCCTCTCTCAATATGTTGAAGGATATTCATGTGGATGTATTGAAGATCGATATGGCTTTTTTACGAAAGGCGGAAGATGAGGAGCGGAGCAAGAAGATATTGCAAATGATCATTTCTCTTTCCGGACAGCTTGGCATGCCGGTTATCACAGAGGGCGTGGAGACGGCAGAACAGGTAGAAATTTTGACGGAAATGGGTTGTGATATGTTTCAGGGGTATTATTTCGCAAAACCGATGGAGGTTGAAAAATTTGAAGAACTGTATTTAGAAGGAGGAAAGCATGTTTGACGCAGTGGCTTATAGCAAAAGAGTGGATTGGTATCAGCAGGCCAGATTTGGAATGTTCATACATTGGGGATTGTACGCCATCCCGGCAAGGGGAGAATGGGTGCGTTCTGTGGAGGAAATGCCGGAGGAAGAATATATGCCCTTTTTTAAGGAATTCGATCCGGTAGATTTTGATCCGAGGAAGTGGGCAAGGACAGCAAAAGAAGCAGGAATGAAATATGCAGTTATGACCGCAAAGCATCATGATGGCTTTTGCCTGTTTGATTCGGCCTTGACGGATTTTAAAGCGACCAATACCAAGACGGGCAAGGATTTTGTAAAAGAATACCTGGATGCATTCCGCGAGGAGGGATTAAAGGTAGGCTTGTATTATTCTCTGCTTGACTGGCATCATCCGGACTATCCACATTACAAGGACCAGAATCATCCAATGAGAAACTGTGAAGCGGAGAAGAATGTGGACAGAGACTTCAACCGCTATCTTGACTATATGCACGGGCAAGTGAAGGAGCTTTGTACGAATTATGGAAAGCTGGACATTATGTGGTTCGATTTCTCTTATGGGGAATTGCGCGGAGAGGCTTGGAGAGCTACAGAACTGATCAATATGGTTCGAGGCTATCAGCCGGACATCATTATTGATAACCGTCTTGAAGTCAGTGGGGAGGGTTTTGGCTCACTTGCTACCGACAATCCCAGTGTGTTTGCAGGTGATTTTGTCAGCCCGGAGCAGATCATTCCGCCCCAGGGACTTAAGAGTGAAAACGGAAGAGATCTGGTATGGGAAGCATGCATTACCATGAATGATAACTGGGGATATTGCGCCAGAGATAAGAATTTTAAGCCGGCTTCTACCATTATTAAAAAGCTGGTGGAGTGTGTCAGCAAAAATGGAAACCTGCTCCTGAATGTGGGACCGGATGCAAGGGGAAATATTCCGGAGGAATCTTTGAACATTCTGAAGGAAATTGGCATATGGATGAAGAAAAACAGCGCTTCTATTTATGGCTGCAAGGGAAGCAGCCTGCCCAAACCGGAGAATGGGCGGATTACCGGAAACGGAAATAAGCTTTATTATCATGTGATGGAGAATGCGATCGGAAGCGTTCCTCTCTATGGGATCTCCCGAGATAAGGTAAAGGCGGTTCGCCTGCTTTCTGACGGAAGTGAACTTAAGATCGCTGACAACTGGATTGTAAACAATTATCCCGATATTGCATTTGTAGATATTTCAAGCAGCCCGTATCTGCCGGACGAGATTGATACGGTTGTGGAAGTGGTTCTGGAAGATCAAAGAGAATAATCGGAATCTATATTGCTCACAATCAGTTTTTGTTGATTGTGAGCATATTTTGTTGTATTCTAAAATCAAATAATGATATCAAAAAGAAATATTATTTTGAGGGAAAGGGGATATACAAATGAAAGAAATAAAAATGGATTTGTCTAACCATGAGGTCGCAGAGAGCAGCAGAAACATAACCGCATTGATCGGTGTGTGTATCATGAATGTTGTGATTGCGGCGGCCTATATGCTTGAGGTTGTAAAGGGAAGCAGAACGATATTATCTTATGCGATCGTAGCAGTTCTCACCCTGCTTCCGTGTGTGTTAGCGATTGCTGCATATCTGAAAAAGAGAGACACTCTTCTTGTCAGGTATATCAGCGGTATTGGCTTTTCCCTGATGTACAGCTATATTATGTTTACGACCACAACGGATCTTGCATTCTGTTATATCATTGTCATCTTTGTTGTTCTCATCGTATATGTGGACATTAAATTTTCCTTAATTCTCGGAGGCTATGCGTTACTGATCAATGTAGTAAGAATTATTTATATTGCTGCAACCAGAGGCCTGGAAGGGCAGGAGCTTTCCAATGCGGAAATTATTGTTGCCTGCATGCTTCTTACCGGTGTGTTCACGGTCATGGCGGTCTTAAAGGTTGCCAAAATCAATCAGGCAAATATTGATAAAGCAGATGAAGGAAAAAAGCAGTCAGAGGAGTTGCTTGACACAATTCTTGAAGTAGCTTCCAATATCACGGAGAATATTCAGGAAGCAGCCAAGGAGACGGATGCTTTAAGTGATGCGATTAAATCAACGCAGTATGCGATGGATGGGCTCTCAACAGGAACGAACGATGCAGCTCATGCCATAATGAAGCAGCAGAAGAGTACAGAAGAAATTGATGAATACATTCAGTCAGTAGAAAAATCTGCAAATTCTATTGTAGATGAACTGGGGAAAGCGGAAGAAAATCTGGTTACCGGCAATGAGGTTATGGAGCATCTTCTGGAACAGGTGAAAATTTCGGAATCCTCCAGCGCGCTGGTTGCCGATGAAATGAAGACACTTAAGGAAAATGCGGGAGAAATGCAGAACATTATGGGACTGATCAGCAGTGTGGCTAATCAGACAGGAATGCTTGCTTTAAATGCCAGCATTGAGGCCGCGAGGGCAGGGGAGGCAGGAAGAGGATTTGCAGTGGTTGCTTCCCAGATATCAAACCTTGCATCCCAGACCAATGCAGCTACCGGTGATATCAACAATCTGATCAGCAATATTTCTAAGTCGATTGAAGAGGTAACTGCTGCTATGGAAAAACTTTTGGAAAGCAGCCGCCTTCAGAATGAATTTGTGGAAGAGACAGCGGAAAACTTTGAAAAGATCCATCACAACACGCAGGGGATTTCCGAGCAGGCGGTACAGCTCAAGGAAACTGTGGATGCTGTGGCAGACGCCAATAAGCACGTAGTTGAGAGCATTGAAAATGTTTCAGCCGTTACACAGGAAGTTACGGCAAGCGCAAATGAAACCTTAGAGAGCTGCAATATGAATCTGGAAAGCATAGCGAAGGTTGCGGTTATTATGAACAATCTGGGAGAAGAAGCAGGAAAACTTCAGAAAAATGAGGAATAAAATGCCATATAGGAAAAGATAAAGGAGACGACGTACCATGACATTGCGGGATTTGGAAGTCGGTAGGACAGGAAGAGTCAGGGTGGTTGGCGGAGAAGGAGCACTTCGACAACATTTTCTGGATATGGGAGTGATTCCCGGCGCAGAGGTGACACTTGTCAAGTATGCACCAATGGGAGATCCCATGGAACTGCGAATACAGGGTTATGAGCTGACGCTGCGTCTTTCGGATGCGGAAAAAATTGAAATTGATCTGATCGCGAAGGACGAGAGTGAAGGAAAAAGGCGAATGGATGCATCTGACAAGAACAAGCCCAAAGCAGAGCATCCGGGTCTTGGAGAGGGTGGTAAATACCATCTGAAGGAAAATGAAAATCCGCTTCCGGAGGGGACCGTACTCACATTTGCATTGGCCGGCAACCAGAATTGTGGAAAGACCACATTATTCAATCAGTTGACCGGTGCCAACCAGCATGTCGGCAATTTCCCCGGTGTGACAGTGGATCAGAAAAGCGGTGTGATCAGAGGATACACGAACACCGAAATTACCGATCTTCCCGGTATTTATTCCATGTCTCCTTACAGTAAGGAGGAAATCGTCACAAGACAGTTTATTATTGATCAGAAGCCCAAGGGAATCATTAACATTGTTGATGCAACCAATATGGAGCGAAATATGTACCTGACCCTTCAGCTGATGGAGCTTGACATACCTATGGTACTGGCACTTAACATGATGGATGAGGTGAGAGGAAACGGAGGCTCCGTTCTGATCAATGAGATGGAAGAAATGCTTGGTATCCCGGTGGTGCCGATTTCTGCCTCCAAAAATGAAGGTGTGGATGAACTGGTCAGCCATGCGATCCACGTGGCACAGTATCAGGAAAGCCCGGCAAGAAAGGATTTCTGTGATAAAAACGATCATCATGGTGCGGTGCACAGATGCCTGCATGGTATCATGCATCTGATAGAGGATCATGCGCAGGATTCCGGAATTCCGCTGCGGTTTGCAGCAACGAAGCTGGTTGAGGGAGATGAAGCAATTTTAGAGCGTCTGCAGCTAAGCCGGAATGAACAGGAAATGGTAGAGCATATCATCTGTCAGATGGAAGAGGAGAGAGGGCTTGATCGGGCGGCTGCTATTGCGGATATGCGCTTTGCGTTCATACATAAGCTGACCGAAAGGACGGTGGTTAAGCCCAGAGAGAGCAGAGAACATGCAAGAAGCCGGAAGATAGACCGGTTTCTTACCGGAAAATATACTGCAATTCCGGCATTTGTGGTGATCATGGCGTTAGTATTTTGGCTGACCTTCCATGTGATCGGCGCTGGGCTGCAAGGGTTGTTGGAAGCGGGAGTTACCTGGCTGACAGATCTGGTGGATGGCGCGATGAGCGTATGGAATGTGAATGATGCCATTCATTCTCTTGTGATAGATGGAATTTTTAATGGAGTGGGGAGCGTGATCAGCTTTCTCCCTATTATAGTAACTTTGTTTTTCTTCTTGTCTCTGCTTGAGGATACGGGATATATGGCAAGAGTGGCGTTTGTCATGGATAAGCTGCTTCGTAAGATCGGTCTGTCGGGGCGCAGTATTGTTCCGATGCTGGTAGGCTTCGGGTGTACGGTTCCGGGAGTTATGGCAAGCCGGACTATGCCATCCGAGCGTGACCGCAAAATGACAATTCTGTTGACACCGTTTATGAGCTGCTCTGCAAAACTGCCAATTTATGCCTTTTTGTGCGCTGCTTTTTTCCCGGAGCATGCGGCAATTATGATGATCGGTCTGTATTTTGTGGGGATTGTGGCCGGAATACTGCTTGCCCTTCTGCTTAAGGGAAGTCTGTTTAAAGGAGAAGCAGTTCCCTTTGTCATGGAACTGCCTAATTACAGATTGCCGGGGGCAAAGAATGTTGCCCAGCTTTTGTGGGAGAAATCCAAAGATTTCCTACAGAGAGCGTTTACTGTAATTTTTATGGCAACAATTGTGATATGGTTTTTACAGAATTTCAGTTTGAATTTAAGCATGGTGAGTGATTCGCAGGACAGCATTCTGGCAATTGTTGCAGGAATTCTGGCACCTGTTTTTAGGCCACTTGGCTTTGGAGACTGGAGAATATCGACTGCTTTGATCGCAGGATTTATGGCCAAGGAGAGTGTAGTTTCCACATTGATGGTTCTGTTTGGAGGCCAGGAGGCTTTGCTTGCTGTTCTGTCACCACTGGGAGCAGTCTCCCTTTTGGTTTTCTGTCTGCTTTATACACCCTGTGTAGCGGCTGTAGCTTCTGTCAAGAGAGAACTAGGCGGAAAATGGGCAATCGGAGTGGTAGTCGGGCAGTGCGTGATCGCATGGGTATGTGCACTACTGGCAAGATTGATCGGGATGGCTTGCGGCCTGGGATAAGATTTTCTTGACAACAGGTTTCCGGTTGCGTATAATGGCTTTAATTTCATACATGCGATTGATTGAGAATGGCAATGATAAGAAGAAGTAGCATAAAGGGAAACATACAGAAAGCAGCCGGCAGATGAGAGGCGCATGGGAAGCTTTATGTGAATACATCTTTGAGCTTCGCACCGAATGACTTATGTCCAGTAGGCTGCGACGGTTCCTGCACCCGTTAACGTGCTAGAGTATATCCCGGTATCGGGCGTACTCGAAGAGGTAAACAGTGTGAGCTGTTTATGAACATTAGGTGGTATCACGAAGGTCTGGCTTTCGTCCTATTGAGGGACGGAAGCCTTTTTTATTTTGGTGGCGACCGCCAGAAAGCGAGAGAGTTACTATATTTCATTGGTTGTCTTAATGATTGCTGTATGAGGAAACAGATTAAGGAGGAAAAGAAAAATGACAATCAGTGAAACAGAAGTAAAGCAGGAAGTGGAAAGGCAGATGCGCATTATCTTAAAGGGAGCATTGAAGCTGATCGGAGAGGAGGAACTCAGGGAGAAGCTCGCACGCTCCGTCAGGACGGGGAAGCCGCTCAATGTGAAGCTTGGATTGGATCCCAGTGCACCGGATATTCATCTTGGCCATGCGGTTGTGCTTCGCAAGCTGAAACAGATGCAGGATCTGGGGCATCAGATCGTCATTATCATTGGCGATTTTACAGGAAAGATCGGAGATCCCACAGGTAAGGCGAAGGGAAGAAAAGCTCTCTCGGACAGAGAAGTTCTGCTCAATGCACAGACCTATCAGGAGCAAATCTTCAGAGTACTCGACCGGGAAAAAACACAGGTTCGTTACAATGGAGAATGGCTGGAACTTTTAGACCTTACGGAAATATTGAAAATGGCATCTACCGTTACTGTTGCCCGTATGCTGGAACGTGATGATTTTCAGAACCGTTATGCTCACAATATTCCCATAGGATTGCATGAGTTTTTTTACCCGCTGATGCAGGCATATGACTCCGTTGCCATCCGGGCAGATCTGGAGTTGGGAGGCAGTGACCAGACCTTTAACATTCTGATGGGACGTTCCCTCCAGAAGGATTATGGGATGGAGCCCCAGGCAGCACTTTTTATGCCGATTCTGGAAGGACTTGACGGGGTGGAAAAGATGAGCAAGAGTCTTGGAAACTATATTGGTGTACAGGAAGAGGCAAAGGTCATGTTCAGGAAGGTTATGGAAGTGCCGGATAGCCTGATTACCAGATACTTTGCACTTGCAACGGATATTCTGCCGGAGAAACTGGACGATGTGGAGAAAGCGCTTGAAAACGGTGAGAATCCAAGAGACTGGAAGCTTCTTCTGGCAAGAACCGTAACCGCTCTGTATCATAGTGAGGAGGAAACAAGAGCGGCGGAAGAATTTTTCAAGCAGGCCTTTACAAAAAAGGAGATCCCGAGAGATATTCCGGAACTGGAAATGACTGCAGCAGAGAGTACTTTGCTGGATACGGCTGAAGTGCTTGTGAGAGCCGGAATGCTGACCAGTAAAAGTGAACTGCGTCGACTGCTCATGCAGGGAGGCGTTTCTCTGAACGGAGAGAGGGTATGTGATCCGGAGATACCCATAAAAAATGGAGATGTGTTGAAGCTTGGAAAGAAGAGGTTTGCTAAAATCCGTTTTTAACACTTTCTTTATTTGAACAATCTGCTATAATAATATTATCGATACAAAAGGGAAAGCCACACTTTGATTGCTGCAAAGCATGGGAATGCAGGGGAAACGGAATGCAGAGGATTTTCAGGAAATACGCGGTAATTATTATTACATCAGCTGTATTTGCCATATTGATCATTAATTATGTGATTGCTTCTTTTAGTACGAACAAGCAGCAGGTCGCCACCTTTAAGGCCAAGATCAATCAGATCATTCATACGGTACAGGAGAATCAGGTTGAACTTAAGGCAATTCAGAGAAATCTTGACGAAGACTATCTTACCAGGGCCAGAGCGGCTGCCTATGTGATCGATCAGAATCCGGAGATCGTAGAGGATGTAGAAGAATTACAAAATCTTTCCGTTCTTCTCAATGTGGATGAAATCCATGTGATTGATGAAAACGGCATCATTGCCTACTCCTCTGTGCCTGAGTATATCGGACTTGACTTTCATGAAGGAGAGCAGACACGTGAATTTTTAAGCCTTCTGTTGGACGAGGACGGAGAGAATTATCTGATTCAAAAGGAACAACCCAACACTGCAGAACAGAAGATCATGAAATATGTAGGCGTCACCAGGAGAGGAGTGCATGGGATCATTCAGGTAGGGCTTCAGCCTGTCAGACTGGAGGAGGCACAGGAAAGAAATTCTTACAAATATATTTTTAATCGGTTTCCTACAGATAAGGGGGAGGAGTTTTTTGCAATTGACAGCAGTACCGGGAAAGTGGTTGCTGATACCGGAGACTTACCTCAAAATGCTTTGGAACAAAAATATGCGGACAATGCATTGACAGATTGTGAAAACGGATCCTTTATGGAAATCGGGAATAAGGAAACTCTGTTCGTTGTGACGAGGCAATATAACGATGTGCTGATCGGCGCTTCCATATCCAAGAGAGATATGATGGCGGGGCTTTGGAAGAATATGTGCGCAACTATGATCTGTCTTTTGATCGTAGAGATCATCATGATTATTTTTCTCAATGCCCTTGTTAAGAACAGAGTAGTAAACGGCATTCATGAAATTCTGAGGAATCTTACGCAGATTTCTAATGGGAATTACGATACTGTGGTCGAAGTGGGCGGAAATCCGGAGCTTGAGGAATTAAGTGCCGGAATCAGTACCATGTTAAGAAGTGTTCTGAGCTCCTCGGACAGAATATCCCAAATTATTGAAATGAGTGCGATCCCACTGGCTGCATTCGAGTATAAGGAAGGCAATCAGTATGTATTTGTGACATCGGGGCTGCGGGAATTGCTGGGATTTTCACAGGAAGAAATGGAGAGACTTCACAAGGAACCGAAGCGCTTTTATCAGAGCATTCAGGACATTATGAGAAAGCCCGTTGAAGAAGAAAAGGATATTTTCCCTGTGGGAGATAAGTTTATCAGCATCCATCTGTCAATGGAAGGGGAAGGGTACCTGGGGGTTGTGACGGACACAACAAGGCAAGTACTGGAAAACCGTAGAATTCGATATGAGAACAATCATGATCATTTGACCGGACTATATAAATACAGCTATTATATGCAAAAGGCAGCAGGATATCTGAAAAATAATCTGCGCGGAAGAATCTGCTCCTGTATTATGCTGGATATGGATAATTTTAAGAGCGTCAATGATACCTATGGTCATGATATGGGAGATGCTTATCTGAAGAGCTTTGCCAATATTTTGCTGGATCTGCCAAGAGAACACTGTATACCGGCAAGGCGTTCGGGAGATGAATTCTGCATTTTTACTTACGGATATCGGGAGAAGGAAGAAATCCTGAAATTGTTGAATATGCTGTGGGATACCTTGAAACAGAAACCGGTTTGTATGACGGATGGAGAAGAAAGGATTATTGAGGTGTCCTGTGGGTTTGCGTGGACCGGCAATGAAGAAATGGATATGGAACTTTTGATGCGTCAGGCGGATAATGCTTTATATCGGGCGAAAGAGACCGGAAAAGGCCGCTTTGTAGAATATAATGCTATGGAACCAAAGGGAATCAGTGATTAAGGCATACAGGCATGGGACAATCCTTTACAGGATTGTTTCCATGCCGATTTTTTGTGGTTTTAGCCCACAGGATTGATAAAACTTCATAGCTGATTCATTACAGCTCCATACATTGAGTGTGACATTGTAGCATCCCTGTTCTCTGGCGAAGGAAAGTACCGTTTCATAGAGCTGCTTTCCGATATGTCTGCCACGGATCTCTTCATCCACACACAGATCGTCGATATACAGTGTCTTGATATCGGTCAGAATGTTATCTTTGATATGCTGCTGAAAAATGCAGAAGGCATACCCGAGAACATTGCCGCTTTCGTCCACTGCTGTGAAAATAGGACGGTCTTCATCATGAATGATCGCTTTTAACTGCTCATCCGTATATTTTTTGGCACCGTACTTAAAAAGGTCCGGTCTTCCTTTATGGTGAACCAGGCATACCTGTAAAAGCAGCTTGTTGATTCCGTCCATATCCTGTTCTTTTGCACGTCTGATTTCCATTTTTCACTCCTCATAATAGCTGAAATATGATGTAAGATAACAGGATTATTTTACCACAAAAGAGAATACTGTAAATGAAAAAGATATAAAATCAGCAGGTGGCTTGACATTTCCAATAATAAAATATACAATTCATATTAAACAGGTCGGAATTAATCGTTGCATTTGAAAGAAAAGGTGAGGATGAAAAATGAAAATATCGACAAAGGGAAGGTATGCACTGCGCCTGATGCTTGATCTGGCAATTTATAATACCGGAGAACCGGTCAGTTTAAAGGATGTTGCGAGAAGGCAGCAGATTTCCGAAAAATATCTGGAACAAATTATTTCCGTGCTGAATAAAGCGGGATTTGTGAGAAGCGTACGTGGAGCCCAGGGAGGCTATATGCTGACAAAGGAGCCGGCAGAATATACAGTGGGATCCGTATTGAGACTTACGGAGGGAGATCTTGCCCCGGTAAGCTGTGTTGGTATGGACAGTGTAGATTGTGACAGAAGAGACGGCTGTGTTACAGTGAGAATTTGGGAGCAGCTGAATGAGGCCGTCAACAATGTGGTTGATAACATTACGGTGGCGGATATGGTCATGTGGCAGAAGGAACAGGCTGACCAGTATGTGATTTGAAACAGCAGTCTTTTATCGATGCCGCCTGCCTTGGGGCGGCATCGAGTTTAACTCAAAAATTTACACACATTTCATGATTTCTTTTTTACCCCCAAAAGACATTATTATATTGATAACTATGATTCTGCATATTCAAATTAACAGAAAAGTGACATTGGCAGATTAATGTGCTATAATAAAAATAGTCGCTTTTTTTGTGCGTTATAAAGGACGCTATGAGAACTGTCAGAGAATTTGAGGTGAAAGCATGCAGGATAAAACGCCGGAGGAAATCCGAAGAGAATTTGGAGAAGCGGATAGAAAGCGCGATGAGGGGCTAACGACACCACAGGATATTATCAGAAGAAATGATATTTCCTATGGCCCGAATGGCGAGTGGAATCTGCTTGATATTTACTATGCGAAGGGCACGCATACGGTGAAACCTACGATTGTGAATATTCATGGTGGTGCATGGGTATATGGGACAAAGGAAGTATATCAGTTCTATTGCATGAGTCTTGCACAAAGAGGGTTTACAGTAGTGAATTTTAACTACAGACTGGCCCCTGAAAATAAATATCCTACACCTCTTACCGATATTAATCAGGTTTTCTGCTTTCTGAAGGAGAAGGGTGCGGAATATTATGTAGACACGGACAATCTGTTTGTTGTAGGGGACTCGGCAGGAGCACAGCTTGCCAGCCAGTATCTTACGGCTTACTCAAATCCCGTTTATGCAGAGAAATTTGATTTCTCTGTTCCCAATGTAACGATACGGGCGGTGGCACTGAATTGTGGCCTGTATGATGCCAGAAGATGCGCGGAGTTCCAGCTGGATGTTCCCTTCATGGCGTATGTGGGAGAGGTAAACGAAAAGCTGCTTGACAGTCTGGACGTCATGAAGTATTCCGGTAAAGACTTTCCGCCTACATTTGTCATGAGTGCCTGCCATGATTTCGTGCTTGAAAATGCCAGACCGATGTATGAGCACTTGACTGAAGCGGGGGTAGAATGTCAGCTTAAGATTTATGGCAGTGAGGAACAGGAAGAAATAGCTCATGTGTTTCATGTGAATATCAGATTCCCGGAAGCGGAAATCTGTAATAATGAGGAATGTGATTTCTTTAAAAAATATATCCGTATCAAGTAGCAGGATGTATAGGGCGGGGGATTTATATGAAAGCTACAGAAGATAAAGACAAAAGGAAAAAGGAATTCATGGATGAGCTGACCGGTATATATAATCGGGCAGGCTTCTATCACTTTACCCGTGAATTGCTTGATCAAAATCCGAACATGCAATTCTGTCTGGTGTATTGGAACATCAGAAGGTTTAAAGTGGTAAATAATCTCTTTGGCTGGGAGCGGGGAGACAAAATACTGATTCATCTTGCCGATTCCATGAAAGAGGAATTTGGGGGTGAGATTGCAACCTACGGGAGAATGGAGAGGGACAACTTTATCTGTTGTCTGCCCTTTGATGTCCTTTCTAAGGGAAAGTGGCTGCGCCTCGGCGAGGTCACCTATGCGATGGGAGACCTGGATTACCATTTTTCCTGTTGCTATGGTCTGTATAAAATTGATGACCGGAAGATGTCCATCAGCGTGATGGGAGACAGAGCCCGTATTGCCATGGAGAGTGTCAAGGATAACTATATGTGTTCCTATGCATGGTATAATGAAGAAATGTGGAATTCCCTTGTGGAGGAGCAGAGTCTCAGCAATGACTTCAAAACTGCAATTGCCGAAAAACAGTTTAAGGTGTATTATCAGCCAATCTGCGAGGCAGTGGATGGACTGGTCTCCGGCGCGGAGGCGCTGGTACGGTGGCAGCATCCGGCCAGAGGATTGATTTCTCCGGGCGTTTTTATCCCGCTCTTTGAGCAGAACGGGTACATTAGCATTCTTGACAGATATGTATGGAATGAAGTCTGTAAAATGTTGAAGGGCAGAATGGACGCCGGAAAGAAGGTGCTACCGGTTTCCATCAATGTTTCCAGAATTGAATTTTATAATCATCATTTGTGTGAAGATATTTATAATATTGTTACGAAAAACGGGGTTCCCATAGATTTGATCAAGATTGAGATCACGGAGACTGCCTATGCGGATAATCCGGTTCAGGTTCAGGAGGCAGTAAACAAGTTTCATGAGTACGGCTTCGTGGTTTTAATGGACGATTTTGGAAGTGGCTATTCGTCCCTTAATATTTTAAAGGATCTGCCAATAGATACGCTGAAAATTGATATGAAATTTTTAAATGGTTTTGAAACCAGCGAAAAGGCAACTATCATACTGGAAGCAGTTGTCCGCATGGCAAAGTGGATGAGTCTGCGGGTAGTGGCAGAAGGTGTGGAAGGAAGAAAGGAATGGGAATTTTTAAAGAGCGTGGAATGCGACCTGGTCCAGGGGTTTTATTTTTACAAGCCTATGCCGGAATCAGATTACATTGCTCTGTTGGACAAAACAGAGATTGAAGAAAGAAGTTTTTCAAAGGATGAATTTGAGGAACTGGAAAACTCAATTATGAATGCCTTTCACCGAGGAGATGGTGTGGATAATGTTTTGTTCTATAGTATGATCGGCGGAATGGGCGTCATGGAGATGACAGAGGACACACTGGAGATTCTGCAGGTTAATCGGGGGTATTACGAGGTTTTATATGGGGTTGCCGAGGATTCGGACAGAAATATAAGAGTCCTGAATAAAAAGATCGTAGAGCCGGAAAAGAGTATCCTGATGGAACAGTGTAAGCTGGCAAGGGAGAAGGACTGTGTACAGCAGGTTCAGCTACATCATCTGCTGGACGAAAAAGGAAATTATAAATGGCTGAACGTGAAACTCCGTTTTTTGGGAAGCTGTGGAAAGCGATCCATGTACAGCTTTGTCATTGATGATATTGATGAAATGAAGAAGCTGGAGAAGGAGCGATATCTGTTTGATTACAGTGCTGCGCTTCTGAAGGTTTTTGATAAGGTTTACCGTCTTGACTATGAGACCGGTATGGCTGAGGTTTTACACACATCCGGAAGTGGTTATATGCAGGTGGGAGATAAATATGCATTTTTGAGTTTCTTCCATAAATATGAAGACAGTATCCGTTGGGTTGACTGCTCCAAGGAGGTTGTGGGAATTATAGAGAACAAGACACTTCTTGATGCAGAACTTGAAAAAAGCGCCAACGGAAGCTACAGTATCAGCTATCAATGTACAATCGGAGAAATAGAGGAGAGAATCAATGTTCTGTTCTTCAAGGTGGAGCCCCGGGCAAATGAGGTAACCTATCTTTGCTGTATTAAGGCAAACGTGCTTTAGAAGGATTGCAGACAATTTTAAAAGCGTGTATAATATAAGCGTTTGCAGACATAAGACAGCGGTGCCTGCAGGCACAAATTGAAATAAAGCAGATAAAGGAGCAATTATGGTACAGTCAAGAACACATACCTGCAATCAACTCAGAATCGAGGATGTGGGCAAGAGGGTCACGATCGTAGGCTGGTATGACAATATGAGAAAGGTCAGCAAGAACCTTGGTTTCTTAATCTTGCGTGATTTCTATGGAACAACTCAGGTAGTTGTGGAGACAGAAGAAATGATGGCAAAGCTTGACGGAGTCAACAATGAATCCACACTTTCCGTAACCGGTACGGTCAGAGAGCGTTCCAGCAAAAATGCCCAGCTTCCAACGGGTGAGATTGAGGTGGTTCCCGAAGAAATCATTGTGTTGGGAAAGTGTATTTATAACGAGCTTCCCTTTGAAATCAATCGTTCCAAGGAAGCCGACGAGGCAACAAGACTGAAATACAGATATCTGGATCTGAGAAATCCGGCGGTTAAGGAAAAGATCGTCCTTAGGAGCAAGATAGTTGCTGAGATCAGAAAGAGCATGATCGACCATGATTTTTTGGAGATCACGACGCCGATCCTGACCTGTTCGTCACCGGAGGGCGCAAGGGATTATCTGGTACCGGCCAGAAACCATCCGGGCAAATTTTACGCTCTGCCTCAGGCACCCCAGCAGTTTAAGCAGCTGCTTATGACCTCCGGCTTTGACAGGTATTTCCAAGTGGCTCCCTGCTTCCGGGATGAGGATGCAAGAGCAGACCGCTCCCCCGGTGAATTTTATCAGCTGGATATGGAGATGGCATTTGCTTCCCAGGAAGATGTGTTTGCAGTGATCGAGGATGTCCTGCCACCGATTTTTGCAAAATATGGTAAATACAAGACGGCATCGAAGGCACCTTTTGCAAGAATCTCATATAATGATGCGATGGAAAAGTACGGTTCGGACAAGCCGGATCTTCGAATTGATCTGCTGGTACAGGATGCCACAGAATGTATGGCCGATTGTGGCTTTGGACCTTTTGAGGGACAGACTGTTAAGGCAATTGTGGTTGATGAATTTACAGCAACCAGAAAAGTGATCGATAAAATCTGTGCTGATGTAGAAGTACAGAGCGGACAGAAGGCGTACTGGTTCAAACTGGATGAAAACGGTGAGCTGGTAGGCGGTATTTCCAAGTTCCTTCAGGATAGAAAAGAACAGGTGATAGCAGCACTTGGTTTAAAGAATGGTGATTTTGTAGGACTGACTGCGGGAAAGAAGCTGGATGCTCAGAAGACTGCCGGCGTTCTTCGTAAATTTCTTGGATTAGCAAGTGAGAAGCATATGAAGCAGGAGTGTTACGAGTTTTGCTGGATCGTAGACTTCCCCATGTATGAGATCGGTGAGGAATCCGGGGAACTGGAATTCTGTCACAACCCGTTCTCCATGCCGCAGGGCGGGATGGATGCTCTGCTGAACAAGGATCCACTTGATATTTATGCATATCAGTATGATCTGGTATGTAACGGCGTAGAGCTTTCCTCCGGGGCAGTGAGAAATCACGATCCTGAGATTATGGTGAAGGCATTCCAGATTGTTGGTCTTGATGAGGAGCATGTAAAGGCAAAATTCCCTGCCATGTACAATGCATTCTGCTACGGTGCTCCTCCGCATGCCGGAATTGCACCTGGTGTAGATAGAATGGTTATGCTGATTGCGGGTGAGGAGAGCATTAGAGAGATCATTCCTTTCCCGATGAATAAGACCGCACAGGATGTGATGATGGGAGCACCCTCCGAGGTCGATGAAAAGCAGCTTAAGGATGTGCATATTAAGATTGACCTGAAATAATTGTAAATTGCGGATAAGAAGCATTACTACTGCTTCTTATCCGTTTTTTATATGTTGTAATAGAATTTTTTTGATAAAAGTATTGACCTTGACGTAACGTCAAAGTGTATACTTCATTTGTCAGGAGGAAATTACCATGGTATATACAATCAGTGAACTGGCAAATCTGGCAGGAATCAGCACCCGGACACTGCGATTCTATGACGAGAAGGGGCTTTTAAAGCCCACAGATACCAGTGAGGCAGGATATCGATTTTATGATGAAGAAGCTGTGCTTAAGCTGCAGCAGATCATGTTTTTCAGGGAACTGGACTTTGCACTTTCGGATATCGGACAGATATTAAGCCGTCCCGATTTTGACAGAAGAAAGGCTCTTGAGGAGCATCTGCAGGTTCTTCAAAAAAAGCGCGAGAGGATCGATGCCCTGATCCTGACAGTAATCAAGACAATTGAAGAATTACAGGGAGGAAAGAAAATGTCTGATAAGGAAAGATTTGAAGCCTTTAAGAAGGATATGGTAAAGGAAAATGAGGAATGCTACGGGAAGGAGGTCCGGGCAAAATATGGAGATAAGGCTGTGGATGCGTCAAATGCTGCCGTAATGGGTATGAGCAGGGAACAATTTGATGAATGGAAGCAATTGGAGAATCAGATCAAGGAGCTTCTTGGCAAAGCTGTTCAGGAAGGAAAAAGCCCGGAGAGCGCTGAGGGAAAGGAGATTGCAAGGCTTCATCGAAAGTGGTGCTCTTTTACCTTGAAAACCATCAATGATGAGATTCATGCAGGTCTGGCGCAGATGTATACTGCAGATGAGAGATTCATGGCCTACTATGATGAGAAGGTGACGGGGTGCGCAGCATTTTTGAGAGAAGCAATATTAAAAAGTGTGAATGCATAGAAGAATCTGCAACGGAAAAGGGTCTGCCATTTGAAAGGAAATGGCAGACCCTAATCGTTTTCATTCATATCGTCAGCTCCTACTTGTGTGCACATATCGTATAATACTCTTCCAAAAATTTTTTAAGCTTTAACATAGTGTTGTCCTCCTTAATCTGTTTTTGTTCTATGAAGACGTCTTTCATTTGATGATTTTAATATAGCAGAAATTTTATTATATTTGAAATACATATTATGAAGGTGTTATAATACCTATAGAGTATTGCAAGGAGGCTTCTATGGAACTAAGACATATCAGATATTTTTTGGCAGTAGCAGAAGAAATGAATTTTACAAAAGCAGCAGAAAAGCTCTGCATTGCACAACCGCCACTGAGCCGTCAGATACAGGATCTGGAGCGTGAGCTTGGAACCAGGCTCTTTACCAGATCTCCACATCATATGGAGCTGACGGAAGCCGGCGAGATATTCAGGCAGTATGGGACAAGGATCCTGGAGCTGTCAGAAAGATCGGTGGAGGATATTAAGGAAATGGACAACGGCCTTCAGGGGACGATTTATTTTTCGAATGTGGAAGGCCATGCGCCGGCACTTTTAGCAAAATGGATCGCAGAGTTTCAAAAGGAATATCCTAATGTGAAGTATAATTTATGGAATGGGAATACAGATGATATTATTACCAGAATCAAGAAGGGATTATGTGATCTGGCCATCATCATGACACCCTTTGATTCGGAGGGAATCGATACCTGTTTTGTTTATGAGGAGCCCTGGGTAGCAATTATGCCGCTCGACCATCCGCTGGCTGCAGAAGAGTGCGAGTGCGTTGACCTTGAGAAACTGGCACCGTATGATCTGTTGATTCCATCCAGACATTCCAGGCTTCATGAGATTGAAGAGTGGTTTGCAGTATCCGGAACGAAACCCAAGGTTCGATGCTATATTGCCAATACACTGAGTGCCTATGAGCTTACCAGGCAGAAGATTGGAATTGCCATTTATCCGGCTTCTGCCAGTGATATCATTGCCAAAGACAGTCTGTGCATCAAAGCCATCAGGAATCCACAGGTAATGGCAAAATATGTGCTGGCATGGAATCAGGAGAGACCGATGTCAAAAGCTGCGGAGAAGTTCTTGACATTTGTGAAGGAAAGCAGATAATGCAATTTTTATGTATGTAGGGCATAGCCCTACATTGATTTCAAACAAGTCTTTCTCATTACAGCTGATGGATATTGCTTTTTGCAGCTTTTCTCCTTCTGCATTCAAAATATGGGAAATAGCGGTTTCTTCCAGTGCGACAGACTGGAGAAGCGCAGATGCTGCACAGCATTTGTCAACGTGTGAGCATTCAATACAAGGCATACTCATAGTAAATCTCCTTTTGATTTTTTAATATGGTATGCGGATAGTAACGAAATGTTGATTTGAGTATGATAAGAACGAGGTGAAAATGTAGCACCAGCCGCCGCGTGTTCTCGGGATAATCATGTTTGAGACCGGACACCGGCGATGCGTTGCCGCACTCCTCCCGGAACTGATGCTATGGATATTATAGTGCCGGAGAATGTAAATTGCAATGGTAAGGAGTGAAGAACCGGTGGAAGCTGCTGACGGGAATCGGCACTGGTGGAAATTTTCTGCCGAAGTAGGTGGGGCACGGATATGAGGAACTGCCATATATGCCCCGCAGCCTGGAATAGGCAGGGCTTAGAGAATGAAAAATGTCATATATGCCCCATGATGTGGAATGAATGAAGAATGATATTTGTACCTGAAAAATTCCTACGACAAGTTAAGGAACCCCTTATTCTACATATTTATCTGGTAAAAACTTCATAATAATATGGTTTCGTTTTGCGTTTCACCTTCCAATTTAAAGCTTTGCAGTTTTTGCTATATAATAAATAAGGCATGCAGATATTTCAACTACACAAAAAGCGTATCATTACAATGTCTTTGATACAAACGAAAAAGAAAGCATTTTTCGGAATATTAAAATAGGGTAAAAAAGGTTAACCCCGATTAACCCCAAGGTAAAAGAAAAAACCCTTGAAAAATTCAAGGGTTTTTTAAGCTGCTGACGGGAATCGGACCCGTGACCTCCGCACTACCAATGCGACGCTCTACCGACTGAGCCACAGCAGCCTGTGATATCTGTAATTCACATCACGAAGCATATTGTATCACAGATGATTTTGCTTTGTCAATGAAATAATATGGGAATTTTGCGTTACTTCTGCTATACTGGAAAAGTAGGAATTTTCAGGGGGAAACAGCATGGAAAGGAAGCTTACGCTTTGCGGTGAATACATTCAGATCAGGCGAAAGAACGGCGCCCTTACCTATGGGGGAGATCAGGGCTTTTATGCGGGTGGACAGGCAGGCTCTAAGGAGAAGCGAAAGGAAACATCAGGCTGTGGAATCATTGCGCTCAGTGATTTACTTCTTTACCTGGCAAATAGAGGACAGTGTTTTGCAACAGAATGGAATATGAGTTATGTAAACCGAATTCTGGAGCAGGATGAATATCAGAAATATTATGATAGTATATATGAGTTCCTGGGTGGGATTCCCATGAAAGGCGGAGTCAGTGGGATTAAGCTGCAGATGGGCTTCAATCGGCTTGCACGCAGACAGGGCTGGCAGCTTCGATCTAAGTGGGGACTCAGTGGCAGGAAGCTTTGGGGAAGGCTGGAGAAAATGCTGGAGCAAGATATTCCGGTGATTTTGTGTATTCCCATGACGCTTTTAAAGAAGGATAAAGGCAGAGGACTTCCTTTTTATAAAAAGGAGGAAGAAGGCTATCGGAAGGTATGCGAGGTCAGCGCCCATTATGTCATGGTAACGGGGATGCTCCGGGAGAAGGCAGGCGAGCGTACCTTCCTTCAAATATCCTCCTGGGGGAAAAAATATTATATTTGCAAGGAAGAATATGATGAACTGATACATACGGTATTTCTGGGAATACTATTAGGAAATATTTTGTACATCAAAAGCAGGAAAAATGATGAACAGAAAGGCCGAATAAATGAAGAAATATAATATGATTACGGATCATCCGGGAAGATCACTCTTTTTCTTTGCGCTTCCCATGATATTGGGAAATCTGTTTCAGCAGTTTTATACCACAGTGGATTCCATCATAGTGGGACAATTTGTGGGAGAGGAAGCACTGGCTGCAGTGGGTGCCTCCTATTCTCTGACGGCTGTTTTTATCATGATTGCCATTGGAGGCGGAATCGGGGCATCTGTCATCACCTCCCAATATCTGGGGGCGGAACGCTTTGGAAGGATGAAGACATCTGTATATACAGCATTGCTCAGCTTTCTGGTGCTGAGTATTTTGCTTGGTACTGTTGGACTGATGCTGAGCGGCAGAATTCTTTCAGGACTGAACACACCGCAGAACATTATGAGAGATGCGATGCGATACCTGCAGATCTATTTCCTCGGACTGCCGTTCCTTTTTATGTATAATATTCTTTCCTCCGTGTTCAATGCGCTGGGAAATTCCAGAATACCGCTTTATCTGCTGATTTTTTCATCTTTATTAAATATTGGGATGGATCTTTTGTTTGTGGGAAGCTTTGGACTCGGTGTGGCAGGAGCGGCAGCGGCAACAGTATTGGCACAGGGGCTATCGGCAGTGATTTCCTTTTGTCTTCTGTTGCATACTCTGAAAGAATACGCTGCGGAGGAAAAAGCTGTACTGTTTGAATTTCAGATACTTGGGGACATGATCCGTGTCGCCATTCCGTCCATGCTGCAGCAGTCTATTGTGTCGATCGGAATGCTTCTGGTACAGTCTGTGGTAAACGGCTTCGGATCCTCCGTGCTTGCCGGTTATACTGCGGGTATGCGGATCGAATCCATCTGTATTGTTCCGATGATTGCCTGTGGAAATGCAGTTTCAACCTTTACGGCGCAGAATCTGGGGGCCGGAGCCCCACAGAGAGTAAAGGAAGGTTATCACGCAGCGGTCAAGATGGTAGCGGTATTTGCAGTGATCATATGCACCATACTTACATTGTTTCATAAAGAAATTATTAGTTCTTTTTTGGAAGCCGGAAGTGATGAGGCAGCCTTTGCCACAGGAAATGCATATCTTTCTTTTATTGCATTTTTCTTCATTTTTATTGGACTGAAAGCAATTACTGATGGTGTGTTGAGAGGTGCAGGGGATGTGCTTGTATTTACTCTGGCCAATCTGGTAAATCTGGGAATTCGGGTTGCTTTTGCATTTACCTTTGCACCGATCATTGGTGTACAGGCAGTATGGATGGCAGTTCCCATAGGCTGGGCAGTAAATTTCCTGATTTCGTTTGTCAGGTATTTGTCCGGTAAATGGAGCAGAAAGCAGTTGATAAAGGTATAGGAGTGGTAGTAAAATATCAGAATAAGATACTGATACACAAGGAGGAAACTTAACGTGCAGCTTTTGGAAGAACGGATTCGCAGGGACGGCATCGTCAAGCCGGGCAATGTACTTAAGGTAGACAGTTTTTTGAATCATCAGATGGATGTGGAGCTTTTTAATGAGATGGGAAAAGAGTTCAGACGTCTTTTCCCCAGTGAAAAAATCAACAAGATTCTTACCATCGAGGCATCGGGAATCGGGATTGCCTGTATTGCTGCACAATATTTCCATGTGCCGGTGGTGTTTGCCAAGAAATCTCAAAGCATTAACCTGGATGGAGACCAGTACACCACAAAGGTGGAATCCTTTACCCATAAGAGAGTTTATGATGTGATCGTGGCCAAGAAATTTCTCGGAAAGGAGGATCACGTGCTGATCATTGATGATTTCCTTGCAAACGGTTGTGCAGTGGCAGGCCTGATTGATCTGGTCATGAGCGCAGGTGCAACTGTGGAAGGCGTGGGAATTGCAGTGGAAAAAGGCTTCCAGGAGGGTGGGAAGCTGCTTCGAAATAAAGGAGTGAGAGTGGAATCCCTTGCCATAGTGGAAAGCATGGATGCAAAGACCGGGGAAATTGTATTCCGTTCATAAAAGGAAAATTGCGGATGAAATTCGATTCTGCAAAATGATAAAAAAGCCCTTAGACTTTCTGTTTGAAAGTCTAAGGGCTTTTCATTTTTTTATTGGACACCGCCGTTGCTGTCATCCATAGGAACTGCAGGTGCTGCAGCTTCTGCGGGAGGTGCGGCTTCACCGGGGGCCCCTTCAGCGGCGGCCTGTGCCTGTTGCTGAAGAACTGCCTGGGCAGCAGCAATTTCTCCACGCTGTTGTTCGATAATGGCTTCAATGTTTGGTTGTGCCATGAATTCTGCATTGTGAGGACAGGTGTTACCCTGGCTGCCCGGAACAACTACAGTTGACACGCTGCCATCCTCATTGGTTACTTCCTGAGTGACAGAAGAGCCCTGCTGGAGAAGAGGATCCTCTACTGGAGTCAGTTCCAGAACACCATCTACCTTAAACGGACATTGTTCGCAGGCCGGTAGATTGCTGTACTGACAAATAGAACCCTGATAATGGACATCACAGCTTTCGGTTGGGACAGTTCCCTCTGCAAAATATTCTGTCGTCAGAGTGCCATCGCACAGACCGGCAATGGGAAGCTTTCCTGAACGCGCACATACCGTTGCCTGCACAATACCGCTGGAAGGCATTTTAAAGGACTCGCTTGGCAAATCCTCATGAATTCTGGACATGACCGCACGCCAGAGCTTCTTGGCGAGGTTTCTTTCCTCCCCTTTACGGAGCTTGACATTATTGTCGTATCCGGCCCAGGTGGTAGCTGTATAGTAAGGAGTATATCCGGAGAACCAGATATCGTTGTAATCAGAGGTCGTACCTGTTTTCCCGGCAATTGCCATATTTCCGAAGTTGACGGAGGCTCCCGTACCGCTTGTAACTACATCCTGCATTGCATCTGTAAGAAGCCATGCGGTTGTCTCTTTGATTACCTGCCTGGATTCCGGCTGTGTGTTGTCCAGAATTACATTGCCGTCATGATCGACAACCTTTGTATAAAGCTTTGGCTTAATATAGGTTCCGCCATTTGCGATGCAGGCATAAGCAGCATTCAATTCCTCGTTGGTGACACCGTAGGTCAGACCACCTAAGGCAAGGGATTGCTGGATGTCGGAATAAATCTGTGTTTCACCGCCAACAGTAACCTCTTCCCGGTCAACAACAGTGGTGAAACCAAAGTTTTTAACATAATCAAAGCCAAGCTGTGGCGTGATCTGGGTCAGAGTCTTAACGGCAACAATATTCATGGACTGGATGATACCCTGGCGCAGAGAGTTAAGGCCTCTGTATTCGGAGCCCCACCAGTTGCTGACGGGACGTCCGTTTGCATAGTTAAAGGGTGCATCATTTACCATGGTGGCAAGCGTCAGGCCTGCACTGTCGAGAGCAGGTGCATAGACAGCCACGATTTTGAAGGTGGAACCCGGCTGGCGCTTTGTGTCGGTAGCCCTGTTCAGTGTACGGCTGCCTTCCTTGGCTCCACGTCCGCCGACCATGGCTACAACGTAGCCGGTATGCTGATCCTGAACAGTGATGGAAACCTGTGGCTGCGGAGTGAGGGAGATGCTTTCATCATAAACCTCAGAGCCTGGGCCTACTACGGAAGCCTTATAGCTTTCAATATCGGCATAGGCTTCTTCCTTACTGTTATAGATCAGATTATAGGAGGAATTCTGCTCCTTAAAGAAAGCACGGAACATTTCAGTGCTGTAATTCTCAAAATCACCGTTTTCCTTCTTGACGGTTAGGGCATAGTTCAGATACCAGCGGGTATCTGCAGGATAGTTTTCCTCATTGACAAATACTTCATCACAGATAGATTGAATATGAGGATCCTGGGTGGAGTAGATCTTCAGTCCCCCACTGTATAGAAGGGTAAAAGCCTGCGTTTCATTGTAGCCTGCCTCCAGAAGATCGTTCATTACATCATCGGTTAATGCGTCCACAAAGTATGTATTAACCAGCGTGTCTTCTGCCTCTTCATTCACTACCTGAATGCGGGAATAAACATCATCCGCCATGGCTTCGTCATATTCCACCTGTGTGATATAGCCCTGATCCAGCATGTTTTTAAGTACCTTTTCCCGTCTTTTGGCATTTTCCTCCGGATGGGAAATGGGATTCAGTCTGCTGGGATTCTGGGTAATACCGGCAATGACGGCGCACTCGGAAAGCGTCAGAGAGTTGACGGACTTATTGAAGTAGCGCAGGGAAGCTGCCTGGACGCCCAGCGTATTCTGTCCCAGGTTAATGGTGTTCATATAATTTAGAAGAACTTCATCCTTTGACATGGATTTGGTCAGCTCAATGGCAAGGTACTGTTCCTGGATTTTTCGCTTCAGACTTTCAGCAAAGCTGTCTTCACTAGTCCAATCGGTAAACACATTGTTCTTCAAAAGCTGCTGTGTAATGGTACTGGCACCTTCGGTAAAGTGGAAGCCGTTGGTAATGCCTACATAAGCAGCACGCAGGATACCCTTGATATCAATTCCGTTGTGCTCATAAAAACGTTCATCCTCGATTGCCACAAAGGCGTGTGCCAGATCCTCAGGAATCATATCCTGTGTAACGGGAATACGATTGGAGTTCTGTGAGATCAGCTTGGCGATCTGATTGCCTTCCAGGTCATAGACAAAGGTTGAAAAGCCGGTAGGAGTGACTTTGACATTTTCAATGCTGGGTGAGGTGTCGATGATGCCCTTAAAAACCCCAAGCCCCAAGCTGATGCCGATAATACCAACAGCCAGAATACAAAGCAGGGAAAGATTTGTCACTGCAAGGAGCAGCTTTTTCCCAAATTTGGTTGATTTAGCATTCAGGGATTTCTGCTTGGCTCGAATCCCTTTTTTACTGTAATTCATTTATATGCCTCCATAAAGCTTAATACAAATTTCATGTTTGCAATATATAGAGTATACCAAAATGTGGATTTGAAATAAAGTTTTTTTATGATTTATTAAGAATTGTTCACAAATAAATACGGCTTTATACAGAAAAAAGGAAAGAAAAATGAAACCGCGCAAATTCCGCAAAACCGCTCAATGCTTGACTTTCCTTAGCAAAATGATATAATCAGGTGGTCATGATTTGTCATGATGAATGGAGGATGGATATTATGAAAAACAAGAATGTAATGAAGAAAATGAGCTGTCTGTTCATGGCAGCAGCAATGACCATGAGCCTTGCAGCCTGTGGTTCTGCTAAGACACAGGAGACAGCAGGAGAAGCTGCTACTGAGGTGGCTGAAAGTGCTGAGACGGTGGAGAATACCGCTGAAACAGGTAAAGACGCTTCCGGCAAGGTCTTTAAAGTAGGTATCTGTAACTATGTGGATGATGCGTCCCTGAACCAGATTGTTGAGAATATGGAAAGCAGACTGGAAGAAGCCGGACAAGAGCTGGGCGTAACCTTTGAAGTTTCTTATGATAATTGTAATGCAGATGCGGCAGTGATGAATCAGATTATTGCGAATTTCGAGGCTGACCAGGTGGATCTGATGGTTGGTGTTGCTACACCTGTTGCCATGGCAATGCAGGCAGCAACAGAGGAGACCAAGACCCCTGTTGTATTCGCCGCAGTTTCTGACCCTGTCGGCGTAGCACTGGTTGACTCTCTTGAGGCACCCGGCGCAAATATTACCGGTACCAGTGATTATCTGGATACTGCAGCTATCATGAATCTGATCTTTGCTGCAAACCCTGATGCATCTAAGATCGGTCTTCTTTACGATCTGGGTCAGGATTCTTCTACCGGTGCAATTGAATCTGCAAAGAAGTATCTGGATGAAAAGGGCGTTGAGTATGTGGAACATACAGGCACGACCAACGATGAGATCATTCTCGCAGCGCAGGCATTTGTCGCTGATGGCGTGGATGCAATCTTTACCCCTACCGATAACAGTGTAATGACTGCAGAGCTTTCCATTTATGAGACACTTGCTGAGGCAAAGATTCCCCACTACACCGGAGCTGATTCCTTCGCATTAAACGGTGCTTTCTTAGGATATGGTGTTGATTATGCAAACCTCGGCAGGCAGACCGCCGATATTATTGTTGATATTCTGGTGAACGGAGCTGATCCTGCCACTACTGCGGTTAAGACCTTTGATAACGGTATTGCAACCGTAAATACGGAGACCTGTGAAACGATCGGCTATGATTTTGAAACGATCAAGGAGACATTCAAACCTTATTGTACGCAGGTAAATGAAATTGTAACTGCTGAGAGCTTTAACTAAATTAAAAATGTGATTTGTACGACTGGAGGTAAGCTGTGTCTATTCCCGTTATGCTATCCTTGGGGCAAACAGCCCTGGAACTAGGTTTGATCTGTTCACTTACAGTGCTGGCACTGTTTCTGAGCTATACAATGCTGAATGTCTGCGATTTGTCCACAGACGGCTGCTTTACATTGGGAGCAGCTGTAGGTGCGATCGTTGCCATATCCGGACATCCATTTTTGTCCATTTTGGCAGCAATGGGTGCAGGTATCTGTTCCGGCTTTATTACAGCCCTGCTTCAAACGCGGATGGGAATTGACAGCCTGCTTTCCGGTATCATCGTAAATACGGCGCTTTATTCTGTAAATATAGCTGTTATGGGAGGGTCTTCTCTTTTAAACATGAATAAGACGGAGACGGTCTTTACCGTAGTAAAGAGTGCGCTTGAGAATACCCCCCTGAAAAGCTACTATATCCTGATCGTTGCCGTGCTTGCAGTGGCACTTGTCATTGCATTTCTGGTATTTTTCCTAAATACCAGGCTGGGGCTGGCAATCCGGGCAACCGGAAATAATCCGGATATGGTAAAGTCTTCTTCAATCAATCCTATCTTTACAACGACAGTAGGCTTGTGTGTATCCAATGCCTTTACGGGCTTATCCGGCTGCCTGTTGGCACAATCCCAAAAGTCTGTAGATATCAATATCGGTCAGGGAATGGTCACCATTGCACTGGCTTCTCTGCTGATCGGAGGAACTGTGCTGGGAAAAGGAAGCATCCTGGTAAGAGCCATTGGCGTAGTACTGGGGTCCTTTATTTTCAGACTGGTCTATACCATTGCCCTGAGATTCCATATGCCTGCATTTATGCTGAAGCTTGTTTCTTCCGTTATTGTCATTCTGGCAATTTCCGTACCTTATTTGAAGAAGCAATGGCCGATGATTAAGAGGCGGTTCCTGTATCGGGGAAAGGAGGAAAGATAAGATGTTAAAAATATCGAATATCTCCAAAACCTTTAATCCCGGAACAGCCAATGAAAAGCAGGCAATCACAGGGCTGACGCTTCATTTAAAGCCGGGGGATTTTGCGACGATCATCGGCTCTAACGGAGCAGGAAAATCTACGCTGTTTAACGCAATCTGTGGGGATTTTCTGACGGACGGCGGCAGGATAGAATTGGATGGAAGGGATATCACCTTTGTCCCGCAGCATGTAAGAGCACGTATTATCGGACGGCTGTATCAGGATCCCATGAGGGGAAGTGCGCCCGGCATGACCATTGAAGAAAATCTTGCACTGGCAGCGGGCTCCGGTGGCTGGCTTTCCCATATGACCAGGAAAGACAAGAAAAAGTTTCAGGAGCAGCTATCCAGACTGGGGATTGGCCTGGAAGATAGAATGACGCAGCCGGTAGGGCTTTTATCCGGCGGGCAGAGACAGGCACTGACACTGCTTATGGCTACTATGGTGCCGCCCAAGATCCTCCTGCTGGATGAGCATACGGCAGCCTTGGATCCGGCTACGGCAGAAAAGGTATTACAGATCACAAAGGAAATTGTAGATGAGCATAAAATTACTACATTGATGGTGACCCATAATATGCAGAATGCGTTGGATATGGGAAACCGGACCCTGATGATGGATGACGGAAGAATTGTCTATGATGTGGAAGGGGCAGAGAGAGCAAGCCTGACGGTGGAGGACCTGATGGAGAAATTCAGAGTCGGCGCCGGGAAAAAGCTTGATAATGACAGGATATTGCTTTCGAATTAAACAGGATGGCAAAGGAAGAACAGAACGGGAAGAAAACAGAGTATCCCTCTTATAAGGTTGTATATCAGGCGGGAAGCGGCGAATATGAGGAGAAGAGGTCCCGATTTATCGCCAATGTGGCACCGGTGTCTTCGGAGGAGGAGGCGACGGCTTTTATAGAAAGCATCCGAAAGAAATATTACGATGCCAGACACAATTGTCCTGCCTTTATAATAGGAAGAAACAGAGAACTGACCAGATGCAGTGATGACGGGGAGCCCAGCGGGACGGCGGGGAAACCGATTCTGGAGGTGCTTCTTTCGGCAGGCGTAACCAATGTGGCGGTGGTGGTGACCAGATATTTTGGAGGGACACTTCTGGGAACCGGAGGCTTGGTACGCGCTTACACCCAGGCAACCAAGGAAGGTCTTGCAGATGCAGGGATCGCAACCATGCGCTTTGGCAAGGAGCTGACCATCGGGATCGACTATACCGATGTGGGGAAGGTCCAGTATATTCTGGGCAGCAGGCAGATAGATATTGCACAGTCCAGATATACCCAAACGGTGGAATTTGATATTCGGATTCCGGCAGAAGCAGTAGGGGCTCTCACGAAAGAACTCACCGAAGCAACTGCTGCCCGGGCCTGCATAGAAATAACCGGGGAAGGTTACTATATGGATAAGGAATCCTTTACCTGAACCACGCTGCCACAAATACCTATTTACCGGCTTTTCAGACACGCCGCCAGAACTGCAGTATTATTGTGACAGTGCGGTTCGGGTAAAGGATTTGTAAAATCCGTTGACAAATTTTTTCCCGTAGGCTAAAGTAAAGAAGTGGCTGAAAAGCAAGCAATTTTCTTAAGAAGGGTGGTGGTTTTTATGAGTAAAAGTACAACAGGCAGTACCGATATTCCTCCTCATGAACGGAGCATAAAAATCACATACAAGGAGAATTGCTATGGAAGAAATCAAGGATCTTGAAATCGTAAAAGAGCTGCTTGAGACCAAGCAGTATACCAGGCTCCGTCAGAAAATGGCAGAAATGAACATTGCGGATATCGCAGTGGTTTTAGAGGAGCTTGATGAGGAGGATTTGCTGAAGATCTTCCGTATTTTACCAAAGAACATGGCAGCAGATGTGTTTTCCTATCTGGGGGTGGACAATCAGCAGTTCATCATTACCAGCCTGTCTGAAAAGGATGCTGCGGGCATTATCAATAATCTGATGGCGGATGATGCTACCGACCTTTTGGAGGAGATGCCTGCTAACATTGTTAAAAAGCTGCTTGCCAATGCAAATCCGGAGACGAGGAGAGACATCAACCATCTGCTTCGCTATCCGGAGGATTCCGCCGGAAGCATTATGACGGTGGAATACGTTGATCTGAAGGAAAGTATGACGGTCGAGGATGCCATAGCCCGCATTCGGAATGTGGGAGTGGACAGTGAGACCATTAATATCTGTTATGTTCTGGATGCTAAGAGGACGCTGGTTGGAACCGTTGCCCTGCGATATCTTTTGATCAGTCCGCCGGATGCGGTGATCGGAGAGATCATGCATGAAAATGTCATCTACATCAATACCCTGATGGATCAGGAGGAGGTAGCAAGACAGTTTCAGAAATACGACTTTACCGCCATGCCGGTTGTGGATAATGAGAATCGTCTGGTAGGAATCATTACGGTCGATGATATCGTAGATATCATGCAGGAAGAGGCTACGGAGGATATGGAGAAGATGGCCGCAATCGTGCCATCGGATAAGCCATATATGAAAACCAGTGTTTATGTGACCTGGAAGAAGCGTATGCCCTGGCTGTTGCTTCTCATGATATCTGCAACGTTTACGGGAAGTATATTAACTACCTTTGAGGACGCTCTGATGGCGTATGGAGCCTTGATCGCGTATATTCCCATGTTGATGGATACCGGAGGAAATGCCGGTGGGCAGGCAAGTGTAACAATTATTCGTGGACTTTCCCTAAATGAAATAGAATTTAAAGATGCTTTCCGGGTGGTGTGGAAGGAGATCCGGGTTGCGGTGCTGTGTGGGCTTACGCTTGCAGCAGCCAACTTTATTAAGCTGCTCCTGCTTGACAGGGTAGAGCTTATGGTTGCAATCGTAGTGTGCCTCACTCTGGTGGTTGCGGTTATGATTGCCAAGATTGTAGGCTGCACGCTTCCTATGCTTGCCAAAAGGATTGGCTTTGACCCGGCAGTTATGGCAAGCCCTTTTATTACAACAATTGTGGATGTGTTGTCTTTGCTGGTATATTTTCAGATTGCAACCTATTTACTGCATATCGGATAGCAAATGGAATTTAAGAAAGCTCTGTGACGGAATCGGTCACAGAGCTTTTTCTATCATGTGATTTACACGCAAATTTTCCATATTAATTTTGAGCCAGAGATGCATTTCGCATAGCAGCACGTTTGCGCATGGTAGGGTCCAGAATCTTTTTACGGATTCTCAGAGACTTGGGAGTTACCTCCAATAACTCATCGGTATCAATGAATTCCAGCGCCTGTTCCAGACTCAGTACCTTGGGAGGTGTAAGCCTTAGAGCCTCGTCAGCGCTGGAGGAACGGGTATTAGTAAGCTGTTTCTTCTTGCAGACATTCAGCTCAATATCCTCGCCCTTTCCGTTCTGTCCGACTACCATACCGGAGTATACTTTTTCGCCGGGACCGATAAAGAGAACACCACGCTCCTGTGCATTGTAGAGACCGTAGGTAATGGCTTCCCCAGCCTCAAAGGCAATCAGGGAACCCTGCTTACGGTACTGGATATCGCCCTTATAGGGACCATAGCCATCAAAGATCGTATTCATAATGCCGTTGCCTTTGGTATCGGTCATAAATTCGCCTCGATAACCAATAAGACCCCGTGAGGGAATGGAAAATTCCAGACGGGTATAGCCACCGCTGGCAGTTCCCATACTGCGAAGCTCACCCTTTCTCTGGCTCAGCTTTTCGATCACAGAGCCGGAAAACTCATCGGGCACATCAATATAGCAAAGCTCCATAGGCTCCAGTTTCTTGCCGTTTTCGTCTGTGTGGTAGAGAACCTCTGCCTTGCTGACTGCAAATTCGTAGCCCTCCCTCCGCATGTTTTCAATCAGTACGGAAAGATGAAGTTCACCTCGTCCGGATACCTTAAAGGCTTCAGTGGTATCGGTTTCTTCAACGCGGAGAGAAACATCAGTATTTAATTCTCTGAACAATCTGTCGCGCAGATGACGGCTCGTGACATATTTCCCTTCCTGACCGGCAAGCGGTGAGTCATTGACAATAAAATGCATGGCAATGGTGGGTTCGGAAATCTTCTGAAACGGAATGGGAACCGGATTTTCAGGAGAGCACAGGGTATCGCCGATATGAATATCAGAGATGCCGGAAATCGCAACAATAGAGCCGATCTGCGCTTCTGAGACCTCTACCTTGTTTAAACCGTCAAATTCATAAAGCTTACTGACCTTAACCTTCTTTTGCTTGTCAGGCTCGTGGTGATTGACGATCACTACCTCCTGATTGACCTTCACGGAACCGTTGTCCACCTTGCCGACCCCGATTCTTCCCACATATTCGTTATAATCAATGGTACTGATCAGAACCTGTGTGCCTGCTTCCGGATCTCCTTCGGGAGCAGGAATGTAGTCCAGTATGGTTTCAAACAAAGGTATCATGCTTGTACCTTCTTCTTCCATATTTAAGGAAGCTTTTCCGGTTTTTGCGGAAGCAAAGACAAAGGGGCAGTCCAGCTGGGATTCGTCTGCATCAAGATCCAGGAAAAGCTCAAGGACCTCGTCTACAACCTCAGCAGGCCGTGCCTCCGGACGGTCGATCTTGTTGACACACACGATGACGGGAAGCTTTAATTCCAAGGCCTTTCTTAAAACAAATTTTGTCTGGGGCATGGCACCTTCAAAGGCATCCACAACAAGGATGACGCCGTTGACCATTTTTAGAACACGTTCTACTTCACCGCCAAAGTCTGCATGCCCCGGCGTATCAATAATGTTGATCTTGGTTCCTTTATAGGTGACTGCCGTATTTTTGGAAAGAATCGTGATGCCTCTTTCCCTTTCGATATCATTAGAGTCCATGACACGTTCTGCCACTTCCTGGTTTTCGCGGAATACACCGCTTTGCTTTAGCAGCTCATCCACCAGAGTGGTTTTGCCGTGGTCTACATGGGCTATGATTGCAATGTTTCTTACGTCTTCTCGTTTTTGTTTCATATGATACAAATCCTTTCGACAAAATCTATCCGCCAGGTTAACTTTTTTCAAACTGTTTTAGTATAGCACCATCCCTGATTGTTGTAAATAAAAAACGTTTTATTCGCAGAATTCGGTATGACCGGTTACGAAGCTTTTGCGTTCTGTGTCGGATTACGCGGTGGAAGAGGGTTCTACCAATAAAAAACAGTCATATACATAGTAATACATGACAGGAAAAAATTCTTAAGGAGTAAGAAGGGAGAACTAAAATGACAGATAAGGTAATTGAAAACAACCAGGTGGTAATCATGGGAGAGATCGTGAGCAGATTTGAGTTCAGCCATGAGATTTTCGGAGAGGGCTTTTACATGGTAGATGTAAAGGTGCCCAGGTTAAGTGATTCAAATGATATTATTCCACTGATGGTGTCAGAGCGTCTGATCGATGTTGAGGAGGATTATTGTGGACAGAACATTATGGTTCAGGGACAGTTCCGCTCCTATAATCGGCATGAGGAGAGGAGAAACAGACTGGTACTTTCCGTGTTTGCACGTGAAATAGAGTTTGTGGATGAAACACCGGAAAGCTCCCAGACAAACCAGATTTTCCTTGACGGTTTTATCTGCAAGGAGCCGATTTACCGGAAAACACCTCTTGGAAGAGAAATTGCGGATCTGCTGATCGCTGTGAACAGACCTTACGGGAAAAGTGATTACATACCCTGTATCTGCTGGGGAAGAAATGCCAGATTTGCAAGCAGCTTTACGGTAGGAACCAGATGTGAGATCTGGGGAAGGATTCAAAGCAGGGAATATATTAAGAAGCTTTCGGAGGAGGATGCTGAAAAAAGAGTGGCTTACGAGGTGTCCGTGAGCAAGCTGGAGCTTCGGGAAGAATAGCCCGAAATATCGAAAAAAATGATAAAAGTTGCTTTTCCGCCGTTTCTATGTTATGATAGGCAACGTAATTTGTAAGTTAGTCTTAGTTATGCTCATAATACACACAACACATATATGAGGTGGGGTATGAAACAGGGACAGATTTATATTTACAGTGGAGATGGGCATGGAAAGTCGCCTGCAGCACTGGGAAAAGCAGTGATGATGGCAGCAGCGGGAAAAAGCGTTGTCATTATACAGTTCCTCAAGGAAAAGGGGCTTGGAGATTCTGCGTTTTTAAACAGACTTGAGCCTGAAATTAAGATTTTCCGATTTGAGAAATCGGATATGAATTTTTTTGAGCTGCCGCAGGAAAAGCAGAACGAAGAGATTATCAATATTAAGAACGGTATTAACTTTGCAAAGAAGGTGCTGGCCACCGGAGAGTGCGATCTTTTGATCCTGGATGAGGTTCTTGGTCTTGTGGATAATGGAATCATCACGGTGGAGGATCTAAAGAATCTGTTGGATGCAAGAGACGAGGAGACGGATATTATCATGACAGGCATTTCCCTGAATGATGAGATCTGTATGCTTGCCGATGAGGTTTCAAAGATTGAGACCTTAAAATTCAAATGCTGGTAGCACATTTTGCAAGATGATAAGCAGGAAATCATAGCATCTATGCATTGACAGCCCATATGCATGGTGCTATGATTATTTTATGTAGTAACAATTTCATAGGATATAGAGGTAGAGGTTGCGTGTTTTATGAGTAATTTTTTGGATGTGGCAGGCACATGAGAAGAAAAATGAAAGGAAAAAACGCCGAAAGGGTTCGTGTTCCTGATAGCGGGTCCTTGGGCATACAGTTAAGAGCTGTATGACTGTCATCAGAAATGATGGGGCGCTATCCGATGAAAAAGTATTTATGGTAGTCGGTGCGCAGTTTGTATGTGCATCGTTTTTTATTTTAAGGAGGAAGAAACATGGCAGTTTTTACTGGCGCAGGTGTTGCGATTGTCACACCATTCAAGGCAAACGGAGAAGTGAATTATGAGAAATTTGCAGAACTGATCGAGGATCAGATTGCAGGCGGAACAGATGCCATTATTGTCTGCGGAACCACAGGGGAATCATCGACCCTCACGCATGAAGAACATCTGGATGTCATCAGGTACTGTGTGGAGAAGGTTGCAGGAAGAATTCCTGTTGTAGCCGGCACCGGATCAAACTGTACGGAGACGGCAATTTATCTTTCGACAGAAGCAGAGAAATATGGTGTTGACGGCTTACTGTTGGTGACACCTTATTATAATAAGGCAACCCAGAACGGTCTTTACAGACACTTTAAGGCAGTTGCCGATTCTGTGAAGGTTCCCTGTATTCTTTACAATGTGCCCAGCCGTACCGGATGTAACATTGCTCCGGAAACAGCAGTCAGATTGTGTACGGATGTGGAGAATATTGTGGGAATCAAGGAAGCAAGCGGTAATATCAGCCAGATCGTGAAGCTGATGTCTCTTGCAAACGGTAAGGTGGATTTGTATTCCGGAAATGATGATCAGATCGTACCGCTTCTTGCTCTTGGCGGAAAAGGTGTGATTTCTGTGCTTTCTAACGTGGCGCCCAGACAGACCCACGATATCTGTGCCAAGTTCTTTGCAGGTGATGTTGCAGGAAGTGCAGCAGAGCAGTTCCGTGCGATTCCGCTTTGCAATGCGTTATTCTGTGAGGTAAATCCGATTCCGGTTAAGATGGCTTTGAACCTGATGGGTAAGGAGGTCGGTTCCCTGCGGGCGCCTCTTACGGATATGGAACCGGAGAATACCGCAAAGCTGGAAAAGGCAATGAAGGAATATGGAATTCTGTAGGTATATAGGGATAGGAATCAGAAAGGCATGGAAGAAGCTATGACGAATGTAATTATGCATGGATGCAACGGGAAAATGGGCCGGATGATTGCCGGGCTCGTTGCAGATGACCCGGAGATCACAATTGTGGCAGGGGTGGATGCATTTGATGAAGGAAAAAATCCATTTCCTGTATTTCAGGATATCAATGAATGCACGATCAAGGCAGATGCAATTATTGATTTCAGTGCGGCAGCGGCTGTGGACGGTCTGCTTTCCTACTGTGTCAGGGAACAGGTACCCTGTGTCCTCTGTACCACGGGACTTTCGAAGGAGCAGCTTGAGAAGGTGGAAGAGGCATCAAAGAAGGTCGCAATCCTGAAATCTGCCAATATGTCACTGGGAATCAATATGCTGCTGAAGCTCCTGAAGGAAGCAACGGCAACGCTGGTCCCTGCAGGCTTTGATGTGGAAATTGTTGAAAAGCATCATAAGCTGAAGGTGGATGCACCCAGTGGAACAGCGCTTGCGCTGGGAGACTCTGTCAACGAAGTGTTAAACAATGAATATGAGTATGTTTTTGACAGAAGTCAGAGAAGGCAGAAGCGTCCCCAGAAAGAAATCGGCTACAGTGCAGTGAGGGGTGGAACCATTGTCGGAGAGCATGATGTGATCTTTGCCGGTGCCGATGAGGTTGTAACCTTTTCTCACACGGCATATTCCAAGGCAGTTTTTGGAAAGGGCGCAATTCAGGCAGCTAAATTTCTGAAGGGGAAACCGGCAGGTATGTACAACATGAGCGATGTGATCGATCAGTAAAACCTGATAGCAGACACTGGGGGAAGTGGAAGAGATGAATGTTGAGAAGAACGAGCTCAAATTGATGGAGCTGAAATATTTAAAGAGTCTGGCAAATCAATACCCGAATATTGCAGCAGCGTCTACGGAGATTATTAATTTGCAGGCAATTTTAAATCTTCCCAAGGGAACAGAGCATTTCCTGACGGATATTCACGGGGAGTATGAACAGTTTAATCATGTACTGAAAAACGGTTCCGGTGCAATACGCCGTCAGATTGATGAAGAATTTGGCAATACATTAAGCAATAAAGATAAGAAGTCTCTTGCAACATTGATTTATTATCCGCAGGAAAAGCTGGATATTGTACTGCAGGAGGAAGAAAATATTGAGGACTGGTATAAGATCACGCTTCACAGACTGGTTCAGATCACAAAGAAGGTGGCATCCAAATATACCAGATCCAAAGTGCGCAAGGCACTGCCAAAGGATTTTGCCTATATTATTGAAGAATTAATCACGGAGAGAGCCGAAATTTCAGATAAGGAAGGCTACTACAACGAGATTATCCATACCATCATCAGGATTGGAAGGGCGCCGGAATTTATCGTGGCCTTAAGTAATCTGATCCAGAGACTGGTGATCGATCATCTTCATATCGTAGGAGATATTTATGACAGAGGTCCCGGTCCCCATATTATTATGGATACCTTGATGAACTATCACTCTGTCGACATCCAGTGGGGAAATCATGATATCGTCTGGATGGGAGCAGCCTGCGGACATCTTCCCTGTATCGCGACAGTAGTGCGGATCGCGGCAAGATACGGAAGTCTGGATACGTTGGAGGAAGGATATGGGATCAACTTGATTCCGCTTGCAACCTTTGCCCTTGATACCTACAAGGATGTAAATTGTGATGCCTTTGCCATCAAGTATAATACGGATTATAATACCAAGGATCTGAGTCTCGACATGAAGATCCATAAGGCAATTGCCGTCATTCAGTTTAAACTGGAGGGACAGGTGATTAAGAAGCACCCGGAATTTGAGATGGACGACAGGTTGTTGCTTGACAAGATCGACTATGAGAAAAAGACCGTACTTGCTTATGGAAAGGAATATCCCATGCTGGATACGGAATTTCCTACAGTCGATCCCAAGGATCCTTACAATCTGGCTCCCGATGAAGAGCAGGTAATGGCCAGGATCCAACAGGCATTCTTAAAGTGTGAAAAGCTGCAGCGGCATGTGAGATTTCTTTATTCTAACGGTGGGTTATATAAAATTCATAACTCCAATCTCCTTTATCATGGCTGCGTACCGCTTGATGAGAACGGTAATTTTAAGGCAGTTAATGTAGACGGCAAAAAATACAGAGGCAGAGAGCTGTATGATGTGCTGGATAATTATGCGAGAAAAGGTTATTATGCCAAAAATGATCCTGCCGGAATGAGAAAAGCCCAGGACTACATCTGGTATATCTGGGCGGGACCGAATTCACCGGTATTCGGCAAGGACAAGATGACCACCTTTGAACGGTATTTTATTGAGGATAAAGAAACCCATAAAGAAACCAAAAACAGTTATTATTCGCTGCTGGACAACGAAGAGGTTTTAAACCGGATTCTGGAGGAATTTGGACTGGATACCAAAAAATCACATATTATTAACGGGCATGTTCCGGTGGAACTGAAAAAGGGAGAGACACCGATCAAGTGTGAAGGAAAGCTTCTTATTATTGACGGCGGTTTTTCCAAGGCATATCAGAGCAAGACCGGTATTGCGGGATATACATTGGTGGCAAATTCCCACGGTGTCCGTCTGGTAGCCCATGAACCCTTTGAATCCATGGAAGCGGCGATTCAGCACGAATCGGATATTTTTTCGGATTCTACAATTGTTGAGAATGCACCTGTGAGAATCCGGGTGGCTGATACGGATATCGGAACGGAGATCAAGGAGAGCATCAAACAGCTGGAGCTTCTTCTGCAGGCGTACAGAGACGGTACGATCATTGAAAAATAACAGGTAAAAACAAGGAGGTCAGGCTTTGATGCCCTGCCTCCTTGTTTTGGCCTTGCACGTCAGCTTGCCTTTTACTTTTTAGGAGTCGGGGAAGCTTTTGCGGCAGTGCCGTTTGTATTGTTGTGTGTGGTGCCGTTCGCAGTGTTGTTCGCAGTGTTGTCTGCTGTGTTATGGTCCCCATCACCGACTACATCATCAGTGATATCGGAAACACCATTTGCAATGTCGTCTACCACATCGCCTACAGCATTGCCGGCGTCATCAAGGATGGAACCGCCATCATTGTTTGTGCCGTTGTTGGTGCCATTTACAGTACCGTTTTCCGTACCGATTCCGTTATCATTTCCGGTGAGGGAATCAGTAGTGCCGTTGCCGACAGTATTTGCGTTGTCATTTACAAGATTGTCATTGCCGACACCGTTTGTGCCGTTAGCTGCGGTACCGTTATTCAGGCCTGTACCGTTATTTGTTCCTGTACCGTTGTTTCCGATGGTACCGTTATCGGTGGTTGTGTTGGTATCGGCAGCTCCAGCCATGTCGTTTGCATTATTCTTTTTGTTGGTTCCACAGGCAGTAAGAATGCAAATCATCATAAGGACAAGAGATACCGAAATCAGTTTTCTCATTTTTTTCATAATGACCTCCTTATATAAGAACTGCATTTTTTCAGTTCTGTTGCTATTATGCGCAAAGCTTTCAAAAATATACAAAAATATGTTATAAATATGTTATACTGAAAAAAATAAGAAATAACGGAGTTAAATCAATGAAATTCAGACCCTGTATTGATATCCATAATGGGAAGGTAAAGCAGATAGTAGGCGGGAGCCTGAAGGACAGGAATGATCAGGCAATTGAAAATTTTGTGTCGGAACAAAATGCGGAATTTTTTGCGGAGCTCTATAGAAGCAAAGGAATCAGTGGCGGACATGTGATCCTGCTGAATCCTATGCAAAGTGATAACTATCAGCAGACAAAGCAGCAGGCACTTTCGGCACTTTCGGCATATCCCGGCGGTTTACAGGCAGGCGGCGGAATCAATCCTTACAATGCGGAAGAATTTTTAAAAGCCGGTGCTTCCCATGTAATTGTTACTTCTTATGTTTTTAAGGACGGAAAGCTGCATAGAGATCGGTTGAAGGAAATGCTCCATGCCGTTTCGAAGGAGAAACTGGTTCTTGATCTGAGCTGTCGAAAAAAGGATGGGGATTACTATATTGTGACCGACAGGTGGCAGAAGTATACCAATGTCCTTTTGAATCAGGAAACGCTGGAGGAGCTTTCAGATTTTTGTGATGAATTTTTAATTCATGCAGTTGATGTGGAAGGAAAGGCGAAAGGCATTGAGGAGGAACTGGCAGCATTGCTTGGAAGAGAATGCAGACTTCCTGTGACCTACGCAGGCGGCGTACACAATTTCCGGGATCTGGAAAAGCTGAAAACATTGGGACAAGGCCGGATCGATGTCACGATCGGAAGTGCACTTGATCTTTTTGGCGGGCAGATGGCACTGGAAGAGGTATTGGATTTTGTGAGAGAATGTTCGTAAGAGCTTGGAGGTGATGAGGCTTGAGTATGATTTTTCCCTATATTTTGTTTACATGTTTTCTCGTGGCATTTTATTTGACGGTTAAGCAATGTAAAAAGGAAACATTGAAATATCCTGAGAACCGTCTCTCTTTGCTGCTTAGCTTAAGCAGTACGATCTGGAGTTTTGGTTTCTGGATGCTGAACCTTCAGACCCAGCCGGAAAGGGCTCAGATTTTTCGCGTCATAGGTATGGTCGGTGTGCTTGGATATCTGATTATGGCTCAACTTTTTGTCTGCTATTTATCAGGAACACTGCAGGCATATCGCTATCCGATCACCTGCATTTCTTTCATTGGACTGGTAATCTATTTCTTTATTGTCAAGGAGGAGCAGGTTACCTTTGAAGTACATAGAATCGGCATGACCTATCACCTGAATAGAGGCTTTTGGAGTACGGTATACACCATTTTCTGTATTGCTGTAGCATTTAATATCCTGGCAAGTATTATCTACATGTTTTTTCATGCACAACGTAAGCGCATACGCGCACTTGCCAAAAAGCTGATGCTGGTGGAGAGCATCATTGTTTTTGGAATGGTGCTGGATGCTACACTTCCATTGTTTGGCGGATCGGCTGTTTTTGGCAGTACCATTGGACAATGTGTGGGTATTTTGGCAGTTTACCGTGCAGTCAACTTTATCAACCGGTCCCATATCACAGTTGACAACATGTCTTCCTATGTTTATTCATCTCTTACGACACCGGTTCTTGTGTTTGATGAAAACTATAAGCTCTGTCTGTTTAATGATGTGGCCTGCCAATTTCTGGGGTTGCCAAAGGAGAATGTGGATAATATCAGCATAGCTTCTCTTTTTTCAGCACAGATTGATGAAATGTATTTTTTGAGTAACAAGCAGAAAAATATGGATGTAGTGTGTAATTATAATCGGGTACATTGTAATATTTCCATCAGCAAGATCTTTGATGATTATTCTGATGTGATCGGATATATTGTTGCTGTGACGGATATTTCCGAGAGACTGGAATATATTACCAAGCTGGAGCAGGCGATCAAGGATGCAGAGAATGCGAATCAGGCAAAGACGACCTTCCTGGCCAATATGTCTCATGAGATCAGAACGCCTATGAACGCCGTTATCGGATTCGCGGAGCTTGCCCTGAAAAAGGAGATCAGCAAGGAGGTCAGAGAGTATATTGAAAATATCCGTCTGGCATCCCGTAATCTTCTGGCAATTATCAATGATATCCTTGATATCACCAAGATTGAATCCGGGAAGATGGAGGTCGTTCCGGCTAATTATTATATTGCCGATCTGCTGGATGATGTATCTCTGATCATCTCCCAGCAGGCAAAGAAAAAGGGACTTGCTTTCGTCATGAAAACAGATGAGCAGGTGCCTACTAAGCTGTTTGGAGATAAGGTGCGCCTGCGCGGAGTGCTGATCAATATTCTGAATAATGCTGTAAAGTATACGAAGGAGGGAACCGTTACCTTCGAGGTAAAGGTTCTTAACAGGATCGATGATGCCCTGACACTTTCCTTTATCATTAAGGATACCGGAATTGGTATCCGCCCGGAGGATCAGGAGAAACTGTTTAAGAGCTTCGCACGCTTTGATCAGCGACTTCATTATGGAGTGGAGGGCTCCGGTCTTGGTCTATCTATTGCCAAGGGCTATATTACTCTGATGGGAGGCGAAATAACCGTAGACAGTGTGTACGGGCAGGGATCTGTCTTTACGATCAATATCAATCAGAAGATTATTGATGATACACCGCTGCAGCATCAATTTACAATTGATAAAGGAAAGCAGGATGCTCCGGAACCCTGTCAGGTTACGATCCATGATGTACGTGTGCTGGTGGTCGATGATAACCATATTAATCTTCTGGTGATCAAAAGGCTTCTGGAATCTTATGGACTTACTGTGGATACGGCACCCTGCGGCGCTACTGCCATTGATTTATGTAAAAAGACACATTATCCGATTGTCTTCATGGATCAAATGATGCCGGAAATGGATGGAATTGAGGCAATGCAGCGAATCCGTGGACTGGATTCTTACTATGCACTTGGAGGGGAAAGCAAAATCATTGTGCTGACGGCAGATGCCATTCGAGGTGTCAGAGAAAGTCTCTTGGAAAAGGGGTTTGACGAATACCTCGGGAAACCGATGAATCTGCGGCAACTGGAGCGGTTGATGATCACCTATCTGCCTTCTGATAACATTACGGTTTCCACGCGCTTCCCGGAGGATGCAGACGGGCAGGACGATAAGTCGGATGAGGAAGCAGCGGATAAGCCGGAAGATGGTTCACAAGATGCGGACATCAATTTTTTGCAGGAAAAACTACCGGAGGTGGATCTTTCCATCGGCCTGAAAAACTGTGGGGGAAAGACGGATGATTATCTGAAAATTCTGAACATCAATTATGAATATGGGAGTAAGAATCTGAATGAGCTCTCAGAGCTGCTTCGAAAGAAGGATTATGAAAATTATACGATTAAGGTTCACTCCATGAAAAGCACTACGAAAAATATTGGTGCGCTGAAAATCTCTGACATGGCCCGGGAGCAGGAGGAAGCAGGCCGTGCAGGAAGATATGATGACATTGATGCAAATTTTGATGCCTTGCGGACAGAATATGAGAAGCTGCTTGGGAAAATTGAAGAGGTGCTTCGGCACTATCAGATTTTAGAAGAGCCTGTTACGGATTCAAATGGTGAAATGCTCGACGGCAAAATGATCAATGGCATTCTGTCAAATATCCGGATGCATGTGGATGCCTTTGATTTTGATCCTGTTTTCGAAATACTGAAAAAGAGGAAGCAGTACCGGTTGCCGGAGGCTTATGCGGAACTGTTTGAGCAGCTGGAGGCGGCAATGGAGGATCTTAATGTAGATGAGGTGCGAAGACTCATCGAGAATGCGCCTGCAGATTAAAAACAATTAGTAGCCGTGAAAAAAATACAGAATATAACAAAAAAGCGCTGCCACACAGCGCAGTTTCCTTAATCTCATAAAACAATATTGCAAATTCCAAATACAACAATCTATATTAAGAAAAGGCACATCGTGTTACTGATTAATGCGTTATACTCAGTCTGGCTGAATTATAACTTTGTTACGTTTACGGCCTGAGGTCCTTTTTCACCATTTACTACATCGAACTCTACGGAAGCGCCTTCTTCAAGAGACTTGAAACCTTCCATGTTAAGTCCTGAGTAGTGTACGAATACATCGTTTCCTGATTCATCAGAGATGAAACCGTATCCTTTTTGGTTGTTGAACCACTTTACTGTACCTTTGTTCATTGTAGATACCTCCAAAAAAATAAATAAATAGTAGCTGCGTTACAGATTTTGTAACAAATTCAGAATAGCACAGTCCTTTTTAAAAGTAAAGAAATTTTTCAAACAGTTTTTACCTTGCGAAGGGAAAGGGTTAATGCTATGATAGGTGCAGAAAAAACAGGAAAAACGGACTTTGAGCAAGGGAGAAAATATGGGAAAATGGAAAGCAGTTTTAAGTGAGATCTTTATTGAGGGCCTTGGCGGAATGGCCTCCGGCCTGTTTGCAACTCTGATTATCGGCACGATAATCCAGCAAATCGGGAATCTGATTCCGGGTGCTGCCGGCACTTATGTTTATATGATGGGTAAAATAGCAGCAGCGGTGACCGGTGCGGGAATTGGATGCGGAGCCGCCATAAAGCTGAAAAGCAGTCCGCTGGTCGTTCTCTCCGCTGCAACAACCGGAATGGTGGGCGCCTTTGCGAGTAAGATCATGGCAGGAACTGTATTGGTAGAAGGCACGATCGTCCTGGCAGGACCCGGCGAGCCGCTTGGCGCATTTATTGCAGCCATGGTTGGCATCTATGTGGGACGGCTGGTTTCAGGCAGAACGAAGGTAGATATTCTGGTTACCCCTTTTGCCTGTATTGTATCAGGCTCTGCTGTGGGCCTGGTTTTAGGACCACCCATCTCGGCATTTATGACGTGGCTGGGAAGCCTTATTAACTGGGGAACTGTACAGGCACCTTTTTTAATGGGAATTGTGGTATCGGTTTTGATGGGAATGATCCTTACGCTTCCGATCAGCTCGGCAGCGCTTGGAATCATTCTGGGACTTGACGGCATAGCAGCAGGTGCTGCAACCATTGGATGCTGTGCGAATATGGTCGGTTTCGCGGTTGCTTCTTACCGTGAAAATAAGGTGAACGGGCTGCTGGCGCAGGGGCTTGGAACCAGTATGCTTCAGATTGGAAATATCGTGAAAAAGCCCCTGATCTGGCTTCCGGCTATTCTCACAAGTGCCATACTGGGACCGGTTTCTACCATGCTGGTACATATGACGAATAATGCTACGGGTTCCGGAATGGGAACGGCAGGACTGGTCGGTCAGATTAATACCTATCAGACGATGGTGGCAGAGGGAACAGCGCCTATGGTGGTACTTCTTGAAATTGCTGTCATGCATTTTATTCTTCCGGCGGTTCTGTCTTTTGGAATCTCGGAAATTATGCGAAGAAGGGGTTGGATCAGGGAAGGAGATATGAAGCTTTCCGTATAAAGTAAAAAGCTTTTTTTCGGGGGACAAACCTGTATGAAATACAGTTAAAGTTGTGCTATTTCGCCACTTGTGTTAAAATGAAAGCAATTGACCGGAGGTGACAAATAGATGGAACAACAGTCAAAAAGAAAAAGCAAGTACGCATTACTGCTGGTGACAGAGAAAGACGATGGCACCATGAAGCAGTATACGATCAGTCCGACTCTCGTCGAAGTGATGGCGGCAATTCTTTTTTTGCTGATCGTAGCAGTCACATGCAAATTTGTTTATGATTCAATTACATTAAAGGACGCAAGAAAAGAGATCGTAGATCAAATCGTTACGATTAATAATCTGACAGATGAAAATGAAGCCTTGACTGTGGAAAATTCCACACTTACCAGCAAGATTACGGTCTTAAGTGAGACCGTCAGCAAGAAGGCCGCAACAGAGGATGCCCTGTCACTGGAAACCGTAGAAAATGCGCTTCCAAAGGGATTTCCGCTAAGCGGGTCTGCGACCATGAAGGAAGCTGAGGAAGGTGATCCAATGCTGATCTTCTCGGCATCTCAAGGAGTGAATGTCATCACAACCGGAACGGGAGTGGTGGTCAGCGTAGATGCGGATGAGACCTACGGAACCAAAATTATCATTGATCATGGAAACGGATACCAGTCCGTTTACCGAAATAACGGAACGGCATTGGTAAAGAATGGCGAAGAACTGGGAAAAGGCTATATTCTGTTTACGGTGGGAGAAGAGAATCAGGAGCTTGGCTATCAGATTATGAAGGACGAGGAATATATTGACCCTATGCTGATGATAGATATAAACGGATAATCCATATGGATTATCCGTTTTCTTTTACCCGTTCAAAGACCAGATCATAGCCGTCATTTCCGTAATTTAAGGAACGGTTTACGCGACTGATGGTAGCGGTAGAAGCACCGGTCTTTTCTGCAATTTCAAGATAGGTTTTATGGTCTCTGAGCATGGATGCCACCTCATACCGCTGAGACAGGGAAAGAAGTTCGTTGACGGTGCATAAATCCTCAAAAAAACCATAGCATTCTTCTTTATTCTTCAGGCAGAGGATCGCTTCAAAAAGATGATCCACAGCAGCTGTCTGTATTTTTTTGTTCATATGGAAGACCTCCCCGACAATAGATTCATACAGTAGAATTTTACCATATTAAAGTTTTAAAGTAAAGGGATAAACTTGTAAATAAAGGGTGCTTGTCATGTAGTTTTAAATACTATATAATAGGTTTGTGAGGTGGAGTGTATGACGATTGACAGAGAAGATTTAATCAACAGTATTATGGCAAGCCTTGGTCGTATGCAGCATATTAAGCTGGAGGATATTCCGAACATTGATCTATATATGGATCAGGTGACGACCTTTATGGACAGAAAACTGAAGAATACGACGAGATATCCGGATGAGGATAAGATTCTGACAAAGACAATGATTAATAATTATGCGAAAAATGATCTGCTTCCTCCGCCGGTGAAAAAGAAATACAGTAAGGAGCACATGCTTCTGTTGATTTTTATCTACTATTATAAAGGCATTTTGTCCATCAATGATATTCAGACACTGCTTAAGCCGATTACCGAAAAGTATTTTTATGCAAACGGTGAACTGAACCTGGGATCGGTTTATGAAGAGGTATTCAGTCTGGAGGAAGAGGAGGTTTCCAGCCTGAAGGAGGATATCATGAAGAAGTTTGAGACCTCTCAGGGAACCTTTGAAAATGCTCCTCAGGAAGACAGAGAGATTTTACAGCTGTTTTCGTTTATCTGCATGCTCAGCTATGATGTTTATGTCAAAAAGCTTTTGATTGAGAAAATGGTAGACAGCTTTGGAACGGCAGTTGCCGGTGAGGGAAAGGCTGAAAGGAACAACACAAAGGAAAAGGGTGGCAAGGAAAAAAGAGAAAAAGAAAAATAGAGAAGCAAAAGCCGCTTTTTCATGAAAAGAAAACAACCCACAGACTTTAAACCTGCTTCGTATCGGACAGGTTAAGCCTGTGGGTTTTTGAATTTCGGTATTATTTTATTTTTCAGCGAAAAATGCAGTCATAAACACGACAGGAGAATTCCAGTAAATCGTAATTTCATTCGTGGAGTAGCTTCCCACATCATCAACATAGCATTTCATGGGAGGAGTCCCTGCTGGGATGCGTTCCATGGCAGCCGGATCACAGGGCGTTTTGAAAGGTCCACCGCTTACCCAGCCGGGCATGGGAAGTTCGATTCCATCCGCATGGGTAGGTCTGTTGTGTGGGTTTTTGAATGCATTTTCTCCAAAGCCGGTTACATAGCTGATGTCCATTGCATTGCGGCCAAGCAGATAGTGAAGCTGGTTTAAAGCGGCTTCCCGGTAGGAAGAAGCCTGCTCTTGTTCAGCAAGAAGACTGGCAAGGATCAGGAGCATACTGCGGTTGCAGACCACCATATTGCTTCCCCAGACAAAGTCTTCGGGCTTCATGGCTAGCTGATAGGCAGAAGCGGCCTGAAGCGCACAAAGCCTGTCGGCTTCTGTAAGCAATATCTTTCTGTATTCCGGCTCCAGTTCCTGTGCACTGTGAGAGGGATCAAACAGGATAGCAAGAGTGGCAAGCCCCGACACATCTGTCCAACCGAAATCGGTTTTACTCATAGGCATTGCAGAATACTCTTTTAGCTTATTCAGGTAGACGGCGGAGTTCTCTGCGTCAGTACGAAGAAGCTCGGCACTTGCCCAGAGCCGTTCATCCAGGTCACATTCATCATCATATTCCCCGGTGTTGCTTCCGGCAGGATTGTGGAAGCCCACGTAAGGATTGGCTTCCAGCCAGTCCCATGCTTTCTTTGCGGCAGCAAGCGCCTTCTCGGAAAACTCCGGGCGGAAGGGCGCATATACCCTGGATGCCAGAGCCATTACAGCAGCAAAATCCGCCGTTGCCATGGAAGAGACGGGAAAGATCATAAATTGCATCAGGTCATCCTCAGGCATGACAAAATCTGCGTGGGAGAAGGAAGTAAGCTTGTGATAAGCGCCTCCGTCAGGAGCCTGCATTTTTAAGAGCCAGGTAAGCTCATAGAAGCATTCATTTAGAATATCCGGCATGTCATTACCGGTTTCGGGTATGTTCAAATCCATCTGAAGCTGCTCAGGAAAGAGCTCATAAGCATACAAAAGGTGTGCAAGCGCAACGGCTGCAGGAGAAGTATATCTTCCATAGTCGCCTGCATCATGCCAGCCACCGGTCATATCAAACTGCCGGGGAGATGGCGTCTTGTTTATGTAGTCCTCAAGAAAAACGGAAGGGGCGGTGTGACAGGCCTTGTGGGTATAGACTCCGGCATACTTTTCAGATAGTTCACAGCCGCATCTCTGATAATAAAGAGCCTTCATGACAGAGCTCTTTAAGGCTTCGTAAGCGTTTTCTTCGATCTGAAAGGTATGAGATCTCTCCCTGTTTCCGGCAAGAAGATAATAGGAGCCGGGTGACATGACAGCGGAAAAATCAATCTGATAGACCTGTTCGCCGGAACAATCGTCAATTCCCATAGGTGTGGTTGTCCCGTCAAGTACGCTGCATTGCGTCTGTGAATTGATTAATTGAAAATTACAGGGAAAGGTTGAAACTGCAACCTTTTTGGCTTTTGGAAGGTAGCCCACCTGGTTTACATAAATCCCCATATAGAACCTCCATAAAAAATAATCTACTATTTTATTATCATACAATGCAGAAGGGGAGTTGACAATCCTGTAATTTGCCGGAAAACACTTTTTTATGCGGGAGCTATGGACAAGACAGGGATTTGCGAGTATGCTGATTGAGACTTAAAAATTGGAGATGAAGATTATGTGGTGGATGCTTCTGGTTTTATTTTACGGAATCCTTAAGGGAGTCAGGGAAATTGTTAAGAAAAAGGCGCTCCAGAAAAATACGGTCATGGAGGTACTGTTTTTTTACACCTTTCTTGCCTTCCTGTTTGTACTTCCACAGGCAAAGGATGCCGGCGGGCTGGAACCGAAATTCTACTTTTATATCGGATTGAAATCCTTTTTAATTTTTCTTGCGTGGATATGCAGCTTTAAGGCAATCAGCAGAATGCCGATCAGCTTATATGGTGTGCTGGATCTTTCGAGAGTTTTGTTTGCAACACTCCTGGGAGTCTGGGTCCTTCATGAGACCTTAAGCGGGGGAGGGATTGCCGGACTGCTGCTCGTTTCTGCCGGACTTTTGATGCTGAAATTTAAACCGAATGTTGCCGGAAAGGAAAAGGAAGTAATTCAGCCTGTCTATGTTTTTTTTGCCTTTGCTTCCTGTATGCTGAATGCGGTGTCGGGGCTGATGGATAAGCTTCTGATGAAAAATATGAACAGCTCCCAGCTCCAGTTCTGGTATATGCTTTTCCTTCTGCTGTGCTATACGGCTTATCTGTTAGTTACCGGAACCAAAATCAGAAGATCTGTGTGGAAGAACGGTTGGATCTGGTTGCTTGCGATTCTGTTTGTGGCAGCGGATAAAGCACTGTTTATTGCAAATGGTATGGAGCAGAGCAGGATCACGGTGATGACATTGCTTAAGCAGAGTGGCTGTATTGTTACGATCCTTGCCGGGAAATTTATTTTTAAGGAAAAGAATATCGGCTATAAGCTGTTCTGCGCTGCGGTGATCGTGGCAGGAATTGTGATCGGAGTTATGTAAACTATAAATTTTTTTGAAAATTTTTTTTGTTTTTTGAAGATAAATGAGAAGAGGGTCCGTTATAGTAATTGAAAAGTGAGAACGGAAAGCGGGGTGGAGAAGATCAGTACAATAGAGAAAACAGCAGTCTGTACGGAAAAAAGACTGGCTGAAATGATTGACAGCTATGATAAGCTGGTTTTTTCCATCTGTTATAAGCTGACCGGAGATTACTTTGCAGCTGAGGATCTTGCGCAGGAAACTTTTTTATCCGCATATCAGCGGTATGAAACCTTCGATGGTGAAAATGAAAAAGCATGGCTCTGCCGGATTGCCACCAATAAGAGTATCGATTATCTGCGAAGCGCCAGCCGCAGAAACGTGCCTACAGAGGACAGCTTTTTTGAAACGGAGGTAGAAAAGCGCGGCTCACCGGAGGAGATCTGTATGGAAGAGGAGATCAAGAATCGACTGAAGGCATGCTGTGACGACCTGAAGCCGCCCTATAATGAGGTAGCGAAGGCCTATTATCTTTATGAGGAAAGCCCTAAGGAGATTGCACTCCGGCTGGGACAGAATGTAAAGACGATCCAGACACAGATCTACAGGGCAAGGGAAATGCTGAAAAAGAGTTACGGAAAGGAGGAACCGGTATGAGAGAATATCCCACAGACGAGGAACTGGAGCGATTGATCGCAGAACTGGAACAACAGGAACTGTATGCGCCTAAGCATATGAAAGAGCAGATCTTGAGTCAGGTGTTTCCAAAACAAACGGATAAGATGCCGGCAAAGTCCGGGAGTGCTCAAAAGCCGATTGCTCTATTTACGTACCGTCTTAAGATTATAGCCGGAATGGCGGCTGCGTTGATAATGCTGGCTGTGATCCCAATGCAGAATGGGAATCTTCTTCCGCTGAATGCAGTGGAAGAACTGCAGACAAAGCAACAGGAGCGAAAGGATGAGAAGGAGATTAATTTGAATGCGTTCCTCAATGAGAGCATGAGAAAAGTGAACCGCAAAATGAATACATGGCTGGTAAAAGAAAATGACCGGCAGATAGAGAATCTGCCTGAAGAAAATGATGGAGGATATCAGGATGAAAACTAAGAAAAAAAATCGCTTTTTAACTTTTTGTTTTTCAATGCTGCCGGGCGCAGCTGAAATGTACATGGGCTTCATGAAAACGGGTGTAAGCCTGATGAGCTTGTTTATGCTGGTGATCATGGTGGCAATCTGGATGAATCAGGGTGTTATCAATGTAGTTGGTGTTGTGATCTGGTTCTACGGATTCTTTCATGCCAATCACCTG
>SAMEA3663297__coassemble_116_pt1 | contig 62307 bp, 61 predicted proteins | sample SAMEA3663297__metabat2_low_PE_020 | metagenome-assembled genome bin SAMEA3663297 (sample SAMEA3663297) | pig gut metagenome | biome: pig gut; feature: pig-associated habitat; material: faeces | place: China | collected 2013 | reverse complement strand
AGTTAAAAAGACCTTGGAGAGGGTCTTTAAAAACTACTACTATATAATACGAGGAAAATAGAGGTATGATTGCGGTCACGGTACAGCATTGTCTTCAAGTCCCATTCGTGACATTTTTCAAAGTAGGTTGAATAGCCATGGCTCTCATGGGTATTGGCTCCTACTTCTTTATCCTTCATCAATGCCCATTCATCAAAAGCCTCATCCATCACAAGGAAGCCCATCTGATCGCATAAATTAAGTAAAGCAACATCAGGTGGATTATGAGAACATCTGATTCCGTTTACTCCCATTTCTTTCAGTTTTTTAAGTCTACGTTCCCATATTGCGGGAGGAACTGCAGCACCTACACAACCACCGTCGTGGTGCAGGCAGACACCGTTTATTTTCATCTGCTCGTTATTCAGCAGAAAGCCTTTTCGGTTATGAAACTCCAAACTTCTAAAGCCAATCTGCTCCTCTCTGAAATCCAATTCCTGACCCTGATTCTTTAATGTAATCTGTAAAGTATACAAGGTAGGCGTATCCGGCGACCACAAAGTAGGATTATTTACGGATAAAAGAACGGTCAGAGTATTTGAGTATAAATCTTCAGGAATTGCCTCATCCAGTCCAGTCATAATAGCAGCATCTCCGGAGGCTTTTTCAAAAGAGCTTTCTACCCTTTGAACTCCTTCTGCTACCTTCACACTGTTCTCATCAAACAATGCAAACTCCAAAGAGGGTTTCAGTCCACTTAATAATTCCTGTTTCATGGAAGCATGAAGAGTTACTTCCACATAAAGAACTGCTTGGGTTACCTTTTCTTTTAAGCCTTCAAAATCTTCATTCAACCAAGCTTCCGGGATATCCTGATATTCAGGATCTGCGAAATGATCGCTATAGTGAATATCAATCATCAGAGACAGACCTTCCGATTTTACACGTTTTGCCATCCGGACAACACTCTCTATATCACAGAATCCCAACATGCACCTTTCATTATCCTTCTTGTTCCAATAAGCTTCTTCTGGTGGATTCACAAAAACACGAAGTCTGACTCCATTGACTCCCATTTCCTTCATGTATTTCAGAGGATCTACCTTCTCACCCTTTGCATCAACCCATGATACTTTTGTCGCTTCCAGTTGGGTTAACCATCCCAGATCAACTCCTTTTACTATACCCATTGAAATATACCTCCTATTTCTCACACAATGTCATTTGCCTGAGTGAAAACTCATATTATAGGCTTACACTAAATCCTGTGCCCTAATGTCATTCTCTACAGTATATTTTCATCTTATCCAACCTCAAATTTGACGTCAATTCGCGTTGCCTCCAAATTTTTTTACGAATTATCCCATCAATTGAAACAAATAACATAAAAAAGGAGCGCAACGAATGCAACACCAATAGCATTCTACTACACCCCTTCATCAATTCAACTATACTATTAGAATCAGTCCAAATAGAACCTTAGTATCTGATTACTGCAAATGTTTTTGCTTTCACCGTAAAGCTGCCTGCAATATGTCCGTTTTCTTCTGTCAGTTTGCTTGGCTGAGAAAGTTTTCAGGTTCCGCTCCATCTTCAGTTTCAGATAAAGCCACATAGATTCGAACCAAATCATATCCGGTTTCCATTTGCTATGACTATAATGGCTTCGAAAAACAAGCCAATCATACTTGGTAATAATGATCATTAAAATCACCGAGGTTATCACTGACTACCGGCGGTCTTTTTTCAAAAACAAACATTCTATTATTTTATCAATGTTTCTTGTGCTTAAAGGCATGCTTCCTGATTCCATAGTTATGATCAAATTATCGCCCAAAACAATGCCTTCATTTTTGTACTCTTCCAGTTTCTTCAAATTGTATGAAATATAGTCAACATCGCCCATTTTTCCAAGATGCTCCCAATACTTTATTTTTCTCTCTCTCAAATTAAGAATTGTAAAATCAGGATACTTTATCTTTCCATTTGATAGCTGCAACGGGTACTCGTATTTGTATGGAATTCCCTTGTTCAAAAGAGCATTTGCAATCAACACTTCACTTTTTGATCGCATTCTTTCTCCCTTATAAGAAAAAAATTGCGAATTATCATATTCTTCAAATTTTAACCCATCATATGATTCAGCGCTCCATATTTCTGCAAATGATCTATCATCAACATTAATTGGAGAAATCAATCTTTTGATTCCAGGATTCAAGCTAGAATAGGTTTGCACAATCGAGTCATTCAGTTTAACCGATCGGATCCTCTTAAGTTTTGAAAGTTCAGAATCTATATTCTCCAAAAGCTTTTCAAAATACTTCTTTTGAGCCAGATCATTCCTCTCTTTACTTTTAGTTTTTCCCAGATACTCTCCATGCTTGTCTTTCCTTGAGTTTCTTCTGTAATACCTGAAGCTGTTTGGAGCACTACCCTTGTATGCAGATATATCTCCTTCAGGTAACCTCACAATTTTTCCTTTTACATCGACTTTTACCTTTTCTAAGTATGCAATTCTTTTTTCAATTTGCTGGTTTATCTCAAATTCAGGAATCAACATTCTTGTATTAGTATTCATTGTATCTTCTCCTTCTAACATAATTTCCATTTGCAGATGATTCTTTCTTTTCCACCATTTTATTTTGCTTGAATTGGCGGGTTCATGATTGTGTTGATGATTTCCCGCTACTTTTTCTTGCTTTGACAGGACTTGGTTGGATTCTTTTGACGGATTTCGGATTGGTTTTCTGGTTTCCCGCTACAAAAACCGGACATAAATACAAAATATAACGGATTTTTTTGTTTTTGTTGGATTCCCGCTACTTCAACGAGGTTCGGATACCTATATGTAGCGGATTTTGAATTAATTTTGATATTTTCCGCAATAACGCACAAGCAAGCTTGTTCGCTATTGCGGAAACAGCTTTTGAACTTTAGAATTATAGAAAAAAAGAAACTCTTCTGGTAATTACTTTATAATAACTACTCAAAAACACTTTCGGCTACTAGATCAGCATACACTAACCAGATAACGAATGAACCAGTTAACACTCTTTCGGCCTTAGCCGATCAGCCAGTCATACATCTCCTGATATTTAGCTGCTGAAACACTCCATGAGAAATCTGCCGCCATCGCACGATCCACAATCTTATTCCATTCGCGCTTCCTGTCATAGTAAATACGTTCTGCATAGCGAATCGTCGCCAGCATCTCATGGGCATTGTAATTTCCAAAGGAGAAGCCTGTTCCTGTACTCTCATACTCATTATATGGCTGAACCGTATCTTTTAATCCGCCTGTTTCCCTGACAATCGGAACGGTACCATAGCGGAGACTCATCAGCTGGCTGAGTCCGCAGGGCTCAAACAGGGATGGCATCAGGAAGGCATCGCTCGCCGCATAAATCTTATGGGACAATGCCTCTGAATAATAAATATTTGCCGAAACCCTGTCATTATATTTCCAGTCAAAATGGCGGAACATATTTTCATAACGTTCCTCACCGGTTCCAAGCACAACGATCTGTACATTATCCTGACACAGCTCATCCATCATACGATCAATCAGATCAAAGCCCTTCTGGTCTGTCAGACGTGACACGATGCCGATCATAAACTTCCTGTCATCCTGATCCAGCCCCAGTTCTGCCTGCAAGGCACGTTTATTCTTGATCTTTTCTTTTCGGAAATTAACAGCATTGTAATGATGCTCAATATATTTGTCCGTCTCAGGATTGAATTCCTCATAATCAATTCCGTTTACAATACCGCGCAGATCATTGCTTCTGGCACGTAAAAGACCATCCAGCTGCTCTCCGTAAAAGGGTGTTTTGATCTCGTTTGCATAGGTCTGACTCACAGTCGTGATGGCATCTGCATACACCAGCCCGCCCTTAAGAAGATTGGCATCCTTAAACAGTTCCAGCTTATCCGGCGTAAAGAAGTAATCCGGAAGACCTGTGATATCCTTCACTTCCTTCACACTCCATTTACCCTGGAATTTCAGATTATGAATTGTCATAACAGACTTGATTCCGCGGAAAAATTCATTCCCCTGAAACCGTTCCTTGAGATAAACCGGTATCAATCCGGTCTGCCAGTCATGGCAATGGATCACATCAGGTCTGAAATCAATTACCGGAAGGATCGATAATGCTGCCTTTGAAAAGAAAGCAAACTTTTCAATCTCAAAAAGTGCATTGTCACCATACGGCCTGAAGCCATTGAAAAACATTTCATTATCAATAAAATAATATTTTACGCCATCCACTTCGGCATACATGATTCCCACATATTCATTTTTCCAGTGAAAATCCATATAAAAATGAGTCACATAACTCATTTTATCCTTCATTTCCTGAGATATACAAGTGTACTTGGGAAGTATTACACGAACATCAAAATACCTTTTATCGATACATTTGGGAAGTGAACCTACTACATCAGCAAGTCCACCCGTCTTGATAAAGGGAACACCCTCTGATGCAACAAAAAGAATCTTTTTCATCAAAACCCTCCAATAATTAGTAATATGTAATATTATACAACATCAATTCCTCCAATTAAAGAAGAATTTAAGAAAAAAGAGCTGACTTTTGTAACAATAAAGCCAGCCCTTTTCCATAGTTCCTTTAACGATACTGCATCCTGATCTTATCTGCGATCAAGGCTATGAATTCCGAATTCGTCGGTTTCCCTTTTCCCGTGTTGATCGTATATCCAAACATTGCATCCAGTGTTTCCATTTTCCCCCGGTTCCAGGCCACCTCGATCGCATGCCGGATCGCCCGTTCCACCCTGCTTGAGGTTGTCTGATATTTCCTTGCAATCGTGGGATACAATACCTTTGTGATAGATCCCAGCATTTCAGGATCTTCCACCGACATCATAATTGCCTCCCTGAGATATTGATAGCCCTTGATATGGGCCGGAACGCCAATCTCATGAATCATATCCGTTACATCTCTTTCCAGGTCATAACTCAACGCTTTCGGAAGCACTTCTGTTTCTTTTTCTGCTGTTCTTAAGGTTTTTCTGCCGGAGGGCACTGTTATCATAATCTGGAATTCCCGCTCGGTATGTATCAGTTCTCCCAGAATCTTGTATACCTTTTCTGCATCTTTAGTCGTCGATAAATTCAGCTGTTCCATGAATCATTCCCTCCATTTTTCCAAAAATTGATACAAAATTATTATAAGGAACATGAAACCCCACTTCAACTGTCATTCATCGCATATTTTTTCCGTCAATCATTGGGTCTTTTGTAAAATCTTCCCGTAATCTGCTCCGTTTTCATAATGTTAATAAAAGCATCCTTGTCTATTTCTTTAATCACCTGAACTACCCTGCGGATCTCATCACTTCCCACCACAGAATAAAGCATGTTCCGTTCCTGTTTCTGATAGCATCCGGTTCCTTTAAACAACGTGGCATCATGATGGGTAATCTCCCTGATTCCCTCATATACCTCATCCGGCTGGCTGGTAACAATAAATAAGGTCTGCTTTTGATAACGTTTATACAGAAGGTGCAGAGTCTGTGTTGAGGCAAACTGAAAAATAATGGAATATAGTGCCTCATTCCATCCAAACAGAATACCCGCAATGAGAATCACAACAACATTTCCTGCAAATATATAGTTCCAGGTATCTACCCCGAATTTTTCTGAAAAGAAAATCGCAATAAAATCCGTGCCACCGCTTGTGGCATCCGCAAACAGGCAGAGACTGGTTGCAAAAGCATTGATAATTCCGCCGAAAATACATACCAGCAGAACATCATCCGTCAGCGGATATGCAGGAATCACATCCGTCAAAATACCGGATAGTACAATCATCAGACAGGAATACAGCGTGAATTTCTTTCCGATATATTTAAAACTGATATAGATCGGAACCGCATTCAGCAAAAGATTTACCGGTGTAAATGGTATGTTCACATTGAAGAACTCCATACCGATCTGTTGGATCAAAAGTGTAATACCATTGAATCCTCCGGGAATCAGATTGCCTGCACGAATAAATATCTTAATATTTAACGCCATGACCACAGCTGCTATAATAACCATGAGCACTCTTTCCATTTCCCAAAGAGGACCTTTATTTCTTTGATCTCCTATCTTATTCTTTTTCATGACTTTCCACTCCTATTGAAATTCCATTTTTACAGAAAGCCGATTTTCCTCTGCTTCTATCCTTGCCATACTTCCCGTCACAAGAGGCATCATAGGCGGCAGATGTCCAAGATCTGCATCCATTATCACCGGCACACCGTACTTTGCTGCCGTGTGCAGTACGGCTGTATACTGGTCAAGCCCCATCATCTCCTGTCCATGGCAAAGCGGACGTCCGATCAGGAATCCCTTCACATGTCCAAACCATCCGGCCTGTTCCATCTGCCACAGAGCCCTTCTGATCGCAAATACATTTAAATCACAGCTTTCCAAAAACCAGATGATACCATCCTTCTGATATCTTTCCGTAAATTCTCTCACGCCGTCAAACCTGGTCCCCAGAAGATTGACAAGACAGTCCATACAGCCGCCGATCAGGCGTCCCTCCATTTGCACCTGCTTCTGCCTATGGGTTACATCAGTCTTATCCGGTAAAAATAATTTTAAGCTTAAGTTTTCGGTACAATTGTACGGCAATAGCGGATGCTCCTCATCCTTTATTCCTTCCTTTTCCCATTTTCCATAGCTGTTCATCTCCTTCTTTTCCCCCATCAGAAGTGACATTGCATCGGAAAGAGAAGGGTGCCGGGGTTCCATGCCAAATGCCGGCGCACATGGTCCGTAAATAGATGCCGTATCGCAAAGAGTAGTAAGGAGAAATGTCATATTGGTATTATCGGAATAACCCATGAACCACTTAGGCTTTGCTTTTCTGATTGCATCAAAGTCCACATACTCCAGGATCTCACACATAAGCTCCCCTCCGCCGCAGGAAATCAGGCAATCATTCCGCGCACTCAGGTAATAATCCGTCAGTTCTCTGCCACACTTTTCCGGTGTATTGCTGATGCCGATACCGCTTCCCTCAAAGCAGTTTGGTCCAAGGTCAATTCCGAAGCCCTCCCGGCTCCATTTTTCCCTTGCGCTTTCAAATGCGGTTTTGTAAGGCTCAATATTACATCCGAAGGACGGCGCCACAAATCCAATGGTTCCGTTTTTTTTCAAAAAAGCCGGGTATTTCATACACTTATCCTCCTCTATCTACTACTGACAGTAGCACAATTTGACGCATCCTGCAATCACATGTATAATTCTCTGTGTTCACAACTTATTCCATTGGAGCCACGCTATGTATCAGGATCTCACCAGGGGCAACGTCACAAAATCCATGCTGCTTTTTGCCTGCCCTATGATTTTAGGAAATTTATTACAACAATTTTATAACATTGCCGATACGCTGATCGTCGGTCATTTCATCGGGTCTGATGCACTGGCAGCAGTCGGGTCTTCTTTTACCCTGATGACCTTTCTGACTTCTATATTGCTGGGACTGTGCATGGGAAGCGGTGTTGTTTTTTCCATGCTGTTTGGCGCAGGAAAAGAATCAGAATTAAAAAACAGTATCTTCATCTCTTTTTTTCTGACCGGGATTCTTGCAGTCCTGATTGAAGCTCTCGTTCTTGTATTTCTTGACCCTTTGCTCCTTGTTTTAAGGATTCCGGATCGTATTTTCGTCTCTACCCGCTGTTATCTTCAAATTGTTTTCTGCGGAATTCTGTTTACTTTTTTATATAATTTTTTTGCTTCTCTTTCGCGTTCTATCGGAAATTCCGTCATTCCTCTCGTCTTTCTAGCACTGTCAGCTATCCTGAATGTCCTTTTAGATCTGCTTTTCATCCTTTCCTTTTCCATGGGTGTGGCGGGTGCCGCCCTGGCAACGATCCTTTCCCAGGGAGTCTCTGCCATAGGTATGATTCTATACTGTTTATTGAAAATGTCTTTTCTGGTACCGAAAAAACAGCATCTGCATTTCACAAGGGATGCCGTCTCACAAATTGTCCAATATTCCTTTCTCACCTGTGTTCAACAGTCCATTATGAATTTCGGTATCCTCATGATACAGGGACTTGTCAACAGCTTTGGGGTTACCGTTATGGCAGCCTTTGCTGCTGCTGTTAAGATCGATGCCTTTGCTTACATGCCTGTACAGGATTTCGGCAATGCTTTTTCGACCTTTATAGCACAGAATTTCGGTGCCGGAAAGCAGGAACGTATTCGCAGTGGTATCCGCTCCGCTCTCCTGACTGCCACTCTGTTTTCTCTGACGGTATCTTTTCTTGTCTTTGTCTTCGCGGATAAGCTTATGCTTCTTTTTGTGAAGCCCGAAGAGACTGCAATCATTGCAATCGGTGTTCAGTATCTTCACATTGAAGGGGCATGCTACTGCGGCATCGGCTGCCTGTTCCTTCTGTATGGTCTGTATCGCGGGCTTGGGAAACCCGGAATCTCTGTTGTGCTTACTGTCATATCGCTTGGCACCAGAGTTTTTTTTGCCTATTCACTTGCTCCCATTCCTTCCATAGGATTGTCGGGTATCTGGTGGGCCATTCCCATCGGATGGTTTCTGGCGGATCTTGTCGGAATTTTTTATTATAAATTCATATCACACTGCTCCAATCAGCTTACCGTTCTGGATGATGGGACTGCCGCTCACGAGTGATTGCAACTATGGACAACATTTACATTGTTAGGTGTACTACGATATGCTATAATTCATTAGGAAACAAAAGAGTAAAATGGTATTTATTCGATCATGTGGTATTTAAGGGGGGAAATTATGCATAATACAATTCTTCGAAATATTGGCATCATTATCGGTGTCATTATCGGTTTACTCTCTATTTTAGCAATTGGATCACTTGTCTATTTCAGATATTTTGCATTCGTTCCCGACAAAGACGGTATGGAAGCATATTACTTCCTACTGAAGGTCACACCGTACAATAGCGGGACGAATGAATTTGGTGAGTCTGTCGGCTATGGAAAAGGGGAATCCAAGGATTATGAAATATCAAACGGTGATATTTTTTATGAGGATTTTAATGGTACGTTAGTTCAGAATCCCGAGGAATCTGAAATCCCCAATATGATCGGTTTGTTGTTCGAGGTAATATCTTTGGATGAGAACAACGTGACACTTCTTATCAATCAGGAAGAATGTACGATAATGTACGGGGAAGAATTTGTTATCTGTTCCTTGCTTGAAGTTCAGGATGGTGCCTCAACCAGTTATCGAATGCAAATAACGCCATGATCTGACACTGTTTTTCCTCTAACCACCGTTTTAGACGAAAAACCTTTTCTTTTGAATATAAAAAGCAGGTATTACAATGAAATACTCATTGCATTACCTGCTAAGGATCATTCCGCTGCCTCTAACATATTCTCAATAAAAACCCCATATCCCTTCGTTGGGTCATTGACCAGCACATGGGTCACGGCACCCACCAGCTTTCCATTCTGCAAAATCGGACTGCCGCTCATTCCCTGAACGATTCCTCCCGTCACCGCCAGGAGCTCGGGATCTGTAATTTCAAGAACGATCCCCCGGTTGACATTATTATTTTCCAGATGAATCTCTACAATTTCCACATCATATGTTTTTGTTTCCTCCCCAAGAGAACATAGGATCTCGGCCGGTCCGATCTCAATTTCCTGTTTTAATCCTAAAGGAAGATAATCACCTGTTGCACTTAAGGCCGTCTCCTCCGTGCAGACTCCAAAGATTCCCCGTGTCGTATTGGCTGTAATATCTCCCATAATATTTTCATCATCATATTCGATAAACCCGGTCAGTTCCCCCGGCGCGCCAACACCTCCTCTTGTGATCCCAATAATTTCCGTGTGATAAAGAGTTCCTTTAGAAAGGCTCATTAAGGTACTGGTGTCAATATCATTGATCCCGTGTCCCAAAGCACCGAAACTGCCATTCTCATCAATATAGGTCATGGTACCGACGCCCTGCGCATTATCCCGAACCCAGATTCCCATTTTGTATTCTCCGTTTTTATTCTGCTCCGGTTTTGCCTTTACTTCTATCACCGCATCCTTTCTTTGCACCTTAAATACCATTTCCTGACCGTCACTATGATTAATGATATTGATCAGTTCCTTCTTCGTATTGATTTCCTGATCATTGATCTCAAGGATATAATCCCCTGTCTTGAATATATATCTGGCCGGGCTGTATTTTTGCCCATTTTCGCCTTCAAATTCCCCGATTCCAACTACAAGAACCCCCTTTGTCTTGACATAGATCCCGATTGGTATTCCTGCCGGTTTCAGCCTGATGTCCTGAATAACCTCAACATCAACATCCTTAAGCGGTATGACTCCAAAAAGCTTTAGTTGAAGTTTATACCGATCTACCTGGTTTGCCATCACCGTTACCGGCTTACTGAAATCAACATAAACACTTTGTTCTTTAGGCAGACTTTTGCCTGAATTTCCGCTTGCCTCCACCGCTTCCCGATAAAGGACTCCGGATGCCGGAACCTTAAAATCCAGTTTCTGTTCTACTCCTGCCTTAACCATAATCGTAGATGGGACACTGCACCATATCGAATAGTAAAGCGATGCCATCACTGCAAGGATTCCAAATGCCAGCAGAAAATATAAGATTCTTTTATATATAAAATACCCGTCACTGTGAGGTTTCGTCAAATGTTCCAAGTCTTCACATCCTTTATTGTACATTTATTGCCCATAGAGAGCAAAACAAGACATGCTTTGGCATGTCTTGTTTAGTATGTGAAAAACTTTTATTTTTACTTTTTGAAATGCAACTTTTTGTTTCCAAATGTTGTTAGCAAATTTTACAGCTGTTTTACTTTACGTGCATTTTCCTTCATTTCTTTTGCATTTTCCAAAACTGCTCTGGTCATTTCTCCGCTTCCTAAGAGTCTTGCCAGTTCACCCTGGCTTTCCTCTTCATCAAGAAGGCGGATATCCGTGGTCGTCCTTTCCCCTTTCACATTTTTTTCAATCAGAAAATGTACATCCTCCATAGAGGCGATCTGTGGCAGATGTGTGATGCAGATGATCTGATGGTTTTTTGAAAGCCTTCCAAGCTTTTCTGCCACCTTCCATGCCGTCTTTCCGCTGATTCCTGCATCAATCTCGTCAAATACCAATGTGTCCGTCTCATCTCTGTCTGCAAAAACAGTTTTGAATGCAAGCATGATACGGGACAGTTCACCACCACTGGCAATCTGCCATAGGGGACGAAGCATCTCTCCCGGATTTGTGGAGATCAAAAATTCCACCTGATCATAACCATCTGCGTGAAATTCTTCCTCCATAGGAGTAACAGAGATGGAAAAATCTACGTTTAAAAAATTCAAGTCAATCATTGCTTCCTTCAGCTTATTTGCTAGCGGCTGTGATGCCTTACACCTTAGCTCGGAAAGCTGTCTGCAAAGCTCCGACAGAGATTTCTTCTGTTCCTCCATACGCTGCCTGAGCTTACACATATATTCCTCAAAATTGTTCAGTTTATCCAGTTCCTTTTGTTTCTGTTCCTGTGTTTTTAAAATCTCTTCAACAGAATTTCCATATTTGTTTTTCAGATGATTTAAAACATTCAGGCGCTCCTCCAAAGCTGCAAATTCCTCTTCATCAAAATCAAGACTGTCCCTGAATTGTGCCATGGAACGGTTAAAATCATTGAGCAGACTGTCAATATCCGCAAGCTGTTCCATCAATGATACTGCTTCTTCATCCTCACCGCCTAGTGTCTTCAGTTCCCGCAGTGCATATCCTACAGCAGTCCCTGCGCTTCCTTCCTCCTCATATCCGGTCAGACTGTGTACCGCATATATAATTTCCTTAGTCTTTTTGGCATTTACAAGTCTGTGATACTTCTTCTCCACCTGTTCGTCTTCGGAAGCATTCAGACCTGCAGCTTCTATTTCATTAATTTCAAATTCCAGAAGCCGGGCTTGTCTGCTTCTGCTCTCCTCATCAGAGCTTTGTGCTTCCAATTCTTCCAGGCTTTTCCTGTACTCAGCAAGCTCCGCCTTCAGCTTTTGTTTCAGCAGCTCCGCTTCTTCACCTACATAATCATCCAGCATCTTCTTATACGCCGTCGGCTTTAAAAGAGACTGATGCTCATGTTGACCATACATATCAAGCAGGCAACCTGAAAGCTTTTTCAGTTGGGAAGCACTGATGCTTTCTCCATTGGCCCGGCAGATACTCTTTCCGGGCATAATCTTTCTTTGCAGAAGCAGCAGATGATCCTCCTCAACAGGCAGTTCCATTTCCCGAAGCTGGTCACACTGCTGTTCATTCAAGGAAAACACCAGCTCCACCAGTGCATAATCGGCGCCGGCCCGGATATAATCCTTATCTGCCTTAGCACCAAGTGCAAGATTGATGGACCCAATCACAATTGATTTTCCGGCACCGGTTTCTCCGGTCAGAATATTCATTCCTTTTGAGAAAGGAATCTCCTGTTCTTCAATCAGTGCCAGATTCTTCACGTGTAAATTTTCAAGCATACATTTCCTCCTTACGCCCTTCTCTCAAGCGCATGGTCGGTCGGTTATTCTTCCAAAACATTACGGATTTTTTCCATTACAATCTGTGTATCTTCTACCGTACGAACAGCCATCATAATCGTATCATCCCCAGCAATGGAGCCCACAATTTCCTTCAGTTTCATGGCATCCAGTGCTGCCGCAACTGCCATTGCCATCCCGGAAACGGTTTTGACAACCAGAATATTCTGAGCCATATCCATAGAAACGAAGCCATCCTTTAGAACACGGATATATTTATCACTCAGGTAGTGATCACTGTGGATCAAAATGGTATATTTCTGTTTCCCGTCTCCCATAGGTACCTTAGAAAGCTTCAGTTCCCGAATGTCCCTTGATACAGTAGCCTGCGTCACCGCATATCCCGCCTCACGCAATTTGTCAGCAAGCTCCTCCTGGGTTTCAATTTCATACTGCTCTATCAGCTCTTTAATTTTTTGATGTCTGCTCTTTTTCATAGTTCCTCTCATTCTTTCGATTAAACTATTTTCAGTTTTAATCGCTCATCTTACGGTGGAGAACCTCCAGGAAACTCATCTGACTCAGCTTTACGATCCCTGTCGTTTTTCTGGATTTCCTGATTACTATTTTATCCCCTGTTCGCAGAATCACCTTATGACTTCCGTCAAAAATTGCCTCCACTTCCTGTTCACTACCATCCCCACTCTTTTCAACTTCAATCGTCACCATGTCATCCGGTGATAAAACAATACTTCTGTTCTGCATAGAATGAGGACAAATTGGGGAAATCAGGATCAGATTTGCCTTTGGTTCTACCACAGGTCCTCCGGCTGACAGATTATATCCTGTGGATCCGGTAGGAGTAGCCACAATAATTCCATCTGCATGATACCTGTGTAAAAGTTGTCCATTTACATATATGTTAAAGTAAATGATCTGCAAAGAGCCTTTTCTGGTAATTACAATATCATTCAGCGCCCTGGACTCGTCCTTTTTTCGTTTTCCTTCGTAGCTCTTGCCAAGGAGCATCATGCGCTTTTCAATCCAGAATTCCCCTCGAATCAGCTTATCCAATGCCTCCTCAATATCAGAAACGTTCACCTCCGCCAAAAACCCCAGCGTACCGAGATTGATTCCAAGGAACGGAATGTCCCGTTCCCCCAGATCCGCCGCCGCATGGAGCAGGGTCCCGTCTCCCCCTAACACGATCACACAATCTGTCTCAGCTCCCACGCGTGAGATATCCGTATAGCATTCCCCGGTTCGGTTCTCCATTCCGGCATCCACTACGCAGGTTTTCCCTCTTTTTATCAGATAATCCCTGACAAAACAGGCTGTCCTTAATTCCACATCCTTTGACGGGTTAGTTATTACAAAAAAATGCTTCATCGCTTTCCCCCGTTTCATTCCCCATCCAGGCTTTGATGCGCAGCTGACACAGTGCCGGCGATCAGCTCTGCGCATGTTTTTCGGGCTGAATATCCATTTCCTTCTTCCATAATTCTTTTCAGTTCAGCTTCCGCCAACGCTTCCGTAATTTCTGCTGTATTCTGCAGCCTGTCTTCGTTTTTTCTGATATGAACCAGGTATTCAATATTCCCCTCCGGTCCCTTAATGGGTGAATAATCAAGGTGAAGAATATCAAAACCAATAAAATCTGCATAGTCGATGATTTTCTTAATTACCTCCTCATGAATCTGAGGTTCCCGAACTACACCCTTTTTCCCCACCTTTTCACGCCCTGCTTCAAACTGAGGTTTAATCAGGCATACCATCTCTCCCTCCGGCTTCAGAAGAGCCCGTGCAGGGAGTAATATCTTTGTCAGGGAAATAAAGGAAACATCCACCGAAGCGAAATCCGGCTTGTCCGCAATATCTCCCGGTACCATAAAGCGGAAATTTGTCTTTTCCATGCAAACTACTCTATCATCATTTCGCAATTTCCAATCCAGCTGTCCATGTCCAACATCCACGGAATAAACCTTTTTCGCACCATTCTGAAGCATGCAATCCGTAAAGCCGCCTGTGGAGGCACCGATATCCATACAGATCTTCCCCTTCAATTCAATTGCAAAATGCGCCATTGCTTTCTCAAGCTTTAATCCGCCTCTGCTGACATATTTTAAGGTATTGCCCTTAACCTCGATATGAACCTTATCAGGGTCGAAAACTGCACCGGCCTTGTCTTCCCTCTGTCCGTCTACAAACACATTGCCGGACATAATGATTGCTTTCGCTTTCTCACGTGAAGCTGCATGGCCATCCTTCACCAGCAGGACATCCAACCGTTCCTTCATCCTAATGCTTCCATTTCCTTTTTAATCTTTTCCACGATAGTCTCAGCATCAATACCGATTTCCTTTTTCAGCAAATCCACATTGCCATGTTCAACATACTCATCCGGTATCGCAATCTGAATCAGTCTTACGCCTGTATGAAGCTCATCCAGCTTTTGTCTTACCTTTTCTCCGTATCCACCGCTGGCAACATTTTCCTCCATGGACACTATAACTTGATGATTTTTTGCCGCCCATTCCACCGCATTTTCATCAATCGGCTTTACAAATCTCGCATTGATCAGACTGCAGCGGTATCCGGCAGCTTTCAACTGCTCCCACACTTTCTCAGCCGTCTTTACCATGCTTCCTACAGCCATCAGGCAAATCTCGCTCTCCACATAAATCGGCTCTGCTCTCCCCATTTCTATGGGCGCGCGGTACTCCTTCAGACCGGCATATGCCTCTCCCCGCGGATAACGAACCGCGATCGGTGCTCCCAGGGAAACCGCAAATTTCATCATATCAGAAAGCTCCCATTTGTTCTTGGGTGCCATAATATGCATTCCCGGTATGGAGGAAAGATAGGACAAATCAAAAATACCCTGATGGGTCTCTCCATCGCTTCCCACAAGTCCTGCCCTGTCAATCGCAAATACCACCGGCAAATTCTGAATACATACATCATGCAGGATCTGATCGTAAGCTCTCTGCAGGAAGGAGGAATAGATTGCAACCACCGGCTTCAAACCGCCTGCCGCAAGCCCCGCTGCAAAGGTTACCGCATGCTCCTCTGCAATTCCTACATCAAAGAAGCGTTCCGGAAAAATATTCCGAAACCGCTTAAGCCCGGTTCCATCCGGCATAGCAGCTGTGATCGCCACTACCTTCTCGTCTCTTGCCCCAAGCTTCGTCATGACGGTTGAAAAAATATCTGTATAGTTTGCACTTGTCCTTGGTTTTGTGGGAAGTCCCGTCTCGATATCAAAGGGCTCCGCGCCATGAAACCGTGCAGGATGACGCTCTGCCGGAGTAAAGCCCTTTCCTTTCTGGGTAATCACATGAACCAGCACCGCATTTCTGGTCCTTTTTGCCTCCTGAAACACTCTCAGCATGGCCGGAATATTATGACCATCTACCGGTCCAAGATAGGTGATTCCCATATCCTCAAAAAACATCCCCGGTACAACCAGCTGCTTAAAGCTGCTTTTCGCTTTACGAATTCCCTCAACTACCTTTGCACCTTTGGGAATATCCTTTAAAGTATTATAGACACCCTCCTTGATATCCAGATAGGCATTTGCCGTTCTGACATTGTTCAGATATTTAGACATGCCGCCAACATTCTCGGAAATAGACATGTTGTTGTCATTCAGAACAATAATAAAATTGGTTTCCAGTTTACCGGCATTGTTCAAGGCTTCATATACCATACCACCTGTCAGTGCACCATCACCGATCACCGAAACAATGGTGTGATTTTCCCCTTGAATATCTCTCGCCTTTACCAGTCCCAGGCCTGCAGAGATGGAAGTAGAACTATGACCGGTATCAAAGCAGTCGCAATCGCTTTCCTTCCGCTTTGGGAATCCGCTCATTCCACCATATTTACGTAAGTTCTCAAACCCTTCTCTTCTCCCTGTCAGAAGCTTGTGCGTGTAGGATTGATGTCCCACATCCCAAATCAGTTTATCCTCGGGAAGATCTAAGAACAAATGAAGTGCCATGGTAAGCTCCACCGCTCCCAGATTGGAGCCCAGATGTCCACCTGTTTTTGAAATCTTTTCAATCAGAAAGGTTCGGATTTCCTGAGCAAGTTCCGGGTAGTCTGCGGGATTAATTTTTTTGATATCTCCTGCGCTCTTTATCTTATCAAGCAGCATATTTTCACCTTCTTTTCTTCTGTCCGCCCCCATAAACTGATTACTTTTCCCTGGTAATCAGGAACTGTACCAATTCCTCTAAAAATTCATTTCTTGTCTCAAAGGACCTCAGGATTGCAAGTGCTTCCTCTGAAAGTCTCCTTACATCCTCCCTGGATTTTTCAAGTCCATGAAGTGCCACATAGGTCAGTTTGTGGTTCTTCTCATCACTTCCAACAGGCTTTCCGAGTATCTCTGTTGTGCTCGTAACATCCAGAATATCATCCTGAATCTGAAATGCGATTCCGATATTATAGGCTGCCCTTTCCATTGCCCCTACCGCTTTATCATCTGCACCTGCCAGAATCGCTCCGATCATCATAGCCGCCTGGATCAACGCTGCAGTCTTATTCTCATGAATATACAAAAGAAGTTCTTCCGTGAGCTCAGCTCCCGATTCTGCTTCCAGGTCTGCCGTCTGACCGCCAATCATTCCATAGATGCCTGATTTCTTCCCAAGTATCTGAAGTGCTCCTGCGATCTGTCTGCAGGTCTTCTCATCCTGCGCAAAAGCAAAAGCACCTGCTGCAGTTTCAAATGCAAGATTCAGAAGACCGTCGCCGGCAAGTACTGCCATTCCGTCTCCGTAAACCTTCCAGGTAGTCTTACGCCCTCTTCGGTACTCATCATTATCCATTGCAGGCAGATCGTCATGCACAAGAGAATAATTATGAATCATTTCCAGCGCTGCCATAAAGGGCTCAATCTGCTTCCCTTCCCCATGAAAAAGAAGAAAACTCTCCTCCATCAAAATCGGTCGGAGTCGCTTTCCTCCCGCCATTACACTATAATTAATCGCCTCCAGGACTTTTTTCTGAAATCCGGTTTCCTTCGGCAGATATTGCGCCAAAACCGCTTCTGCCCGCTCGGTCTTACTCTTAAGTATCTCCTCAAAATTCATGACATTCTCCATCTTCATTCAGCACCAGAACCTGTTTTTCTACCCGATCGATCGCCTGGTTGCACTGCTTTAACAGTTCCATCCCATTTTTATATACCCGAAAGGATTCCTCAAGCGAAATATCCTCCTGTTCCAATGTCTCCACAGCCTTCTCTAATTGGTCAAAGGCCTTTTCCAGGTCAAATTCATTTTTATCCTCCTGCATGCTCAGACCTCCTCCGTTTCTCTGTTCATCAGGCATTTTCCGATAACCTCCGTATCAATTCTGCCATTTTTAACGTAAATTTGAAGTCGTTCCCCTTCTGATATCTTTCTCACATCCGTCACTGTTCTGCCTTCATGATCAGAAACATAAGAATATCCCTGATTTAATTTATCCAGAGGAGAAAGCCCCCTTAATTGTTCTATATAGATTGCCAGCCTGTGCCTTTCCTTTACAATCCTTGCCTTCATAGCATTTGAAATGCGGTCCTCCACACTTAAGGCAAAGCTTCGTTTCTCCCGGATTTTTCCCATCGGACTGTTCATTTTCAAACCGGCTTCCAACGTCTTTATTTCTGCCCGGCAAAGCTTCAAATGATTCTGCATCTGACGGAGCATTGATGCCCTCAATCCCTGCAATTGGGAATAAATGATTGTAACATCATAGACTGCCAGTTCTGCCGCTGCAGAAGGGGTAGGTGCACGCAAATCAGAAACATAATCTATAATTGTTGTATCTGTCTCGTGTCCCACCGCTGAAATAATTGGTATCCTGCAGTCAAAGACCGCCTGTGCCACCACTTCCTCATTAAATGCCCATAAGTCCTCGATCGATCCACCGCCACGTCCCACGATGATCACATCAACCTTTTGCTGTTCCAGCATCTTAATTCCCCGGACAATACTTTCTGCTGCTCCATCCCCCTGTACTGTTGCGGGATAGAGAAGGATCTGAACATAAGGATTTCTTCTGGACGCTATATTCATGATATCCCTGACTGCCGCTCCGGTAGGAGCTGTCACAACACCGAGCGTTTTGATATATTTGGGAATCGGCTTCTTATACTCAGAAGCAAACATGCCCCGTTCAAGCAGCTCCTCCTTAAGCCTCTCAAATCTTTCATAAAGAGCTCCGGCACCATCCTGCTTGATCGTTTTGGCATACATCTGGTATTTTCCGTCTCTTTCGTAGACATCAATGGTTCCGTGCACCACAACCTGCATGCCTTCCGCCATCCGAAAGTTAAGTCCGGAACGGTTTCCGGCAAACATTACGCAGGAAATCGTTCCTTTTGCATCCTTTAACGTAAAATAAATATGTCCGGAGGAATGATACTTGCAGTTGCTGACCTCTCCTTTCACAGAAAGCTCCTGCAACAAAAAATCCTGCGCGAACATATTCTTAATATATGAATTTACTTGTCCGACTGTATATACATTCTGCATTTCTACTCCGCCTATGCAAATTTAGCCAAAACTCCATTCACAAAGGCAGGTGAGGAATCCTGACCAAATTTTTTAGCCAGCTCCACCGCCTCATTAATTGCCACCCCTGTCGGGATATCTTCATCATACAGGATCTCATAAACGGCCAGGCGGAGGATCGTCAGATCAACCTTTCCCATCCGTTCCGTCTCCCAGCCCTTGGCCTTTTCATTTAAGAGCTGATCGATATCATCCAGTTTTTCCACAATCTTATTGACCTTTTCACTGATAATGACACTTTCCTTTTCGGAAGTTTCGTTTTCCTCATCTGCAAAAAAGAAAGCCTCCTGCTGCGCCATCTCTTCTTTCTGATTAAACTCTATGCGAAACAGCAGTTTAAAGATCTGTTCCCTGATTTCTCTTCTGCTCATAGATCGCCACCCTGCACCTATTTATCCTTCTGCATATTGACACCGGCAATACGCACATCCACGTCAGAGGCCTCAAGACCTGTCATATTCTCAATGGTCGACTTTACTCTCTCCTGCACCTTCTGGGAAACAGCCGGTATGTTGTATCCATACTCAACAATCAGCGCCAATTCAACCTTGACCCTCTTACCAATCACTTCTACCTTAACACCCTTTGCAAGATTCTTGACACCCATACGGCTTAACAGTTCATTGCTGATATTTCCTGCCATTGCAGAAACGCCCTCAACCTCTGTTGCAGCAAGACCTGCAATCATTGCCACCACATCGTCGGCAATCTTAACCGTTCCCAGGTCTTCATCCTCCTGCAGTACATATGTGTTCTGTTCCATCGTTTTTTCCATGATAACGTTCCTTTCTTTCCTTTTATTGCAAGCCTTGTTACTGATAATCATATCAAAAATTACAGTTTTTGCATAGTCCCAGAAAACAATTCTTCCCCCTATAGCCAGAAGCTGAGACTTTGCTGTTCCTTATTCTCCGCATAGGAAACGGTTCCCCCGGATGCTTTCATAAACTGGAAAATTTTTTGTTCTTCGATCAAATAGCGGAACATCTCAGAATAGATAAGCTCGTCCGCACATTTTAAGGTAACATAGCTGCTCTCTTTTTCATAGGCATCCCGAAACACATCTTCCAGTCTTTCCTCATCAACTTCTGTAAAATAGACACCTTCCCGGACATAATAATTATCCTCCATGGAATTGCATTCCGGAATATCCACAATTGCATCAATGGTATGCGTCTTTTCAAGCTGCTTTGTCGTTACACAAAGGTAATCGTAATTAATGGGTGGAATGCTGGATGACTCCTGTATACTGCTTCCCTCTGTCATCTGATAGGACGCATCACCCCATGTAGTGTCCACAAAGTAGTAGTCGCCATCCAATTTTACCAGATTCCATGCGTGTCCTTCGCCTCCCTGCACCTTTCCCATCACCAGCGTCGTTTCTATTCCCGCTTGGCGGAGCAGGTACTCCGTTGCCTTTGCATAGCCCTGACAGACACTTTTCCTGTGAATAAAAACAGAACAGATATTTTGATTATCCGGTGCCTCCGCATCGTATTCTGTCTGATCGATAATGTATTCATAAATATATTTTACTTTTCCGTATTGATCCAGTTGCGGATCCATTCCGGAAAGACACGCATCCACATAGGCGGAAATCTGTTCTTTCCTGGCCTCTGCCTCCTGTTTTGTCATATTGTAAGTGCCAGAAAACGTAATCTTCTTCACAACATCTCCAAGGGTATACCTGGTAAATGTATATCCATCCACATAAAAAATTTCAGGATGATCATTCAAGACGCACTGAAATACCTTTTCAATTTGTCCGGCTTCCATACAGGACAGAGACACCCCTTCCTTAAAATCCAAAAGAATTTTAAGGATTTCCGCATACACAGTCTTTTCGTTTTCATTCAGTCTCTCATAATAAAACAGCCCTGTCTGCTGTTTTTTGAGACTTAATATTTCTCCCTCCGGAATTTCCGGAAGCCTGTCCACCTCTCCCGAATCCGCACTTACCGCAGCCTCATTTGCAATTTCGCTTTCAGGCTTATCTTCAGACTTATTTTCAGCCTCTTCATCACCGGAAAATGCTTCTTCTTTCTGCTCATTCCGTTGTTTTTCCTGCTCCAGTGCTCCGGCTTTATTCTCTTCTGCAAAATACTCCGGCAGCTGACAGGCTGAGAGAAAAAGCATACCTATAAAAACAGCCAATATACCATGTTTTATCTTCATTTAATCACGTCCAAATTCAGAAAGAATCAACCCTTTATTTCTGTCAAGTGTCATACCGACACTCCATGCATTTACAAAAAGAAGGAGCGGATTTCCCTTCAAATCCTTGATCTTCTTCATATCAGAGGTACCAACCAGCTTTGTCAGGTCAATATCCTTATTTTCAATCCATCTGATATGCTCATAAGGAAGCGGTTCCAATTTAATCTCTACATTATACTCGTTCTCAAGCCGGTATTTTAATACATCAAACTGTAAAACGCCTACTACTCCAACAATAATTTCCTCCATACCGGTATTGAATTCCTGGAAAATCTGGATGGCACCCTCCTGTGCGATCTGTGTAATTCCCTTAACAAACTGCTTTCTTTTCATGGTATCCATCTGTCTGACCCTTGCAAAATGCTCCGGCGCAAAGGTGGGAATCCCCTCATACTGGAATTGTTCCTTCGGCATACAAAGCGTATCTCCAATGGAAAAAATTCCCGGATCAAATACGCCAATGATGTCTCCCGCATAGGCCTCCTCCAGTATCTTACGCTCACTTGCCATAATCTGCTGTGGCTGTGAAAGGCGCATCACCTTGCCTCCCTGTACGTGTTTCACTTCCATGCTCGCCTCATATTTCCCGGAGCAGATTCTCATAAAGGCAATTCGATCACGGTGCGCTTTATTCATATTTGCCTGAATTTTAAATACAAAAGCGGAAAAATCATTTGTGACAGGATCAATCAGACCTTTATCTGCCTTTCTCGGAAGCGGCGTAGTTGTCATCTTCAGGAAATGCTGTAAAAAGAACTCCACTCCGAAGTTGGTAAGTGCCGATCCAAAGAAAACAGGTGTCAGTTCTCCCGCTTGTATCTTATCAATATCAAATTCCGCGCTTGCTCCATCCAAAAGCTCTATTTCATCACGAAGGAGTCCTTCTGCCTCTTCCCCGATTGCAGAAACAAGCATCTGCTCATCACCAAGCGGAATTTCTGTGCTCTCTCCCTCCTTCGTTCCCTTCTCTGTGTCAGAATAAGTAATTACACATTTTCTGTCTCTATCGTAAACGCCCTTAAAATTCTTTCCGGATCCAATAGGCCAGTTTACCGGACAGGTTGCGATTCCCAGCTCCTTTTCGATTTCATCCAGAAGCTCAAAGGTGTCATTGGCATCCCTGTCCATCTTATTGATAAATGTAAAGATCGGTATCTTTCTCATGACACAAACCTTAAACAGCTTACGGGTCTGCGCCTCTACACCCTTGGATGCATCGATCACCATGACCGCGGAATCTGCAGCCATCAACGTCCGGTATGTGTCCTCTGAGAAGTCCTGATGTCCCGGTGTATCCAGAATATTGATACAGAAGCCGTCATATTCAAACTGAAGAACAGAGGAAGTAACAGAAATACCTCTCTCCTTTTCAATCTCCATCCAATCCGACACAGCATGTCTTGCCGTTGCCTTTCCCTTGACGCTTCCGGCCAGATTGATTGCCCCTCCATATAAAAGGAATTTTTCTGTCAGCGTCGTCTTACCTGCATCCGGGTGTGAAATAATTGCAAAGGTTCTTCTTCTGTTTATTTCCTTTTCATAGCTACTCACGTATTTTTCCTCCAAGTCATTCAAGTGTCTTACAGCACAGATTTTCCGGCTATTTTCCCCTCAACTCCCAAATAGTCAAGCACTGTTGCACCAATATCCGCAAAGGTATCTCTGGTTCCCAGATTCACGGAAGCAATTGATTTTCCATATACGATCAGAGGGGTATATTCTCTTGAATGATCAGTCGACACCGTATATCCCGGATCGCATCCGTGATCTGCCGTGATCATCAAAAGATCATCCTCTCTCATTTTTGAGATCATCTGCGGTAAAGCTTCATCAAATTCCGTCAGGGCTTTTGCATACCCTTCAATGTCATTTCTGTGCCCGTAAAGCATATCGTAATCCACAAGATTAACAAAGCATAAGCCTTCAAAATCCTGGTCGAGATATTCGAGGGTTCTCTCTATTCCTTCCGCGTTCCCTTTAGTATAAACATAAGAAGTAATACCTCTTCCCGCAAAGATATCCTTAATCTTTCCAACACCGATCACTTCTTTTCCGGCACCCTTAATTGCATCCAGCATAGTCTCTCCGGGCGGTTCCAGTGAAAAATCATGTCGTTTCGGTGTACGCTGATAATTTCCGTCCTTACCGATAAAAGGTCTTGCAATTACACGTCCCACACTGTGTTCTCCCGTGAGAAGCTGTCTTGCCATGCGGCAATATTCATACAATGTCTCTACCGGAACCACGTCCTCATGTGCAGCAATTTGGAATACACTGTCAGCCGAGGTATAAACAATCAGTTTTCCGGTCAGAACATGCTCATCTCCATAATCTTTAATCACTTCGGTTCCGGAATAGGGCTTATTACAAAGCACACCTCTTCCCGTCATACGTGAGAATTCATCCAGGATCTCCTTTGGAAACCCATTGGGATAAACCGGAAGTGGCTTTTTGGAAATCAAACCCGCAATCTCCCAATGGCCGATCGTGGTATCCTTTCCTCTTGAGGCTTCTCTCATTCTTCCATAAACAGCCTTCGGATTTTCAACACCCTTCTTCCAGTCAATTCCGTCAATATTAAACAACCCCAGCTGTTCCATGTTGGGCATGTGAAAACAGGAGCCCTCAGATGCTGAACGCAGTGTATTCGTACCGGCATCACCAAACTCTGCGGCATCGTCCATTGCGCCTATTCCCACACTGTCCAAAACAATTAAAAAAACTCTTTTCATATAGTATCCTTTCTCTTATTTCGATAAGCCCTTTTGCAAAAAGGTAAATTAACTTTTACTCCTGTAATAGGATACCACATTTTTCAAAATATAGCATCTATTTATTCCGCTGTCAGTGTACTGATCACAATAGCTTCAGGCGCCACTCCGGTTTTGCGGATCACAATATCCTCTATCTGTGCCCTTTGTGCTTCCGAAAGTTCAGCCGCGTTTACAACCACATCTACTGTATCATCTGTTATACTTACCACCACATCCTCAAAACCTTTGCTTTCCAGCAATATTTCAGCTGCGGTTTCCTTTTCGGCGATCTCCGTAATGGCAATCATATTGTCTATTGCTGTCTGCTTCTGCTCTTCAGTGATATTAACATTATTGATAATTTCCAGAAGGGTCTCCTTATTTTTTGCTCTCGTCTGTTCCTTTAAAAGTCTTGCTCCGGAAAGGGTATTCATACTGGTAGCCGAAGTAAAAACTGCCTCCCCCGGTGTTTCGCTGTCAGAAATCTGATTTTCAACATTTTCTGTCACCTCACCCATTGTCTCATCCAGATAATTTGCCTCTTCCAAAACCACGTCCGAATCCAGGCTTTGAATTTCTCCGTATTCCGCCTGTTCCATATCCTCATCTGAAATTTCAAACAGAGCCGCTACGTCCGTATCCGCTTCTACGGTATTGCTTTGTATTTCTGTAACTCCTGATCCTGCTGTCATGATTCCCTCATCCGTAATCTGGTCGCCGGCAAAATGCAGATATCCCGCAACTGCAATCATGATTGCCAGTGCTGTAATCATAATCTGATTCTTTTTCACCATATTTTTCAAGCCTGTGTCTCCTTCTTATTGTGTTATCATTTTAACTATAATAATTTTATGAGCATCAATTCCAAATAATGCCTGAATTGCTTTCTTAATATTTCCTGCAATTACCGCATTTCCGCCACCCTGTGCGGATACCGCCACCCCAGCCACCCTCGGTGCCAGTTTCTGCTTAATGATCGGGGCATCCCCATTAGCTGAATCAAAAAAAACTGTGGTCTCTTCTTCCGTAATGTCTGAAGTATTTCTGCTTCCTCCGGCAGAATCCACCTCCGTACTCCCATTTTTTTTGATATTCTGATCCTTCTCCACGATAGTCTCCCCGGTTCCTTCCAGTGTGACCATGACGCGAACTTTTCCCACACCTTCCATGGTCGAAAGAAGCTTTTCCAGGGATTCTTCCAGATATCTCGCATAGGATGGGATACTATCAACATCTGACTCAAAATCATTTTCTCCTTTTATGGTCAATCCGGAATAGAGATCTGTCTGTAAATCTATTGTAGCTTGCTCGCTGTCCGATTGAACGGACTGTGTCGTCTTTTTTTCATCATTTACCGGCCAGGCAACAACCAGAAGAAGCACACCGACAAGCACCAGGATCAAATAATTCTCCTTACCAAATCTTCCTTTCCCTTTTAATAATTCTTTTTTCTCCGGTTCCCCCGGCACTCTGTCCTTTTGCAATTATTCTCACCACCCCTGCCGAATCGCAATTTCAATATTTTCGGGATTTACTCCGATACACTCACTGTATTGCTCCTTAAGCTTTTCATCCTGTATCTCGTTCACTTTTCCATTCTGGCTGATATCGACAGCTTCAATCCTGATCTCTTCTCCAATTGTTCTTGTTTTTCCCTCTTTGCGCGGAGAAACCGTTATCAGAATTCGAAGATTATCCCCGGATGGAATCCTTTTCCCGTTACAGGATTCCGTTTTTTCGCCGTCCACAAGCTCCACCTTTTCAACCACATAATCTCCTTCACATGTGCGCAGTCTTTCCTTTAATTCTTCCTCAATGCTGTTATAAATTCCCATTTCGCGATCCTCTATTTCCAATTTCTGCTGTTCCATGGAAATACTCCTCTCCAATTCGCTCACCTTCCGGTCAATTTCCTGCCTAACATCTCCTCCGGCGACCAGACTCAAAATCGGTTCCGTAATGCGCAGAATCAGAATGATTCCTACAAGGATTCTGACATATTTTATGTAGGAATTTCCCGGAACAAAGCAGAGAATTCCCTGAACAATAATCATAAATATGCAGATTTCCTTCATAATAGAAATCATCTGAAACCTCCTAAGAAGACAAGGTGTATGCTACCACTGCAATTACAATCAGAAACAGTGCCATAGCAGTTAACACACAGCGAAGCAGCAGAAAGCACCCCTCGCCAACCCTGTCAACACAGCCCGATATTCTTTTATCACTGACGATCCCTGTCACCGCCGCTCCAAGCTTCATTGTCAGTGTAATAACCAATATCTGGATTACAGGTGTAAGGCATGCCGCCATAAGCAGAATTAAGAGAAGAATTCCCATACTGTTCTTGATCAAAACAGCTGCCCCTAGTACCAGCTCGGCAACCCCCTCTGCCGCCCCTCCGATTCCGGGGATTGCAGCTACCGCTTTTCTGAGCGCCGATATCTTCAGCTTGTCCGCCACCGGCAAAATGACTGCCTGGACAAGACTTAAGCCTGTAACTGCACCCATTGAAATCTTTAGTGCCATCACGATCCCTTTCTTCAAAAAATCAAGCAGCAAAGAAAGCTTTTCTTCAACCCAGATGCCGTTCAACAGTGCCAGCAGAACATAACTGCAGATAAGCGGAATCAGTGCATTTTTCAGAAAGCTTTCAACAAGATAAGCCGTCATCAGCATCAGCTGATAGTAATAAACGGCAGTCGCGCTTCCCTGTGCAGTTCCCACCACAACAAAATAAGTCGGAATAAACATTTTTATAAATAATACAATATTCTCTACCGCCTCCAGTGTAATCTTTGATACAAAGCTGAAAGCTTTTGTTGCCAGTACCATAAGGAACAGGTATAAGAAGTAGAAACCCGCCTGTGAGATCTGTTGTCCCGCAAACAGATCAGAGAAGCCGGAAAAAAGGGCAGAGACAATTCCAAGAATCAATATGTATAAAAAGATCTGTCTGATATTCAAAAGCTTTCCCTGAATCCCTTCCCATATCTGAGAGCACAATTCTCTTAGTGCTTCCATAACTCTGCCCTCCAGAATCATCTGAAGCATATTTCCGGCATCAATATCAAGCTCCGGGAAAAGTTCTTCCATTCCGGTATCAATCTGCTTCAGATCCAGAGAGTCTGTCCACATATCAACATATTTCTGGATCCCATCCTCTTCCCCATTCTCTTGCTCCCGTTCTGCGGCATACACCGGTATTGTGCACAACAAAACAGCGCAGATAGTCCCTGCTATCATATATTGTAATTTTTTTCCCGGTCCTCTCATCCTACCTCTATCCCGCCATCAAATTGATATTTTCTACTACCGCTACCAGAACCGGAATTCCCATCAGCAGTACAGAAAGCTTTCCAAAGGTTTCAATCTGTCCGGCAACCGCTCCATAGCCTGCATCCTTACAAATGGATGCACAGAATTCACACACATAGGTCACTCCTACCGCCTTAAACAGAAAGCCCAGATAGCTTCCGCTTCCATTTAGATATCGTTCCAGCTCCTTCACTCTGTAAAGCAGGGCTGTAAGCCCATTCATGGAGAAGGTAAAAATCACAAGGCAGATCGCCGCACCGATATAGAATCCATATTCTGTTTTACCCGATTTGAACTGTAAAGCGAGCATGACTCCCGCCACTCCCAGAACGCCAATCTTAATAATTTCCATATTCTCCCTGTTCCTTGCTTCCTCACATACTAAATAAATCCTGTATCATTACAAATAAGTCATAGATATAGGGTAAGATCCATGTGAGAACCAGAATCAGTCCCGCAAGACTGATCAGAAACGCATGCTCATCCCTTCCGCTGTGCTTTAATATCTGACTGAGTATGGTTACCAGAATTCCTACTGCTGCTATTTTAAAGATCAGGCTTATCCCCATATTTCCTCCATCATCTTGATTACAGCAGCAGAATGGTCAAAAGAATTCCTCCTGCCAGCCCAAGACTCATTACCATTTTATTTTTACTTTTCCGTTCTTCTTCCCGTTCCTCAATTTGCCGAATCACCTCCCGGAGCAGTTCATCCAGCGCACCTGCCTGAGCATCCTCTTTCATAAACCCCAGACAGGAAGGGAAGTCCAGCAGAAGCCTTCTCTCCTGACTGCGCAGTGGAGTTTGTGCCAATGCCCTCTCCATCTGCCTTTCCCAATTTTCAGGGAAGTTCTTTTCCCCCTTCTTTTGTTCCTCATAAATTTCATTGAACGCATCTGCCAGAAAAAGCTCTTTGTTTTCGGATATTCTATGTAAGGCTTCCGGAATTGTGGTTTTCTGATAGGTGATATAATATTTCATATCCTCATAGATTTTTCGTATCTGCCTCAGCATTACGAGCCGCCTTTTCTGCTCGGTGCACCAAGCATTAGCCATGCCGGCACAGCCGAAAATAATCATAATACAGCCTGCCAGCTTAATCATCATCTATAACCTCCGGATACAGTCTCTTTTCTTCCGCATCCAGGATCTCACGAATTCTGCAGATTCCATTCTTTTTTTCCATGAAAATATATCTCTCAAAAAAATCATCCGGTCCAAACTGCATCGTTTCTCTTGCTGGGCTTCCGATATTCAGATGTTTCCTGATATCTTTCATGGAATTTCCATGCATCGTTGCAAGCACGCTGCTCCCGCACTGCAATACCTGATGGACAGCATGCATGTCCTCCATCCCGCCGATTTCATCCACTGCCACAACAGCCGGCGCCATAGACCGCATAAGAAGCATCATTCCCTGAACCTTCGGGCAGCCATCCATTACGTCCGTACGCATCCCCACCTGGTTCTGCGGAATTCCCATAAAGCTTCCCGCAATCTCTGAACGTTCATCTACCACTCCAACCTGCTTTCCTTTCGCAAAGGCATTTCCTTCAGATATCTGTCTGATCATATCCCGCAGCATTGTTGTTTTCCCGCAGCCCGGTGGGGAAATCAACAGTGTATTCAGGAATCTGTTTTCCTCGTACAGATACGGCATCGCCTTATCAGCTGCTCCGATAATTTCATGGGATATACGAATGTTCAGAAATCGGATATGGGTAATGTTTCTGACATTTCCGTTTTCATTTAACACCACCTGTCCCGCCATTCCGATCCGGTGTCCCCCCTGTATCGTCAAAAAACCCTGCCTTATTTCATTCTCAAAAGCATACATGGAATAATGACATACATTTTTGATGATCTCTTCCATCTCACATTCCGTTATGTACCATGCATCCTGACTGCCTGTAGCGATATTTCCCCTGCAGGAAAGAAAAAATTCCTTACCGGATATTACAAATCGGACCGGCTGCCCTATGCCAAGCCTTATCTCCTGAAGTTTGTCCGCTCTTTGCAGCGGTCTTTCCCATCTTTCTCTCATGTAATCCGGAAATATTCTCAAGATCTCTTCCTGCTTTGTCATCAAATTCACCTCTTATCCAAATATATGTGAATTTGTCCAAGTTATGCATCAAAAAAAGACAGAGCAAAATGCTCTGCCTTTTTTTCTTCTTTATATCCGGTTTACTGCTGAGCTACGTCTTTCATGGAGAAGCTCATTCTGCCCATCTTATCCTTGCCAAGACATACAACAGTTACTTTATCTCCAAGGGTAAGTACATCCTCTACATGGTTGATCCTTTCCTTGGCAATCTTAGAAATATGAACCATTCCCTCCTTGCCGGGAGCAAACTCAACGAAAGCACCAAATTCCTTAATGCTTACTACAATGCCCTTGAAAATCTGTCCTTCCTGATAATCGGTTACGATCGTCTTAATATATTCCACTGCCTTATCCATCATGGCTGCATCTGTACCGCAAACCGATACCATACCATCATCTGTAATGTCAATCTTAACACCTGTACGGGCAATGATCTCATTAATTGTCTTACCGCGCTGTCCCACAACATCACCGATCTTTTCAGGGTCAATCTGAAGAGAGATAATCTTAGGTGCATAAGGTCCAACTTCAGGTCTCGGCTGTGCGATCGCTTTCTTCATACAATTATCCATGATAAACAATCTTGCCTCACGGCATCTTGCGATTGCGCCTTCAACGATCGGTCTTGTCAGACCGTGAATCTTAATATCCATCTGGATCGCAGTAATACCCTCTGTCGTACCGGTTACCTTAAAATCCATATCACCAAAGAAATCTTCCAGTCCCTGGATATCGGTAAGGAGAACAAAATCATCATCCGTATCACCAGTAACCAGACCACAGGAGATACCTGCCACCATCTTCTTGATCGGCACACCGGCTGCCATCAATGACATACAGGAAGCACAGGTGGACGCCATGGAAGTAGAGCCGTTTGACTCAAAGGTTTCGGAAACCGTACGGATCGCATAGGGGAATTCTTCCTCGGAAGGGAGCACAGGAATCAGTGCTCTCTCTGCTAATGCGCCGTGACCGATCTCTCTTCTTCCGGGGCCTCTTGAGGGCTTTGTCTCGCCAACAGAGTAGGACGGGAAATTATAGTGATGCATGTACCTCTTGCTCACTTCGTTTTCATCGAGTCCATCGATTCTCTGCTGCTCGGAAAGCGGTGCCAGCGTACATACATTACAGATCTGTGTCTGTCCACGGGTAAACATAGCAGAGCCATGGACTCTGGGAATGATATCAACCTCTGCAGAAAGCGGACGGATCTGGGTAATTTCACGACCATCAGGACGCTTGTGATCCTTCAGGATCATCTTGCGAACTGTTTTCTTCTCATACTGATAAATTGCCTCTCCAAGCACTGCAAGCCATTCTTCCTTCTCTGCAAATGCCTCTTCCAGCTTTTCTGTAATATTCTTAATATTCTCTTCACGAACCTGCTTTTCATCTGTGAAAACTGCCTCTTCCATCTGAGCAGGAGGAATAATTTCCTTCATGGCTGCAAACAGCTCTTCAGGAACCGCACAGCTTGTATATTCATGCTTCGGCTTCCCAACCTCTGCCACGATCTGATTGATGAAGGCAATAATTGTCTGGTTGATCTCATGTGCCTTGTAAATTGCTTCAATCATGGTTGCTTCCGGAATCTCATTGGCACCGGCTTCAATCATGATTACCTTTTCGGAGGTTGATGCAACAGTCAGATTCAGATCACCATTTTTCCACTGTTCCTGAGAAGGATTGACCACCATTTCCCCATCTACCATACCGATCTGAGTCATTGCACAAGGTCCGTCAAAGGGAATATCCGAAATGCAGGTTGCAATTGCTGCACCCAGCATAGCTACCAGTTCCGGGCGGCATTCAGGGTCAACACTCATAACCATATTATTTAGTGTAACATCATTTCTGTAATCCTTAGGGAAAAGAGGACGCATCGGCCTGTCAATAACACGGCTTGTCAGAATTGCATTCTCGGAAGCCTTTCCCTCTCTTTTATTGAAGCCACCGGGGATCTTTCCTACTGCATACAGCTTTTCTTCATACTCTACGCTGAGAGGGAAGAAATCAATCCCTTCACGTGGTTTATCAGATGCCGTTGCCGTAGATAACACAGTCGTATCCCCGTAATGCATGAACGCGCATCCATTTGCCTGCTTGCCCACTCTGTTAATATCAACGCTGAGTGTTCGTCCTGCAAGTTCCATTGAAAATGTCTTGTACATAATCTTTCTCCTTTTCTTTTCATTATATATAATGTCTGATAAAGGAAACAGCTGCCCACACGACGTGAAGCCGCTATTTGGCTTCTGTCAAAAAGCAGCATAGACTCTCTGTAAATTTCTCCTCAAAAAACCTATGTTACTTCTTGACACAAACGCCTTGTGTATTCCTGAATCCTCTATCAGATTGTTACCACAAAAGCCTCTGACAGAAACTAAAATCCATAAAGGAATAAAAGGCGGAGCCCGAAAACCGGTATACTCCGCCTAAAATCACTGTCATTATTTTCTAAGTCCCAGTTTTTCGATCAAAGCACGGTATCTTTCAATATCCTTTTCCTTCAGATAATTAAGAAGACCACGTCTCTGACCTACCATTTTGAACATACCTCTTCTGGAATGGTTATCCTTCGGATGCTCCTTCAGATGCTCAGTAAGCTCCTGAATTCTTGCCGTCAGCACTGCAACCTGTACTTCCGGTGAACCGGTATCACCTTCACATCTTGCATACTCTTTCATGATTGCTGTTTTCTTTTCCTTAGAAATCATTGTATTTCCTCCTTATTTTTCAAACGCCTGCCACCAAGAAACGGTCGGAGTTTCCATACTTCTGAGTGACGGCTAAATTTCATACTGTTCAATCATAGCACAATCCTTTTGTTATGTAAAGGCCATTTTCTTCATTTCTCGCAAAGTCCTCTCCACATTTTATAAAATTATTTTATTTTATGATTGGTATTTCAGTGAAAATATGATATTCTATTTTTGGTACTTTTGTACCATATTCTAATCATTTATACTTCAGGGGGCTATTACTATGAAACTGAGAGGAAAAATCCAAATCATATCCCTGTTACCAATCACTTTGATGACAGCGGAATCTATTTTCTTTACCTGGCTGTATCTGCGGGATTATCCTGAGGCACGTGATGTCATGCTGATGCCACTGTGCCGGATCGGTATAATCACACTGGCTATTACCGCCGTAGTTGTCTATTTTATTGTCAAAAAGCTGGTGGGCGGCATTCGTCACGTTTCTGACAACCTGGAATCCCTTTCTGATGGAAATTTAAATTTCACCATCAATGAAAAAATCTTAAACCGTAAGGATGAAACCGGTCTTCTCGCAAGAAGCACCCAGCACCTGAAAGAAAGTCTTACAGCGATCATTGCACAGATCACAACAACCTCAGGGGAACTGAATCAATCTGCAGGTGATCTGTCACTAATGACGGAAAGTACCTCCTCTGTTTCCGAAAATCTGGCAGCAGCGATGTCAGATATCGCAAAGGGAGCCGCCGATGAGGCTGCTTCCACACAGACCATATCGGAAAAAATGGCAACGATCAAAACCCTTGCCGAACAGTCTTCCGCAAACACAGAAGCCTTCTCCGTTTTGGTAGAGCAGATCAACGCTTCCAGCACTCAGGGGCAGGCACTGGTTCAGAAGCTGGATGACAATTCCGAAGTCACCCGCCGTGAGATCAGTGAAATTGCTGCACAAACAGAAGCTACACACCGCGCTTCCATGGAAATCCAAACCGCCGCGGAATTCATTGCTTCCATTGCAGCGGAAACAAATCTTCTTGCCCTGAATGCAAGCATAGAAGCCGCAAGAGCCGGTGAACAGGGACGTGGCTTTGCAGTTGTCGCTGAACAGATCAAGAACCTTGCCGAGCAGTCAAGCTCCTCGGCTCAAAATATTGATACCGTAATCAAAAACCTTCTTTCCGAGTCCGATAAGACAGTGGAATGTATGAACCGGGTACAGGAAATCACCCAGACAGAAAACAATGAGATCAAAGAAACGCACCAGTTATTTATCAAGCTGGGAAATGACATTACAAAAGCATCCGCTGAAATTCATACCATTTCCAACAACTTGACCCAACTCTCTCTTGCAGAAAAGGCGATCATGGCAGAAATTGATTCTCTTTCCGCTTCCACCCAGGAAACTGCCGCCTCCACGGAAGAGATTACCGCCTCCTCGGAGGAATTGACAAGTACCGCAGAAACCCTTGCCTCCCACGGATTACAGCTCTCCTCTCTCTCAGAAGGATTGCAATCCCAACTGGAAAGATTCCATATGTAGCATATACCCCTTAGCGGTGCGGCTATAAACATTCCGGCATTTGGCGAACCCAACCAATATAAATGCTTATTTCACTGTACAGATGTAACGCAAAGCCGGTGGTTGTATTTAAGTGTAAGAAACACATAAATACAACCACCGGCTTTGGTTACATCTGAGTTATTTTATTAATCCTGCAGAATTCGAACCATCTTATAGGGTGTCCGGTAATTGTAATTGGAAATCTTAATTCCGGTTTTGGGGCTGCTGGCGTGAATCACCTGCCCTCCTCCGATATAAATTGCCACATGATTGATGGTACCGCCCTTCGCATAGAAGATCAGATCTCCAGCCTGCAGCTCTGATGCACTGATCTTAGTGCCGCAGTTCGCCTGTGCCCTGGAAGAATGCGGCAGGCTTACACCATATTTTGCAAAAACACTCAGAACAAAGCCGGAACAGTCTGCTCCTTTTGTCAGGCTGGTGCCGCCCCATACATAAGGGTTCCCCAGAAACTGCTTTGCATATTGACAAAGGTCAACTCTCACATCTGAAACGCCTTGTCCATATAAAAGTTCTGTCATCGTAATTGCCGTTGCCAGATCGGATTTCACTTCCACATAATCACCGGACACATACACTTCTTCTCCATCCAGATCTACCTTGATCCAGCCTTCATCCATAATTTCTATAATATCCAGCTGTTCTCCGGAAGCAATCTGTGTAATGATCTCAGCATCAGTATTAGGCTCTTCTCTCACGTTCAGTCCATCCGTATTCGCAACTGCAATAGCCGATGCAAGCTCTTCGCCCTTCTTTTTCGCCTCATAACCGGTAAGAAGATATTCTTCCTTTACATATCCTTCCACCTTGCCGGATTTTACATATGCCCAGCCATCCTCGCTGCTAATGATCTCACAGGCGGCATGTTTAGGTAGTTTTCCGACCAGCTTGCCGGACTCATCCGGCTCTTTTCTGATATTCAGATTGTTTTCTTCCACATTGCAGATTCCCAGGTGCGTATATCCCCAGAGTGCTCCCTCTGCAGCTTTTGCAATTTCTAAGTACTCCGCTTTTGTAAGCAAAGTGGAAAACAGATCTCCCACCCCAGCAGTTAATAGCTGTTCACTTCTTGCACTCTCTTCCTGCGTAATTGTGCCGGAAATTTCTGTTGCACCGGCCTTTATTGGCTGCCATAAAACAAGTGTTGCCGTAAATGCATATATACTATATCTCAGGTATCCTTTCAAAATAGCCCTCCGAAATATTACAAATTTGTTACAAATCTAACATGGTCATTATAACAATCAACGGCTTTTCTGTCAAATATTAATGCTCATGGTATTTTCTTCCTTCAGCAATATCGGTTTCCATCTGCAGCTTCAGCATTCTAATATCCTCGAATTTCTTTTCCGGCCGCTTAAACTGTAACAATTCTGTCACAATTTCCTTTCCATACATATCTCTGTCAAAATCATACAGATAGGTTTCCACACTGACTGTATTCGTATCATTAACCGTAGGCTTTTGCCCGATATTGGTAATTCCCGGATAGGTCCCTCCCTCAAAAAGAACCCTGGAATAATATACGCCTTTCGGTGGTAACAGCTTTTCCGGTTTCGGATAAAGATTTAAGGTCGGCATACCCATCCGTCTTCCAAGCCGGTTTCCTCTCTCCACCTGTCCTTCAAAACTGTAAGGTCTTCCCAAAAGCTGTCGAGTCGTAATCATATCACCTTTTTCCACCATTTCCCGTACATAAGTAGAACTGATTTCCCTTCCGTTTTCAAAGACCTTGTCGATAATATGGACCTGATAATGAAACTCCGGTGCAAGCGCATTCAGCAGAACCTGATCCCCCCGGCCTTTATAGCCAAAGGACAGATCAGTTCCCGCAGCAATATAGCCTGCATGCATTTGTCCTACAAGAATTTTTCTTACAAATTCCTCCGGTAAAATAGCTGCTGTCTTTTGGTTTAACGGGAATTCAATCAGAATATCGATCCCCATTTTTTCAAAATGCTTCCTTTTTTCCTCTCTGGTCGTCAGCTCTGCATCCGCTGCCTGTCCAAAAAAAACTGCCGCCGATGGAAAAAAAGTAAAAACAACTGCCTGCATCCCGGCCATCTTTTGCTCTAAAATGCAGGATAATAATTTTTCATGTCCTCTGTGAATCCCGTCAAATTTTCCGATTGCAACGGCAGTCCGGCTTTCTATATGAAATTCTGTGGTATTCTGAATAATTTCCATTCTTCCCTTTCCGCAAGCCGAACATTCCGCCGGTTATGCCGTTTGCTCCGCAGAAATTCCCTAGGTTGTGATAAAAAGCTTGACAGGGCAAAACAGCTTTCGCTTTTGCTCATACTGATAAATACCAAAAAAAACATCTTCATAACTGTACACCCGGAATTCTTCTCCGTCGGCAGGCTCCGGCATCCTGTCTGTGTTCCCGGCTATTTCCATGAATTCGGATTTTTTCATCTGGTTTCCGTTTTTTAAGGCATTATCCCATTCTTTTTTTACCTTTAATTTGGGCAGTGTCTCAAACATCTTCTCTACCGGAACTACTATCCTTGCCAGCCTGCCTTCCTCTGCCAGCTTTTGGATATCCTCAAGTCTATGGGCCTCCTCTATCCGAAATTCTCCCACACGGCTTCTGGTAAGCTTCGTCATGACGGCACCGCATCCCAGGGCCTGTCCGATGTCATGGCATAGGGTCCGGATATAGGTACCTTTTGAGCATTCCACCCGAATAGTGTACTCCGGATGACTTTCTTCAAGAATTTCTATGGCATAAACCGTAATCGGCCTTGCCTCTCTTACTACTTCCTTCCCCTGTCTTGCCAGTTCATAGAGCTTTTTTCCATTTACCTTAAGGGCAGAATACATGGGCGGGATCTGCAGGGAATTTCCCTGAAAAGAAAGGATTACTTTTTTTACCTCATCAACAGATACCTTCACTTCCTTCTTTTCCAGTATTTTCCCGGATCCATCCTGTGTATCGGTGGTGATTCCCAGACGAAAAACAGCCACATATTCCTTTTGTCTGTCCGTCAGCATATCACAAAGCTTTGTTCCGTTTCCAAGGCATACAGGAAGAACCCCCACCGCATCCGGATCAAGGGTTCCTGTATGTCCTATCTTTTTTTGTTTGCATATGCCTCGAAGCTTTGCTACCACATCATGAGAGGTATAGCCGGCTTCTTTATACACGTTAATAATTCCGTGATACATGTTTCTAACATCCTCATGTTACTTCAACTGCAACGCAATCTGAGAAGACAGATTGTTTACAATATCATGAAAGGTTCCCTGCATCGTCACACCCGCTGCTCTGACATGTCCGCCACCCCCAAAAAAGGACGCAACCTTTGCCACATCAACCATACCGTTTGAACGTAAGCTCACCTTATATTCCAGACTTTTCAGCTCATACATAAAAATGGCACATTCCACGCCCTTTGTGTTTCGCAGCTGACTTACAATTCCATCAAGATCATAGGGTTCCACCTGATAAAAATTCATGGTTTTCCTGTCGACCATGCTGACCACGCATTTCCCATCCATAAATAAAATACTTTCCAGAAGCGCCCTTCCCAGAATCTGATTCTGTATATAGGTCTTCTCATAAAATGTCTCATCGATCAGCTTAGGGAAATCAAACCCATAGGCAATCAGCTCCGCCGCTGCTTTTAAGGTTGACGGAGAAGTATTGGAGTACTGAAAAACTCCCGTATCATGAATGATTCCTATGTAGAGAGCCTTAGCAATTTCTTCATCGAGCTGTGATTTATCTTCAATCACATCATAGATAAGCTCACAGGAAGAGCTTGCCGACGGTACAATATAATTCCTGTCCCCACAGCCACTGTTGCTGACATGGTGGTCAATATTAATCTTCTTTTTTGCTGCATCAAAAAACGCTTCGGCCTTTCCGATCCGATCCTTTGCCGCATCCAGCACGATAAACACATCAAAGTTTTCAATATCCGTCACAAAATCCGTACGAATTTCCTCTACACCCTTGATACATGCAAAGATATCTGCCGGCTTCTCAAGGAATGCCTCTATCCGTGCCTGCGGACAGACCTTTTTCAGATACAGATACAGTCCCATTACAGACCCGACGCAGTCTCCGTCAGGTCTTAAATGGCCACTGATACCGATCGTTGACGCTCCTTTAACTTCATCATAAATATTCATAAATTAATTCACTTCCTGATCATTTGTCCGGTTCACTTCATCAATCAGCTTAGACATCTTCACACCATAGGCAATGGACTGGTCTACAATAAACCGGATTTCCGGTGTATTGCGAAGATTGATTCTTCTCGCAAGTTCCTTGCGAATAAATCCCTCTGCACTTTTCAGGCCTTCGATGGTGGCCTTCTGTGCTTCTTCATCTCCGTAAACGCTGATCCATGCCTTACAGGTCTTCAGATCCGGTGCAACCTCAACAGAAACCACAGAGGTAAGAGGGCTGATTCTGGGATCCTTGATTTCTGCACGGATCACCTCCGCCAGCACTCTTTGCACCTCCCCGTTAATACGGGTATTCTTCATACTGTTTTTTCTCACCTGGGAACCTCCACCATAATATAAGCTTCGACAATATCAAGTTCCTGCATCTGATCGAAGCCCTCAAATACGAGACCACATTCAAATCCCGCTTTCACTTCCTTCACATCATCCTTAAAACGCTTTAATGAAGCCAGTGCGCCTTCATAGATCTGCTCGCCTTCTCTGGTAATGCGAACCCTACAGTCTCTCTGGAATACACCGTCAAGCACATAGGAACCTGCAATATTACCGACAGCCGATGCCTTAAAGATCTGTCTTACCTCCGCATGACCGATCACTTTTTCCTCGAATACCGGATCCAGCATGCCCTTCATTGCAGCTTCAATATCCTCAATTGCCTGATAGATTACCTTGTAAAGCCGGATATCTACGCCTTCCCTTTCGGCAATGGTCTTCGCCATGGCGTCAGGTCGAACATTAAACCCGATAATAATTGCTGCTGATGCAGATGCCAAAGATACATCGGATTCATTGATGGCACCAACACCACCATGAATACATTTCACGACTACCTCTTCATTGGAAAGCTTCATCAGACTCTGCTTAACGGCCTCAACACTACCCTGGACATCCGCCTTGACGATAATATTCAACTCCTTCAGATTACCTGCCTGAATCTGGCTGAAGAGATCATCCAATGACATTTTTGCCTTGGTTTCCTCCAGCATCTTCTCCTTATTCTGTGCCAGATAGGTTTCTGCATAGGTTTTAGCCGTCTTATCGTTTTCATGAGCAATGAATACCTCGCCTGCACTGGGTACATCGGAAAGGCCCAAAATTTCAACAGGAGTAGACGGAGCTGCCTCCTTCACTCTTCTGCCCTTATCATCTATCATGGCTCTTACCTTACCGTGGCTGGCTCCAGCAGAAATGAAATCTCCCACATGCAGTGTACCCTTCTGAACCAGGACCGTTGCAACTGGTCCACGTCCCTTGTCAAGCTCAGCTTCAATGACAAGACCTCTTGCCCGTCTGTTGGGGTTTGCCTTTAATTCCATAATCTCTGCTGTAAGCAGGATCGTTTCAAGCAGGGTTTCGATCCCCTCACCGGATTTTGCGGATACAGGTACAAATTCCGTATTTCCGCCCCAATCCACCGGGATCAACTCATACTCTGTCATCTCCTGCTTTACCCGGTCAATATTGGCACCGGGTTTATCAATTTTATTGACTGCCACAATGATCTCAATTCCGGCAGCTTTCGCATGGTTGATTGCCTCTACCGTCTGCGGCATGACACCATCATCTGCAGCCACTACAAGAATTGCAATATCTGTGGAATTTGCGCCACGCATACGCATTGCCGTGAACGCTTCATGTCCCGGCGTATCTAAAAACGTAATGGACTGACCGTTAACATTCACAGTATACGCACCTATGTGCTGTGTAATACCTCCGGCTTCCTTATCTGTTACATTTGTTTTACGGATCGCATCAAGAAGAGAGGTTTTACCATGATCGACATGTCCCATGACACAGATAACAGGTGGTCTGCCTGTCAGTGTTTCTTCTGCCTCATCCTCTTCCTTGAGCAGTTCCTCAATCACATCTACTTTTTCTTCCTTTTCGCAGATGATTTCATAATCAATCGCAATATTTTCGGCATCCTCAAAGGAAATTTCCGAATTGACTGTTACGATCTGCCCCTGCAGGAACAGTTTCTTGATGATTGCAGAGGGCTGCAGCTTCATCTTGTCAGCCAATTCCTTAATCGTAAGAGATTCCGGAATTGTGATCACCTTGATCTGCTCTTCAACAGCCTCCTCAACCTTCTTCTCCGGTTTGATGAAGCGCCCTGCCTTATTCTTATTCTTTACTGCTGCTTCATCCTCTTCATAGATAAAGTCCTTCCTGGATCTTCTATCTTTCTCCTGATTATTTCTGCGTTTTTCCTCATCCCTACGCTTTTCTTCCTTACCCGGGGCTTCCGGAACGAAACTCTTAGACGGCTTTTCGGACCGCTTAAATCGATTATCCTGTCCTTGAGAGCCTCTTTCACTGCGGCCGCTATTGTTACCAGATCTGTTATTATTCCGATCAGTGCCATTGCTCCTGAAATCACTCCTGCCAGCCTGATTCCCTGTGCGATTAGCACCTTCAGGTCTGCGGGAGTCGTTCCTTGCAGCCCTTTCTCCCTGATTGTTTCCAGCGCTTCCCTGAACTCTCTCATTTCTCTGGTACCTTTCATCTCTACCGACCGGCCTTGTCATGCCGTTCTCTCTTGCCTGTGCCGGTCTTGCCCCGTTGTCGCCTGTCTGCTGCATTCTCTGCACTTCCGTAGCAGCCCTTGCTGCCTGATCCTTTGCTTCCTGCGCATTTTTTGCAGCCAGTCTTTCATTTTCAAGTTTTCTGGCATTCTGCTTAAAATCCACCTGCGTACTTTCCATCACAGATGGAGCGGTAAGGGGACGAATGATCTTGTGCGGTGCCTCCTGAGCCGGTCTTCCCTGATTGGGACGATTTCCGCTTGGTCTGTTTCCCCCCTGCATAGGTCTGCTATTCCCCTGAGCAGGTCTTCTGTCTGTCTGCCCCTGGGAACGCTGTCCGGGGATGTTACTGTTATGAGGATTGCTTACAAAAATAATTTTCTTTTTCTTACGGGGAGCCTCTCCCTCAACCGGTGCTTTCGGCGCTTCCGGCTTCTTTGCAGGTGCCGTAGATACTTCTTCCGTCTTCACTTCCTCCGGCTTCTTTACCTCTTCAGGCTCCTTTACCGCTTCAGGCTTCTTTTCTTCGGCAACACCACCGAATGCCTTTCTTACCATTGCTGCTGCATCCTCCTCTAAAGAGCTCTGCGCAGCCTTTACTTCAATTCCTTTATCCTGCAGGAAAGCAATCACGTCCTTGCTCTGCTTTCCCAATTCCTTTGCTATTTCATGCACTTTAATTTTGGCCATTCCACTACCTCCGTCATTCCTGTGATTCTTCCAAATGCTTGATTATGTTCGCTGCCATACCGGGATTTGTTATTGCAACAGATGCCCGCATTTCCTTACCGATTGCCTGCCCAAGAGTTTCCTTCCCAGCATAAAAATAGATCGGAGTCTTGTAAAACGTACACATATCGGTAAACATCTTTTTGGTGTTATCTGATGCATCGCTGCTTATGATCACCAGTGACGCTTTTCCTTCCTTTACTGCCTTCTCCGTAGAGAATTCACCACTTACAAGATTTCTCCCTCTGGCAGCCAGGCCCAGAAGAGATAAAATTCTGTCATTCATGAATCTCATCAAACTCCTTTTCCAGACTGTCATATACTTCATTTGGAATACTCATTTTGAAAGACCGTTCCAATCCTTTATTTTTTCTGGCATTTATGAGGCATTCCTTCTGTTTACAAAGATAAGCTCCTCTGCCGTTTTTCTTTCCTGTAACATCCAGTACGATTTCATCTTCCGGGGTTTTTAAGACGCGCATCATTTCCTTCTTGCTTTTCATTTCTCCGCATCCTACGCACTGGCGCATGGGTATTTTTTTTGCCATGTAATCCCCCCCTTATTCTGTCTCGTCTCCTGCCAAAGTTTCATACTCTTCATCAGACTCATAGGCCTCCTCCTGGCCCTCTTCAGCATAGTCTTCCTCGTATTCATCATATTCATCATACTCATCCATATAGTCTTCATAGCGGAATCCGGGAGCATCTTTTGCCTGTGTCTCACTCTTAATATCAATCTTATAGCCTGTAAGCCTTGCTGCGAGTCTTGCATTCTGGCCTTCCTTGCCGATGGCAAGTGAAAGCTGGTAATCAGGAACCACTACCTTAGCCGTCTTTTCATCCGGATCTGCAAACACCGCAACGATTTTTGCCGGTGACAGAGCATTCTGAATCAGATTACCGGGATTCTCATCCCAGTTAATAATATCAATCTTTTCACCGCGCAGTTCCTCCACGATGGAATTCACTCTTGCACCGTTAAGACCAACACACGCACCGACTGCATCCACATTAGGGTTGTTGGAGCGTACTGCCATCTTGGTCCTGCTTCCGGCCTCCCTCGCTATACTCATGATTTCGACAGTGCCGTCCTTAATCTCTGTCACCTCAGCTTCAAACAGACGCTTCACCAGTTCCGGATGTGTACGGCTGACCAGAATTCTTGGGCCTTTCGGTGTGTTCTTAACTTCAAGAATATATACCTTGATTCTCTCAGTCGGCTTGAACACCTCGCCCTTAACCTGCTCACTTTCATTCAGTATGCCATCTGCCTTGCCCAGATTAATACTGATATTCTTACCGATATACCGCTGTACAATGCCTGTCACAATGTCCTTCTCTTTTTCAAAATATTGGTTATAGATCACGCTTCTCTCTTCCTCACGGATCTTCTGAAGGATGACGTTTTTTGCATTCTGTGTAGCAATACGTCCGAATTCCTTGGACTTAATTTCCACATGAATGATATCACCAAGCTGTGCATCCGATTTGATCTTCTGTGCATCCTCAAGTGTGATCTGAAGGCAGTCATCCTCTACCTCTTCTACAACCTCCTTTTCTGCATAGCACAGGAAGTCACAAGTATCTCTGTCAATTTCAACCTTGATATTATCGGATTTTCCAAAATGATTTTTGCAGGCAGTAATCAAAGAGTTCTCAATTGCCTCAAAGAGTGTCTCTTTACTGATTTCTTTCTCCTTCTCCAAAATATCAAGTGCTTCCATTAATTCTTTGTTCATTTTCCCTTATCCCTTTCCGCCCGTATCTTCCGGACTAAAAATCTAATGTAAGTTTAATTGTTGCAATATCTTTTCTGTTAAAGACTCTGTCTTCAATCTCCTTATCTGACGCAATTCCAAGCGTAACGGTATTTTCATCAAACGCTTTCAAAACTCCCGTAAAATCCTTGGTTCCGTCAATTGGCTTATAGGTTTTCACATCCACCTCCTGGAGAAGACTCTTTTTCAGATGCTTATCCTTTTTCAGGGTACGACCCAGTCCCGGTGAACTGACCTCCAGAATATAAGCATCCTCAATGAAATCTACGCGGTCAAGCTCATCTGAAAGGGCTCTGCTGACTGTTTCGCAGTCATTGATATTCACTCCGCCTTCCTTGTCAATATAGCAGCGCAGGTACCAGTCCGCCCCTTCCTTCACATACTCAACATCATAGATTTCCACGTGATTTGCCTCGGCTATCGGTGTAAGAAGTTCTTCCGCCTTCGCCTCATAGCTTTCTCTCTTTGACATAGATCCACCTTTCAATTTCATTTTCCGTAAAAAAGAGTGGACCGCTAAGTCCACCCTAACTAGTAATTATCTTTAATTCTTTTGTATTGTAGCACCAGGCCGGGTAAATTGCAATAGAATTCCAATAAAATTTATAAAGAAATCCTTCCTTTTTCCTTTTCCTCTTTATGCAGAAGATAAAGCAATACACCCGCTAAAACAAGAAATCCCATGCCTCCAATTAATCCTGTCGGTGCAGGTCCCAAAAAAACATTATATGGATCGTCAAGAGAAGTAAAATAGATTCCTATGGTAGCAAAACCGTTCATCATGCCATGTCCCATAATTGCCGGAATGCAGCTCCTTGTCTTGATCGTCACATAGGACAAAATAATCCCCAATACCGTGCAGAATACACACATTGCAAGAATTCCCGTAACCGGATAGCCCGGATAACCATTTCCATAGTTATGTCCCATGATCGTTAACGGCATATGCCACAACCCCCAGATCACTCCGCTGATCAGCAGCGTAGGAACCACCTTAAATTTCTTCAGCATTTTCGGAAGAAGATAACCTCTCCATCCCCATTCCTCGCCAAAGCAGTTCATCACATTTACAAACGGAGACAGGAAAACGCCCATCAAGGTCTGCAATACCATTGTCTGCTGCAGTTGTGTAATGGTGACATCCACCTCCACACCAGCAGCCTGGGCATTTGCCTCATACATTGCCATGACGTAGCCCAACTGTCCGTCAAACTGCTTCGGAAACAGCAGAAAGTATAGAACCGCTCCAAGAGTAATCAGTAAAGCAAAGCCGAACCAGGCTAATGCATAATACCGCTTATTCCCCTTCAGATTCAGTGCGATCATCAATTCCCTGCCTTTAAATCCTTCTTTCGTGATCAATCTGGTTAAAATCACCGCCATGGTTGGGATCAGCATTACCGCGCTGATCAGTGTCTGCGCTACCATAGCCTGATTCACATCTGCGCTGCCAAGCATAGGCGCAATCAAAAAAATCTCCACCGCATAGGTCAATACAAAAGTGATTCCCAGATATATGACAATTCTTTTCGTTGTAATATCCTTCAGGCCCTTTTCATTTTCAACCGGTATTGTCTGTTCTTGATTCATTTCCTGCTTTTGATTCATAGTTTGTCACCTCTTTACAGTTCATATTTCTTTTTATCATTGACACTGATCTCTTTTCCGATCTGCACCTCGATCAGTTTGATCTCTGTATCAGCAAGAATCGTGTGTTTACAGCAGGCAGGCAATTCCACCACATCTCCGGCCTTTACCGGCTGTTGTACGCCGTCCACAACAATCCTTCCCTTGCCGGAAATCACTGTCCAGACCTCTCTTCTTCTTTCGTGGCTGTGATAATTCATGCTCCTCCCTGCCTTCAGCGTAACCTTGATCGTCATGCTCTCATCCTCGATGTCAATGACACGAAAGCTTCCCCATGATTTTTCTGCGAACATGATCTGCTGATCGATATTGTCCACATAAGGTTTAATGTAGCTGGACTGCTCCTTATCGGATACCAGAATTCCCTCCGGACTGGCAGAAACCACCACATCCTTAAGCCCCATGCAGAGCACCGGCACATCCAGTTCATTGACTACATGAACATTCTGACACTTATCATTAAAAATAGCATTCCCAACACTGGGCTCTTCCATTGCTTCCGTAAGCGTGTTCCAGGTGCCCAGATCTTTCCATTGACCGGCAAAACGCATCACACAGATCTTTTTTTCCTTTTCCACAACCGCATAGTCAAAGCTGATCTTTGTCAGCGTATCATATTTGGAAAACAGATCCCAATAATCCGTAAATTCTATAAGTTCATGAGCCTTTTCAAGCATATACTTCAGTTTGAAGGCAAATACGCCTCCATTCCACAATGCACCCTGTCGGATATACTCCTTCGCCGTATCTAAATCCGGTTTTTCCTTAAAGGTACTCACCAGGCTGACCCTTTCCTTGTCCCGGGGAATTACATAACCATACTTTTCACTGGGGTAAGTAGGCTCGATCCCCATCAGTACCAGATTTGCTGTATCTTCCTTTGCGAGCTCTCCCAGTTCCTTCAGGGCTTCAAAATAATCCTGTTCCACATAAGGGTCAACAGGGCAGACCACTACCGGCTCCTCCTCAGGCACCTTATTCACATCATGCAGCCAGGCAGCTGCTAGCGCAATGGCAGGGAAGGTATCTCTTCTGCACGGTTCCACACAAATGCCCACCGCATTGCCAAGCTGGTTGTGAATAGCCGAGACCTGTGTCTTAGAAGTCGCTATTGTGACGGAAGCATCCTGATCCACACTGCAGATCTGCCTGTATACTCTCTGCACCATAGATTCATATTCTCCGTTTTCTGTCTTGAAAATCTTAATAAATTGTTTGGAACGTATATCATTAGAAAGCGGCCACAAACGTTTGCCCGATCCGCCTGATAATAAAACAATATTCATGTGATTCTCCTTCTCATTCACAGCTAATCTTAAGCTGTAAGCAGTCTGTTTCTCCTAATCGTACTTAAATCCTAACACATTATAGAACACAACGCAAATAGGTTCCACAAAAAGCACCATGCCTGCATGAATGCCGACATGGTGCCTCCTGACTATTATCTAAAGTGCAAAACTCCCCTGATTATTCTTTTACGCCTCCGATGGTAAGACCTGCAACAAAATATCTTTGCAGGAAAGGATAAAGGCACACGATCGGGAGCATTGTCACAATTGTCGCCGCTGCACGGATGGAGGTCGGTGTAATAGCATTGCCGCTTACTGCCTTCATATTGTCAGCACTTCCGCTCTGCTGCATGACAGAAGACAAAAGCTTCATCAACTCATACTGCAGTGTCGTGTACTCATCCTTCATACGGTTGTACAACATAGCATCAAACCAGGAATTCCATTGCCCCACTGCCACAAACAATGCTACCGTTGCATAAACAGGCTTACACAGAGGTGAAATGATCTTGATAAATACGGTCATATAGCCCGCCCCGTCAAGTTGTGCCGATTCCTCAAGGGAATCCGGCAATCCCTGCATGTAGGTCCGTAGCACCAGCATGTTAAAAGCGCTGACGGCTCCCGGGATCACATATACCCAAAAGGTGTTGGTCAGGTGCAGATTCCTGTACAGAAGAAAAACAGGAATCATACCGCCGTTTACATACATGGTGACTACCCAGAACAATGACAGCTGGGATTTGAACAGAAAGCGTTTACGGCTGACGATAAACGCAAGTAACGCATCTGTTGATAATATAGGTTAACAGCCACGGTAAAAGAATATTGACAGCCAGCATAAACAGGATCAGCGGAAAATGCTACCAGATTTGCAAAAGCACTGTATTGGTGGGTTCCAGCACCAGAATCCGAAGCTCTTCTCCATAAAAATTACTGTCCAGTTCGTAGCCTATCCTTTCCTTCCCTGTTAAATGCTCAAAATCCTTGGTATAACTTGTGTTTCCTTCATTGGAGAATAGAATCTTATCACCACTGCACACATAAAAAGTCATGCTGTAATTCATATTGGTAAGCTTCCTAAGGAGATTACTGTAATCCACATCAATCCTGATCAGCTTCTCACAGTCCGAATCCTTATAATAATTCAACTTCCGGACCAGTGAAATCCTTCTTTTTATACTGGTAACAGGATCCTCATTTCCCACATAATAAAAATGTAGAATCAAATCCTTCTCTGCGCTCTGATATTTCTCATACCATTCTTCTCCCTGTGCAGAGGAAAGACGATAGAAATGGCCGCCGTTTACAATCGTATCATTGTCTGCATACAAAATCATAGTTACCAACTGTGAGCCAAAACTTGCGGCATTAAAGGAAGCATCCAGAAGCTTCTGCGTTGCCTCGAAAAAATCATACCCTGAACTATATTCATAATTCAGGAATTCGTTTATCATCCGGTTTGCATAGATGTTCTTTGACATGTTCATTGCTTCTTCAAAAGTATATGACAATTCAAACTGTACCGCACTGGCAATATTCTCCATTTCCAGCGCCCGTTCTCTCCTCTCACCCCTTAGAAGAATGGTCAGAATTACACTATCTGTCACAAAAAGAGGAAGCAGCACGCAAAAAACATAAAAAATCAGCAGCTTCTTTCTGACAGTAAAATCATTCATTTTTTCCTGAAAAAAATTCCACAGTCGTCTCATGTCTTCTTCCTCTATTTTGCGTGGGCAGTTACAACTAAACTCTGGTCTACCAGATTCGATAATTCCCGCTCAGCGAAAGGAAAGCAAAGAAATACAGGCAGTTATCATAGTATCTGCGGTCTCCCTTCCTGAGAGGCGTCTCCCAAAGCCTTTCCACCCATTCCCAGGCATATTTTACCGCCTCCTGATCCTCAGAGTGTCCGATCACAGCAAGCGCTCCCTGTGCAGTTGCAGCCATCATTCCTACCGGGTGAAGTGCATCCTCCGGCAGCTCTGTTCCGTCAATTTCAAAAATCCGGTATGGATTTTCTTTTTTTGCAAGAAATTTAATCAACTGTGCCGCTGCCTTCTCCTGTCCCACATCTATTCCGAACCATTCGGCGTCCAAACCGATATTGGCAGCCGTTCTGTATGCATCACTGTAGAACCAGTCATGCCTGTCTGTTGACCAGGGAAGCGGGCGGCTCATGGGCTTTCCGCTAAATTCCGCATATTCCGCGCACATGCCGGTCTCAGGATGGCATGCTTTCTTTAAGTATTCTCTGCTTGCCTTTGCTGCCTCCCGGAAAAAAGGTCTGTCCTCCTCGTCGGCCCAGAGAGCAAACAGCTCGTAAAAATGAGGAAGATGATAGGAAGGATCTGTAAAATCACTGCCTGCCACAAACAAAATCTGTTTGTTTTCCGGATTCCACATTGGCTCTCCTGCTCTCCCGTTCTCTCCCTTATGTAAGCAGGCACGCAAGATTTTCTTTGCCTGCCGGGAATAACAGTATATGCCTTCACCATCCCCCCATCTGTGGGAAGCAAAGAAAAGAGCCATAGCAAAAAATTCCTCACCGTCCGGAGCTGCACCATAAGCATTTTTACTGCCATTAAGCCCACAGGACCATGCAAAATAGCCTTCGTTTTCTCCATCATCCATCCACATATAGGTACATGCCCATTTCCAGATGCGGTCAAACTCTTCCTTCCTGTTAAGCTGGACACAGATCATCATTCCATAGGACATTCCTTCCGTTCTGGCATCGTGATTTCCTGTGTCCTCAAGATATCCCATATCATTCCCGACAGGATGGTATATCCTCTCTTCCTCACTGCCGTAGAAAAAAACATTCCAGATTTCTTCCAGTCTCTGACTGATCTCTTTTTCTGTTTTCCCGCATTCCGCAAACAGATTTCGATAGGACTTTCCCTCAAATGCTTTCATATAATTATTTCCCCCTCCATGTTCTTTTACTTGCTTTCATTTTACTCGTTTCTTCTACCGGAGTCTTACTTAATACTGCGCCTTTTTCCCCATTTATTGCTATTCCATTTAGGGGCACAAAAAAGCCTCCAAAGCATTTTCAGCTTTGGAGGCATCCCCTTCTATTTTGTTCTGAATTACCCTTCTACTATCAGGTATCTTCCGTCACCAATGTCAAAAACTTCATCCGCTTCCAGAATTTCATCGCCATCAGCACCTTCCACATCAATACCCTCTTCTTCAAAAAACTCCCACACTTCCTCAACAGAATTGACCACTACTGCAAGGCTTTCCTCCAGAAAAGCTTCCGCTTCTTCCAGGTTTGACGCCACATCTCCTTCGGGGAATAGCTGCTCCTGATTGTCTAAAAAGCACTGTAATACAGCATCATCGAATTCATGCATATCCTGTACCTCCTGTAAGAATCTACTGACTGATAGCTTCATTATGATAGAATGACCATGTACAGTCAATACCTAATTCTTATTTTTTATAGGATTTGTGCTTTTATGATTCGATACACTCCCTTTTCTCTCCAGCCCAGGCAGACATTACCTGCCGCCTGTTTCACCTCCGGAACCGCTGTATCCACCGCATAGCTCTTACCGGCTGCAAGCATCATGCCGATATCATTGTTATTATCCCCAAAAGCCATAACCTGTTCCGGACGGATGCCCAGATAATTCTCCAGAATCTTAAGGGCATTCCCTTTATCAACGGAAAGATCCATAAAATCCACCCACTCATCTCCGGCCATGCAGACCTTAACACGTTCTCTCCACGCAGGAATCAACAGACTCTCACCAAGCTGCCTGATACTGCCTTTTCGATAGACCGCAATTTTAATGATCTCGTCCTCTTCTGCAAGCACATCCTTAACCCGTCGGAAGGTATTATGATATCCATAAGTGATCAAATCAAGAAATTCCTTATTCTCACTCTCCACCAGGCTTCCATTGGGAGTCGAGACGATCGTTTCACACTCTCCATAATATGGTCGGAGCATCGTCATAATGTCTACAACATCCTCTCTTTTCATGGGAGTTACGGAAATATTTTTATTCTGATATCTGATCTGGGCACCATTCTCTGCAATATAGGCTATCTCATCTGCCACATCACGAAACACATTTTGAAGACTTTGATACTGTCTGCCACTGGCGGCGCAAAATAAAATACCCTTCTTGGCCAATTCTTTAATTGCCGCTGTCATCTCCGGATACAGATCCGGTGTGGAATCCTGTATCAGGGTTCCATCCACGTCAGATGCGATCAGCTTTACCATATCATTCCTTCCTTTCTAATCCCTTTAGTTCCTGATACAGCCTTCCGACAGGCAGTCCTACCACATTATAGTAATCTCCTGAAAGGCCTCGGATATAGGCTGCACATTTTCCCTGGATGCCATAAGCCCCTGCCTTATCCATCGGCTCTCCTGTAGCAATATAGGATCTGATTTCCTCCGTACTCATGGGGAACATGGTCACATCCGTTTTCTCATAGAAGGTCTTTCTTTGTGGTTCCTGCTCTCCCTCTGCCTGCCAAAGAAGGGTGACACCGGTATAAACCTGATGGGTGTTCCCCTGCAGCTCGGCAAGCATTTTCTGTGCATGCCTTTCATCTACCGGTTTTCCCATTACCCTGCCCCCAAGGGATACCAACGTATCTGCCCCAATAACTATGGTTCCCTCTCTTTCTTCCGGAGGAATACCGGCAAATACATCTGTTGCCTTTAAGAGGGAAAGCTCCTGAACCATTTCGGAAGGCTCTCTGCTTTTTGTATTTTCCTCGGCATTACTGGCAATCACCTCAAATTTCAGGCCAATCTGCGTAAGCAGTTCACGGCGTCTTGGCGAGGAGGATGCCAGGATCAGCCTACTCATGGTGCATCTCCGGGATAAATACTCTGTTATTTTCCAGCGTTTCCTGCTCCTTTGCAGCTTCCACTGCTATATTGCAGAATTCCAGTTGGGAGTTAAAGGTTCCCCGTCCTCTCTTATCAACCTTTTCGTAAGTACCGTCAGCCTTCAGGATATGTGCTTTCACAGTATCCATAAGCTGCATATTTAATATGTTCATAAGCTTTTTTTGCAGCTCCGGTCTTTCAATCGGGAACATGATTTCTACCCGGCGTTCCAGGTTTCTGGGCATCCAGTCCGCACTTGCACAGTAATACTCAGGCTTTCCGTCATTCTCAAAGTAGAAAATACGGCTGTGTTCCAAAAAATTCCCCACAATAGAACGAACGGTAATGTTGTTTCCAATACCGGGAAGACCAGTCTTCAGACAACAGATTCCACGAATGATCAACTCAATTTTCACACCGGCAGCACCGGCATCATACAATGCTTCAATAATATCCTTGTCGCATAGGCTGTTCACCTTGGCAATAATATGTCCTTTTCTTCCGGCCTGTGCATTTTCCTTCTCTCTTCTAATCAGGAACAGGAATCTGTCCTTGAGCCATAAAGGGGCAAGTGAAAGCTTATTCCAGCTGAGGGGCTCCGAATAACCTGACAGCATATTAAATACCGCTGTCGCATCTTCCCCGATTGCCGGAGAACAGGTCAATAAACCAATATCCGTATACAGCTTTGCTGTTGCATCATTGTAATTTCCGGTTCCCAGATGCACATATCTTCTGATCCCATCCTCTTCCCTGCGGACGACCAGCGTGATCTTGCTGTGCGTTTTTAAACCTACCAGTCCGTAAATAACATGGCAGCCTGCTTTTTCAAGCATCTTTGCCCATACAATATTGTTTTCTTCATCAAACCGTGCTTTCAGTTCCACCAGAACGGAAACCTGCTTTCCATTTTCCGCTGCCTGGGCAAGTGCCGCAATAATCGGCGAATTACCGCTGACGCGATACAGCGTCTGCTTAATGGCAAGAACGTCCTTATCTCTGGCCGCCTGACGGATAAATTCCACCACAGGACTGAAGGTTTCGTAGGGATGGAACAACAGGATATCCTTCTTTCGGATCTGTTCAAAAATATTGCAATCAGCCGGAAGATCAGGGATCGGCTGCGGTCCGGCATAGTTCTTTTCCTTCAGGTGTTCAAAGCCGGGAAGCCCATACATTTTCATCAGAAAGGTCAGGTCTAAGGGGCCGTCAATCCAGTAAATATCATCCTGCGTAATCGAAAGCTCTCTCTCGATAATTTCAAGGAGTCTCCGGTCCATTCCCTTTTCCACTTCCAGACGAATCGCCTGCCCCCACTGGCGCTTTTTCAGCTGCTTTTCGATTTCCTTTAAAAGGTCCTCCGCCTCATCCTCCTCTATTGACAAATCTGCGTTTCTCATAATGCGGAAGGGATGGGCGCACACAATATCATAATTCAGGAATAGTTTTTGAATGTTCCTCTCAATAATCTCCTCAAGAAGAATCACCTTTTTTTCCTTCCCCTCTTCTGAAGGAAGAAGAACAATTCTGGAAAGCACACTGGGAACCTGCACAGTTGCAAATTCCAGGGAGCCGTCTCCGTCCTTTTTTCTGACCAATGCACCAATGTTTAGAGATTTATTTCTGATCAACGGAAATGGTCTGGAAGAGTCCACAGCCATGGGAGTCAGAACCGGATAGACATTCTCCTCATAATAGCTATCCACATAAGCGGCCTCCTTTTCTGTAAGCAACTCATGCCGTTCAATTACCTTTAACCCGTTGGTACGAAGCTGGGGCACCAGGGATTTATTGTAGACAGAATATTGCTGCTCCACCAGTTCATGTGTGACTGTATTCAGCGCCTGCAGCTGTTGAAGCGGCTTCATTCCTGCAATATCAGGCTTATCATATCCGGCATTTACCATATCCTTTAAGGATGCCACGCGAACCATAAAAAACTCATCCAGATTGGATGCCGTAATACTCAAAAATTTTAATCTTTCAAACAAAGGGTTATTTTTGTCCTTGGCTTCACTCAATACCCTTTTGTCAAACAAAACCCAGCTCAACTCTCTGTTACTGTAATTGCCGGGATCTTCATATATAGATCTGCTCATTTTCTCCTCCATTCCGACGATCTATGAAACTCTCTTTCTCTTAATGACAGGTCTGATGCTGTATACCTCTTCAAAGAAATCCGCCCGTGCTCCGAAAAGTCCTTTTTCCAGCGTGATATCCTCATCTGTATCCACTGTAAAAATCAGTTTATCCTCTTTCAGACTGATCTTGACATCCTTAAATTTCTGTTTATGGCTCCTGTCAAGCCCATTTGCAAGACGCAGGATTGCTGTCAGCTTTGCAATCCGGATATAGGACTCGCGATCCAGCATGCTGAACTTCTCCATTGTCTCATAATATTCAAATTCCCGATGATTGTATTTCACTACATTTGCAACAATTTCTCTCTCCAGGTGAGATAATCCGATGATCTCCGTTGCCATGATGATACTATAGGAGCATTCTCCTAAGTTTGCCATACTGATATATTTCCCACAGTCATGGAGAATCGTAGATATCTGCAGAAGAAGTCTTTCCCGCTTTCCAAGCCCGTGAACCTTTTTCGTACCGTCAAAAATAGCCAATGCAATCTGCTCCAGAGTTTCACTTCGTTTCTTGCTTCCCCGGTATCTCTTGCTGATATTCTGGGCACAGGCAATAATATCCTTTTCAAAATCATGGGTGGATGTGATAATTTTATTCTTCTCTGCATACTCATATGCAATGCCATCGCACAGAGTCACGCCGGGTGCCCAAATCCGCTCTGCCTCCATGCTGTTCATGATACTTTGCAGAAGTACCATGGATATATAGAGAAGCGGCATGTTTTCTTCCGGCATATCCAGCATTTTTGCAAGCTCAGGAAGCTTTTTGTTACGGAAAAGCCTTGCATAATCTTCCATTGTCTTCCGATCCGCGAAACGGTTGCCTTCCTCCTGTCTTCTGACAAGTGCCGAAACATAATCATCCACAATAATAATGTTTTTAATCTGCCTGTCCTTCAGATACAGCTTTTTATAGACACTCATCTGGGATTCCACCATTTCTTCGATCAACATATCATACTGACTGATGCCTGCATCAAGATGCTGGAGTCTTTCCTGAAGCCGTAACACTCCAAGCTTCATATTCTGGGTCGAAACTAAGGTGTCATTATCAAAAAGAGAGATCTGGATGCTTCCGCCTCCGATATCCAGAATCGCCGTACCGTTTTCAATAATCTGCAAAAAGCCTTCTCCCTGAAAAGCGATAGATTTATAATCCAGAAAACGCTGCTCAGAGTTGCTCAGGACATCAATCCGGATACCGGTTCTCTCCGCGATCTGATCCAGCAGAATTGCTTTATTGCGCATCTCCCTGATCGCACTGGTTCCGTATGCCTGATAATCCTCCACCTGATAGGATTTCATGATTCCGTGAAACTCCCGAAGCACACGGCAAAGCTCATCTACTCTTTCATAAGAAAGCTTTCCTGTGCTGTAAGTCTCTGTTCCCATATCAATGCTGTGCCTGATATGATCAATCTCTCTCATTCCTCTTGCCCTGGAAACCTCAAAGATTTTCATGGCCAATTCATATGAGCCAACATCAATGGCTGCAAAAGTTTTTACTGACATGTACTCTCCTTTCTGCCGAGCAGATAATCAATGAATTGCTGCGCTGTTCTGCCGGACAGACCGCCATGCGCAAGTTCCCACTTATTCGCTTCCAGCAAAAGTTCTTCCTCCGGAAGCTTCACCCCATATCTTTCAGCAAGAACGCGGACAATATTCTGGAATTCCTTTTTATCCGGTGCTGCGAAGAAGATCGTAACGCCAAACCTGGATACTAACGACAGTTTCTCCTGCACGGTATCTCCGGCGTGAAGGTCATCTCTGCGCTCCTCCTTATCGGAAAACTTTTCACGTACCAGATGCCGTCTGTTCGACGTGGCATAAATCAGCACATTCTTCGGCTTCTTTTCAAGTCCTCCCTCTATCACAGCCTTTAAATATTTATATTCAATCTCAAAATCCTCGAAGCTTAGATCATCCATATAAATAATGAACTTATAATTCCTGTTTTTAATCTGTGTGATCACATCATTCAGATCCTGAAACTGATGCTTATAAACCTCGATAATGCGAAGCCCTTTCTCATAATACTCATTTGCAATTCCTTTGATACTGGAGGATTTCCCGGTTCCCGCATCTCCAAAAAGAAGACAGTTGTTGGCCTTTCTGCCCTCCACAAAGGCTTCCGTATTTTCAATCAGTTTCTGCTTAGGGATTTCATATCCCACCAGATCATCCAGATAGACATGGGCAATGTTCTGAATCGGAACGATTTTTACACCATCCTCATCATGTGCCACGCGAAATGCCTTATGAAGACCAAATTTCCCCACACCATAATCCTTATAAAATTCTGTCAAAGTATCCTTCATTTCCTCCGGCGTATGATCCTGTGTAAATTTCACCGCAAGATGACAGATTCTCTCCCGGATACGGCTGTTGTAAACCTTACTTTCACTGTCACTGCTTACATAGTCTGTAATCAGGTCAAAGTCCTTTACCCCAAGCGTCCTCACCATATCGGAGAAATCATAATCAAACAGTTCCTTCAGAATAACAATATCATGAAGCACCGCTTTGTTGATGGTCCCTTCTACGGCACCTCTGATCTCACAGGCTTTGCTGTAGCTGTTTTCATTATTCACCAACAGGTTTGACAGATAACAATGCCATAGATTGCCATAGAATCCGTGATTTCCTGCCATCTCCAAAAGCCGGTGGATGCAGTCATACAACAATCCTGCCATGTCCTCCCGATTCTCCCGATCATCCTGATAATGCTTCATCAGCCAGGACATGTCATAGAGCAGACTCCCTTCATCCTTCTCAAAATCCTTATATACGATCAGTTCCTGTTCTCTCATTATTCTTATCTGCTATGCCTCTTATCAGCATTTTTCCTTTCTTTGATCAGTAATTCCCGAGAATCCTCATATTGGTTGCTTCTTCCCGAAGCCCCCTCAGGGCATTCTTCACCGCACTGTCTGACAGGTTACCCTCAAAATCAATAAAAAACCGATATTCCCAGTTTCTTCCCTCAATAGGACGGCTTTCAATCCGGTTCATGTTCAGATTGTTGTAAATAAAGTGGGACAGCATATGATAAAGGGAGCCGCTCTCATGGGGTACCTCAAAGCAAATGCTGACCTTTTTTGCATCCTTCAGGAAGATCTTCTGGTTTGTTACAATAATAAATCTCGTAGAATTGGTGCTGGACTGATTGACTCCCTTCACAAGCACATCAAGTCCATACAGCTTTGCCGCATATTCACTGGCAATTGCTGCCTGACTCTTATCCATCTCCTGCGCCACCTTTTTGGCTGCAAAGGCATTGTTCTGCATACTGATCTGCTGCCAGTCATGGGTATTTAAGAATCTGGCAGACTGCATCAGGGATTGGGGATGAGAATAAACCGTCCGAATATCGGAAAGCTCTGCTCCCGGAACTGCCATCAGGCAATGCTCGATTTTGATGATCTGTTCGCCCACAATATAGTTTTCAAACTCTACCAACAGATCATAAATCTCACTGACAATCCCTGCTGTGGAATTTTCGATCGGAAGTACGGCAAAGTCTGCACTCCCCTCATCAATTGCAATCATGGCATCCCGAAAGGTATCTACATGAAAGCTGTTTACTTTATCTCCAAAGTACTGCATCATTGCTGCCTGGGAATAAGCACCTTCTGCTCCCTGGAACACCACTCTCGCCTTTCCGGTGTCAAGGCTGTCAACACCGATGAAAGGGAGCTTACCGCTGCTTCCGCGCTCCTGCAAAAGGCGATACTGTAATTTCCGGCTCATGGACATGATCTGCTCAAACAGTTCTTCCACTCCATGACTGTTAAATTCATTGTGTGTGAGTGACTTTACCTTGCGGAGCTTCTCTTCCTCCCTTTTCTTGTCAAACACCTGTTTTCCTGTCTCTATCTTATATTCTGCTACCTGCTTCGAGATCTCCATCCTTTTTTCATAAAGATCCACTATCTGGGTATCAATCTCATCGATCTTTTCTCTCAAGCTTACTAAATCCATCTTTTGCCCTTCCCTTGTTTTTCTTTTTGCCATACGCATACCGATATCATTTTATACCAAATAAATCTGCCAATCAAGGAAGTTTATCCACATTTTACAAATATGCTGTTGCACAAAAAAAATCTGTTCATTATAATAAAATTTGTAAAAACCGGAATTAAAGGAGCCCCTTTGCCATGAAGAAGAACTGGAAACCGATCCTGTTTACCGGGATCGTAATTTTATTGCTTGTTGCGTCAAGTGTTTATTCCGTCCTGTCTGAAAGAATTCCTTCCAACGATATTTCCGTCACAGGAAATACGGCGGGGAATCTGAACAACGGCGGTCTTTTTGCAGAGTCAGACGGCAAGGTTTACTTTTCCAATGCCTATGACGGAGGTCGTTTGTATTCCATGAACGCTGATGAGACCGATGTTGTAAGACTTGGCGATTCGAAGGTCAGTGCCATTAATGTCGGCGGTAACTATCTGTATTATTATCTGGACAGTTCCGACGGCGGTAAGGGACTTGGCTACGTTGTTCGTACCTATGGCGTATTCCGTTCCAAATTAAACGGTAAGGATACCAAATGTCTTGACCGCAATGCCGCAGTGACCATGCAGCTTGCAGGCGACTATCTTTACTACCAGCGCTATAACAATACTGATTTCACCAAGTTCTGGAAAATAAAAACGGACAAGTCAGAGAGTTCTCTGGTGTCCGAGGAAATCATCAATCCAGCAGCCTGTCATAACGGCATTATTTACTATAACGGTACAGAAAAAGACCATTATCTTTATGCCCTTGATACCAGAACAGATACCATCTCCACTATCTATCAGGGGGATCTTTGGTATCCTGCCTACCAGGATGGCTATATCTATTTTATGGATGTCTCTTCCAATTATCGTCTGTGCAGATATTCCCTTTCCCAGAATGTGGTTGAAATTCTCACAAACGACAGGGTAGACACCTTTAATGTGGGAACCGGATGCATCTATTATCAGCGCAATTCCTCCACCGACCCTGCTCTCATGCGCATGAACCTTGATGGCAGCAATCCGGAGGTGATTGCAGAGGGAAATTATGAAAACATCCAGCTCACCTCCACCTATGCATACTTTAATGCTTTTGGTGAGGAGGTTCCCGTTTATCACACTCCGCTGAACGGACCGGTAAATGTAAGTACCTTTACCGGTGCTTATGATGCTGCCCTTGCACAGGGCAGCAAATAAATTCATTACATCTGCTTTCTGACGATCAGATACTCATCTCCCGACTGATAGTACGGGCAATCTCTGTATTCATCAGCCAGGAATCTTGCCATCTCGTCTTCATCAAGATCCATCTCACAGGTATAGCATTCATAATCGTCATCATAGACGTAATTATTACACTGTTCACAGCTTCCCTGCGGTTTTTTCTTTTCCTTTTTCATACATCTCGATCCTCTTGTTCCTGTAGTTTTCTCAGCATTCGGGTTACACTTTTTCCGCTTATCTGGTTTACATAATATGGGCACAATTCAGAAAGCGGTTCCAGTACAAAAAGTCTGTTTTCCATATCCGGATGCGGAACGGTAAGCTTCGGATCATCTGAAACAAAATCCTCATAAAAAAGGATATCCAGATCCAGTGTCCTGGGACCCCAGTGAATTTTCCGCTCCCTTCCCGCTTTCCTCTCAAGCTCATGCAAAAATTCCAGAAGTTCATACGGTGTCAACAGAGTTTCCAGTTCAATCGCTCCGTTCAGGAAATCCTCCTGCTCAACTCCGCCGTAGGGTTTTGTCCAAATCAGCTGAGAGCAGCGCATCTTTCTGATCTCCTCATTGGCCTTCAGACGCTTTAGTGCTTCCTCAATATACGCCTTGCGATCTCCCATATTGGAGCCAATTCCAAGGTATGCTTTCTTCCAGCCTCTCTCAATTTTCACCGACACACAGGAAAAGGGAAGTCCAATAGGTGCATGAGGCTTTTTTAGTTCCAGTACAAGCTTTTGTATCAGGGGAAATTTCAGCAGAACTTCCCTTGCAAGCTGCTCCGCTGCCGCCTCGATCAGTTGAAAGGTATGCTGCCTCAGAAAATTGTTCATCAGCCGGCACACTTCTCCATAATGGGTAGAAAGTGTCAATTCATCCGATTTTCCTGCCGGATGCAGATCCGTATACAGTTCTGCGCTTACCAGAAACATCTGTCCATTACTGGTTTCCTCCGGGAAAACACCATGTCCCGCATAAACCTCCAAATCTTCTATTTTGATGCTGTCCATGCTAAGCCTCCTGTCCGCTTCTCAGTATTGCCTCCGTCATCTTAACCGCACGCACATTTTCCTTCACATCATGAACTCTGACAATGCTGCAGCCCTTCTGTACGCCGAACACAGTAGTGACAATTGTCCCCTCCACCCGCTCATCTGCGGGAAGATCAAGGGTGAGTCCGATGACAGACTTTCTGCTTGTTCCAAGAAGCACCGGATACCCCAGCTTTCTTAAAAGCTCCAGCCGATTTAACATTTCCAGATTCTGTCCGTAGGTTTTGCCAAAGCCAATCCCCGGATCCAGAATGATCTTTTCATCCTCAATACCTGCTTCATGCGCAATGGCAATGGTTTCCTTAAGATCCTTGAGAACATCCTCCACAAAATTGCCATACACTGCTTCCTTACGATTATGCATCAGTACACAGGGAACCTCTGCCTCCCGGATCACGGATGCCATCTGATCATCATATTTCAATCCCCAGATATCATTGATAAGATCAGCCCCCGCACAGATCCCGGCTCTTGCGACCTTACTTTTATAAGTATCAAGCGAAATCGGTACATCAAAGCGGCTTTTAACCGCCTCAATCACAGGAACTACCCGTTCTATTTCTTCTTCATCCTGAATCAGTATATAGCCTGGTCTGGTGGATTCCCCACCGATATCCAAAATATCCATCCCATCCTTCAGCATTTCCTCAACATGGAAAAGTGCCTGATCCAAATGGGTATACTTTCCGCCATCCGAAAAGGAATCCGGTGTCACATTTAGGATTCCCATAATATAGGTATGGCTTTCCAGATCAAAATTTCTTTTTCCAATCTGCATTTCCAATTCCCCCTTCTACCAAAGAAGCTCTCTGTTCTTATTTTTCTGTTTCCAATTGCATTCTTTTTCCATTTTGCAGGCATAACAGGGACGGCTCAGCTTATCTGCCCGGTATAAAAGACCGGATAACGATTTCTCTTCCCTGATCCACTCATTTCTGTGGTTTTCAATCGCCCGAAGGACCTCCACGCATTCCTCTTCTGTAAAATCACAGGACTTAAGAATTTCCGGTGCCAGCATTACACTTGCCTTTTCATGCGGTGTGCCGTCCTCATACTGCATCCATCTTCCAATATCATGCAAAAGGGCTGCCGCATAGATCTGCTCCTTTCCAATGCCGTAATCCTCCTTCATGTTCAGAATTACTGCAATTCTGGCTACATCCAAAAAATGCCCCATATGATGATGGCAGAAGCGACGTGACGCCTCTGCCCTTTCATTTCTCGCAAGATATTCCCGATACATAGGATGCACTAATATCCTGTTTACACGCTCCATTTGCCTCTCCTCTACTTAACCAATTTCAGGAAGGTATTCTTTAGGTTTTCATCCTTTTCAAACACTCCTCTGGATACCACAGTTACGGTCTGGCTTCCGGGTTTTTTAATCCCCCGCATGGTCATACACATGTGCTCTGCCTGTACCATAACCATAACCCCTTTAGGATTTAGCGCTTCCATAATGGCGTCCGCAATCTGCGCTGTCATTTTCTCCTGAATCTGAAGCCTTCTGGCATATACCTCAACCGTTCTTGCAAGCTTACTGATTCCCACTACCTTTCCGTCAGGGACATAGGCAATATGCACCTTCCCGTAAAACGGCATCAGATGATGCTCACAGGTGGAATAAAAGGTAATGTCCTTCTCCAATATCATCTCATTGTTCTGGGCAGTAAAGGTTCGACATAAATGTTCATCAGCCGATGCGTCCATTCCCGCAAACAACTCCTCATACATGCGTGCCACTCTGCCCGGCGTTTCCTTAAGCCCTTCCCGGCTGCAGTCCTCTCCGATCCCTTCCAGAAGAAGTCTGACTGCCTCTTCAATTTTCTCTTTGTTTACCATGTGCATCTCTCCCGATGTCTTTTCTTTGCTTTTTATCTGAATAATGCTCCACAAGCTTCATCAGTTTGCCGAGGTAGGATAAGGAGCCGAAGGCGATAATGACGGTATTCTGATCTGCCAGAAGATAAGCCAGTTCCACTGCCTCCTCCACACTGTCAACAGCCGTCACATTCCGATGATATTCCCTTGCCTTTAAGGCAAGCTCATAGGAAGATAAGCCCCTCTCTCCCGAGGTCGGCACAGTAAGAATCTGCTGGGCCAGCGGACAGGTGACTTTCAGGATCTCATCCTGCTCCTTGTCTCTCAGTATTCCTATTATATATAGAATCTTTCTGTTTGTAAAATAAAAACGTATGGACTGTGCCAGCCTTTTTGCCCCGTCTCTGTTGTGAGCTCCGTCCGCAAGGAAGTACGGCTTTCTGGCAAGCACCTGAAATCTTCCCGGCCAGCTTGCTTTCTCAAGGCCCTTATAGATTGCCCTTTCCTTGACCGGAAGCCCTGCTCTTTCAAGAGCTTCCACAGTTTTTACCGCAAGAATAGCATTGTCAATCTGATACCTGCCTGCCATGGTGATCATAAGGTTACGATAGGTTCCATAACAAAAGCTCTGCTTTTCCAGACTGCTTTTTACTTCATCTGCCTCATCCGGATCGGCAATCAGAAACGGAATTTTCAGGGACGCAGCTCTCCTGGAAAGTACTTCCATAACCTCATCCTCACCCTTAAGGGCAACCGCTACTGCCCCGGGCTTCATGATTCCTGCTTTGTTTTCAGCAATCTGCTTCAGTGTATCTCCCAGTATCCCCATATGATCCAGGCTGATGGAAGTAAAAACAGCCACAAGCGTATTCTGAATGATATTGGTAGCATCCAGAAGCCCTCCCAGCCCGGTTTCCAGCACCACAATATCGCACTGTCTCTCTTTAAAATATTGAAATGCCATCGCCGTTTCAATCTCAAAGGCTGTAGGTTGGGGTTTCCCCTCCCTGATAAGTTCCTCACAAATTTCCTTCATCCGGCCCATCAAACGACAAAGTTCCTTTTTACTGACAGGTTTTTTATTGACCTGAATCCGCTCCCTGTATTCAAAGATCGTCGGCGAAATATATCTTCCCACACGGTAGCCGGACTCCTGTAAAATTTCTGAGAGAAAGGCAAGCGTGGAGCCTTTGCCGTTGGTCCCCGCAATGTGGACAAAAGAAAGGGTATCCTGCGGATTTTCAAGCTTTTCACAAAGATTTTCGATATTCTTAAGGCCCGG
>SAMEA3663297__coassemble_71_pt1 | contig 87011 bp, 80 predicted proteins | sample SAMEA3663297__metabat2_low_PE_020 | metagenome-assembled genome bin SAMEA3663297 (sample SAMEA3663297) | pig gut metagenome | biome: pig gut; feature: pig-associated habitat; material: faeces | place: China | collected 2013 | reverse complement strand
AATATGAAAGAACAGGAGAAACTACTATGGAATTGTTATCAAGAAGTAAAACCGGTAAAAAGGAAAGACCGATCAAGGTCCTTCAGTTTGGAGAGGGAAATTTCCTGAGAGGATTTGTTGACTATATGATTGATATTGCCAATGAGAAGGGAGAATTTGACGGAGACATTGTTCTGGTTAAGCCCATTGAATTTGGTACGCTTGATCGTTTCCGCGCCCAGGAATGCCAGTATACGGTTTCCTTAAGGGGGATTGTAGATGGAAAGCCTGCTGTTCTGAACCGAATTGTTACAAGTGTCGCAGATGTTGTAGCAGCTCATGAAGAATATGAGAAATACAGCAGCTATGCAAAGCTTGATACCTTGAGATATATTGTTTCCAACACAACAGAAGCAGGAATTATTTACGATGAGAGTGATAAATTGGAAATGAATCCGCCCAAGAGCTTTCCGGCGAAACTGGCGAAATTCCTTTATGAAAGATATCAGTATTTTAACGGAGCAATGGACAAGGGGCTGGTAATGCTTCCTGTTGAACTGATTGATGATAACGGCATTCACCTGAAAGAATGTGTTCTGAAACAGGCCGATAACTGGAATCTTGAGGATAGCTTTAAGAAATGGGTGAATGAAGCCTGTATATTCACATCTACCCTGGTCGACAGAATCATTACCGGTTATCCCAGAGAAGAAGATAAGAAGCTTTGGGAAGAATGGGGCTATCGGGATGAACTGATCGTGACCGGTGAACCATTTGCACTCTGGGTAATTGAAAGCGAAAAGGACATCAGAGGAGAGTTCCCGCTTGATAAGGCAGGTCTTCCTGTTATATTTACAGACAATCAGAAGCCTTACAAGCAAAGAAAGGTTCGTATTTTGAATGGTGCACATACATCGTTTGTGCTTGCTTCCTATCTGGCCGGAAACGATACAGTGCTGGAATCCATGAAGGATGAACTGATATACAAATTCATGCGCAGTACAATTTTTGATGAAGTAATTCCTACCTTGTCATTGCCTGAAAAAGACCTGGTTGATTTCGCAGAAGCTGTCACAACCAGATTCAACAATCCTTATGTGAAGCATGCGTTACTTTCAATTTCCCTAAATTCTGTCTCTAAATGGAGAGCAAGGTGTATGCCGAGCTTCCTCGGGTATATTGACAAGACGGGTACACTGCCGAAGCACTTAACCTTTTCTCTGGCAGCACTAATGGCATTCTATCAGGGTACAGAGATCCGTGACAAGGCACTTATCGGACATAGAAACGGAGAAGAATATAATATTATGGATGATGATGCTGTGCTGAAATATTTTGCAGCAAACAGCACAAAGCCATCGAAAGAATTTGCACATGGTTTCCTTAGCAACACAGCTTTCTTCGGTCAGAATCTGACACAAATTGAGGGGCTTGAGGATACGGTTGCAGCATACCTGGATGAAATTGCAAATAAAGGTATGAGAAAGACCATGGAGGATAATTTTAGATCATGACAATTTTGAAAATACATGAAAATGATAACGTGGCTGTTGCAATCGATACAATCCCGGCGGGAGAACAGGTAGAGGCTGGAGGCGAAAAGCTGACTGCACTTCAGGAGATTCCTGCAGGCCATAAGATTGCACTTTGCAACATCGGTGAGGGAGAATCGGTCATTAAGTATGGTTGCCCGATCGGAAATGCAAAGGAAGACATTAAAAAGGGCGACTGGGTTCACACCCATAATGTAAAAACAGGACTTGGTGACCTGCTGAATTATACCTATCAGCCTGTTAATGCAAAAATGCCGACGGGAAAGGAAGTTTTTTTTCAAGGCTTTGAGCGACCAGACGGTAAAGTTGGTGTGAGAAATGAAATCTGGGTGATACCTACGGTTGGCTGTGTAAATAATGTGGCTAATGCGATTTCAAGAGCCGCAAACGCTTATGTGAAAGGAAGTGTGGAGGAAGTAATTTCCTTTCCGCATCCTTATGGCTGTTCCCAGATGGGAGATGATCAGGAGCATACAAGAATGATCCTTGCTGATTTGATCAATCACCCCAATGCAGGAGGCGTATTGGTTCTTGGGCTTGGTTGTGAAAACAGCAATATTGATGTATTGAAGTCCTATATTGGCAGTTATGATGAAAACAGAGTGAAATTTTTGGTTTGTCAAGAATCAGAAGATGAGATTGCAGATGGCGTCGAACTAGTTAAAGAACTGATTGCGTATGCAGCACCCATGAAGAGGGTTCCCGTCAGTGCATCAAAGCTGATCATTGGCCTAAAATGTGGCGGAAGTGATGGTTTTTCAGGTATTACTGCTAATCCCCTGGTTGGTAAATTTTCAGATCTTTTAATCGGAGCTGGCGGTACTACTATTTTGACAGAAGTGCCGGAAATGTTTGGCGCAGAGACACTTTTAATGAACCGGTGCGAAAATGAAGCACTTTTTGATAAGACAGTAACACTGATCAATGATTTCAAAAACTATTTTAAAAGTCATAATCAGACGATTTATGAAAATCCGTCTCCCGGAAACAAGAAAGGAGGAATCTCCACACTTGAGGATAAATCACTTGGCTGTACTCAGAAATCCGGCAGTGCTCCGGTAAGAGGTGTGCTTCATTACGGAGAGAGGGTGAGCACGTCGGGACTGAATCTTTTAAGTGCACCGGGAAACGATCTTGTGGCAGCTACTGCACTGGCAGCAAGCGGTGCACATATTGTTTTGTTTACCACCGGTAGGGGAACCCCTTTTGCTTCGCCGGTACCAACTATGAAAATTTCCAGCAATTCCAAACTGGCAGATCACAAGTCTAACTGGATCGATTTTAATGCCGGAGTGTTGGTGGAAGGGAAAGCTATGGACGAGACAGCCCGGAAGCTGTTTGATTTTGTGATGGAAATTGCTTCCGGCAGAAAGGTCTGCAGTGAAGAGGCAGGCTTCCACGACATGGCGATTTTTAAACAGGGTGTAACCCTATAAAAACCGGAAAGGATCGATCAATACGCATGAAAGTAGAAAACTATATCAGAGAATATTTGACCGGATATCAGAATTATAAGGACTACTGGAATTACGAAGATGGTTGTGTCCTGATCGGGGCAAGGCTGCTCTATGAAGCTACCGGTGAGAAAGCTTACTTTGCGTTCATCGATACATACCTAAAACACTTTGTCATGGATGATGGAACAATTGCGCATTATCAGACCGGTAAATTCAATATTGACAGTATCAATTCGGGCAAAATCCTCTTTTTCATGTACGAAAAAACCGGTGAGGAAAAATATCGTAAGGCAATCGAAGTCGTTATGGATCAGCTCAGGAACCAGCCAAGATGCAAATGTGGAAGCTTTTTTCATAAGCAGTTGTATCCGGATCAGATCTGGCTTGACGGCCTTTACATGGCACAACCTTTTTATATGGAATATGAAACGAAGTATGATAAAAAGGAGCAATATAACGATATTATTAAACAGTTTGAAAATGTGCAAAAATATCTGTATGATAAAGAAAAGGGACTTTGCTATCATGCTTGTGACGAGGCGAAGGTGCAGTTTTGGGCCAATAAGGAGACCGGCTGTTCTCCCAATTTCTGGTTGCGCAGCATGGGCTGGTATTTAATGGCACTCGTTGATACGATGGATGCCATGAGCATAGAAATCTATGAACAATACAGAAAGCTTCAGGATATCTTTAAGCAGGTGTTGAAAGGAATCCTTCGTTATCAGGATGAAAAGACCGGATTGTTTTATCAGGTGATTGACAGGAATGATGTGGAAGAAAATTACCTTGAAACATCAGGCAGTGCTATGGTAGGATATGCAATTATGAAAGCCTGTCGAATGGGAATTCTGCTGAAAGAAAAGTATGAGCCGATCGGAACAGGTATTTTTGAGAGTCTGGTAGAAAACAAGCTCCAGGAAAAAAGCGGCTCCTATCATCTGACGGATATCTGCGAAATGGCAGGGCTTGGACCGGAAAACCGGCGGGAAAGGGACGGAAGTGTTGCTTATTATCTTTCTGAGAGAATCGTAGATGATGACCCGAAGGGTGTGGGCCCTTTTATGATGGCATATGCACAGTATTTACAGCTAAAAAAGGAAATGCGATAAAATAAGTTTAGAGGGTTCATGCCCTCTATACTTTTATGAGAGGATAATGGTATGGAACTCAAACTTGTCATGAAGTCGGCGAGAAGCGCAGTGATTGAAATTGCTGATGGAGGAATTTATTCCACAAAGGAGAAGTATCAGATCTTTGTGAATCATGTTTTTGTGAAGGAGACGGAAACAGTCATCACTTCGCTGTATGATTTAAAGCCTGAAACTTCATATGAGGTAGTGATTAAGGGAAGTAGTGAAGAAGAAAAGCTATCCTTTACCACAGATTATGAATTTGTCACTTTAAATGTAAAGGAGTTCGGTGCAAAGGGAGACGGTATACAGGATGATACAAAGTTTATTCAGGCTGCCATTCTTTCCTGCCCGGAAGAAAGCAGAGTGCTGATCCCGAAAGGAACCTATCTGATTACAAGTCTTTTCCTAAAAAGCAATATAAGGATTGAGATTGCAAAGGATGCGGTTCTGCTTGCAAGTACGCAGCGCCATGCCTATCCTCAATTTCCTGCTCTGATCGAAAGTTATGATGAAAAAGAGGAATATAATCTCGGAACATGGGAAGGAAATCCGCTCCCTATGTTTGCAGGAATCATAACCGGAGTTCATGTTCAAAATGTATTGATTTACGGAGAAGGGTTAATCAACGGGAATGCTTCTAAGGAAAACTGGTGGAAGGAACCTAAGGTAATGAAGGGGGCTTTCAGGCCCCGTATGTTTTTTATCAATCATTGTGAAAGGATTACACTTCAGGGAATCCGGTTTTGTAACAGTCCTTCCTGGACGCTGCACCCTTACTTCAGTAATAAACTGAAATTCTATAACCTTACCATAGAAAACCCCAGCGATTCACCAAATACGGACGGATTGGATCCGGAGTCCTGCAAAGAAGTTGAGATTGCCGGAATTCGTTTTTCCTTAGGAGATGATTGTATCGCTGTAAAGTCAGGGAAAATTTATATGGGAAAGAAGTATAAGACACCTTCTGAGAATATTCATATCAGGCAGTGCCTGATGGAAAATGGGCATGGCGCTGTAACAATCGGAAGTGAGATGGCGGGTGGAGTTAAAAATCTTGTGGTAGAGGATTGCCTTTTCTCCCATACGGATAGAGGCCTTCGCATAAAGACTAGAAGGGGAAGAGGTGAGGATGCTGTGCTTGATCAGATCATATTCAGGAAAATCAAGATGGATCATGTGATGACTCCGTTTGTGGTCAACAGCTTTTACTTCTGCGATCCGGACGGAAAGACAGAGTATGTGCAAAGTCGTCAATGGTTGCCTGTGGATGAAAGGACACCTAATATCAAACGCCTTGCCTTTGAAGATATTGATGCAGAAAATTGTCATGTTGCAGCCGCTTTTTTTGACGGTCTACCCGAGCAGAAAATTGAGGAAATTGTAATGCGGAATATTTCTGTTTCCTATGCTGAAAAACCAAAATGTGACGTGCCGGCAATGTCCTCCGGGGTAGAGGCATGCAGTCTGAAAGGAATTTATGCAAGTAATGTAAAACACTTAATTTTGGAAAATGTCTCTATTGTGGGTCAAAAAGGCGATGCCATAACAGTAAACGAAGTGGATGAACTGACAGAAGGATAACAAATCAGATTTCGTCGCGCTGCGGAAGAATAGGAGGAATTATGCAGATTGGATTGCGGTTACACGATGCTGCAAAGCTGCCCATCGAAGAACGACTTCAGGAAGTAAGAAAGCAGGGGTTTACCTGTGTGCATCTGGCACTTTCCAAGGTGATGCCGCCGGAGCTGGCAAGTGCAGAAGCATTAACGCCTGGATATGCAATGTATTTAAAAAATCTATTTGAAAAAAATGAGCTTGCGATTGCTGTGCTTGGATGCTACCTAAATCTTGCCACACCGGACGAGGGAAAGCTGCAGGAATTTGTCGAGAAATATAGAACACATATTCGCTTTGCTTCGCAGCTTGGCTGCGGTGTGGTGGGAACGGAAACAGGGGCGCCTAACACAGAGTACAAATTTGAGCCTGCCTGTCATAGTGAGGAGGCACTGGAACTGTTTATAGAAAGACTTCGGCCTATTGTAAAATATGCGGAGAAAATGGGTGTGATTTTTGCCATAGAACCGGTATGGAAGCATATTGTATGTAATCCCAAACGTGCAAGAATGGTATTAGATGCTATTGATTCTCCTAATCTTCAGATCATTCTGGACCCGGTAAATCTTCTTGACATTAGTAATTACGAGAATCAGATTGAAATAGTAGATGGGGCAATCGAACTTCTCGGAAAAGATGTATCGGTGGTTCATCTGAAGGATTTTGTGGTAGAGGATGGAGGGCTGAAATCGGTAGCAGCCGGAACCGGTCAGATGAATTATGAAAGCATATTAAAATTTATCAAGAAGAGAAAACCCTTTATCCACACAACATTGGAAAATACAGTGCCTGCAAATGCAGTGCAGGCAAAGAATTATATCTTGGAAAGATATCAACAGATATCTGTTTCTTAAGGACACCAGCCGTCAATGCCGCATAAAACCTTCTCTTTCGCATAAAAAGAGGCCTCAGTATCCGACAGCTGATGTACGAAAGGTGCACGGAAGGAAGACTCTGTTGCGTTTCCGGGTCCATAGCTTTGATATTCTGCATAGAAGCAGTTTTTGCGAGCATTTGGCTTGTTCCAGTCATGGAAACCTTCGGGTCTGATATGCGGGCCAAGATAACAGGATAAAAGCACGGTCCTAGCATAATCCCGCCATGGCCTTCCGAGATAAACACTCTTTTCAGGGACTGTGCCCGTAAAACGGCAGTTGTGAAATACGTAGCCGTATGGATATCCCTCCGGAGTGGACGCAGCTGTAGCGTAACCGTAAATTGGGGTATTCCCGTCGCTGTCCGGCGTAAGCTCTTCGGAGGCTACGGAAGCAATCTCACAGCGCTCAAAATAGGCTGTGGCACTTCCGAAAATGAAGTCAATGTCCCCACAGATATAGCAGCTTTCATAGCATTGCCGACCAACGATTCGCTCGGCAAACTCTTTGGGACCGGTAAAGCCTCCGGGAGATAAAGGAGCAGGCGGCAAGGGCCCGGTAAAAAGCGTATCCTGAAAGCTTTCAAGTCTGCAGTTTCTGACCAGGATCCTGTCACCGTCTGCATAGAGTGCAATAGCCTGGCCTGCCTTGGAGCGGGGGAAGGAGGCATTGCGAATTGTTAGATTTTGCAGAGTAATATCATGACTGTCAAGAAACATGGTATAGGAACGGAAAGTACCTTTCCTGGAACCGTCCGACATAAGCTGTGTGGCGCAGTCATCATAGGTGATGATTGTAGTTTCGGCATTTTCACCGATCAGTGTGATAAATGGTCTTTGAATCGTTACTTTTTCATGGTATATGCCTGCCTCCAGAAAAATTGTGACCGGTTCGCTGATATCTACAGAAATGGAAGCGATGGCTTTGGTTAATGAGTCAAAATGATCCTTACCGGTATTTGTTTTGGAAACATAGAGATTCTGCATGGGATATGTGTCCTTTCCTATAATTAAGATAAAGATTTTACTTGTTAATCCATGAGTCTGTAATACTTACGGAATGATAATAGGGGATTGTCTGAATTCATTCAGTACGGTCCCTCTTTTTTTGGCACAGACTGCTGCTTCATAGATAGAAGAGCAGAAAATATCCTGTTGTAAAAAAGCATATCCCTCCTTTGAGAGAAGTCTTTCGGCATCTGCCAGTTTTGTAATAAGAGGAATCCGGCTGTTATGTTTCATCTTTTTGAGAAGTGCAGAAGCACTTTCACGAAAACCGAGAAGTCTTGCGTAAGGAACATAAAGTTCCCTCTGGGCAAAGGGCTTCAGGTAAGTGTCAGGTGTCTTTGTATTGAGAAGAATGTGCAGCAATACACGGCTTATGCGGGTATAGGTAACATCCTTTGATTTCAACTGTTCACAGAAATCGGTAAATCCCTTATAAGAAGGAAGGTGGCTGCAGATCTTGTCGGAAAGATCAGGGGTACAGTCGAGATATTCAGAAAATCCGCTTTTCGCTTCTGATAACAGTTTATAGTGAAGAGGCAGAGAAAAATCATCCTCTTTCATAGGAGAGGCAGACTGCATTTCCGCCTGAAATGCCGCAAAGCAATCAGAAGGCATGTGGCTCTTGCAGGTTTCCAGGTCGCTGTCTTTCACATCAGATTCATCTTTTGAAAGGATATCGTAAGAAGCCTTACGGATTGCGCTGGCAGAGGAAAAATGATCTTCTCTGGCAGTGAGAGTAAAATCATGATAATCGCTTCCCTTACGCTTTACCGTATAGGGCTGTATCGGACTTTGCGCGGCAAGGAGCGCTTTACAATATTCGATTCCAAGAATGTTATTGGGAGAAGCAAGAAGCTTGGAGTACTTTTTGTCAGAAGCAGAAAGGGCTTTTACTCTTGCTTCGGGAAAAGAAACCCCTTTTTTCAGGAAAGAGAAAAGAGCAGACTGAAAGGCGCTATCTTCGTTGAACAGGAAGGAAGCGGCTTCTGTTATCAGGGGCAGATCTCCACATTCACTTCCAAAGGATAAAAGGTCAGCAGTCTGAAGGCTGTCAATTAGGGTAACGGCACCCTGTGCAAAAAATTCCGCACTGGAAACAGCGTACAAAGAAGGAAGCTCAATAACTGCATCTGCGCCTCCCAGCAGTGCCATTTTTGTACGAACATATTTATTACAGATAGCCGGAGCGCCCCTCTGAACGAAGTCTCCACTCATTATTACCAGAACATAATCGGCACCGGTATTTTTACGAGTCTCGGAAATTTGATAGGAATGTCCCTTGTGAAAAGGGTTATATTCAGCAATAATAGCAGCAATTTTCATAAAATAATGACCTCTGAACCTTATTTTAATCAAATGTACCATAAAATAATCGTGGAATCAAATTTTTGTACTGAAAATAGCACAATTTTTTTGAACTCGATACTTGCCTGTAATAGGGGATTGAGATATAATTTTGGTAGAATTTGTATACAATGTAAGCACTTACATTTATGGGGACGGAAAGGAGAAGGAATTATGTCATATATTGACGTGATTAAAGAAAAAGCAAGAATGGACAGAAAAACGATTGTTCTGCCCGAAACAACCGACAAAAGAACATTGATTGCAGCTTCCAATATCATTAAAGAGGGGATTGCAGACATCATTATGATCGGGAATGAAGAAAAAATAATGGATGGTGCTGCCTGGTTGGAGATCGAGCTTGACGGCGTAAAGATCATTAATCCGGAAACCTGTGATAAACTGGATGAGTATGTAAATTTATTATATGAAACAAGAAAAAATAAGGGAATGACCCCTGAAAAAGCAAGGGAAATTCTTTTGACAGATAATCTGACCTTCGGTGTTATCATGGTAAAGGCTAATGATGCTGATGGTATGGTTGCAGGTGCCTGCCATGCAACGGCAGATACCCTACGACCTGCACTTCAGATTTTAAAGACTGCACCTGGGGTCAAACTGGTATCAGGCTTTTTCCTAATGTGTGTGCCTGACTGTCCTTATGGAGAAAACGGAACCTTCCTGTTTGCGGATTGCGGATTGAATCAGGATCCTACGGCGGAAGAGCTTGCAGCGATTGCAGACTCCTCTGCAAAGAGCTTTAAAAGCCTTGTAGGCGCCAAACCAATTATTGCAATGCTTTCCCATTCTACTAAGGGAAGCGCAAAGCATCCGTTGGTAGATAAGGTCGTAGAGGCAACAAGAATTGCCCATGAGCAGTATCCACATCTGACGCTTGATGGGGAACTTCAAACGGATGCAGCGCTGGTTCCTCAGGTCGCAAAATCCAAGGCACCGGGAAGTGAAGTTGCCGGGAAAGCAAATGTGTTGATCTTCCCCAATCTGGATTGCGGAAATATAGGGTACAAGCTGGTACAGAGACTTGGGAATGCTGAAGCTTACGGCCCTATGCTTCAGGGAATTGCGAAGCCGGTTAATGACTTGTCAAGAGGCTGTTCATGGGAAGACATTGTAGGCGTTGTAGCATTAACTGCTGTACAGGCACAGCTGGTTTAATTAAGGAAAAGAAAGGCAGGAGAAGAAAAATGAATATATTGGTAATAAACTGCGGCAGTTCCTCCTTAAAATTCCAGCTGATTGATGCGCAGTCGGAGAAGCTGATCGCCAAAGGGCTTTGTGAGAGAATCGGAATTGACGGAAGTCAGATGACCTATACACCGGATGGTGGTGATAAATTAAAGACAGTTACTCCAATGGCAGATCATACAGCTGCTATCAAACTTGTGCTTGATGCCCTGACTGATGAAAAGACTGGGGTGGTTAAAAGCCTTGATGAAATCGGTGCTGTAGGGCATAGAATCGTTCACGGAGGTGAAAACTTTGCATCTTCCACCTTGATCACGGAGGAAGTGATAAGAGCAATAGAGGAGTGCAATGATCTGGCTCCCTTACATAATCCGGCTAATCTGATTGGAATTCGTGCCTGCCAGGAGTTAATGGACGGAACACCTATGGTAGCAGTTTTTGATACGGCATTTCACCAGACAATGCCTGAGGAAGCCTATCTTTATGGAATTCCCTATCATTACTATGAGGATTACAAGGTCAGAAGATATGGTTTCCACGGAACCAGTCATTCCTATGTGTCTCATCAGGCAGCTAAAATATTGGGAAGGGCATATGAGGATCTGAAAATTATTGTATGCCATCTGGGAAACGGTGCAAGCGTTTCGGCAGTTAAAAACGGAAAATGTGTGGATACTTCCATGGGACTGACTCCCCTTGAGGGATTGATCATGGGAACCAGGTCCGGTGATCTGGATCCTGCTATCATTGAATTCCTTTGTAATAAAGAAGGAAAAGATGTACATGAAATGCTGAATATACTCAACAAAGAATCCGGTGTACTTGGCTTATCCGGAGGCTTTTCCTCCGACTTTAGGGATTTGGAGGAAGCGTTCGATGCGGGAAAAGAAAATGCGGTCAGAACCATGAAGACCTTTTCCTATCGTGTTGCAAAATACATTGGCGCCTATACGGCAGCAATGAATGGTGTTGATGCAATCTGTTTTACGGCCGGACTTGGGGAAAACAGTTCCTTTGTCAGAAATATGATCTGTTCTTATCTGAAGTATCTGGGGATCACGTTAGATCAGGAAGCAAACAGTAAGCGCGGAGAAGATATGGTTATTTCAACAGAAGATAGCAGGACTAAAGTTTTGGTGATTCCTACCAATGAAGAACTTGCAATTGCAAGGGAAACCTATGCACTTGTTAAATAAATGCCATTATTTCTATGAAATTTAATTCAGCTATTGACAAATGAAGAAACCGCCGTTATACTTGTTAAAGTGTGTGGTTTAGATGATTTTATGCATTCTTTTTCCATACATAGGATTCATAGGGAGCTTGCTATGTTATTAAATCTGACTGATGTATTTACATCTGAGGGGAAGGACAGAAGAGAAAGCTTAAGCTTTGAGCCGGACATGGTTTCCTACATGGGAAATTCATACAAAATCAAAGAGAAGTCTCCTATCAATGTCTTACTTACCAATAACGGAATAGGTAAGGTGCTGGTACAGGGAGAGATGAAACTGGTTCTTTCTATTCCCTGCGACAGATGTCTTGCGGATGTAGATGTGCCGCTTTGTTTTTCCTTTGAAGAGGAAGTGTTTACACCGGAAGAACAGCCGGATGATCAGGACAGTCAAGAATTTATGCTTGGCTATGAGCTTGATATAGAAGCTCTTGTGAACAGCGAAATCTTAATCAATATGCCGGTTAAGGTGTTATGTAAGCCTGATTGTAAAGGAATCTGCAAACAGTGTGGACATAACCTGAATGAAGGGGATTGTGGATGCGATACATTCGTTCCTGACCCAAGAATGGCGGCTATTAAAGATATCTTTAATGCAAATAAGGAGGTGTAACGATGTCTATTTGTCCTAAGAATAAAACTTCAAAAGCCAGAAGAGATAAGAGAAGAGCGAACTGGAAAATGAGCGCTCCTACTTTAGTAAAATGCAGCAAATGTGGCGCACTCATGATGCCCCACAGAGTATGCAAGGCATGTGGTTCTTACAATAAGAAAGAAATCATTGCTCAGGATTAATTATTTGAATTCATTATGTTAAGACAGCGCAGGAATCTTCATTCCTGCGCTGTTTTTGTATTTTTTTCTTGTATGTGTAATTTATAGTTACAACAATATTAAAATTATTAACCATTATTTGTAAGAGAATTTCTTTTAGATCGGCAATATTAAATGCTTAAACTCGGATTCTTTGATAGTTATGGATATCTATATCATGTCAGATTTCAGTAAATAGCAAATAAATCTGGTATTACCCCATCGACAGCGTATAGCATGTTAGATGAAAGTAGGAGGGATGTTTCGATTGCCGCAATCAAAAAAATATGCCGGTTTGATATTATACTTGAAGAATTCTTTTCTATTTGCTTAATATACAGATATGATGTTATAGTAAAGCATAGTTGAGAGATACAAAAATTACGAGGAGCATTGTATCATGAATGGATTCAATGAAAACTACTGTGTGGAATTTGATAAGGCGATTGAAAGGTATGGTGATTTGGTCTATAGAATCTGTTTTGCCATTACAGGAAATGCTGAGGATGCAAAAGATGCTTTCCAGGAAACATTTTTAAGACTGGTGAGGCATCATAAAGAAATCACAGGAGAAGAGCATTTGAAAGCATGGCTGAGCCGTGTGGCAAGTAATTGTGCAAAAACAATGGTTACTAATCCATGGAATAAGAGAACACAGGGGTTTGCGAAGAATATTAATCAAGAGCCTGTATATCATCAAAAGGATAATTCACTGTTCCTGGAGTTAAAAGAATTACCCTATAAATATTCATTAGTATTATATTTATTTTACTATGAAGGTTATTCCGTAAAAGAAATCAGTGATATTCTTGAAAAGAAAGAAAACAGTGTTAAAACATTGCTGAACAGAGGACGTAAGCTCTTGAAAAAAAGGTTGGAAGGAGGACTGGATAATGAAAAATAAGCCTGTAGAAGAACAGTTTATCAAAGAACGTGTTCAGGAGACCTTTGACCGCATTACCGCCTCCGAGGAGCTGAAGAAGGAAACGCTTGAAAGAATGAAAAAGGCGCAGGAAGAAGGAGAACAACTATCGGATGTGAAGAAGAAGAGAAAAAGCTCTTTATGGCGTTATTCTGCCTTGGCAGCTGCTTTGCTCTGCACAGTAGGTATTTGGATATGTTTTTTAAGACCTACAGGTGCTTCTTATGTGACTCCGATGGAAGAAGGAGTTTATTATGATAAGGTAGAACTCAAAAACGGAGTGATCCATTTCGTGAACAACAAAGTGGCAATCTCCATTACACCTAATGCCGGAAAAGTGACAATAGGGCAAGATGAACAGGAAGATAAAAGTGATGAAATTCAGGCTGTTGATGTGCTCCTGCTCGACGATGGAGGTATGATCAGTTTTGATAAAATAGATCAAATTTCATTGCCGGAAATTGCAAAGGATAACTGGTCCTATATCGGAGAACAGAAGATTTATGTTACGGTGTTGAAAACGGAGAAAATGAGGTTCCAGGCGGTATATGAAAAGAATGGAATTGCTTACGAGGTGATTGGTACCGGAACAACGCAGAAGGAATTTATTGATTTTCTTTATGAAAAAGTAATGGAATAATGAATATAGATGAAACCTTTTGACTGTTATCAAAGTATTTATATTATAATACATTTCGTGTAATGAGGAGGAAAGGTGGAAATGAAATCAAGAAAACAGACTGCTGTAACACTTGCGATATGGCTTTTATTGTCTCTGCTTTTGGCAGCATGTGGGAAAAAGACTGATAATGAAAGCGCTGTCCTGCAGGAGGAAGTACAGGAGCAGAGTAGTGAGAATAATAAAAAACAGGAAGAAGTTTCTGATGACGGAGCAAAAGACAAACCGGAAGAGACAGGAAACAAAGATCTGGTTGATGCATTAAAAAAGAAGTATTCTGCTTCGGAGAAACAAGAATATGACGGAAATGTGATAAAGATAGACCGAAACGAGAGTATCCAAATTGAAATCGGGTATAATCCATGGGACCGCGAGGATAAGGTCGAAGAAAACTTTGTTATTTATCAGGATGCACAATTACAATCCCCGGTTGATGTAGGCATTTTTGACTATAATACGGATAATGGAATTCTGACTATTGAACCTCCTTTTTATGGAGTTGCGGAAATGAATGGATCGGATGATGTGGATTTAAGTCATCTAAGCGGGAACTACCTATTTGGGGATGATGAGAGAGGCTGGGGGACTTTATCACAGTATTACATGGCTACCTATGTCGATGTGGCAACCGGAGAAAGGCTTGAAAAGCCGGTTATTACAGTGATCAAGGTAAATGCAGAGATAGCTCAGACACCACAACTCGTTTTTGACCAGACAGAAGACGGATATGCCAGATTCTCATGGCAGGAGATCCCGGGAGCGGAGGGGTATCTTCTTTTTATCATTAACAAGGATGAAAACGGCTTCTGGGACTATACAAAGGTATTTGCAGACGTTCGCGGAACAGAATGGACCAGCGAAGATGAAGATAACGAATATAGAGGTATGATCTTAAGTCTTAATGAAAGATTTGTACAATACTATACCTCAGATGATACACAAAGCTGGATGGAGGATACAGACAGCTTTCTGTTGGACTATCAGGTGGATGTTGCTTATGATGAGTATTACAGTGAATATATTGGTATGATTGCCTATGGGCAGGGAGGCTGTTCGGCAATCAGTAATCTGCTTGCGGCAAAGGATCTGGCACATATGTTACCAACAGAAGAGGCTCATTACAGTAATGATGATAGCTTTTTCGGAATTAGCGGAACGCTTGATTTGCCAGCAGTTATGTGTGTGACAATGTGTGACGGTACAACCACTCAAAGGGTTCTGGAATATGATTTTGATCATATTCAGAAATTTGAGGACAATGGTTATTTCATTATTAATGCAAAGGGCATGAAAACACCGTTTGTCCAGGAACTTCATGCTTATGAAGTGAATTGGGATACGCTTGAAACTGACCTTGCGACAATAAAAGAAAGGCAAGAAAAATTAGAGAATAAAGGTGGTAATGTAGCACCCAAGCTTTCGGTGGATGAGGAGACGAACGACCGGGAAGAAAGTACATCTGAACCCATCAAGGAAGAGGAGCATTCAGAAACTGAGAAATCCACAAATACGCCTAAAGAAATCAGAATAACAGCAAACTCTGCGTTAAGTGAGTACATAGCTCTTAATATGCTGGAAACGAAGGAGAAAATTGATCTCTCCGATTTCCCTGAAGCAGCAGATACACAGCTTGTTGTTGACTCTTTTTTTGAAGCACAATACCAGAACCCGTTGATTCTGGGTATTCAGGGGGGCAGTATTGATTCGGAGAACAGAATCCTTTATGTAGAGTATGATTTTGACAGCGAACAAACGGCAAAAAAGCAAGCAGAAATTAAAGATCGTGTAGATGAGATTACGGGACAGATTATTACCAACGATATGACGGATCTTGAGAAGGATATGGCAATCAATACCTGGTTGTGTGAAAATGCAATATATGATAATGCAGCACTTGAAAATGCAGAAAAATATTCCTTTACCAAAGTAGATGAGAGTTTTTATGATTCCTTTACCGCTTACGGAATTCTGGTGGACGGTGTTGGTGTGTGTGCAAGCTATTCGGCGGCTTTTAAACTGCTGGCGGATTCTGCGGGACTTGAAAGTATTGTTGTCACAGGCTATCTGGATGGAAGTGTTCCGCATGCATGGAACAAAGTGAAGCTTGATGATGAGTGGTATATTGTGGATGCAACCAACAATGATAATGAGATGATCACAAATGCATTGCTAAATCTTTCTGACTATGCTGCAGCAGGAACGCTGGTGGAAAATGAAAGCTTTGCGGAGGATTCAAGCCTTTCAAAATATGCTGCCAATCAGGATGAGATGGAATATTATCATACGGTGGAGCGTTTCTACAACAAGGATGAAATTTCCAAACAGCTGGCGCAACTGCTGATAACAGACGGACAAGCTATCCTTCGTACAGAATATGATATTAATGATGAAGAGTTTTATGCGATTGCACAGAAGGCAGCGGATGAAGCACAGAAAAACATTAACGGCTTTTATTGGATGGGTGTTATCCATCTGCAGGAGTAGCCTAAATATGTGAATTAATTTGAAAAGACCTGTTTCGATGCGAACACCGGAATGGGTCTTTTGATCTGTGGGAAACTTCATTTCTTAAGAGTAAAATATATCTTGATTTTTAGAATATGGTTTAGTATAGTAAAGAAGTACGTAAACGGAGGTGTTTTCATGAGTGATTTTGTGAATGTTGCAGTTGACGGCATGGGCGGTGATAATGCACCGTTTGAAATCGTAAAGGGAGCCGTTGAAGCTGTTAATGAAAACAGTCATGTTAAGGTTTTTTTAACAGGACAGGCGGATAAAATCGACAGCGAACTTGCAAAATATACATATAATAAAGAGCAGATCGAGGTTGTGAATGCTACCGAAATCATTGAAATGGCAGAGCCTCCGGTTATGGCGATCCGAAAAAAGAAGGATTCTTCCCTTGTGAAAGCTTTATATCTTGTAAAAGACGGAACCTGTGACGCGTTTGTTTCCGCAGGAAGCACAGGAGCTACTCTGGTTGGAGGACAGGTGATCGTAGGTAGGATCAAGGGCGTAGAAAGACCACCTCTCGCTCCGTTGATTCCCACAGCAAATGGATGTGCACTTTTGATTGACTGTGGCGCTAATGTGGATGCAAGACCTTCCCATTTGGTACAATTTGCCAAGATGGGATCTGTGTATATGGAAAGCGTAATGGGAGTAAAGAGCCCTAAAGTTGCAATTGTAAATATTGGTGCGGAAGAGGAGAAGGGAAATGCACTTGTGAAAGAAACGTTTCCGCTTCTCAAGAATTGTCCGGATATTCATTTTATCGGTAGTATTGAGGCAAGAGATATACCTGCCGGGTTAGCGGACGTAGTTGTCTGTGAAGCATTTGTGGGTAATGTGATCTTAAAAATGTACGAAGGAGTTGGAGGGATTCTGATTAAGAAGGTAAAAGAGGGTATGATGACCTCTCTTCGCAGCAAGATTGGAGCTCTTCTTGTTAAGCCTGCACTGAAAAAGACATTGAAGGCATTTGATCTGGAGCAGTACGGCGGTGCTCCGTTACTTGGCCTTAACGGATTGGTCGTAAAGACGCATGGAAGCTCCAAAGCAATTGAAATTAAGAATTCTATTCTGCAGTGTATTACCTTTACAGAACAGAATATTAATCAAAAAATAAAAGAAAAAATAACAATGGAAGAAAACTAGAAAGGAAATGAGAAATGGAATTTGAAAAATTAAAAAAAGTAATTGCTGACGTTTTAAACGTCGACCCTGACGAGATTACGATGGAAACTACCTTTGTAGACGATCTGGGAGCCGATTCCTTGGATGTTTTTCAGATTATTATGGGAATAGAGGAAGAATTTGATATTGAAGTTCCGGCTGAAGATGCAGAGAAGATCACTACTGTAGAAGAAGCAGTTAAACTTATCAAAAATGCTACCAACTAAAAAGCCCGTTTTCGGGCTTTTTTTCCGATAAGCATAAGACTGGGGGATTTATGTACAGACAGGAAGAATTGAAGGAGCTGGAAGAAAGGATTGGTTATGTGTTTGTTCACAAGGAATTACTATACCAGGCACTGACCCATAGTTCTTTTTCCAATGAGCAGAAAATCAATAAATATAAAAATTATGAAAGACTGGAATTCCTGGGAGATGCAGTACTCGAGCTGCTATCCAGCCGATTCTTTTATGAAACGTATCCGGAAATGTCTGAGGGACAGATGACAAGGCTGCGCTCCTCTATGGTTTGTGAACCGGCGCTTGCCTTTTGTGCCAGAGATATTTCTCTTGGAAAGTATATACTTCTCGGAAAAGGAGAAGAGGCTACCGGTGGTAGAAAGCGAGACTCTATCATTTCGGACGTTATGGAAGCACTGATCGGCGCAATCTATCTGGATGGAGGAATCAGAAAAGCAGATCGATTCGTAAAGAAATTTATTCTCTCGGATCTTGAGAATAAACAATTATTTTATGACAGCAAGACTATTTTACAGGAAAAGGTGCAGAAAGCAGGTAAAGAGCTTACCTATGAGCTTGTTGAGGAGACCGGACCGGAACACGATAAGATTTTTGTGGTGGAAGCAAAAATTGACGGCGCTGTTGTAGGAAGAGGTCAGGGACGTAACAAAAAGTCTGCACAACAACAGGCAGCTTATCAGGTGCTGCTTGATAAAATACTGGAAGAATAAGCAGGTGTTATATGTATTTAAAGAGTATTGAAATTCATGGGTTTAAATCCTTTGCCAATAAAATTGTATTTAAGTTTCATAACGGTATCACGGGAATTGTAGGACCGAATGGAAGCGGAAAAAGTAATGTTGCGGATGCAGTGCGCTGGGTGCTTGGGGAACAGCGTATTAAACAGCTTCGTGGAGCATCCATGCAGGATGTTATTTTTTCGGGAACAGAACTTCGCAAGCCTCTTGGCTATGCATATGTGGCAATTACGCTGGATAATTCCGACCATCAGCTTGCCATTGATTTTGATGAAGTAACTGTTGCCAGGAGAATTTATCGTTCCGGTGAGAGCGAATATCTGCTAAATGGTGCACCATGTCGTCTGAAAGATGTGAATGAGCTTTTTTATGATACCGGTATCGGTAAAGAGGGATATTCTATTATCGGGCAGGGACAGATTGACAAAATATTGAGCGGCAAGCCGGAGGAGAGACGAGAACTCTTTGACGAGGCTGCGGGAATCGTCAAGTTTAAGAAACGCAAATTCGCAGCCCAGAAAAAGCTAGAGGACGAAAAACAGAACCTTGTTCGTGTCAATGATATTCTTTCTGAACTGGAAAAGCAGATCGGACCGTTGGAAAAGCAGTCTGAGACAGCTAAGATTTATTTAAAGAAAAAGGAAGAATTGAAAACACTGGATGTAAATATGTTTCTGCTTGAAAACAACAGATTGCAGGAGCAGCTAAAAGGAGCCCAGGAAAAGCTGGATATTGCCAGTGATGACCTGGAGCGTACAACGCAGCAATATGAAAAGATAAAAGAGGAATACGAGCAGATTCAGGGACAGATAGAAATGCTTGATGAGTCAATTGAATCCGCCAGAACATCCTTGACAGATACCAGTGTCCTTCGCGGTAAACTGGAGGGTGAGATTAATGTCTTAAAGGAGCAGATCAAGTCGGCCAAGAGCAATGAAGAGCACTTCCAGTTAAGAAAGACATCCGTTAAGAAAGAAATGGATGCAAAGCTTCTGGATAAGGAGAGAATCCTTGCAGATAAAAAGGTGATCGATGATCAGGTGGCTGAAATCGAGCAGGAAAGAAATGAGGCCAGGGAAAAGCTTCTTGCTGTACAGAAGAGAATTGAAGAACTGAACAATGATATTGAAGCAGGTAAGAATACGATCATTGAAGCGTTGAATTCCAGAGCAACGATCAAGTCAAAGCTGGGGCGTTATGATACCATGACGGAGCAGATCAATATTCGGAAGGCTGAATTGACATCCCGTTTGCTCCGCATTAAATCTGACGAAGCACAACAGGAAGCTGTCATGAAAAAGCTTCAAGAGGAATTTGAAAAGATCAATGATGAGATCCGCAGCCTGAATGAAGCACAGGAAAGCAAGGAAGAAAAACTGACCCTGTTAAGAGAAGACCTTGCAGGAAAGGATCAGAAACTGAGAGATACCCAGGTGAATTATCATCAGGAAAAATCAAAGTTGGATGCATTGACGAATCTGACAGAGCGCTATGAGGGTTACGGCGGCAGTGTAAAAAAGGTAATGGAATGTAAGGACCGTGAGAAAGGAATCATCGGGGTCGTCGCAGATATCATCAAAGTTGATAAAAAATATGAAACTGCAATTGAAACAGCACTTGGCGGGAACATCCAAAACATTGTAACTGATGACGAGGAAACTGCCAAGAGAATGATTGCCTTTTTGAAGCAGACAAAAGCAGGCCGTGCCACATTCCTGCCGCTCACCAGTATTACGAATCCTCAGGAATTTAAAAACCCTGATGCACTCCTTGAAAAGGGGGTGATCGGCATGGCTGATGAACTGGTGACAATTGACAAGAAATATCAAAATGTTGCCAAGGCTATGCTGGGACGTATTGTTGTTATTGACAATGTGGATAATGCCGTAAAGATCGCAAGAAAATTTGATTACGGCATCCGTATGGTAACACTGGAGGGGGAATTGCTTGTACCCGGTGGTGCAATCAGTGGTGGCGCATTCAAGAACAACAGTAATCTTTTAGGAAGAAGAAGAGAGATTGAAGAACTGGAAAACAATGTAAAAAGGTATTTGAAAGAAATTGATACTCTACTTGAGGAGATTGAAAATACAAAGAATGAGAGAAATAAGCTTCGTCTTGCTCTGGAGGAGGATAAGGCAGCTCTTCAGAAAAAATTTATTGAGCAGAATACAGCTCGGTTAAATGTAATAAAAGCACAGGAACGTCGTGATGAAGCATCCGAAGGCTCTGTTGAGCTTAAGAATGAAGAACGGGAAATTGAAAATCAGATACAGGAAATCAAGCTGAATAAACAGGAAATCCAGAAGGAATTAGAGGATTCCGAACTCTTAGAAAAGCAGGTTGAGCAACAGATCCGCAAATATCAGGCTGAACTGGAGGAAAAGAGAAGAGAAGAATCCGAGGAATCTTCCCATGTCGCCAGCTGGGATGTTGAAGTAGAGAAAATGCTTCAGCAACAGGATTTCCATCAGCAGAATGTTAACCGGATCGATGGTGAAATCACACGTTACTCTGATGAACTTAAGGAAATTGAAGAAGGTATTTTAAAGAGTAACGAGGATAGTCAAAACAAGAAGGATAGCATTGAGCAAATTGAAAAGACGATTGCGGCATCTCATACAACACAGGGAGATACAGAGAAAAAATTAAAGGAAGATATTGAGAAGAAGGAAGAACTTTCAGGGAAGCAGAAGAATTTCTTCGCGGACAGAGAGTCTCTTGCAGAAAAGATGACAGGTCTTGATAAGGAAGTGTACCGTCTGAATTCTCAAAGAGAAAAATTCCAGGAAGCACTGGAAAATCAGATTAATTACATGTGGGACGAATATGAGATCACCCTGTCTGATGCAGCAGCTTTACGAGATGAGGCGATGACGGATCTTTCTGCCATGAAGAAGGAAATTGCTTCTTTAAAGGATCAGATCAAGAAGCTGGGGGATGTAAACGTTAATGCCATTGAGGATTACAAAAATCTGATGGAACGTTACAATTTCCTAAAAACACAACATGATGATCTGGTTGAAGCTGAAAAGACTTTGGAAGGAATTATAGTTGAATTGGATACTGCAATGCGGAAACAATTTAACGAGAAATTTGCTGAGATCGGCAGAGAGTTTGACAAGGTGTTTAAGGAGCTGTTTGGCGGTGGGAAAGGTACGCTGGAATTGATGGAGGATGAGGATATTCTGGAGGCAGGAATTCGCATTATCGCACAGCCGCCCGGAAAGAAACTGCAGAATATGATGCAGCTGTCTGGTGGAGAAAAGGCGCTTACAGCCATTGCACTTTTGTTTGCAATACAGAATCTTAAGCCGTCACCATTCTGTCTGCTTGATGAGATCGAAGCGGCTCTTGATGAGAATAATGTTACCCGTTTTGCCAAATACTTACATAAGCTCACCAAGAATACACAGTTTATTGTTATAACTCACAGGCGTGGTACGATGGAAAAGGCAGATCGTCTCTACGGTATCACCATGCAGGAAAAGGGTGTTTCCACATTGGTGAGTGTAAATCTGATCGATAAGGAGTTGGAGGATTAATGGCCGGTTTTTTCAGCAGATTAAAGGAAGGATTAACCAAGACACGTGATAATATTGTAAATGGCATTGATTCTGTTTTTAGTGGTTTTTCTTCCATTGATGATGAATTTTATGAGGAACTTGAGGAAATTCTGATTATGGGGGATATCGGCGTACATGCGACAACCCAGATCCTTGACAGATTAAAGAAGCAGGTGAAGGAAAATCATATAAAGGAGCCTGCGGCATGTAAGGATTTCCTGATCGAGAGCATCAAAGCGCAGATGAAGGTAGAAGAAACTGCCTATGATTTTGAACATGAAAAATCCATCATCCTGATAATCGGCGTAAATGGAGTGGGAAAAACAACTACTGTCGGAAAACTTGCGGGCTTGTTGAAGGAGCAGGGAAGAAAGGTTCTGATTGCTGCTGCTGATACCTATAGGGCAGCTGCATGCGAGCAACTTACCCTGTGGGCAAACCGTGCCGGAGTAGATATTATCACCGGAACACAGGGCGCAGATCCATCCAGCGTCATTTATGATGCAGTCAGTGCCGCAAAAGCCAGAAATACAGATGTGTTGATCTGTGATACAGCCGGAAGACTGCACAACAAAAAGAACCTGATGGAAGAACTGAAAAAGATGAATCGGATAATCGACAGGGAATTTCCGGATGCCCATAGAGAGAATTTGATCGTACTTGATGGGACTACCGGGCAAAATGCCTTAAACCAGGCAAGAGAGTTCACAGAAGCCGCACAGCTTACCGGAATCGTTCTTACGAAGATGGACGGAACATCCAAAGGGGGCATTGCTGTGGCAATCCAGTCCGAACTGAGTATTCCCGTCAAATATATCGGTGTGGGAGAAAAGCTTGAGGATCTGCAGAAATTCGATTCTGAACAGTTCGTGAATGCATTGTTTGATTTGGCGGAGCAGGAAGAGGAAGGTTAATGACAATGGAAGAAAAAATGTTAACACTGGAAAAATTTGAGGAAGCCTCAGAAATCGTAAAAAAGGTGACGCAGGAAACAAAACTTGTATATAGTGACTTTTATAGTGCCCAAACAGATAATAAAGTTTATTTGAAGCCAGAAAATATGCAGTTTACGGGTGCATATAAGCTTCGAGGCGCTTATTATAAGCTGAGTACACTCTCTGATGAGGAACGTACAAAGGGGCTGATTACCGCCTCAGCAGGAAATCATGCGCAGGGAGTTGCCTATGCGGCAAAATGCTATGGAGTAAAGGCCGTTATTGTTATGCCGACGACAACACCGCTCATCAAAGTAAATCGTACCAAGGGGTATGGAGCTGAGGTCGTTCTTTATGGGGATGTCTATGACGAGGCTTGCGAGCATGCCTATGAGCTTGCAAAGGAACAGGGCTATACCTTTATTCACCCGTTCGATGATCCTGCGGTAGCAACCGGACAGGGAACCATTGCCATGGAAATTTTTAAGGAACTTCCGCTTGTTGATTACATATTGGTTCCGGTAGGCGGCGGTGGTCTGGCAACCGGAGTATCCACACTTGCCAAGCTTTTGAATCCCAAGATCAAGGTGATCGGTGTAGAGCCTGAAGGAGCCAGTTGTCTGAAAGCATCCATGAAAGCGGGGAAGGTCGTCACTCTGGATCATGTAAGTACCATAGCGGACGGCACAGCGGTCAAGACACCGGGAAGCAAGATATTTCCTTATCTTGTAAAAAATCTGGATGACATTATTACGGTACAGGATGAAGAACTTGTGGTCGCTTTTCTTGATATGGTTGAAAATCATAAAATGGTTGTGGAGAATTCTGGTCTTCTTACCGTGGCAGCATTAAAGCATCTGAAGATAAAGAACAAAAAGGTGGTTTCCATTTTGAGCGGCGGAAATATGGATGTGATTACCATGTCGTCAGTAGTCCAGCAGGGGCTCATTATGAGGGATCGTATTTTTACCGTTTCTGTTTTACTGCCTGATAAGCCGGGAGAGCTTAGCCATGTGGCAGATGTTATTGCAAAACAAAATGGAAATGTTATCAAGCTGGAACATAATCAGTTTGTATCGATAAACCGAAGTGCAGCAGTGGAACTTCGGATTACACTGGAAGCATTCGGCACGGAGCACAAGCACCAGATTATTGAAGCGCTTGAGAAAAACAATTACAAGCCGAAACTGGTAAGGACCAATATTTAAAGAAATTGATGAGAATAAAATAAGAGTAAAGAACCGCATACTATAATGGATGCGGTTCTTTTGCTCTTGTTGAAAGAAAGGCTTCCTTAGAGCAAAAGTAATCCGTATGGATTGGAGGCAAAATGAGAACAGTAAACAGGATAAAAAAGATACTGTTTATTATGATTGGTGCAGCCTTTTACGGAGCAGGAATCAGTCTTTTTATTGATCCGAATGATTTCGCACCGGGAGGAATATCAGGGCTGTCTATCATTTTAAACAGAGTAATTCCGCTGGATACAGGAACACTGTTTCTACTCATCAATATACCGATTATGATCTTTGGCGCATGGAAATTTGGTAAAAGATTTATTTTGCGTACACTTTTTGCAATTGTTCTGGTATCTTTTTTTACCAATCTTTTTATTCGGTTTAAACCGCTTACCACAGATCCCATGCTTGCAGCTGTATTTGGTGGAGGTGTCGTTGCAATCGGTATCGGAATGGTTCTGCGAAGCGGAGCAACGACCGGTGGTACGGATGTGATAATCAAGTATTTGAGAATAAAAAAGCCATATCTGAGGACAGGAACACTCTTCCTGATCTTTGATGCAGTCATCATCGGAACAGGTTGGCTGGTATTTCAAAATCTCGATGTGATTCTTTACAGTGCGGTATCTGCTATGGTGACTTCACAGGTGTTAGATCTGGTTTTGTACGGAAAGGATGAGGCAAATTTGATTTATATCATCAGTGACGTATCTGAGAAGATTACAAATCGAATTCTGGAAGAAATGCAGATCGGTGTTACCCACTTACAAGGGAGCGGAGGCTACCGGAGAAAGGATAAACAAATCATTTTATGTGTTGTAAAGAAGCAAAGTGCTTATCGGATTGAGGAAATTGTTAAGCAGGAGGACGAAAAGGCGTTTATGATCGTGACCAGTGCCTCTGAGATCTATGGGGAAGGGTACAAAAGTTATTTTGGAGAGAAACTGTAGCATGCGGGAGCATAAATTGAAGGAATTCCCAGTCAAAAGCTATAGACGGCAAAAGAAAAAGATAATATACTTATTCTGTATCAAAAGTTTAACAAGGAAGGTACAGAGAATGGCAAACAAAGTAAGAAGAAACCGAAGAAGACAACAGGTGAACCTGGTTACCAATATAATTTTCTGTCTCATCACCCTTGCGGCGCTCACAGGCTGTATCATACTCTTATTACAGAATTACGGACTAAGAAATAAAAGCCAGGAGGCAATGGCACGCCTTAAGGAATTTGAAGATAAGGAAGAAGAGTATATCTATACACAGGCAGATATGGAAGCCTATTCAAAGGAAATTGCACTTAAGGAAGGAGAGTTGCAGAAGGCAGCTCTTTTAGATGATCTGAAGCTCAAGATGAGTAGTGGTGAAAGTACTTCTGAAATGCTGCGTGATTTCTTCCCGGAGGATGTGGTTGTTTATTCGGACGGTAAATACAATTTCTTTCCGATTTCGGACAAGCTAAAAAAACACAATTATGTTTATGATAATTTTGTCGTTCAGGAAAATAATGAAGTCGTTTATATGGATGATACACAGGAGATCAAATCTCTTAAGGGTATTGATGTATCTAAGTATCAAGGAGAAATTGACTGGGCGAAAACTGCGTCTGATGGCGTATCCTATGCATTTATTCGAGCAGGTTATCGTGGAAGTTCGGAAGGGAAGTTGGTTGAGGATGAACAGTTTCAGGACAACATCGAGGGTGCCTTAGACAACGGTATCGATGTCGGAATTTACTTTTACACGCAGGCGGTAACAGAGGAAGAAGCCATTGAAGAAGCAGAATTTGTTCTTGATCTGATTCAGGATTATGATGTGACTTACCCAATTGTATTTGACATAGAAGAGTCCGAGAATGAAAAGGCACGGACTGCAGAAATGACTAAGGAGGAAAATACAAAGGCAACGATTGCTTTTTTGGAAACCATCAGGAAGGCTGGATACACGCCTATGATTTATGGCAATTTGAAAACCTTTATGATTATGCTGGATATGGAACAGCTTGAGGATTATGATAAATGGTTTGCCTATTACAATACGCCGGTCTATTTCCCGTATGAATTCAGTATCTGGCAGTATACGTCCGAGGGTAATGTGAATGGGATTAAGGGAGATGTGGATATGAATGTCTGTATGAAGAAATATGTGCAGGAGTAGTATGGCAGTGATATGAGGGGAAAAATGCAGGATATAGATACCGAAGAAACAGTACCTGAAAATTTTGTGAAAAGTGGATATCTCAAGGAAAAATTCAGACTGTTTCACTTAAAAGATAAGGAACCAAAAAAATACAGCTATCATTATCATGATTTTCACAAATTGATCTGGTTTATCTCCGGAAATGTCGAGTATCACATAGAAGGAAAGACTTATAAGCTGGAGCCTCATGATATTTTGCTTGTGAACAAAGGCGAAATTCATAAGCCCGCTGTCGGGGAAGACGCTGTTTATGAGAGATATGTATTTTATATTTCAACAGATTTTCTGGATGAGCATTCGGAGGAGGGAAGTAATCTAAATCAATGCTTTCAAATGGCATTAAAGGAGCAGGGAAATATCATTCGGCTGAATCCTGCTCAGAGCAGAATGTTGTTTGAAACAGTACGGCTACTCGAGAAGGCAGAAGGTGAAGATATTTATGCAAAGGAAATGTATTGCAGAATTTTATTTTTAAAGCTGTTAATTGAATTGAACCGATGCTGTATTGAAAATCCCGAAGTATTTCACAAAACAGCCAGATATGATAAAAAAGTTGTGGAAATGATTCATTATATCAATGAAAATTTATCGCAGGACTTGACAATAGAAGCATTATCATCACGATTTTATCTGAGCAAATACCATATGATGCGCAAGTTTAAAGAAGAGACCGGATATTCCATGCATCAATATGTTTTGGAAAAGAGAATTCTTGCAGCAAGGAACTTGATCCTATCAGGTATGCCGGCAACAACAGCAAGTACTGAGTGTGGCTTTAAGGATTACTCAACCTTCAGCAGAGCCTATAAAAAGCTTCTGGGACAGCTTCCGTCAGAAGCTTATTAAAAGATTTTTTAGATTTTTATACCTGTCAAGCAAAAATACTTGACAGGTATGCTTTTTTATTGTATTCTACCTAAGGTGATTGCAATGGAGAGAATTGTTGAGCAGGGTCTTCTTTATGATTTTTACGGAGAATTGCTGACAGAGCATCAAAGGAAAATATATGAGGATGTGGTCTACAATGACCTTTCCTTGACAGAGATTGCACAGGAAAATGGAATATCCAGGCAAGGTGTGCATGATCTTGTGAGAAGGTGTAATCATCTTTTACAGGAATATGAGGATAAACTGCATCTGGTAGAGCGTTTTATGAGGATCAGAAGCAGAGTGGAACAGCTGAAGCAGCTGACAAATGATTCAGAGATGAACAAAGATAAGCTGATAGAGGAAATTGAAAGCCTGTCTTCAAAGATATTAGAGGAGCTTTAAATCCATGGCATTTGAGAGCTTGACGGATAAACTTCAAAATGTGTTTAAAAATCTGCGCAGCAAGGGAAGGCTTACCGAGGAGGATGTTAAAGCAGCTCTGAAGGAGGTTAAGCTTGCACTCCTTGAAGCAGATGTTAATTTTAAAGTCGTAAAACAGTTTGTTAAGTCTGTGGAAGAACGTGCCATAGGTTCTGATGTTATGAACGGTCTGAATCCCGGACAGATGGTTATTAAGATCGTAAACGAAGAAATGATTGCCCTAATGGGGTCTGAAACAACAGAAATTCAGATGCAGCCCGGAAAGGCAATAACCACTATCATGATGTGTGGTCTTCAGGGTGCCGGTAAAACGACTACCACAGCAAAGATTGCGGGAAAGCTGAAACTGAAGGGGAAAAAGCCCCTGTTGGTAGCTTGTGATGTATATAGACCTGCAGCGATAAAGCAGCTGCAGATCAATGGTGAGAAGCAACAGGTTGATGTTTTTTCCATGGGGGATAATCAGAGTCCTGTTGATATTGCAAAGGCGGCTGTTGAACATGCCAAGAAAAACGGTCACAATGTAGTGATCCTGGATACCGCAGGACGTCTTCATATAGATGAAGATATGATGGCGGAGCTTCAAAGCATCAAAAAGCAGATAGAAGTGCATCAGAGCCTTTTGGTGGTAGATGCAATGGCCGGACAGGATGCTGTTACGGTTGCTAAAGAATTCGATGAGAAGATTGGTATAGATGGTGTTATTCTGTCTAAAATGGACGGCGATACCAGAGGTGGTGCCGCATTGTCTGTGAAAGCAGTTACGGGAAAGCCGATCCTCTATGTAGGTATGGGGGAAAAGCTTTCTGATTTGGAGCAGTTTTATCCCGAAAGAATGGCAAGCCGTATTCTTGGAATGGGAGATGTGCTTTCTTTGATTGAAAAAGCACAGGAAAACATTTCTATTGACGAAGCCAAAGAAAAAGAAATGGCTGCCCGGATGAAAAAGGGTAAGTTTGATTTTGAAGATTATTTAGAGAGCATGAAACAGATGCGTAATATGGGTGGACTTACCAGTATTCTTGGTATGCTTCCGGGAATGGGCAAGCAGATGGGCGATTTGGAATCCATGATAGATGATAAGCAACTGGCAAGAACGGAAGCAATCGTACTCAGTATGACCCCTGAAGAGAGGAAAAATCCCAAGCTCCTTAACCTGAGCAGAAAGGGAAGAATTGCCAAAGGGGCGGGAGTTGATATTGCAGTTGTGAACCGTTTTGTAAAACAGTTTGAACAGTCCCAGAAGATGATGAAGCAGATGCCCGGTCTGATGGGCGGCAAACGAGGCAGAGGCAGTTTTGGCGGAATGAGATTCCCGTTTTAAATGTTGAAGTTAGAAACCGTTTTTTTAATGTGTTTCTATTCAAAATATAAAATAACAGAATTAATACGGAGGTGAAAAACATGGCAGTAAAAATCAGATTAAGAAGAATGGGACAGAAGAAGGCTCCTTTCTATAGAATCGTTGTTGCAGATTCCAGATCTCCCAGAGATGGAAGATGTATCGAGGAAATCGGAACCTACGATCCCAACACAGACCCCAGTACCTTCAAGGTAAATGAAGAACTGGCTAAGAAGTGGCTTGCAAACGGCGCACAGCCTACAGAAGTTGTCAGCAAGATTTTCAAGCAGGCAGGCATTGAAAAGTAGACGCATGTTGACAGACCTTTTGGAGGTGGACTATGAAGGAATTGGTTGAAGTAATTGCAAAAGCACTTGTAGAGCATCCGGATGAAGTTGTTGTTACCCAGAAGGAAGATGGCAAGCATATTACCATTGAGCTTCATGTTGCTGCGTCCGATATGGGCAAGGTGATCGGAAAACAGGGAAGAATTGCAAAAGCAATCCGCTCTGTTGTAAAGGCTGCATCATCCAAGGAAAATCAGAAAGTAGATGTGGAAATCGTCTAAGACTAAGGATGTTCCTTTCTTATGGGAACATCCTTTTTCATATCATTGGAATGACCTTTGCTATGAAAAAGTTATGAGGAAGAATATGGAACAGGTATTTCAGGTTGGTATTATATCATCCACACACGGTGTAAGAGGAGAAGTAAAGGTATTTCCGACAACGGATGATATGAAACGTTTTAAAAAATTAAAGGAAATTTTATTAGACACCGGCAAGGAGTATATGACTCTTCAAATTGAAGGAGTCAAATTCTTTAAACAGTTTGTGATTTTGAAATTCAAAGGGTATGACAATATAGATGATATCGTAAAATACAAAGGGAATGGTCTTTTTGTCACCAGGGAAAATGCTGTGAAGCTTCAAAAAGACGAATATTTTATAGCAGATCTGATCGGTCTTAACGTGGTAAATGAGGATGAGAGCTTTACCGGCGTTCTTAAGGATGTCATGGAGACCGGGGCAAATGATGTTTACGTTGTGGAAAGCGCTGACGGAAAAGAAGTATTGATTCCGGCGATCAAGGATTGTATTTTAAAGGTGGATTTTGAAAAAGAACAGATATTGGTTCATCTTTTAGATGGACTTTTGGATTAAGAGGTGCAATGAGTTGAACTTTCATGTGTTGACATTGTTTCCGGAAATGATTGAGCAGGGACTTCACACCAGTATTACTGGACGTTCCCTTGAAAAGGGAACGATCACATTACATACAGTGAACATCCGGAACTATACTGTAAACAAGCATAAGAAGGTGGATGATTATCCTTACGGAGGCGGTGCAGGTATGCTGATGCAGGCACAGCCGGTTTATGATGCTTACAGGGCTGTTGTGGAGAAAATTTCGGAGCGAAAAGGAGAAAACAGCAAAGTTCCGCGTGTTATTTATCTGACTCCCCAGGGACGCGTGTTCAATCAGTCCATGGCCAGGGAACTCGCAGGGGAAGAAGATCTGATCTTTCTGTGCGGTCATTATGAAGGAATCGATGAACGAGTGCTCGAGGAAATTGTCACAGACAATATTTCTATCGGTGACTATGTGCTCACCGGCGGAGAGCTCCCCGCACTTGTGCTGATGGATGCCATTTCCCGTATGGTTCCCGGTGTGCTGGGCAATCAGGAATCCGGCGATACAGAAAGCCACAGCAATTATCTGCTGGAATATCCTCAGTATTCCAGACCGGAAATCTGGCATGATAAGAAAGTGCCCGAAATTCTTCTTTCAGGCGATCACGCCAAGGTGGAAGAATGGAGACTGGAACGGTCTCTTGAGAAGACACAAAAACTGCGGCCTGATCTTTATCAAAAATGGGTGTCCGAAAATGAAGAGTATTTTATCCGTAAGAAAAAGCGGGAAGAGCGAAAGAAAAGAAATGAGAGGAAAAAGGAAAAAAAACTTGCATTTTAGTATCAGCTGTGATAAAGTATTAGCGTTGCGAAATTATGGTGGTCCTCTGTTACAAGTGTATTAAGAACACCTGATGAATCAAATGGAGGTTAAAAATGAGCGAAATTATTAAAAGCATTGAAGCTGAACAGCTGAAAGAAGTTGCAGAGTTTAACGTAGGTGATACCATTAAGGTATACGGCAAGATCAAAGAAGGAAACCGTGAAAGAATTCAGGTTTTTGAAGGTGTGGTTCTGAAGAGACAGGGAACCGGTGCCAGAGAAACCTTTACCGTAAGAAAATCTTCCAACGGCGTAGGCGTAGAGAAGACCTGGCCTGTATATTCACCCAATGTAGAAAAGATTGAAGTGGTTCGTAAAGGTAAAGTAAGAAGAGCAAAATTGAATTACTTAAGAGACCGTATCGGTAAGAAGGCAAAGGTAAAAGAAATTGTAAGATAATCAGGAAAGAGAAAGGGTCCTAAAGCGGACTCTTTTTTTTTGCTATGAAGTATGATAAAATAGACAGGAATGTGAAGAGGAATGGTTTATGGCAAGGCATAAGGGCTTAACTTTTTATGAAAAAAAGAAGAGGATAAGCAAGGAAATGATACGGGAAATTTTTGCCCTTCTGTTTTATTGCTTTGCAGCAATTCTTCTCGCATTTGTGATTGTCTTTCTTGTTGGGATGAAAGTCAGTGTGATTGGTGTATCCATGGAGCCTGCTCTTCATAATGGGCAGGAAGTTTTGGTGAATCGGTTCCTGTACAAATTGTTCTCGCCGGAAAGAGGTGATATTGTAGTTTTTTTGCCAAACGGAAATAAAAATTCCCATTATTATCTTAAGCGCGTGATTGGTCTGCCTGGAGAAACGGTTCAGATTATTGGCGGCTACGTTTATATTAATGGTGAACTCCTTGAAGAGGATGAGTCCTATGATAAGATAGCAGATCCGGGAATTGCAGAAAATGAGATTATACTTGGAATAGATGAGTACTTTGTTCTTGGAGATAACAGAAATAACAGTGAAGACAGCAGATCAGGTAATATTGGAATAGTGGATAAAGACAATATTACCGGAAAAGCATGGTTTCATTTAGGATGTGAAGAAGAGAACATGGGTTTTATTAAATAGATATAGGAGAGAGTTATGAATTATCAGTGGTATCCGGGACATATGACAAAGGCAAAACGGATGATGCAGGAGAATATCAAATTGATTGACCTTGTCATTGAACTCGTTGATGCAAGAGCTCCAATGAGCAGCCGAAATCCGGATATTGATGAACTTGGGAAGAATAAATCAAGAATCATTCTTTTGAATAAAGCAGACTTGGCCGATGCCTGCCAAAACCAGAAGTGGACTGACTATTTTCAGAAAAGAGGCCTGCATGTTCAGGAAATGAATTCAAAAACCGGCATGGGAATAAAAAGCATAGAGGCACTTGTGCAGGAAGCCTGCAGAGAGAAAATAGAACGTGATCGGAAAAGAGGAATCATCAATCGTCCGGTCCGGGCTATGGTCACAGGGATTCCCAATGTGGGTAAGTCAACCTTTATTAATGCTTTAGCAGGAAAAGCATGTGCAAAAACGGGAAATAAACCGGGTGTTACCAAGGGAAAGCAATGGATCCGGTTGAATAAGAATCTGGAGCTTCTGGATACTCCCGGAATTCTCTGGCCGAGATTTGAAAATCAGGTTGTTGGGGAAAGATTGGCAATGATCGGTTCAATCAATGATGAAATTTTACATGCAGATGAACTTGCTGTAGCTATTCTTTCTTTTTTGCAACGAGAATATCCCGGTTCATTAGAAGATCGATATGGTGTTCATGAGGATGAAGATAGTTATAAAACCCTAGAAGAAATCTGCATAAAGAGACAGTGCTTCCAAAAGGGGCAGCAACCGGATCTTTTACGGGCATCCGGCATGATTATTGAGGAATTCAGAAGCGGTAAAATAGGAAGGATTACATTAGAATATCCGGAGGAGTGGCAGTGAATAAGAGATTAAAGGACATTTTAAGCACAAGTATTTATTTTTTGATAGTATTGATTTTGACATTTCTGGTAGTAACCTATGTGGGTCAGAGAACCATGGTGATAGGAAGCTCGATGGAACCGATGCTCAGCGATGGAGATAATCTGATTGTCGACAAGCTTTCCTATCGATTTAATGAACCTCAGCGGTTTGACATCATTGTATTTCCCTTTCGCTATGCTGAAAAAACTTACTATATAAAGAGAATTATCGGGCTGCCGGGGGAAACAGTGTTTATTGATGAGAATGGAACGATTTTTATTAACGGCGAGGAATTGCAGGAATCTTATGGCAAGGAGATCATAAAGGATCCGGGAAGAGCCTATGAACCGATCACTCTTGGTGAGGATGAATACTTTGTTTTAGGAGATAATCGGAATAACAGTTCAGATAGCCGAGATCCTGTTGTGGGAAATATTCACAGGGATGAATTTATTGGTAAAGCATGGATGAGAATCTGGCCATTCAGCAAAATGGGGATGATCAAACACCAGTAACTGGAAGGAAAACGATTATGGAACAGAAGATAAGTGAAATAAAAAATATATTTCAGGCAGCTGATTTTAAGGAGCTGCCTGCTTTTATTAACAGGTATGAAAAGGATGAGCGTTCCGGCGTTGCTGCACTTGTTAAAAAGGCACAAAAACAGCTGAAGGATTACGAGAAGGAATGTATCCGTACCGAAAAAATGAAGGAATATGAAAAAAAGTATGCAGAGTACTCCTTTATCTGCGGAATTGATGAGGTGGGAAGAGGCCCTCTGGCAGGTCCTGTCGTTGCGGGAGCAGTCATTCTCCCAAAGAATTGTGATATTCTGTATCTAAATGATTCCAAGCAATTATCCGAAAAAAAGAGAGAAGAGCTTTATGATGTAATTATGGAAAAAGCTGTCAGTACAGGGCTCGGATTTGTCTCACCGGAAAGAATTGATGAAATAAATATTTTACAGGCAACCTATGAAGCAATGAGAGAGGCGATCGGGAAGCTTACACCTGAACCGGATCTTCTTTTAAACGATGCTGTCACAATACCGGGGGTTAAGATTAGGCAGATTCCAATTATCAAGGGAGATACGAAAAGTATATCTATTGCTGCAGCCAGCATTATTGCAAAGGTGACCAGAGACAGGTTAATGGTTAAATATGATGAAATCTATCCGGAATATGGCTTTGTCTCTAATAAAGGATACGGCGCGCAGGCTCATATTGAAGCGCTAAAAAAATATGGCCCCACACCGATACACAGAAAGAGCTTTATTAAGAATCTGATATATTGTAGTAGGAAGGAGTGTCAATGAAGCTGTCATCCTATATCAATCAAATCAATCAGAGCACAATAGAGATGCCAGGAAATGAAGGAACTTCTTCTTTAGAGCAATATTTGAGAAATGGCATGGATTCGATTCTCGGTAAGCAGTCCGGACAGTCTGTTGCCGGTGAAGTCATTCAGATCAGCGGAAATGAAATCCTGCTGTCTCTTGGGAAAAACCAGCTTTTACAGGCGAAGCTTGAAGGTAATATGTCTGTTCAGCAGGGGCAGATGTTAACCTTTCAGATCAGAAATAATGCAGGAAGCAAGGTAGTTCTTAGTCCATTGTTCGAGAACATCGGACAGGATCCCAATGTTTCCAGGGCACTTCAACAGGCAGGAATGCCCGAAAACAGTATAACAGTTGCAATGGTTAAAGCAATGATGAGTGAAGGACTTCCAATTGACAGGCAGTCCTTATTTCAGATGAATCGTTTGATCAATACAAATCCACAAGTGGATATTCAGACGCTTGTTCAAATGCAGCGCCTGTCATTACCGATCACTCCGGAAAATATTACACAATTTGAGGCATATAAAAATTATCAGCATCAGCTTGGGGAAGGCTTATGTGATATTGCGGATGCCTTTACCCAGACATTTCAGGAAATCACCGGAAATCAAAGTATGCAGGAAGGATTACAATTCTATCAGGAGGTCCTCAATATTCTGACAGAGAAAGCGGAGCAGCCTGTTGTGGATGGCTATCAGGAGCAAGTAGAAAAAAATGTAACCCTGAAAGAAAGCAGGGGAATGCCTCGGGATGGAATGATATCCCAGCCTGTGACAGAATTACTCTCCAGGGAAGATATTACAGAACTCACCAATGCATTAAAGCAGTCAGGGGCACCGGAATCATTAGTAAAGTCCATGCTTTTGGGAAAGCTCAGCGGAAACGAACTACTCGCAGAGGTGGGCAGGCTGCTTTCTGAAGACGAAGCAGTTGACAAAGAAGCACTGTTTAAGCTTCTTGACGGAAAAGAGTTTAAACAGGTCTTAAAAAATGAAATGAACAGGCAATGGCTCCTTATGCCGGAAGAGGTGGCAGAAGAAAACAGTGTTGATAAACTGTACGAACGGCTAAACAATCAGATAAAACAATTACAACAGGCTTTATCGCAGACAGTGAAGTCAGACACACCGCTAGCCAAGACGGTTGCAAATGTAAGTGGAAATATTGAATTTATGAATCAGTTGAATCAGATGTTCACTTATGTACAGCTTCCTTTGAAAATGCAAAATCAGTCAGCAAACGGAGAGTTATTTGTCTATACAAACAAAAAGAGTCTTGCAAAAAAGGATGGTACCGTAAGCGCGCTCCTGCATTTGGATATGGAGCATTTAGGCAGTATTGATGTGCATATATCTCTGACTGAGCAGAAAGTTGCTACCAAATTTTACCTGAAGGATGACAGTGCTCTTGACCTGATTGAGGCGAACATTGATCTTTTAAATAACAGACTTAATCAAAGAGGCTATTCTGTGAGTGCACAGTTTCTCAAGCAGGAGGAAGATGGCTCTGTTATGGATGAAATTTTGAAACAAAATAAGAATGTATCTATTCTTGCTGGGTATTCCTTCGATGCAAGAGCTTAACAATAAGAGGCTATTAATATGAACAAGGAAGAAAAGAAGGTAAAACAGGCAATTGCTCTTGCCTATGATCCCAATGATGAAGCACCTACTGTCATTGCCAGCGGAAAAGGTGCCTTGGCGGAGAGAATCATTGAAAAGGCGCAGGAGGCAGATGTGCCTGTACACAGAGATGATAAACTGGCGGACACCTTATCGAGACTGGAGATCGGAGATATGATTCCGCCTGAACTTTATGAGGTAGTTGCTGAAATCCTTGTCTTTGTGGATGCTATGGATAAAATTAAGGCAAAAATGGATGGAATAAAATAGGAGGGCATCTTGAATAAAAGAGCGGTTGGAGCAGAATATGAGGCTGTTGCTGCTTCTTATCTTATGAAGCAGGGTATGGTTTTGCTTTATAAAAATTTCAAATGCAGGCAGGGTGAGGTGGATCTGATCGGATTACACCAAAACTGTCTGGTATTTATAGAAGTAAAGTATCGAAAAAATGATACCTCTGGTATGCCTGAAGAAGCAGTTGGACTAAGGAAACAGGCAAAAATCTGTCGTACCTCTGACTATTTCAGAATTAGATATCCCAAATACAGCCAGATGCAGGTGAGATATGATGTCGTAGCATTATGCAACGAAAATATAAGATGGTATCAAAATGCATTTCCTTATCTGAAAGGAAATGCTGAAAAAGATTTTAGAGTCGGCTTCTAAAGAAAGAAGGACATGATATATGGAATTTATTCGAAAAAAATATGGAGAGACAATGCAGGTTAACCAACATAAAGAAGTTATTTATCTGACCTTTCCGCTTCTGGAAAAAACCGGGATGGTCAGACATTTATTTTCTACAAGAATAGGCGGAGTCAGTGAAGGAATCTATTCATCCATGAACTTGAGTTATGCAAGAGGAGACAGAAAGGAAGCGGTTGATGAAAACTTCAGCAGAATTGCCGATGTTTTTCAATCAGTCCCTGATAAGATTGTCTGCTCCAGGCAGACGCATACTACCAATGTCCGAAGAGTTACAAAGAAAGATCTGGGTAAGGGTGTGGTGAGACCTCTTGACTATGAGGATGTAGATGGTCTGATCACTGATATACCGGGAATCATACTTGCTACTTTTTATGCGGATTGTGTTCCCCTTTACTTTGTGGATGTAAAAAACAGAGCAATCGGGCTTTCTCATTCCGGATGGAGAGGTACGGTAAACCGCATGGGAGATGCAACCCTGCAGGCAATGAAAGATGCATTCGGAACAAGCTCCGAAGATGTCATAGCGGCAATCGGTCCATCGATCTGTCAGGATTGCTATGAGGTGGGTGAAGAGGTTGCAGCTTCCTTTCGGGAAAGCTTTCCGGAAGAATGGGAGTATTTCCTGAAGGTGGGAAGGGAAAATGGAAAATATCAACTGGATCTACAGGAGGCAAACAGAAGGATACTGATAAATGCCGGTGTCCTTCAACAGAATATTGCAGTGACGGACATTTGTACCTGCTGTAACAAGGAGTTACTGTTTTCGCATCGGGGAAGTGATGGAAAGCGGGGAAATCTGGGCGCATTTCTGGAATTAAGAAAGTCTTAATTTTTTTCCTACAGAACCCTTAAAAAATATATGTTTTACTTATTATAGCCAAACAAAAGAAGATGTGACAGGAGTTTGACCATGACAAATATTTTAGTATGTGATGATGACAAGGAAATTGTAGATGCCATTGAAATCTATCTGAATCAGGAGGGATATCAGGTTTTTAAGGCATATGACGGAGAGCAGGCAATCAGGGTATTGGGAGAGCAAAACATTCATCTTCTGATCATTGATATCATGATGCCGAAGCTTGACGGAATTCATGCCACATTGAAGATCAGGGAATATAGCAGTATCCCGATCATATTTCTCTCTGCAAAGTCGGAGGATACAGATAAGATCCTGGGACTGAATATTGGTGCAGATGATTATGTGACTAAACCGTTTAATCCACTGGAACTGGTTGCAAGAGTGAAGTCCAATTTGCGACGCTATACACAGCTCGGCAACTTAAATGTGGAGAATAATGCACTGTTTAGCGCCGGTGGACTCTGTATCAATGATGAGACTAAGGAAGTGACTGTGGATGGTGAAAGCGTCAAACTGACACCTATCGAGTATAATATCCTTCTTCTTCTGGTGAAAAATCAGGGCAAGGTGTTTTCTATCGATCAGATCTATGAAAATATTTGGAATGAGGAAGCAATTGGCGCAGACAATACGGTAGCTGTTCACATCAGACATATCAGGGAAAAAATCGAGATCAATCCCAAAGAGCCCAGATATCTTAAGGTAGTATGGGGTGTAGGCTACAAAATTGAAAAGCAATAGGAGAGCTGGCTATGGAAAATCAGGATAATATGGAAAAAAAGGAGCCTGGGGAGAAGAAGCAAAATAAAGCAGCCGGTAAGAAAAGGCGCAAGGGGAGTGGAAATCTTTTCCTGCATGTTGCCCAGCATACGGCAATTGTGGTGGCTGCTATATTAATCACAAGCGTATTTCTTGGGTCCTATGTCATGATTGAGACTAAAAAGGGGACTCAGCTTTATCAATTAAACGAAGAAGAGAAGGGAGTAACTTTTGAAGGGTCTAAGCTGTTTTCCAAGCTGCTTGGCAATAATGCCTACGATATCATAGGCTATGGAGCTATCAGGAGTCAGCTTGAAACGGATGGTAGATATGATGCAGGAAAGCGCATTGATGTTACTGCATATGCAAACCGTTACAACAATATGGAATCAGAATATATAACAGCTGATTATTATCTGGAAGATCTGATCAAATGGTCCAGAAGCGGATTTGAATATGAGGATGTCTATATGACCGGTGAGGATGCTGACAGATTTTTGAGCAGATTTAATACAATAACCAAAGTAAATCTGAATTCTTCATCCTATGATGGAGGGACGGTAACCTACTTGAATTCGGATCTATCCAGCATGAAGCAGACTCAGGATGTTTCTGCGAATGAATTTCAAACAGGAGAATATGTTCGTGAAGATACTAACGCTACTGTTTTGCGTAACCGATACCACTCTGCAGATGGGAAGAACATTGAAAAATATGTAGCTACATGGGATGACTATTATACTTTATGTGAAAATCTAAAGAAGGCTGCAGATGATCTGGCTACTGTATATGAAGAATATTTAAATTATGAAGAAATATATAAAAATGAAAATTCCAATGTGATTTATTTTATTCGAAAAACAGTAGGTGACGATGTACAGGTATTTACCAATATGGAGCTAAAGGGAAACGGCAATGAGCTTGAGACGTTAAAGGAGGAGCTTCTTTTAAAATGCGGTGGTTACTTTTACTATGACCCTTCAAATATGGTATATGAGACAAACACATTGATTGAGGAGTCTACCCTGCGCTATATCCTGAATGGCTATGAATATGCTTATCCGGAAAACACACAGGTGATGATCGGAGTAGACAAAAGCTATGCTGCTTTGGATAGTTTTCAACAGGCAAAAAATGAATTTGGAAAATTTGTACCATATTATTGGCAATATATTGCTGGGGCAATTTCCTGTATCGCCTTGTATTTGTTTCTTCTGATTCTCTTAACCATGCGCGAGGGAAATGCTGGGAAAAAGGAGACCGGTGAGATTATCATCCGGCTAAAGAAAGAAGACAGGATATATACAGAAGTAATGCTCTTATTCGCTGCGTTGACCTGTTTTGGATTCTGGAACATGATCGCATGGTTTGTTAATCACTTCCGTACAAATACAGACAGCGTGAGCCTGACTGTATTTGCCGGAACCATAGTTCTTGCGGGAAGTCTCTTATTTTCGTTCTTTTATTATAGCTTTGTGAGAAGAGTAAAGGCCAGGACTCTCTATCACGATTCTCTTGTAAGACGTGTGGGTCTATTTCTGATAAAATGGGGAAAATTTGTTTATCAGCATTCAGATATTGTATTGAGGGTATGGGTACCTTTTGGCGTGTTTGTGATAGCAAGCTTTGTTCTTACTTATGCAGCACTGCTTAACTGGAAACTTCAGATTGCAGCTATTTGTGCATTAATCTTTCTGTGGGCTACCGTCGGTATTCTTTTATTCCGTTCCGCGAAGGCTAGACAATTGATCCTTCAGGGGATCCGTAAGATTAGTGAGGGAGATCTATCTCATAAAGTGAATGAAAAGGGAATGTACGGTGATGATCTGGTAATGGCAAGGGCCGTAAACAGTATTGGCGACAGTGTTCGAACAGCAGTGGAAACCAGTATGAAGGATGAACGCCTGAAGGCGGATCTGATTACGAATGTGTCACATGACATTAAGACACCGTTAACTTCTATTATTAACTATATTGATCTCATCAAGCGAGAGAATGTACAGGATCAGAAAATTCAGGAATATATTGCAGTGTTAGATGCTAAATCACAACGACTGAAGCAGCTTACTGATGATCTGGTGGAGGCTTCAAAAATTTCCTCCGGCAACATTGTACTTCAATGGGAGAGAATCAATCTTGTGGAATTGCTTAATCAGACGATTGGTGAATTTTCTGAAAAGTTCGAAGAAAAGTCCTTGCATCCGGTTATGCGTGCACCGAAAAGCAGTGTCTATATCAATGCTGACAGCAGAAGAATCTGGAGAGTGATAGAGAATCTTTTCAACAATATCTTTAAATATGCGTTGCCCGGAACCAGAGTCTACATTGACATGGAGCTTGTAGAAAATCCGGATAATCAGGAAAAATGGGTTATTCTTTCTCTGAAAAATATTTCAGCGAATCCGCTTAAGGTAAATCCTGATGAACTGACAGAACGGTTTATCCGCGGGGATGAATCAAGAACGACCGAAGGAAGCGGTCTGGGATTATCGATTGCTAAGAATCTGACAGAACTTCAAAATGGTTATTTTGAAATTGTGATGGATGGAGATCTGTTTAAGGTGAATCTGTCTTTCCCGTTACTAAAAGAATAATTATGAAAGAAAGAGTCGCCATACGGCGACTCTTATTTATTCACTGTAAGGGAAATCACTTTCCCGGTTATTATACTTGGCTAGAATTTCATGAATTTTGTCAGTTGGAGTATAAACATTTGACATGGAAGAGTCATGATTCATAAAGTCAATAATGGATGCAAGAAATTTACTCATATCAGCTTCCACATAATAAGGGCGTGAGGTTAATTCCGGAATCTGATAAGTCAGGTTGGTTGTAACCACCTTATCAAAATAGCATTTCTCATAAGCCTCATCAAAGCGCTCAAGGCCATCTGTAAAAAGACCGAATGTGCAACAGATATAGACCCGTTTAGCATTCATTGCCTTCAGCTGCTTTGCAGTGTCAATCATACTTCCGCCGGAGGATATCATATCATCAATAATAATGACATCCTTTCCGTCGATATTATCACCCAGAAATTCATGAGCAACAATAGGATTTTTCCCGTTCACAATAGTAGAATAGTCACGACGCTTATAAAACATACCGGTATCAACGCCAAGAACATTTGCAAAATATACGGCTCGATCCAAGGCCCCCTCATCCGGGCTGATAACAATCAGATGCTCCTTATCGATCAATAGGCTGTCCTCTGTACGCAGAAGTGCACGGATAAACTGATAGGGAGGAGTAAAATTGTCAAATCCACATAAAGGTTCTGCATTCTGAACCCTGGGATCATGTGCATCAAAGGTAATAAAATTACTAACCCCCATGTTGCTCAGTTCTTCAATGGCATAAGCACAGTCAAGAGATTCCCTGCCATTTCTTTTATGCTGCCTGCCTTCATATAAAAAGGGCATGATAACATTGATACGATGTGCCTTTCCATTTACGGCAGATATGATGCGCTTCAGATCCTGATAGTGGTCATCCGGTGATTTATAGTTGGTATACCCGTTCATGGTATAAGAGATACTATGATTGCATACATCAACCAGAATAAAGAGATCCTTGCCACGGACGGATTCGGAAATCATGGCTTTCCCTTCTCCGGTACCAAAACGATAGCAGGTACTGTCGAGAACATAATTATCAGAAACATATCCCTCAAAGGCTGGATCATTTTTGGCAATATTTTTTACATCTCTTCTGAAATTTACAAGATGGCTGTTGACACTGTTACCAAGCTTGCTGGCAGAATCAAGTACCACAAGCTTAAGTGGAGCAACCGGAATGGCTGCTTCCAGTTCGGATAAGTTTGGCATGACAAACCTCCAGAATTTTTATAGTAAACATCAATTTATTTTATATCATTATGCTAGTGACACGTCAAGAAATTTCTTGTAAAATAAAGGATAAGTAATTTTAGAAAAAATACGGGTGCAAAAGGAGCATTATGAAGAATAAAAAGCAGAAGGGGCATATCATTAAGGAAGTTCGGGAAGGCAGTATTGCAAAGGAACTTGAAATAGCTCCCGGAGACAGACTGCTTGCTATAAATGATCAGGAAATTGAAGATGTTTTTGATTATCAGTATTATGTGGAAGACGAATATATTGAAATCCTGATTGAAAAACCGGATGGAGAACAGTGGCTTTTAGAGGTTGACAAGGATGAGGATGAAGATCTTGGAATCGTCTTTGAAAACGTTTTGATGGATGTTTATCGTTCCTGCCATAATAAATGTATTTTTTGCTTTATTGATCAGATGCCGAAGGGCATGCGAGAAACACTTTATTTTAAGGATGATGATTCAAGATTGTCTTTTCTGCAGGGAAATTATGTGACTCTCACAAACATGTCAGATCATGATGTGGATAAAATTATTAAATATCATCTATCCCCTATCAATATTTCTTTTCAGACCATGAATCCGTCTCTCCGCTGTATGATGCTCAACAATCGATTTGCGGGGGAAGCTCTTGCAAAGGTGGACAGGCTGTATCAGGCAGGGATTACCATGAATGGACAGATTGTATTATGCAAGGGGATCAATGACGGAAAAGAGCTGGAATACAGTATCAGCAGACTGATGGAATATCTTCCCGTACTCGAAAGTGTATCGGTGGTTCCTGTTGGATTGTCAAAATACCGGGAGGGGCTTTATCCGCTTCAGCCATTTACTTCTGATGACGCGTCAGAGGTTTTAACGTTGATTCATGGATTTCAGAAGGAATGCATGAAAAAATTTGGCACTCACTTTATTCATGCCAGTGATGAATGGTATGTTCTTGCCGGGCAGGAACTACCTTCGGAAGAAAACTATGACGGCTATCTGCAGCTTGAAAACGGTGTGGGTATGCTGCGGCTTCTCATAAATGAATTTGAGGATGCAATTATGCAGCTTCAGCAAAAAATAGAACAAAACCCGGATCCCTTTATAAAGGTAACCGGAGAAATTTCCATGGTTACGGGCAGGCTTGCTTATCCATATATCAATCAAATGGCAGAGAGGCTGATGAAAATAGTGGAAGGAATCCGGATACATGTATATGAGATCAAAAATGAATTTTTCGGAGAAATGATTACCGTATCCGGGTTACTTACAGGTCAGGATATTATCAGGCAGCTGAGGGGAAAACCACTTGGTAAACGCTTACTGCTACCGGGCAATCTGCTTAGAAGCGGTGAAGAAGTGCTGCTGGATGATGTGACAGTTTCAGATTTGGAAAAGGCTTTACAAGTAAAAATAGATATTGTAAAATCAAGCGGATATGATTTTGTGGAAACGGTATTGAAAGGATGGGGAAACAATGAGTAAGAAAAGGAAGCCGATCGTTGCAGTTGTAGGAAGGCCTAATGTAGGAAAGTCTACTCTTTTTAACGCATTGGCGGGACAAAGAATCTCCATTGTAAAGGATACGCCGGGAATTACAAGGGACAGAATCTATGCCGATGTAACCTGGCTTGACAAGCAGTTTACCATGATCGATACCGGAGGTATCGAGCCGGACAGCAGAGATGTCATTTTATCGCAGATGCGTGAGCAGGCACAGATTGCAATTGATACGGCAGATGTGATTCTGTTTATGGTGGATGTAAAGCAGGGGCTTGTGGATGCGGATTCCAAGGTGGCAGATATGCTTCGTCGTTCTCAAAAGCCGGTCGTGCTTGTTGTAAATAAAGTAGATAACTTTGAAAAATATATGGCAGATACCTATGAGTTTTATAATCTGGGAATCGGAGAGCCTCACCCCATTTCAGCTGCGAATCAGCTTGGAATCGGAGATATGCTGGATGAAGTAATACAGTATTTTGGAGAAAGTGGTGACATCGAGGAAGAGGATGACAGAATCAGGGTTGCAATTGTAGGAAAGCCTAATGTAGGAAAATCATCCCTGATCAATAAACTGATCGGAGAAAACAGACTGATCGTCTCCGATATTGCCGGAACAACAAGAGATGCTGTTGACACACCGGTTCGTCATAACGGAAAAGAGTATGTTTTTATTGACACGGCAGGTTTAAGACGTAAAAATAAGATCAAAGAGGAACTGGAACGTTTCATGATCGTGCGAACTGTCAGTGCTGTGGAACGGGCTGATATCGTGATTCTTCTGATCGATGCGGTTGAGGGTGTAACAGAACAGGACGCAAAGATTGCAGGAATTGCGCATGATCGCGGAAAGGCAGTCATTATTGCTGTCAATAAATGGGATGCCATTGAAAAAAACAATAAAACGGTTAATGAGTATACCAATAAGATCAGAAATGTTTTGTCCTATATGCCCTATGCAGAAATCACCTTTATTTCAGCTCAGACAGGACAGCGTCTGCCAAAGCTTTATGATCTGATTGATATGGTCAGCGAAAATCATTCATTAAGAATTGCCACAGGAGTGTTGAATGAAATCATGAGTGAAGCAGTTGCGCTGCAACAGCCGCCTTCCGATAAAGGAAAACGTCTGCGTCTTTATTATATTACGCAGGTCGGGGTGAAACCGCCAACCTTTGTGATCTTTGTAAATGATAAAGAATTAATGCATTTTTCCTATACCAGATATATAGAAAATAAAATCAGAGAGGCATTCGGATTTAAAGGGACGCCGCTCAAGTTTATCATAAGAGAAAGAAATGAGGATAAGTAAAGTGGAACGAATAGCTTGTTTAGTCATCGGTTATGTGTTTGGACTGTTCCAGACAGCATTTATTTACGGTAAGCTTCATGGAATCGATATCAGGGAGTATGGTAGCGGAAACGCAGGTACTACCAATACCCTTAGAGTTCTCGGTACTAAAGCCGGTCTCATTGTTCTTGCCGGAGATATCCTTAAATGTATACTTGCGGTTATTCTTTGCGGGGCACTATTTGGAAAAGCACATCCGGACGAAATTTACTTGTTAAAGCTTTATGCTGCCGCCGGGGCAATTCTGGGTCACAATTTTCCCTTTTATCTTAATTTTAAAGGAGGTAAGGGAATTGCAGCAACCGCAGGGCTGATTCTTTCCTTTCATCCTTATTTTATTGTGGTCGGCGTGATTCTCTTTTTTGGAGCGTTTCTTATTACTCATTATGTATCATTGGGTTCGCTTCTTGTTTATGCTGGTCTGATGATTCAAATGGTCGTATGCGGGCAAATGGGACTTTTTCATACAACGCAGGCAATACTGAATGAAATGTATGTCATTACAGCACTACTTACCATCCTTGCTTATTATAAGCATCGTGAGAATATTGTAAGACTGATTAAGGGAGAAGAAAGAAAGACGTATCTCACCAAGAAAAATAAACAGTAGAAAGGTTGCAAAAATGGCTAATATAGGAATTATCGGAGCCGGAAGCTGGGGGACAGCGCTGGCATTATTGCTTTATAACAATGGGAATCGAGTAACTGTCTGGTCCATTATGCCGGAAGAAATCAAGATGTTAAAAGAGTTTCACGAACAGAAGGATAAGCTTCCGGGTGTAATACTTCCGGATGATATGGAATTTACCACCGACCTTGAAGCTTCTATCGTAGGAAAGGATGTACTGGTGCTTGCGGTACCTTCTCCGTATACCAGAAGCACTTCGGCAAAAATGGCGGAATTCATAAAGGAAGGACAGAAGATCGTTAATGTTGCCAAGGGAATTGAAGAAAACTCTCTGATGACACTTTCTGAAATTATTGAACAGGAGATTCCGCGGGCAGATGTTTCGGTTCTTTCCGGTCCTTCCCATGCAGAAGAGGTTGGACGGGGACTTCCCACGACTATTGTAGTTGGCTCCAAAAAGCAGGACACTGCAGAATATCTGCAGAATCTATTTATGAGTCCTGTTTTCCGTGTATATACCAGTTCTGATGTGCTGGGAATCGAACTGGGAGCAGCTTTGAAAAATGTTGTTGCACTTGCCGCAGGCATTGCAGATGGGCTGGGCTACGGAGATAACACAAAGGCTGCCTTGATTACCAGAGGGATCGCAGAAATTGCAAGATTAGGCATCAGCATGGGTGGAAGAATTGAAACCTTTTATGGTCTTACAGGAATCGGAGATCTGATCGTCACCTGTGCATCCATGCATTCCAGAAACCGTAGAGCCGGAATCCTGATCGGTAAAGGCGCTACGATGGAAGAGGCTATGAAGGAAGTAAAAATGGTAGTGGAGGGGGTATATTCTGCAAAAGCAGGATATGCACTTTCCCAGAAGTATCACGTGAGTATGCCAATCATTGAACAGGTAAATAAGGTACTTTTTGAAGGGAAATCTGCATCGGAAGCAGTAGGTGAATTAATGCTACGCGATAAAAAAGTAGAAAATATTGATTTAAGACAGCTTTATCAGAATGATGTAAAGGTGCCCTGGTAGAAAAATATTTTGGCAAAATCTTAAGCACGGGAAGGTGCGGAAATGAGGTATTTATGAGTAACCAACAATTTACAAGTACGCAGGAATATGTGGCATCCGAGCAGCTGATGGCAAGTGTGAATGTTGCCATTGCTCTTCAGAAACCGCTCCTCATTAAGGGAGAGCCGGGAACCGGAAAGACGATGCTGGCGGAAGCTGTTGCAAAATCTCTTGGTAAAAAACTGATCATCTGGAATATTAAATCTACAACCAAAGCGCAGGATGGACTTTATATGTACGATACCATTCAGCGTCTTTATGACGGACAGTTTGGGGAAGAAGGCGTAGATGATATTGCACACTATATTAAGCTTGGAAAGCTGGGCGAAGCATTTGACAGCGAGGAGCAGGTGATCCTTCTGATTGATGAAATTGATAAGGCAGATCTGGAATTCCCCAATGACCTACTATGGGAGCTTGATCAGATGGAGTTTTATATTCATGAAACCAAGCGGACGGTAAAGGCAAAGCAGCGTCCCATCGTAATCATCACCTCCAATGCGGAAAAAGAGCTTCCGGATGCATTCCTCAGAAGATGTATTTTTCATTATATTGATTTCCCGGATGAAGCGCTGATGGAGGAAATTGTGAAAACCCATTACCCGGATGTGGAGGAAAACCTTCTGAAAAATGCCATGGAGGTATTTTATCAGATCCGCAGCCTTCGCGATATCCGAAAAAAGCCCAGTACTTCAGAACTGATCGACTGGATCAATGCCCTGCAGATCGGCGGAATCAGTGCGGACAGGATCAAGGCTGAGCTTCCTTTTGTGGGAGTGATCGTGAAAAAGGATGAGGATCTTGAAATAGTAAGACAGAAACTGGATTAAATAAGACCGTAGCTACTAAGAGGTGTGATATGTTTACAAACTTCTTTTATACCTGCAAGGCAAAGGGATTGAATATTACCTTGAGTGAATGGCTGACTCTGCAGCAGGCACTTGATCAGGGGCTTGCCGGGAGCAGTCTGACGCAGTTTTATTATCTGGCAAGAATGATCCTGGTAAAAAGTGAAACGGACTTTGATAAGTTTGATATGGCATTTGAGGAAACCTTTAAAGGTATCCAGTCTGAAAATGAGATATCCAAAAACATGATGCGGTGGCTTGATAAGTCAGAGCTTATTGATATGGTGGATGAAGAAGACCGATTCCGGATGAACGAACAGGACGGATTGTTCCATGATCTTGATAAGGATGAGGTGGAAGCAAAATTTAAAGAGAGACTGAGAGATCAGGACAGCGAACACAATGGAGGAAGCTTTTGGATCGGTTCCATGGGAAAGACTTCCTTTGGTAATGCAGGTGGAAATATGGGCGGTATCCGGGTTGGAGGACAGACAGGCTATCAAAGTGCTTTTCAGGTAATCGGGGCCCGTAAATACAAAGACTTCCGTGATGACAGAATGCTGGATAACAGGCAGTTTCAGCTTGCATTCCGGAAGCTTCGTCAATTTTCCACAAAGCTTGATATTCCCAAAACAGAGCTTGATATTGATGGTACGATTGATAAAACCTGCAACAATGGCGGCTGCCTTCAGATCGTTATGGATAAACCCAGAAAAAACGCAGTCAAGCTGTTGCTCCTGATGGACTCAGGCGGAACCATGATTCCCTTTAGCAGCCTTCTCAATGAGCTTTTTCAGGCTGTTCATAAATCCAATCATTATAAGGATGTTAAGACCTATTATTTTCATAATTGTATCTATTCGAAGCTGTATAAGACGCCGGAATGTGAAAACGGAGAGTGGATCGATACGGAGTGGATGTTCCGTAATCTTGACAGCGATTATAAGGTTATTATTGTGGGAGATGCAGCTATGGCACCGGAGGAGCTTTACTCTACAACCGGCAATTACAGAGGACCCAATGGCGGACTGTCCGGCTGGGACTGGCTGCTTTTGATGAAACGCCACTATAAAAAGATCGTATGGCTGAATCCGAAGATGGCGCCTGGAAATGCGCCCTGGCGTGAAGCGGAAACTGCGATTAAAGGACTCTTTCCTATGTACAAACTGACAGTAGATGGCCTTAATCAGGCTATGATCAAATTGATGCTAAATAAATAGTGAAGAAATAAAAATAAATGTTGAACTTTAAGGGAAATTGTTATAAAGTAAAAAGGTCAATTGATTTTTAACTGGCAAAGAGGCAAAATCATAAGTGTTTTGCCTTTTTGTTTGAAAAACAAGGAGGAGAAAAATGAAAAAGTTAGTAAGCCTTTTGACAGTATCTGCCATGGTTATTTCCCTGTGCGCATGCGGCGGCACAAAGACTGAGGAACCGGCAGAAACTACCGAAACAGCTGTGGAAGAAACAGCACAGGAAGCAGATGCTTCTACAGAAGCTACCGAAGAAACAGGAGCTGCTGCAGGCGTAATGCCCGCAATTGCAAAGGAAGACATTAAGGTTGGAGTTATTCATATCACAGACCCTGCAGAGGGAAGCGGATACACCTATACACATGATCTTGGTATTCAAGGCATGCAGAAGAACCTTGGCCTTAATGATTCTCAGATCGTTCGTAAAAACAATGTAAGTGATTCTGATGCAACAGCAATTGAAAATGCAATGCGTGAATGTGTGGAAGAGGGTTGCAACATTATCTTTGCAACAAGCTGGGGATTTATGGATACCTGCGAAGCACTTGCAGAAGAATTCCCTGATGTAATCTTTTCTCACGGAACCGGATATAAATCTAATGGTACAAACTTTAATAACTATTTCGGAAGAATCTATCAGGCAAGATACCTTGCCGGTATTGCTGCAGGACTTAAGACCGAGAGCAACAAGCTTGGTTATGTAGCAGCTATGGGTCAGGAAAATTCTGAAGTAACGGGCGGTATTAACGCATTTGCAATGGGTGCTTACTCCGTTAATCCGGATTGTGAAGTTTATGTAAAGGTTACAAACAGCTGGTTCGATCCCGAAGGTGAGACACAGGCTGCCCAGGCACTTGTAGATCTTGGCTGTGACGTGATCGCACAGCATTGTGATACCCCCAATCCTCAGACAGTAGCTGAGCAGAATGGTGTGTGGGGTGTAGGATACAACTCTGATATGTCCAAGGATGCTCCCGGCGCAGTTCTTACCTCCGTTATGTGGGATTGGTCTGTATATTATACACAGGCTGTACAGTCAGTAATTGATGGTTCCTGGACCGGAGAGAACTACTTTGGTGGAATGGCAGACGGCCTTGTTGATATTGCACCTCTTTCAGATCTTTGTGCAGAGGGAACACAGGAAGCTGTAGACGCTGCAAGAAAGCAGATCACAGAGGAAGGCTTCAATGTGTTTGATGGTGTGATTGAAACAAATGACGGAAGCACAGTCGGAGCAGAAGGTTCTACCTTAAGTGATGCTGATATTACAGGCAGCATGAACTGGTATTTTAAGAACGTAGTAGTTAAATAATTGATGTAAAGCTTCATACCGGGCGGCCATTTTATGACCGCCCGTTTTGCTCTTTGTAAAAAGGATACCCTCGGAGGTTAACTATGGCGCAACAGCAAAAAACACAATATGCAATTGAATGCAGAAAAATCACCAAGATGTTTGGTCAGGTAATCGCTAATGATGAAATTGATCTAAATGTAAAATATGGTGAAATTCTTGCATTATTGGGAGAAAACGGTTCAGGCAAGACAACGCTTATGAATATGCTGTCAGGAATTTATCATCCTGATAGTGGTCAGATATTTATCGGTGGAAGAGAAGTGAAAATTAATTCTCCGGTAGATGCCATGAATCTGGGAATCGGAATGATCCATCAGCATTTTAAACTGGTAGAAGCTTTCCGCGCAATGGATAATATTGTTCTCGGAACAAAAGGGAAAAAAGAAAAAAGTAAAACGACAAGTGAAAAGATCAAACAGATCAGTGAAACCTATGGACTTGAAATTGAACCTGAAAAATATGTTTCTGATATGAGTGTATCAGAAAAGCAGACTGTAGAGATTTTGAAGGTATTATATAAAGGTGCTGAAATACTGATCCTGGATGAGCCTACAGCAGTTCTGACGCCCCAGGAAACAGAAAAGCTTTTTGCAATCCTGCGAAAAATGAGAGAAAAAGGATGTGCAATCATTATCATTACTCATAAGCTTCAGGAAGTGCTTGCAATCAGTGATCGTGTCACCATCCTGAGAAAGGGAAAAAGTATTGAGACGGTAAACACGGCAGATTGTGATGCCCGCAAATTGACGGAGCTTATGGTTGGAAGACCTGTCAGCCTTGAAATTGAACGACCACAGATGCCGGAAACAGAGACAATTTTGAAGATTGTGGACCTTTCTGTGAATAAGCCTGATGGGAGTAAGGCAATTGACGATATTTCCTTTGAGATTAAAAGAGGAGAGATCCTTGGTGTTGCCGGAGTTGCCGGCAGTGGTCAGAAAGAACTTTGTGAAGCAATAGCCGGACTTTTGCCGTCACAAAAGGGTGCTATTCTTTTTCAGAAAGAAAATCTGCTTGGGAAAACACCATCGGAAATCATTGAAAAAGGTGTCAGTATGAGTTTTGTCCCGGAGGATCGTCTGGGGATGGGACTGGTAGCTTCTATGGGAATGACTGATAATATGCTCCTTAAGAGCTATCAGAAGGGAAAAGGCCCATTTGTGAACAGAAAACCGGCGAAAGATTTAGCGGAGAAGTTGATCGGGAAGCTTGGAATTGTCACACCGGGGACCGAGACGCCTGTCCGACTCTTGAGCGGCGGTAATGTCCAGAAGGTGCTTCTCGGAAGAGAAATTGAAGCTTCACCAACTGTATTAATAACAGCTTATCCGGTAAGAGGACTTGACATTAATTCTTCCTATACTGTATACGATCTTTTGAATGAGCAAAAGAAAAAGAATGTAGCAGTAATGTATATTGGAGAGGATCTTGATGTACTTTTGGAGCTATCTGATCGAATCATGGTACTTTGTCACGGCAGGATAACCGGTATTGTTGATGCCAGAAGTACCACAAAAGAAGAGATCGGTATGATGATGACAGGTGAGAATAATATGATTGATACCGGAAAGGAGGCACTGTGATGAGCAATTCTACAGAAAATGTACAGAATGAACCCTTCGCAAGAGTAATTAAACGTGCCGAGCTTTCCGCCGGGAAAACAACTCTGCTCCGGTTATCGGCAGTTCTCCTTTCTTTGATTGCCGGTGGTGTATTTATCGCCTGTGTAGGGCAGAATCCTTTTGTTATTTACGGAACAATTTTGTCAGGAGCTTTTCGAAGCATGATGGCATTTCAGGGAACGATCAAACTTATGATCCCGTTGCTGATCAGTTCCCTCGGTGTTACCCTGGCATTTAAAATGAAATTCTGGAACATCGGAGCAGAAGGACAGATTATTTTTGGTGCAACGTGCGCCACCTTTTTTGCATTGTTCTGTTCGGGAATGAATCATGTACTTTTGATCATTGTTATGTTTCTTGCCGGGTTTATCGGCGGTGGTTTGTGGGGGCTGATTCCGGCAATCTTCAAAGTAAAATATGGTACGAATGAAACCTTATTCACCCTGATGCTGAACTACATTGCACTTCATATTGTATCCTATTTACGAGACGGTCCGTGGATGGATCCGGAATCCCAGGGATTTCCTAAGATTGCCAGATTTGACAAGAATGCGTCCTTAGACAAGCTTTGCGGAATACAATTTGGTTGGCTGATTGCACTGATCCTGGTTATTTTTGTGTTTGTTTATTTAAAGTTCTGTAAACAGGGCTATGAGATCAGCGTAGTCGGGGAAAGTCAGGATACTGCAAGGTATGCAGGAATGAATGTGAAAAAAATAGTACTTCGTACCATGTTTTTAAGTGGTGGTATCTGTGGAATGGCAGGTATGATACAGGCAACCGGTTCCGATATCACACTGACCACATCCGTAGCCGGAGGCGTTGGATTTACGGCAATTATCGTGGCATGGCTTGCACAACTGAATCCTTTTTCCATTCTGATTGTTTCCTTTCTTTTCAGCGTATTGGAAAAGGGAAGCAGCGTGGTACAGTCTAATTTCGGACTTTCTACAGACTGCGCAGATGTATTGCAGGGAATCATTTTGTTTTTTATTTTAGGATGTGAATTCTTTGTAAGATATCGTTTCGTTTTTCGAAATAAAGTGCCAAAATTCAATAAGAAGGAAATGGAGGGCTAAGAAATGGATATCATAATCAAGTTTCTCGTTGCGGCGGTGGGCGCCGGAACGCCTCTGTTGTTTGGAACGGTTGGAGAAATCCTTACCGAAAAGACAGGCCATTTGAATCTTGGTGTGGAAGGAATGATGTCGATCGGTGCCTGTATTGGGTTTATGGTAGGGTACTATACGGATAATTTCTTTCTGGCTTTATTATTTGCGGCGATAGCGGGTGCATGCAGCGCATTGATTTATGCGGTACTTACGGTCACTTTTATGGCAAACCAGAATGTAACAGGGCTGACACTTACCATTTTCGGAATCGGTTTTGCGAATTTTATCGGAATTTTTGTCTTAAATAAAAGCCCGGAAGGTACCCTGAAGCTTCCGGAACGGATTACGGCAGCAATGAGGGGGATCCATATACCTGGGCTGAGTGATATACCTGTTATTGGAGAATTGCTGTTTTCATACAGCCCGTTTGTCTATATCGGTATCATTATTGCAGTGATCTGTGCTTATTATCTAAACCGGACGAAAGAAGGGCTGAATCTGAAAGCAATCGGAGAGAATCCCGGAGCTGCGGATGCAGCCGGCATTAAGATTACGAAGGTTAAGTATATCAATATTATTCTGGGAGGTGCTATTTGTGGAATTGGCGGCGTTTACTGCTCTATGATTATCAATGGTGGCGTGTGGATCAGTGATAATGTGGGTGGACTTGGCTGGATTGCGGTAGCTTTGGTCATCTTTGCAAACTGGCAGCCTTCCTATGCAATTTTAGGTTCTTTTGTATTTGGTGCCCTTAGGGTATTAAAATACTATATACCACAAAGTGTTTTTCCGTTCCCGATTGCTTTCTATGATATGTTACCCTTCCTGATGACGGCACTGGTTCTGGTCATCAGTTCCATGCGAAAATCAGGCAGGATCAATCTGCCGGCGGCTTTGGGCCTGAATTATTTCAGGGAGGAAAGATAATTCCGGAAATGGTGAAGAATTTGATATAAAAATCAGAAATATAAGACAGAGAGGGATTAGAAATGACAATTTATGATGAATTAAAAGCAAGAGGTCTTCTGGCACAGCTGACTGACGAAGAAGAGATTAAGGAACTGATCAACAATGGAAAGGCTACTTTTTATATTGGCTTTGATCCTACTGCAGATTCCCTTCATGTAGGACATTTCATGGCACTTTGTCTGATGAAACGCCTTCAGATGGCGGGAAATAAACCGATTGCCCTGATTGGTGGCGGTACAGCAATGATTGGCGACCCTTCCGGCAGAACGGATATGAGAAGCATGATGACAAAGGAAACCATCCAGCATAACTGTGACTGCTTTAAAGAGCAGATGAGCAAATTCATTGATTTCTCTGAAGGAAAGGCAATGATGGTCAATAATGCGGACTGGCTTCTTGACTTGAATTATGTAGAATTTTTGCGTGAAATCGGCCCTCATTTTTCCGTTAACAACATGCTTCGTGCAGAATGCTATAAGCAGAGAATGGAAAAGGGCCTGAGCTTCCTTGAATTTAATTATATGCTGATGCAGAGCTATGACTTCTATGAATTGTTCCAAAGATATGGCTGCAATATGCAGTTTGGCGGGGATGATCAATGGAGCAATATGCTTGGCGGAACGGAACTGATCAGGAGAAAACTGGGTAAGGACGCTTATGCCATGACAATTACCCTGCTTCTCAACTCGGAAGGCAAGAAAATGGGAAAAACACAGAAAGGTGCTGTATGGCTTGACCCCAATAAGACGACTCCTTTTGAATTCTATCAGTACTGGAGGAATGTTGCAGATGCGGACGTACTGAAATGTCTTCGCATGCTGACCTTCCTGCCGCTTGAACAGATTGATGAAATGGACAAGTGGGAGGGAAGCCAGTTGAATCAGGCTAAGGAAATCCTTGCATATGAGCTTACCAAGCTGGTTCACGGCGAAGAAGAGGCAGCAAAATCACAGGAAAGTGCAAGAGCCTTATTCAGTTCAGGTGTTGCTGCTGATATGCCAACATCAGAGCTTTCTGAGGACGATTTTGCCGATGGAAGTATTGACCTGATTTCCGTTCTTTGCAAGGCAGGACTGGTTCAGAGCCGTTCAGAGGGAAGAAGAGCTATTGAACAGGGTGGTGTTACCTTTGGAAATGATAAGATCACAGATGTAAAAGCTGCTTTTGGAAAGGATGCCTTTATCGGTGATGGAGTCGTTGTAAAGAGAGGAAAGAAAAATTTCCGTAAAGTTGTATTGAAATAGAAATCTGATATTGGGGGACTAAAATGAAGGAAACAGCATACAGCTATAAAAATCTACCGATTCCCGGTGGTGGATATGTTACCGGTTTTTTATTCCACCCGGAAAAGGAAAATATTTTATATATCAGGACGGATATCGGCGGCTGTTATCGCTTTGACTATCATGATAAACGGTGGTATTCATTGAGTGAATCGGTCAATATGTTTGACCTCAGTGAAACCTATCCTATTGCGATTGCTGTGGCTCCTAAAAAACCTGAAAGATTGTATATTGCAAGCGGAACGGATCAAAGCTGTGATGAGAATGGACATCCTTGGGGAAAACTTTCGATTTCCGAGGATTTTGGAAGGAACTTTATTCACCGTAAAATCCCTTTTTATGTACATGGAAATATGAATGGAAGAGGAACCGGCTATCGCCTCATTCAGGATCCGTCTGCGGAAGCTACGTTGTACTTTGCAAGTCAGAAAGACGGCCTCTTAAGAACAGAGGATCTGGGGGTCTCATGGGAAAAGCTGCAAACAGGTGGTGAAACCTACATGACCTTTGTTTGGTGCTCCGAAAATGGTAAAACGTTGATAGCCGGAAGCGCCGGAGTCACAACAGGTAACAAACGGCTTCGCGGGCACAGTCTTTATGTTTCATATGATAAAGGGGAGCATTTTGAAAAGATGCCAATGCCGGAAAGTGTAGAGATTGATGGTTCTAAATGGAGCGGCTATGTGGCACAGCGCTATGACTATGACGGCCGTTTCTTTTATTGTACGCTTGCGAACACCGGAAGGAATTCCTATGTCACTGATATCGGATACAGCTGTGATTCCGGAGATGTTATTGGTGGAAGGGTAATTCGTTATGAATTTGGAGATGACGGTCGTATCTGTGGCTATAAGGATATTACACCTGACTGCGCAGCAGATGCCGACGGCATCTATACCATTTCCCAGGCGCAGACTCTTGATTATGGTTTTGGCGGCATTTCCAGTTGCAGATCGATGCCGGGATTACTTGCTGTCAGCACGCTCTGTCGTGAGGAGGGTGATATCCTGTATCTATCCCGTGATTACGGAGAAAACTGGGAAGTGACTATGTTTGATTTATCCATCGGGAACCTGCATTTTGAGACTTCCTATATGAAACCAGAATATAATGGCGGACATTCACTTCTGCATTGGCTCAGCGACGTAAAGATCAATCCTTTTCACCCCGACGAAGTATGGTTTAACAGCGGAACCGGTGTTTTCGTTGGAAATAATTTTACCAGGGCGGACAGGAGCTTTTGTGACTGCTGTCGCGGAATTGAAGAAACGGTCCATCTGAATGTATACGGTCCGGTGGACGGTCCGGTGCTGGCACTTGATATTGTGGGGGATCTGGGGGGCTTTGCTTTTCAGTCTTTATCCACACCCTGCGAGAATTCCTTTGCTGACAGTGAAGGAAACAGATATATTACCTGTATCAATGCAGATTTTTCTGATCTGCATCCGGAGACAGTGGTTGTAACCCCTCGTGGTAACTGGAAAGGAAAGACCAGGGGAGGTCTGATCTTATCAAAGGATTATGGTCGTACCTTTGACAGAATCCCGCTTCCTTATGGCATATCCGATTATCTGGATGAGCGCTTCAAACTGATTGAATGTCCGAATGTCAATTCTGGGTGGGTGGCACTTAGCAGTGATACAAAATCAATCGTATATTGTGTGGCAGACGGTATTGATCTGTTTGCTAAAGGTGTGATCGTAAGCAATGATTGCGGTAAGAGTTTTCATAAGGTAAAAATATATGATCTGGAAAAGAAGGATATTTCAGATTCCGGAGAGCATTTCAAGGTGTATTCTGACAGAGTAAATGCGGATGTTTTCTATGGCTTCGGGGATGGGCTGAAGTTATTTTACAGCTGTGACAAGGGTAATGAATTTTATCAGGTTACAGGTACATATTTCTCTGAACAGGAGTTATGTCTTGGTCTGATTGACTGTGCAAACAAAACCGAAATCAGAGGCGATGGCGGCAAGGAAGGCATTTTTTATCTTGCATTAGGAAAGTTCGGCTTATACAAGCTTGTGTTTACGCAAACGGAATATAAGAAAGCTGAGGTAAAGCTTCAGAAGCTGGCCGGCAGTAAAGATGCGGCATATCGTGTAGGCCTGGGGCTTCTTTCGGAAAATAGTGATTATCTTGGGTGTGATAAAGCATTGTATATCTGTGGAACCCTGGAAGGTGTTTATGGATTCTTCCGCTCCTTTGATGACGGAAGGAGTTGGGAGAAGATTAATAACGAAGAGCAGCAGTTCGGTGATATCAACAGTATTGACGGTGACAGCAGATGCTTTGGAAGGTTCTATATCGCAACAGGCTCCTTCGGCCTCAAGTATGGCGAACCGGTGTAGGAAAATGCAGCAATATCAATTAATCAGAAGCAAAAGAAAAACCATTTCCGTTTCTTTCGATCAAAATATCCGTCTGATTGTCAGGGCGCCTATATGGGTGCACAAAAAGGATATCGAAGCTTTTCTGACAGAAAAGGAAGAATGGATTAGCGCAACGGAGAAACGTTTAAAGAATGCAAGACAAAAAGAACTCTTAACCCGTCTTCAGCTGGAAAACGGTGATGAAATAGGGTATCTTGGAGAAAAACTGTCTCTTACAGTGATCAGAGAGGAAAGAACGCGAGCAAAGATAAAACGCTTTGAGAATCGCCTGCTTTTATGGGTGCCTTATGAAGCAGACTATGATTATCGTCAGAAGCAGTTGGAAAAATGGTACCGTAAGGAAGCTTTTTCTGTGATCAGCAGAAAAGCCGCGGAATATGCCAAAATGCTGGGTGTGTCCTTTGAAGAAATCCATATTAAGGATCAGAAAAGCCGCTGGGGAAGCTGTAGCGGTATGAAAAATCTGAACTTTAACTGGCGCATTATTATGGCACCGGAGGAAGTCTGCGATTATGTAATTATTCATGAGCTCTGTCACTTGCAATTTATGGATCATTCGACAAATTTTTGGAGTCTTGTTTCAGAATTTTGTCCCGAATATCAAAAACAGAAAGCATGGCTGAAGGAGCATGGTAAAGATTTATATGTTTTTTAGTCATTTCAATTGACGGAATGAGAGGAAATATGGAGGGATTTGCACCGGGGCCGGAATGTGCCTTATGTCAGGGAAAATGCTGTAAAGAGAAGGGATGCTCCCTTTCCCCAAAGGATATGTTAAGAACCTTACAGGAAAGAAATGGCCTGCAGCAAATTGATGCCGGGAAGCTGCGTGAGTTGCTTCTTGAACTTTTAAATGAAGATGAGATGCAGCCTCTTTATGCAATTGATTATTTTACTACAGAAAACGGCCCACTTTTTTACTTGAGAATGCGTCATAAATGCTACACCTTTATTGGAGTGGATGCCATGGGAGAGTGCTGCGCGCTTACCCCTGAGGGGTGCAGCCTTTCAGAAGAAAGAAGACCAAAGGGTGGCAGGTTCTTAAAAAGTACACCTGATAAACAGTGTATCCAGCATTATTCAAGGGAAATGATGATTAATGACTGGGCACCCTATCAGGATGCTCTTTCCACTATCTGGAAGGAATTTGAACCTGAATTTCGCGAAAACGGAATCTTTGACCGTTGTGATGCAGAATATTTCAAATGGATGCGGATGCAGCGGGAAGGAAAATAGCGTACAAAGTCATAAATAAATACCCCTTTACATACATTAAACTAAGTATGGAAGGGGTAATTTTATGGATTTGAATACAAAGAAAGAATATGATTTATACAAGGACATCCAGCAAAGATGCGGCGGTGAAATATACATAGGTGTTGTGGGCCCCGTAAGAACCGGAAAATCCACTTTTATCAAGCGCTTTATGGATATAATGGTGCTCCCTAATATGCTTGATGTCTATGAAAAAGAGCGTGCGGTAGATGAACTTCCTCAAAGTGCAGGAGGAAAAACCGTCACTACAACAGAGCCCAAATTCATCCCTAAAGAAGCTGCCAAGCTGACATTAGGAGAGGGAATGGAAGCAAAGGTAAGATTAATTGACTGCGTAGGCTATATGGTCGAGGGTGCCGGTGGGCATATGGAAAATGATGCCGAACGTATGGTAAAAACCCCCTGGTCAGCAGAAGAAATCCCATTTACACAGGCAGCTGAAATCGGAACAAGGAAGGTGATCAACGATCATTCTACAATCGGGATTGTTGTTACCTGTGATGGGAGCTTCGGTGATATTGAGCGAGCTAGCTATGTCCCCGCAGAGGAGCGTACCATCAAAGAATTAAAGCATCTCCGGAAACCCTTTGTTGTCCTGATGAATACAGCAAAGCCCTATAGTGATGAGGCTGTGAAGCTTTCAGATGAGCTTTCAAAAAAATATGAAGTTGCTGTGATCCCTGTCAACTGCGAGCAACTGAAAAAGGATGATATCAATCAAATTTTTGAAAAAATACTCTGTGAATTTCCTCTTACCATGATTGAATTTTATATGCCGAAATGGGTGGAAATGCTTCCCGCAAATCATAAAATGAAGGTGGATATTATTGAGCGGGTGAAGGAGATCATGAAGCAGTATAACTGTATTCGTGATGTAAAAAATCAACCGATTTCCGTAGAAGGTCCATTCGTCAAGAAATGCAAGATGGACAGTATTGATATGGCGGACGGATACATAAAAGTATGGCTTGAAGTAGATGATGCCTACTATTATGAAATGCTCAGTGAGATGGTGGGAGAGTCTATAGACAATGAATATCAGCTTCTTTCCGTACTGAAGGAAATGGCAAAAATGAAGAAAGAATATGTAAAGGTACTCCATGCCATTGATTCAGTCAGACATAAAGGATATGGGGTGGTAACACCGGAAAGAGATGAAATTCGGCTTGATAAGCCGGAGGCGATCAGACATGGTAATAAATTTGGTGTAAAAATCCGAGCAGAGAGCCCCAGCATTCATATGATAAGGGCAAATATCGAGACGGAAATCTCACCAATCGTAGGCTCCGAGGAACAGGCCCAGGATCTAATTCGCTTTATTACCGATTCCAGTCAGAAGGAAGATGGTATTTGGGAGACTAACATATTTGGTAAATCTGTGGAGCAGCTTGTAAATGATGGAATTACCAGCAAACTGACAATGATTGGAGAAGAGAGCCAGTTAAAGCTTCAGGAAACCATGCAGAAAATAGTGAATGATTCTAACGGTGGAATGGTTTGCATCATTATTTGACCATTTCCCCTCCAGATACTTAAAAGAGCAGAACACTTTTCAAGAAAGTTTTCTGCTCTTTTTGCGCCGGCATTGCAGAATGGCTTGTTTTATGATATAATTCACGTGGTTTTTATTGATAAAACAGAAAGGTTGGGGTGGAAAAAATGAATCAGGTATACCAAAAGGTTTCAGAATGCTATGATAGCATTAAGGATAAGATTCCTTTTGTGCCAAAAGTAGCTTTGGTTCTCGGTTCCGGGCTTGGTAACTATGCAGATACCATGGAAATTAAAGCTGAAATTTCATACAGCGAAATTAAGAATTTCCCTGTATCTACCGTCCCGGGGCATGAAGGGAAATTTATTTTCGGTTATGTCAGAAAGGTCCCTGTCGTTTGCATGAAGGGAAGAGTACATTACTATGAGGGCTATCCGATCACCGATGTTGTATTGCCCGCAAGACTGATGAAAATGATGGGTGCCGAAATCCTGTTTTTGACAAACGCATCAGGTGGTATCAATCAGGAATTTGGTGCAGGAAGCTTTATGCTTATTACCGATCATATTTCCTGCTTTGCACCGAATCCGCTTATCGGTCAGAATATTGATGAACTGGGATGTCGTTTCCCGGATATGAGTAAAATCTATGATCCGGAACTAAATCAGATTATTCGGGATACAGCAAAGGAGTTCGGAATTCCTTTAAAGGAAGGCGTTTATGTTCAGTTAACCGGCCCTTCCTTTGAATCACCTGCCGAAATCAGGATGCTGAAAACGCTTGGTGCAGATGCTGTAGGCATGAGCACTGTAGTGGAGGCAATTGCAGCAAATCATATGGGGATGAGAATATGCGGTATATCCTGTGTTGCAAATCTTGCTGCCGGAATGACGGATCAACCGCTTACTCATGATGAAGTTCAGGAAGCTGCCAATAAAGCGGCACCTCTTTTTCAAAAATTAATAACAGAATCCATTTCTGCATTCTGAGAAAGGAAAACTATGGAACAAAATGGAGTGCTTCAGGATATTCCGGTTGCCGAAATGATTCATTCCGCCATGGAAGCAAGAAAAAAAGCGTATACGCCTTATTCCGGATATAAGGTTGGCGCAGCAGTACTGACAAATGAACTGAGAATTTATACAGGCTGTAACATTGAGAATGCTTCCTATACGCCTACCATTTGCGCAGAAAGAACTGCCATCAGTAAAGCAGTCAGTGAAGGATGGCGTAAGCTGAAAGCAATTGCAATCGTAGGAAGTCCTGAAGGTGATGAAATCAGTCAGTTTGCCTTCCCATGTGGTGTATGCAGACAGGTTATGCGGGAATTTGCCAATCCGGAAGAATTTATCGTCATTACCGCAAAAAGCGTGCAGGACTATAAAGCATACAGGCTATGTGATCTGTTGCCGGAGGGCTTCGGTCCTGAGAATCTGAAAACGCAGGAGATAACCAGATGAACATAAGACTTTATAATGCCAGAATTCTTACCATGGAAGAGGGTAAAGACATTTTTCTGGGAGAAATCTGGATACAAGGTGAAAAGATTATTTACGTCGGGGATGGCAGTGAAACAGATTCTATCTATGAACAGCTTGGAATTCCTTGTATAATCTGGGATAAGGAAATTGATTGCAATCAGAATCTTCTGATGCCAGGCTTTAAAAATGCACATACTCATTCCGGTATGACTCTGCTCCGTTCTTATGCAGATGATCTTCCTCTGAATGAATGGCTGAATAAGCAGATCTTTCCTGTGGAAGCAAAACTGACAGCAGAAGATATTTATGTGCTTACAAGGCTTGCTATTCTGGAATATCTGACAAGTGGGATTACAGCAGCATTTGACATGTATCTGACGCCGTTATCGATTGCGGATGCTTTTGATGATATGGGAATGCGGTGTGTACAGGTTGGAGCAGTCAACAATTTCAGTCAGTCACTTGAACTGGTAGAGGAAATGTACGAAGCTCTTAATCACAAAAGTTCTTTGCAATCCTACATGCTTGGATTTCATGCGGAATATACTTGTTCCAAGGAACTTCTTACCGGTATTTCCGGGCTGGCGCATAAATATCATGCACCTGTGTTTACCCACCTTGCAGAGACGGAAGCTGAGGTGGCAGGATGTGTCGAACGGTACGGAATGACTCCTATGGCGTTTTTAAATTGTCTTGGGATTTTTGATTACGGTGGTGGTGGCTACCATTGTGTGCATATGACTTCGGAGGACATTGCCTTAATGAAAATGCGTGGCCTGTATGCAGTGACAAATCCGGCTTCCAACGCTAAGCTTGCAAGCGGCATTGCACCGATCTCCGATTTCCTGAAAGCAGGAGTACCTGTAGCAATCGGTACAGATGGACCGGCAAGCAATAACTGTCTTGATATGTTTCGGGAAATGTTTCTGGTTACGGGACTTGCAAAGCTACGGGAAAAAGATGCTTCCGCAGTAGATGCAATGGAGGTCCTTAAAATGGCAACAGTGAATGGGGCTCTTGCCATGGGACTTAAGGATGCAGATGTTCTTGCATCAGGAAAACTGGCAGATTTGATCATGATTGATCTAAATCAACCCAATATGCAGCCGATAAACAACATTCCTAAGAATCTTGTTTACAGCGGCAGTAAACAGAATGTGGTCATGACGATGATAAACGGAAAAATACTTTATGAGAAAGGAACGTTTTCTGTTTCAGAAACTCCCGAAACCATTTATCGGGAAGCAGCTGCCGTTATCGAACGCATTAGAAAAGCTTAAAACGAAATAATGTACAAAGGAGAGGAAAAAATTAAAATGGGGAAGGTAGACAATAAGAATCAGAACAAGGTTTCACTTTTGCATTCTATCAAAACAAAAATCGTATTACTTGTCATCGTTGTTATTATTGCAACGGCAGGTATCAATCTACTCGTCAGCGTACCGTTGATTAAAAAGAATTTTACCACATTGACACAAAACTATATGAAGGATATGGCTACCCTGGTCGGTGAGACCATTGAAACCGAAATCGGTTATCTGGGTGCAGAGGCGGTTTTGACTCCCGAAGAACTGGCAAAGGTTGCAAAGGATATTAAGGTTTCCGGTATGGATTCCAGCTATGCATACATTGTATCAGCAGACGGTACCATGATGTATCACCCGACGCCTGAAAAAATAGGTCAACCGGTCGAAAATGATGCCGTGAAATCTTTGCTTGCAGAAATCGCAAAAGGTAATCGTCCGGAGCCGGATGTGATAACCTATTTATTTAAGGGTGTTGCCAAATATGCATCCTACTATATCGGCTCGAATATGGATTATATTGTGATTGTCACTGCAGATGAAAGTGAAGCTCTTTCAAGCGTCAGCATGATGATGCAGAGAACGCTTGGTGGTTCTGCGGCAGCACTTGTATTTTACAGCATTATTGGATTCCTGATTGCGGCTATTATTGTTAAACCCATTGAAAAGGCAACAAAAATGATCGTAAAGATCAGCGAGCTTGATTTTACAGATCGGGAAAATCTGCAGGCTTCACTCAACAGAAGAAAAGATGAAACCGGTGTTATGGCTAAGGCAATCGGTACGTTGAGAAAAGAATTAGCAGATGTGATCAGAAGTATCACCGGGCAAAGTGTTGAATTGCATGATGCATCAAACGCAATGAACAATAGCGCTTATGAGACAAGCCAGTCCGTAGATCAGTTCGAAAAGGCAATCAATGAAATTGCACAGGGTGCAACCTCCCAGGCACAGGAGACACAGACGGCAACCGAAAATGTGATTCTTATGGGCAATATGATCGAAGAAACCAACAATGAGGTGGAAAAACTTCGAAATAATGCGAGATCTATGCGTGATTCCGGTGATAAAGCACTGAATATCCTGGCAGAACTGAATAACATCAATCAAAAGACCAAAGAAGCCATTCAGACCATATACGAACAGACCAATATGACCAATGAATCTGCTCTAAAGATTAAGGAAGCAACTGATATTATCACAGATATTGCGGAAGAGACCAATCTTTTGTCATTAAATGCTTCCATCGAAGCGGCAAGAGCAGGAGAGCAAGGAAGAGGCTTCGCCGTTGTTGCTTCCCAGATTCAGAAGCTTGCAGAGCAGTCCAATGATTCCGCAAGACAGATTGCAGATATCATTAATCTTTTGATTACTGACTCTGAAAAGACAGTCGAAACAATGGAAGATGTAAAGGCTGTCATTGAACAGCAAAACGAGCATGTGATTAATACAGGAAAGGCTTTCATGGAAGTCAAAACGGGAATTGACAGTTCTGTTGAAAGTGTACGTGAAATTACTGCTAAGACAAAACAGCTTGATGATGCCAGAGTAAAGGTGGTTGATGTTGTCCAGAATCTGACGGCAATTGCCGAGGAAAATGCGGCAAGTACCGAGGAAACCTCCGCATCCGCTTCTGAGGTTGGTGCAATCATGGGGACGATTTCTGACAATGCGCAGCAGCTTAACACTATTGCAGATGAGCTGAAAAACAGCATTAAACAATTTATCACCGATTAAAATTCATTGGAGTAAATATGGAATATCTGATTTTTGCGGCAGCAATGGTATGCTTTATTGTACTAATGATGCTGAAGAGTTTCTTAGATTATAAGAAGAGTGAAAAGCGTTTTGTTCAAAAATTATATAAAGAATATGGAACGCTGCCGCAAAAAGAGTATAAACCGGAGCAGTTTGAGAACATTTCGCATTACTTTCTGAAGCATAAAGAGGGCTATTATGTGGATGATATCACGTGGAATGATCTCAATATGGATGAAATTTTTAAGCAGCTAAACAATACCTTCTCATCAGCTGGTGAGGAATATTTATATCATATCCTCCGAACGCCTTGTCTGGAGGAAGAGGAACTGCTGAAAAGAGAAGGGATTATCAGCTGGTTTCAGAATCACTCTGATGAAAGGGTATCATATCAATTTATATTTTCCAGGCTTGGAAAATGCGGTAAATTTTCTATTTATGACTATCTGGACTATCTGGATCAGCTTGGAGAAAGAAGTAATTTAAAGCATTATCTTGCAATTGCCGGAATTTTGGGTTCCATTTTGCTTTTATTTGTAAATATTCCTATCGGGTTGGTGGCTCTGGTATGTATTTTAATCTACAATAATCTTTCTTATTTTAAGATTAAAAATAAGATTGATCCCTACATTACCAGTTTTGCCTACGTTTTCCGGTTATTGGATGCCGTTGGCGAATTGGTAAAAAAACGCGTGGCAATTTTGGAGGAAGAATTTGACGAGCTGATTACCTGTCATAATGCTATGACAGGATTTAGAACCGGCTCATCCCTTGTCATGTCCGGTTCGCGTATGTCAGGTTCAGGAAATCCGTTGGAAATTCTGGCAGATTTTTTGCGCATGGGTTTTCACATTGATCTGATTAAATTTAATCAGATGCTTACGGAAGTCAGAAAACATCTGCCTGAAATTGACAGGATGATCTCTGTTCTTGGAAAGATAGAGGCGATGATTGCAATTGGATCATACAGGAAAGCAATGTCCTGTTGTGTCCCGGAATTTACGGATGAACTTTTTATTGAGACAAATGAGATGTATCATCCTTTAATTACTCATCCGGTGAAAAATGATATCTCGACAGGCAGTAGCGTGCTGATCACCGGATCAAATGCATCCGGCAAATCCACTTTTTTAAAAACCGTGGCAATCAGCGCGATTCTGGCTCAGACAATCCACACCTGTCCCGCCGCCAGCTATAAAGCTTCTCTGTTTAGAATCTGTTCTTCCATGTCCCTTAGAGATGATGTACAGGGGGGCGACAGCTACTATATGGTTGAAATCAAGTCTCTGAAACGTATTTTAGCTATGGCCGCAGATGAAGGGGATAATCCTGTGCTTTGCTTTGTTGATGAAGTGCTGCGGGGAACGAATACGGTTGAGCGAATTGCCGCATCCACTGAAATATTGCGGAGCCTGGATAAAAAGAATTGTATTTGCTTTGCGGCAACACACGATATTGAGCTGACACATCTTCTTACGAAGAATTATGATAACTATCATTTTGAAGAAGATATAGCAGATAATGATATTTCTTTCAGCTATAAAATTATGTGTGGACGTGCAACAACCAGAAATGCCATCAGACTTCTCGGTATTATGGGATATGACAAGCAGATCATAGAAGAGGCGGAACAAATGGCAAATCATTTCATGAAAACAGGTCAGTGGCACGGGCTTGACGAACAAAAGCCAGAATGATATGATGATACAAGAAATGTAAAATGTGAGGTTTGGAAATGAACAATCTGATTTCGTTTGTAAATTCTTTTTTATCTTATCTTTTAGTAATGGCAGTGATTGTAGTTCTGGCAGGAATAGCAATTTTTATTGGCATTAAACTGAGAAAGAGTAAAAATGCAAAAGCGGAACAAATGCAGAATGATTCAGAGCAGGAACTGGAGCAGAAGGCATAATGAATTCTAAATCAAATTGAAGAAGTCCGAAAGCGCAAAGATGGCTTTGCGCTTTTTATATATGTCGGGAGTGGAGGAGATTCTTTCGTGGCAAAATCTGCAAACCAGAAATTAAAGCTGATTTATCTGATTAAAATTTTAAATGAAAAGACAGATGAAAACCATTGTCTTTCTGCGCAGGAGTTGATCACGGAGCTTGCTGCTTACGGGATTTGCGCCGAGCGAAAGAGCATTTATGATGACATCGAATGTCTGACACAGATAGGCTGTGATATTGTAAATAACAAATCCAGGACAAACGGTGGATATTATCTTGCCAGCCGTGACTTTGAATTACCGGAGTTAAAGCTTCTGGTGGACGCAGTTCAATCTTCGCGATTTATTACCCAGAAGAAATCAAGAGAACTGATTTCAAAAATCGAAAAGCTTGCAGGGCCATATGACGGGAAACAGCTTCAACGTCAGGTATTCGTAGCAGGCAGGGTAAAAACTGAAAATGAAAGTATTTACTATAATGTAGACCGTATTCACCATGCAATCCAGGAAAATGCGCCGATTACCTTCACATACCTGGAATGGAACGTTAAAAAGGAAATGCGCCCAAAAAGAGACGGAAAAGCATATCAGGTGAGTCCATGGGCATTAACCTGGCAGGATGAAAATTACTATCTGATAGCCTATGATGACATGGAAGAGAAAATCAAACATTTTCGCGTAGATAAAATGAATCGGATTACGGAACTGTCTGACCAACGACGAAAGGGGATAGAGGCATTCCGCCAGTTTGACATTGCGGAATATACCAATCGTACCTTTGGTATGTTTGGTGGAGAACCGGAAACAGTGACATTAAAGCTTCCCGCTAATATGGTTGGAATCATTCTTGATCGCTTTGGACGTGAAACTGATATCCGAATATTGGATGACGAATTTATCAGTGTGCGGGTCAAAGCAGCGGTGAGCGGTCAGTTTTTTGGTTGGATAACCGGTCTTGGGGAAAAGGTCAGCATTTTAGCACCGGAGCACGTAAAGGAAGATTACATGAAATTCCTTAAACATATTATTCAGAACTATAACTGAATCAGGAAATGCTTCAAAATGGAGGAGAAAAATGAAATTGCAGGTTGCAGACAGAATGAAGGATTATGAAGAAGGAATATTTCAAATCCTGAACGAAAAAAAGGAAGAAGTCGAGAAGAAAGGGAAAAAAGTATATAATTTATCTGTTGGAACACCTGATTTTCCTACAGATACGCATATCATGGATGCAGTGGTAAAGGCGGCACAAAATTCCGATAATTACAAATATGCTCTTAAAATGATCCCTGAACTGATGGAAGCTGTTATTGCACGCTTTCAAAAGCGCTATCATGTTACCTTAACAGATAAAGAGGTTACGGATGTATATGGTTCCCAGGAGGGAATTGCACACATTGGATTATCTTTGTGTAATCCCGGGGATATTGTTCTAGTACCGAATCCCGGATATCCCATATTTTCCATCGGTCCTTCCCTGGCGCAGGCAGATGTACGCACATATGATCTGGTACCCGAAAACAACTATTTACCGGATTTAAATGCATTAGATGATAAGCTTCTTCAAAAAACCAGATTTATGATTGTTTCATACCCATTAAATCCGGTTTGTAAAATCGCACCTGACAGTTTTTATGAAGAACTGATTCCCTGGGCAAAAGCGCACAATATTATTATTCTTCATGATAATGCCTATTCCGATATTGTTTTTGACGGACATATTGGGAAATCGATCCTCCAGTTTCCGGGCGCAAAAGAAGTTTGTATTGAATTTTATTCTCTTTCCAAGAGCTATAACTACACCGGTGCAAGAGTTGGGTTCCTGGTTGGAAACGAACAGCTGGTGCAGAACTTTAAAAAGCTTCGATCACAGATTGATTACGGAACCTTCCTTCCGGTACAATATGGAGCTGTTGCAGCATTGAATGGCCCTGATGACGGAATCATAAAAAGATGTGAAGAATATCAGCGGAGAAGAGATGCCCTTTGTGGAGGCTTTAGAAGCATTGGCTGGAACATTCCGGACAGCCAGGGAAGCATGTTTGCATGGGGTAAAATTCCGGATGGCTATACCGATGATGTTGCGTTTGTTATGGAACTGTTAGAGAAATCCGGTGTACTTTGTACGCCGGGAAGCAGCTTTGGCAGTCTTGGTAAGGGACATGTTCGATTTGCACTGACAATGCCTGTAGACCAGATTAGAGAGGCTGTGCAGGCAGTTGCGGAAGCCGGAATCATTAAATCATAAACGCTTTTGGGCAGCACGGGAAATATCTACTAAAACTGAGCTGCCCTTTTTGTCTATTTTTCTCCGGATTATGAATTGACATCCAGATGTAGTTTTACTATACTTAATAATACAACATCTTGTAAATCATAATTTCTTTATACCATATTTGGTGTTAAAATCATGTGAGTGGGGACGAATGGAGGAAATAGAATGAGCAATGAACAGGAAAATGCTGTGATTTACAGCGAGATTTACCAGCCAACACGTAAGGTAATGGTGATTAAAAAGGACGGCAGTCTGGAAGCTTTTAATGTGCAGAAGGTCATTGATGCTGTCGGCAAAAGTGCTTACAGGGCGCTGACCAAATTTACACCGGAAGAAAAAAGGCACATTTGCCAATATGTGGTGGATAAGGTAAATGAGCTTGATCAGGATCAGATCCCGATTCCCATTATGCATAATATTGTAGAAAGTGCACTTGAGGATGTGAAACCGATCGTAGCGAAAAGCTACCGTGATTATCGTAATTATAAGCAGGATTTTGTTCGAATGATGGATGATGTCTATAAAAAGAGTCAGTCCATTATGTACGTCGGTGACAAGGAAAATGCCAATACTGACAGTGCTCTTGTTTCTACAAAAAGAAGTCTGATCTTTAATCAGTTTAATAAAGAGCTTTATCAGAAGTTTTTTATGACTACGGAGGAAATTCAGGCATGTCGCGACGGCTATATCTATGTACATGATATGTCTGCAAGGCGAGACACTATGAACTGTTGCCTTTTTGATGTGGCAAGTGTTCTGACCGGTGGCTTTGAAATGGGAAATATCTGGTACAACGAGCCTAAAACGCTGGATGTTGCTTTTGATGTCATCGGTGATATTGTTTTAAGCGCAGCAAGTCAGCAATATGGTGGATTTACAGTACCGGAGGTCGATAAGATTCTTGAGCCCTATGCTGAAAAGACTTTTCAGAAGAGTCTCGATAAATATGCCAGACTTGGTATTGATAAAGAAACTGCACAGGCAGAAGCCTTTGCAGATGTAAAGCGTGAATTTGAACAGGGATTTCAGGGATGGGAATATAAATTTAATACGGTTGCGTCCAGCCGCGGTGATTATCCCTTCATTACCGTTACAGCAGGAATTGGAACAGGAAGATTTGCCAAGCTTGCAACCATCTCTCTCTTAAACGTCAGAAGAAAAGGGCAGGGAAAGAAGGACTGTAAAAAGCCTGTTCTTTTCCCTAAAATTGTGTTCCTTTATGACGAAAATCTGCATGGCCCCGGAAAAGAGCTGGAAGACGTTTTTGAGGCCGGCGTTCAGTGCTCTGCCAAGACCATGTACCCTGACTGGCTTTCCCTAACAGGAAAGGGCTATATTGCCAGTATGTATAAGCAGTACGGAAAAGTGATTTCCCCGATGGGCTGTCGTGCATTTCTTTCTCCCTGGTATGAAAGAGGCGGTATGCACCCTGCGGATGATGATGATGTGCCTGTTTTTGTGGGAAGATTTAATATCGGTGCAGTATCACTGCATCTTCCTATGATTCTTGCCAAGGCAAGACAGGAAAACAAAGATTTTTATGAGGTTCTTGATTACTATTTAAATTTGATCCGTCAGTTACATATCAGAACTTATGCTTATCTTGGTGAAATGCGTGCTTCTACCAATCCCCTTGCTTACTGTGAGGGCGGATTCCTCGGAGGACACTTAAAGCTTACCGATAAGATCAAGCCAATCCTGAAAACTGCAACGGCAAGCTTTGGGATCACAGCATTCAATGAGCTTCAGGAACTTTATAACGGCAAGTCTCTGGTGGAAGACGGACAGTTCGCATTGGAGGTTTTGGAGCATATCAATCAGAAGATCAATGAATTTAAGGAAGAGGACGGAAATCTGTATGCAATCTACGGAACACCTGCTGAAAGTCTCTGTGGCTTACAGGTAAAACAGTTCCGTGCAAAATATGGTATTATTGAAGGGGTTTCCGACCGCGAATATGTATCAAACAGCTTCCACTGTCATGTTACGGAGGATATTACACCGATCCAGAAGCAGGATCTGGAGTACCGCTTCTGGGAGCTTAGTAACGGTGGAAAAATTCAATATGTAAAATATCCGATAGATTATAATATAGAAGCAATCAAAACTCTGATCAGAAGGGCAATGGACATGGGCTTTTATGAGGGAGTCAATCTTTCTCTTGCATACTGTGATGACTGTGGTCATCAGGAGCTTGAAATGGATGTATGCCCTGTATGCGGAAGTAAAAATCTGACAAAGATCGAGCGTATGAACGGATATCTTTCTTATTCACGCGTCCATGGGGATACCAGACTCAATGAAGCAAAAATGGCAGAAATTGCAGAAAGGAAGAGCATGTAGGCAATGAGATATCACAATATAACCAAGGATGATATGTTAAACGGTGACGGCCTTCGCGTTGTGTTATGGGTAGCCGGCTGCTCTCATTGCTGCAAAGAATGTCAGAATCCAATTACCTGGGATCCTGCCGGAGGTCTTCCTTTTGATGAAGCTGCAAAACAGGAAATTTTTGAACAGCTTGATAAATCCTATATTTCGGGCATTACCTTTTCCGGAGGAGATCCTCTCCATGCAGCAAATCGCCTGGATGTCAGAAACCTGATGGCAGAAATTAAGCAGAAATACCCGGATAAAACCATATGGCTCTATACCGGAGATGTATGGGAAAACATCATGCACTATGCAATCATGCAATATGTTGATGTACTTGTAGATGGAGAATTTCAGATTGATAAAAAGGACAACAAACTTTTATGGAAGGGAAGCAGTAATCAGCGCGTTATTGATGTACAGAAATCCTTAAAACAGACAGATCCTTCCGTACCGATTCTTCATTGTGGTGATTATGCATAACGGAAAGGAATCTTCGAATGGAAACAATAAAAATCAAATATTTTACCGATAAGATTGACAAATTGACCTATATTGACGGAAAGTCAGATTGGATCGATTTAAGAGCTGCAGAGGATGTTGATTTAAAGAAGGGAGATTTCAAATTGATTCCACTTGGTGTTGCCATGGAACTGCCAAAGGGCTATGAAGCCCACATTGTTCCCAGAAGCTCCACCTTTAAGAACTTTGGCATTATTCAGGCAAATCATCATGGAATTGTTGATTGCTCTTATTGCGGTGACAATGACCAGTGGTTTATGCCTGTCTATGCAATGAGAGATACCCACATTTCCTGCAATGACAGAATCTGTCAATTCAGAATTGTTGAAAATCAACCTAAAATCGTGTTTGATGAAGTTGAAACCTTGGAAGGTAAGGATCGGGGTGGCTTCGGAAGCACCGGTAAGCAGTAAAGAAAACTTGTATAAAAAAGCTCCTTTTGCAACATAATGCTATTAAATGCATTGTGTGCGGAAGGAGCTTTCTTTATGAATTCAAATAAAATGAGTACATCTCTTTCAGAAAATATGAAGTACTTAGGTAATAAACTCTCAGTCGATACCAATTTTGATATTGTTTACCGGGTGATTAAGGTAGGTGGAAGAAATGCCTGTATCTATTTTATAGATGGTTTCTGTAAGGATGAGTTGATGCAGAAAATGCTTCAGTACTTTATGGACATCAAAGAGGAGGAAATGCCAAAGGACGCGCATGAAATGTCAAAAACCAGTATGCCATACGTGGAAGTAGACTTACAGGATGAATGGGAAAAGATCACTTATTTTATTATGTCAGGTGTCTTCGCTTTATTTATCGACGGATATGACAAATGTATTTTGATCGATTCCAGAACCTATCCGGCACGAAATGTTTCCGAGCCGGAGAAGGATAAGGTTCTCAGAGGTTCTAAGGATGGTTTTGTAGAAACGATCGTTTTTAATACGGCCCTGATCAGGCGCCGTATCCGCAGCACAGAGCTTCGAATGGAAATGCTTCATGCCGGGAACAGTTCAAAGACAGATATTGTGCTATGTTATATGGAAAGCCGTGTAGATCATGCCTTTCTGACACAGATCAAAGAGCGGATCAAGCAAATCGAAGTGGATGCTCTTACCATGAATCAGGAAAGCCTGGCAGAATGCCTTTACAAAAAGCGCTGGTACAATCCGTTCCCTAAATTCAAATTTACAGAGCGTCCTGATACGGCTGCCGCCCAGATTCTGGAAGGGGATATTGTCATTCTGGTAGACAATTCCCCCTCGGCAATGATCACGCCGACCTCCATCTTTGACGTTGTGGAAGAAGCAGATGACTATTATTTCCCGCCGATTACAGGAACCTATCTGCGCCTTTCACGATTTATCATAGCAATATTAACCTATTTTGTTACCCCAACCTTTCTCTTGCTGATGCAGCAGCCGGAATGGATTCCGGCAGGATTTGAATTCATTCAAGTCAAGGACACCCAGAATGTTCCGCTTATCTGGCAGTTCCTGATTCTTGAGCTTGCCCTTGATGGTTTGCGTCTTGCGGCGGTGAATACCCCTAATATGCTCAGTACTCCTTTAAGTGTCATGGCCGCATTAGTGCTTGGGGAATTCTCTGTCAACAGTGGGTGGTTTAATTCCGAGGTCATGCTTTATATGGCATTTGTGGCAATTGCCAACTACACACAGGCAAGCTATGAATTGAGCTATGCCATTAAATTTATGCGAATTATCAATCTGATCCTGACGGCAATGTTCGGCATTTGGGGCTATATTGCAGGAGTTGCCTTGCTGATCCTGGCAATTGTAACAAACAAGACAGTATCCGGAAAGAGCTATATTTATCCGCTGTTTCCCCTGAATCTGAAGCAATTGTCCAAAAGATTTCTGCGCTACAGACTGCCGGGAGCGAGAGAGTAGGAAGATAGGAAAACCCGGTATATCTACCGGGTTTTTCATGACATGTATTTTATTTTGTAAAATCTTATGATTTACATCTGTCAAATTCCGGATTAAAGGCATAGAAGTTCTTGGAGTCAAGCTTATCCTGTACTATTCTCAATGCTTCGCCAAATCTCTGATAATGGACAATCTCACGGGCTCTTAAAAACTTAATCGGTTCATAAACATCCGGGTAATCGCGGACAAGCCTTAAGATATTATCATATGTGGATCTGGCTTTTTGCTCAGCAGCCATGTCCTCATGAAGATCCGTAATGGCATCGCCCTTGGATTGAAATTCCGTACTGGAAAATGGAATACCGCCTGCAGCCATAGGCCAGATGCCCACTGTATGATCCGTATAATAATTTGCGAAACCGGAATTCTCAATTTCTTCCATGGATAGATCTCTGGTCAACTGATGAACGATGGTAGATACCATTTCAAGATGTGCTAATTCCTCTGTTCCGATATCTGTCAGGACAGCAGAAACTTCTCTGTAGGGCATTGTATAACGCTGGGAAATATAGCGCATGGATGCACCAAGCTCTCCATCCGGTCCACCGTACTGACTCATAATCGACTGTGCAAGCTTTGCATTGGGTTCCTTGATATTAACAGGGAACTGTAGTCTCTTTTCATAATTCCACATAAACTAGCATTCTCCTTCCCATGGCCATGGCTGCGTTGCCCATTTCCATTCATTCTGGCTGCAATTATCTGCATCTGAAATTCTAAGAGGTCCATATTTCATGGCATATTCCTTCATTGCTTGATTTTTCATGCGTACATAATGAGCCAGATAGTCCATAGCATTTTTATCCGTAGGATGGGTATCCAGGTATTCGTTCATTTCAACAATCACAAAACCCATAACCCCGATATCATGCAGCATACGCATTCTGTCGTTTCCGGGTGCCATCATTTCACGCATCTCCTTCCTGTAAAGGGTTTTTCCAGCTCCGGGAAAATTGTACCTGCTTTATAGGCTTCATCAAGATTTTCAAATATGCTGGTCAGATGCTGCCAGGGTACATATGCCATTGCAAGCGGAAAACGGTCAAAGTATTCGTTAAAGCTGTAATCCTGCATAATTCTCCTCTCATAAAAATACAGTAATTTTAATAGTATAGTATGATAAGAGTATTTGTCTGTTCCGCCCGAACACACATTTTTCACACTTTTTTATAATTTAGAACACAAATTTAGTATAAAGTATTCAAAGATGCTTATATAGAAAGAAAAAGGAGGAAAAGATATTGATAGAAGTTGAAAATCTTGTTAAGAGATATGGAGACCATCTGGCTGTCGATCATCTATCTTTTCATGTAGAACCGGGGAAAATCTATGGTTTCCTGGGACCTAATGGGGCAGGGAAGAGTACAACCATGAATATTATGACGGGCTACATAGCTGCCACGGAAGGGACTGTTAAGATTAACGGTCATGACATCATTAAGGATGCCGAAGAAGCTAAAAAGTGTATTGGTTACTTACCCGAAATACCACCTCTTTATCAGGACATGACCGTTCGCGAGTATCTTCATTTTGTTGCCGAATTAAAGAAAATACCCAAAAGTGAGCGGGAAACACAGCTGAGAGAGATCATGGATCTTACGATGATCACCGATATGGAAGGCCGCTTAATTAAAAATCTCTCAAAAGGTTACAAACAGCGTGTCGGACTGGCACAGGCAGTACTTGGATATCCCGAAGTTATCATATTGGATGAACCTACCGTAGGGCTTGATCCCAAACAGATCATAGAAATCAGGGATCTGATCAAAAAGCTGGGCGAAAAGCACACTGTCATATTGAGTTCCCATATTTTGTCTGAGGTTCAGGCTGTCTGTGATGAAATTATGATTATCTCTAAAGGGCATCTTGTTGCATGCGATACTCCTGAAGGACTGACCGGCCTTATGAATGGCAATGTACAAATTGAGCTTACTATTCTGGGATCAAAGGAACAAGTGGAAGAAGTTTTATCCGGCATGGAACACCTGCAGGCTTTTTCCCTTAAGGAAGGTAACGAAGCAGACTGTGTCAAGGCTGTCATTGAATCGGAAGCAGAAGTGGATATCCGAACTAACTTATTTTACACGCTTGCAAAGGCAAAACTTCCGATCATGTCTATGACACGTCTTGAAAAATCTCTGGAGGACGTTTTCCTTGAGCTGACTGATTCCAATAAAACGGCAGAAGAAAAAGGAGGAGTGGAAGATGATAGCAATTTATAAAAGGGAACTGCAGGCTTATTTTCATTCCTTTATAGGAACTTTATTTATTGGAGCGACCTTGTTCCTGCTTGGTATTTATTTCTCTGCATACAATTTGTTTATGGGTTATTCCTATATTGGATATGCCCTTTCTTCCATTGCATTTTTGTTTCTGGTCAGTATTCCTGTTTTGACCATGAGAATTCTTGCAGAGGAACGAAAGCAGAAAACAGATCAGCTGATCCTGACCTCTCCTGTAAGTGTTACGGGAATCGTTGTTGGAAAATTTCTTGCACTTGCCACGATTTGGGCAATTCCCATCCTGGTTATCAGCATTTACCCTGTGATCTTAAGTTTATTCGGAACGGTATCCTTTAGCGAAAATTATCTTGCCATACTTGGCTTTTTCCTTTACGGGTTAGCCTGTATCGCTATTGGTATTTTTGTTTCTTCCCTAACGGAGAGCCAGGTGATTGCGGCAGTGATAACGTTTGCCCTTCTGTTTATCGGGTATGTCATGTCATCTCTCTGTCATATGATTTCTTCCACGGGTAATCTGTTGACAAAAATATTAAGCGCCTTTGACATGGTGAGCCGATTTGACGATCTTCTAAATGGTTCACTTCATGTATCAAGCATTATCTACTATTTGTCAGTCGTTACCTTGTTTCTTATCTTTACAGTACAGGCAATTCAGAAGAGAAGATATCAGATATCGACAGGGAATTTGAGCATGAGTGCTTATAGTACTGCAGTTGTAGCTGCCAGCACAGCAGCTATTGTGATAATCAATCTGATTGTGAATCAGCTTCCGTCAAGCTATACCGTTTTTGATGTTACAAGCCAGAAACTGTATTCGCTTACCGATGAGACGAAAGAGTTCATTTCCGATATTTCAGAGGAAATCAATATTTATGTGATTGTAAACGAAAAGCAGGCGGATCAGACCCTTGACACAACCTTACAAAAGTATGAGGATCTGAACTCCAATATTAAAGTATCCTATGTGGATCCTGCAGTAAATCCTAAGTTTTTTACGCAATATACAGACAGTTCTATTTCCTCTAACAGTATCATTGTAGAGAGCCAAAAGAGAAGCAAGGTGATTAATTACAGTGATATTTACCAGACAGAATTTGATTACAGCACTTATTCGCAAAGTGTCACAGGTTATGATGGGGAGGGACAGCTTACCAGTGCAATAGCGTATGTAACAAGTGATGATATGCCAAGAGCATATATATTGGAAGGTCATGGTGAGAGGACACTGGATGCTTCCTTTCAAAAAGCAGTTGAAAAAGAAAATGTGGAGTACGAAACAATCAATCTGTTGAATTATGAAGCGGTGCCTGAGGATGCACAGTGTATCATTATGAATGCTCCTACAGAAGATCTATCAGCTGATGATGCGGAAAAGATGCTTGCCTATATGGAAAAAGGAGGCAATGTATTACTTGTTTCCACCTACACCGGAAAGGAACTGGACCATTTCAATCAATTGCTGGCCTTTTATGGTGTTGAGGTGACGAAAGGATTGATCATCGAGACTGATCAGAACCATTATTATCAGAATCCTTTTTATCTACTCCCGGATATTGGCTATGACACAACTACGGATTCTGTTTATAATAATGGAGGATATCTGTTTGCACCATATGCCCAGGGACTTTCCTATACCGATTCGGATGCTGTAACGGTAACATCATTATTATCTGCTTCTGAGGAATGCTACGTCAGAGACAATATTGAAAAAACAGTCGATTACAGCATGCAGGAGGGAGACATCCCGGGCCCCTTTGATCTTGGATTAAAATGTATAAAAGCGACGGATAATGAAGATTCTGTTGGTATTATTTTTTCAAGTGAACATATTTTTACAGAGGAAACTGATTCCATGGTAGCAGGAAATAATCTGAAATTGTTTAGCGGTGTTCTGGGAGAAATGGTATCCCATGAAAGCAGCATTTCCATTCCTGTTAAGAGCTACCAAATTGATTATCTTACAATTTCGCAAAACAATATTGTTTTGCTGGCGTTTATAACGGTAATTCTGATTCCTTTTGTATTCCTTATAGGTGGCTTTGTCATTTGGTTCAGAAGAAGAAAGCGGTAAAGGAGGACAGGTTCCTGATGAATAAAAAGCGAAAAATCAAACTATTGTTGCTCTTAGCTCTTTTGGTCATTATAGTAATAGCATATGTAGTACTCCAAAAGAATCCGGTAAAGGATGAAAACGCAGAAGCTGAGGCAGATGCAGAAACCTACCCCGTAACAGAAATTGATACTGCACTGGTTACATCAATCGGAATCATTAACAACGGAGAAAGCATTGATTTTACGAAACGTAATGGTATTTGGTATCTTAGTGGCGATGATTCGTTTTCTGTTGATGAAGACAAAATCGAGAGTTATCTTGACAATGCAGGAAATATAACATCTGATACTTGCATTGAAAACGTATCGGATCTTTCGGAGTATGGTCTTGATGATCCTGTTTTGAATCTGACACTTCAATGGGATGATAACATGTATTTAATTAAAGTAGGTGATTACAATTCTGTTATCAGCAGCTATTACGTCAGTGTAAATGATGATGATACAATTTATACGATTAACTCATCTCAATACTATTCCTTAAGTAAAGCATTGGAAAATTTTGAGAAAATTGAGTCTGATACTTCAGATTCGGAATCATGATCCGATTTTGGTAAATTTGATTTATGCCTTGATTTCCTTGCAGGTTTGTGTGAAAATAGACACGTAAAACCTGCAAGGAAATTTATTATATATAAGGAGTATAGTCTGAAAAAATATGAGAGGAATCGATACCCAGGTTCGTAAAAATAGAAGACGCATTTTTAAAGAAGTGGCAGATCTTGCCTATCATTCCCAGAATTTGAAAGACGATATGGAGGCTCTGCCATACAAGATTGTTGACTATGATGAGTCAGAATACGAAAGCATTTATCGGGAGCGTGCAATTGTCAGGGAGCAGCTTCGCCTGGCGATGGGACTTTCCTTGCGTCCGGAAAATGCTCCGGTTCATGTTACTCAGGGAGTGGAGGAAAGTAATATTGATGAAAAATATTATGAACCACCGCTCATGCAGGTGATTCCATCAGCTTGTAATGCCTGTCCCGAAAATCGTTATGAAGTGACTAATAAGTGTATGGGCTGCGTGGCTCATCCCTGTAAGGAAGTTTGTCCTAAAGGGGCTATCTCTATGAAAAATGGTCATTCTGTCATTGATCAGGAAAAGTGTATTAAATGCGGTAAATGTAAATCGGTATGTCCCTATGACGCGATTTCCCATCAGGTACGCCCTTGTCTTGCCCATTGCGGGGTGAATGCAATTAAAAGTGATAAGAAGGGCAGAGCCTATATTGATACAGAGCTTTGTGTTTCCTGCGGCCAGTGTATGGTCAGCTGTCCGTTTGGTGCAATTGCGGATAAATCACAGATTTTTCAATTGATTCGTGCTATGCAGTCAGGAAGAAAGATCATTGCACAGGTGGCGCCTTCCTTTGTAGGACAGTTTGGTAAGGACGCAACGCCTGACAAAATAAAAGAAGCTTTGAAGGAACTGGGATTCTTTGAAGTGTATGAAACTGCTATCGGAGCCGACATGGGGGCTATGGCGGAAGCAGAGCATTATGTCAAGGAGGTAGCAACAGGAAAGCTTCCGTTTCTTCTCACCTCCTGTTGTCCATCCTGGTCAATGCTGGCTAAGAAATTCTTCCCGGAAACCATTGATAACATTTCCAATGCATTAACTCCTATGGTTGCTACAGCACGTAAAATTAAGGAGGATCATCCGGATGCAAGCGTCGTCTTTATTGGTCCCTGTGCATCCAAGAAACTGGAAGCATCCAGAAGAACGGTACGTTCTGATGTTGATTTTGTCATTACCTTTGAAGAACTTGCGGGAATGTTTGAAGCGAAGGGACTGCTTCCGGAGTCTGTGGAAGCAGGTGCTAAAATGAATGATGCGACCGGTGCGGGAAGAGGCTACGGAGTTGCGGGCGGTGTCGCAAGTGCTATTGAAGATTGTATTATGGAGTATTATCCTGACATAGATGTGAATATTGAACATGCGGAGAGTCTTACTGAGTGTAAGAAAATGCTTATGCTGGCAAAGGCCGGGAAGAAAAACGGCTGTCTGATAGAAGGAATGGCCTGCCCCGGTGGCTGTGTGGCAGGTGCCGGAACCAATATTCCGATTCCACAGGCAATGAAAGAAGTTGCAGGATTTAAGGCAATGGCCGATAAAAAGATTCCTGATATGGAGGAAAAATAAATGACTAAGATCAGAACAAGATTTGCACCCAGTCCGACAGGAAGGATGCATGTGGGTAACTTAAGAACAGCGCTATATGCTTATCTGATTGCCAAACATGAAAACGGAGACTTTATTCTCAGAATTGAGGACACAGACCAGGAGCGTTATGTGGAGGGCGCTGTTGATATTATATACAGAACTCTTGCAAAGACCGGTCTGATTCATGATGAAGGTCCTGACAAGGATGGGGGAGTAGGTCCTTATGTTCAGTCGGAAAGGCAAAAGGCTGGCATTTATCTTGAATATGCAAAAAAATTGATTGAAAAAGGAGAGGCTTATTATTGCTTTTGTGATAAGGAACGACTTGCAGGTCTGAAAACCCAGATTGTAGAGGGAAAAGAGATCACTGTATATGACAAGCACTGTCTGTCTCTTTCAAAGGAAGAAGTAGAGGAGAAGCTGAATGCGGGAATTCCTTATGTGATCAGGCAGAATAATCCAACAGAAGGAACCACTACCTTTCATGACGAGATCTACGGCGATATCACTGTTGATAATGCAGAACTGGATGATATGATCCTGATCAAGTCAGACGGATATCCGACCTACAATTTTGCAAATGTGGTAGACGATCACCTGATGGGAATTACCCATGTTGTCAGAGGAAATGAATATCTTTCCTCCTCCCCGAAGTATAACAGGCTATATGAAGCCTTTGGCTGGGAGGTTCCTGTATATGTTCACTGCCCTTTGATCACTGATGAGGAGCATCACAAGCTCAGTAAAAGATGCGGACATTCCTCCTATGAGGATCTAATTGATCAGGGATTTCTTACGGAAGCAGTCGTTAATTTTGTAGCTCTTCTTGGCTGGAGTCCATCAGATTCCAATCAGGAAATATTTTCTCTCGAGGAGCTTTCAAAAACCTTTGATTACCATCATATGTCCAAATCCCCTGCAGTATTTGACTATACTAAGCTGAAATGGATGAATGGTGAGTATATTAAGGCTATGGATGATGGTGCCTTTTATGAAAAGGCAGAGCCTTATCTGAAGGATACCATCCACAGAGATATGGATCTTCATAGAATTGCGGCAATGGTGAAAACAAGAATTGAAATTTTCCCGGATATACCGGAACTGATCGACTTCTTTGAGGAGCTTCCGGAATATGATCCTTCCATGTATGAGCACAAGAAAATGAAGACAAACAAAGAATCCTCTCTCTTGGTATTAAAAGAACTTCTCCCTCTTCTGGAAGGGCAGGAGGATTACTCTAATGATGCACTTTATCAACTCCTTATTACCTATGCGGAGAATAAGGGCTATAAAAACGGTTATGTACTCTGGCCGGTGAGAACTGCTGTTTCAGGAAAACAGATGACTCCGGCAGGAGCTACAGAAATTATGGAGCTTCTCGGCAAGGAAGAATCCTTAATTCGGATCAGAAAGGGTATTTCACTTCTTGAACAGCCCCAGTAAAATACAAACGCAAGCAATGATGCACCTGCATGGGCCGGCAGAAATAATTGCCGGTCCCGGCAGTGGCAAAACCTTCACGATTATTCATCGAATTCTGTATCTTATCAATCAATGTCACATTTCACCTGAGAAAATTCTAGTTATCACTTATACCCAGTCGGCAGCACGGGAGATGAAAGAGCGCTACAGGCGGGAAATCAAAAATCTGTCAGTTACGTTAAGCAGTTCCGTCATCTTCGGTACTTTCCACAGTGTATGTTATCACATATTACAACAATCCGGTGTGATAGGTCCTTCGTCACTCATTAAGGAAAACGACAGACGCCGGTTATTGCAGTCCATTCTTAATCATTATGAATTATCTTCGGCAAATGATTATGATACTGTTTCTCTTTTGTTAGATACGATCAGTAAAAAGAAAAACGGTGTAAAAACAGAGGTGACTATCTGTACTGGTATTTCAGAGGAGGATTTCCAAAAAATCAGAAATGCTTATGACAGTTATCTGCACGAGCAAAGAAAAATTGATTTCGATGATATGATTACAGAGTGCCTGAAGCTATTAAGGGAAAATACTGCTATCAGAATGAAATATCAGCAACAGTTTTCCTATATTCTTGCCGATGAGTTTCAGGACATTAATTTTCCACAATATCAAATTTTAAAGCTTCTTGCTCTTCCCGAAAATAATTTGTTTGTTGTAGGTGATGATGACCAGGCAATCTATGGATTTCGTGGTGCCACACCCGGAATCATGAAACAGTTTACAGCAGATTTTGATGGGTGCTGTCAAATCATGCTGACGGAAAATTACAGAAGCAAAAGTGAAATTGTCAATCTCGCAGAAAAAGTCATAAAGGAAAATACAGAACGCTTCGAGAAACAATTCTATCCGATCAATAATGGCGGACAGATTCAGAAGCTTTGTTTTGAAAACCGAAAAGAAGAAGAGAGGTATTTGATTCAAACTTTAAAGGCTTTGCCCCAGCAGGAACTGAATCAGACCGCTATTATTCTTAGAACGAATCTGGATGCTTTCCAGTACCGGGAAGCATGTCATGAGGCGCATATACCGGTTAAAGGAAACGTGTCAGTGCCAAATAAATATCAAAATTTTATCCTTTCTGATTTTATTGCATTTATTTCTTATCTTTATCTTGGACACAGGCGGTCCGATTTTCTATGTTTTATGAATAAGCCGGACCGTTTCCTGCTTCGGGAAGCTTTTCCATATGAAACAATTGACAGGAAACAGGTTATGAGTTATTACCGAAAAAATAATTCTATGCTTATCAGCCTGAAATATTTGTTTTCAACGCTGGAACTTGCAGAAAAAATAAGCCCAAATCTTGCAATCGCTCTGTTCCGGCACAACCTTGGATATGATGACTATTTAATCGGTAAAGCTTCCGGAACGGAAGAGAAAAAAAGATACTTAAAACTGGCAGATGATTTACAAGCACTTTTCAAAACCTATATTCCCGGAACTGATCCAAAGGAATTTATGAAAAGCATAACTGAGAAGGAAGCTTGCAGTAACAAGACCCAGGAATTGAATGGAGTGTCTGTGATTACAATGCATGCATCCAAAGGTCTTGAATTTAACAATGTTTATCTCCCGGACGTAAATGAAGGAATCATTCCGGGGAAAAAATGCCTTACGATGGAAGCATTAGAGGAAGAAAGAAGGCTCCTGTATGTTGCCATTACAAGAGCCAGAAATACACTTTCTATTTATTACACGAAGGAACGTGGAAGAAAGCTGTCGCGCTTTCTGGAAGGCATTATTCTTCCTCATCCATAACCTCATCAAATTCCACATTGTCAAGATATTCGTCAAAAGCATCCGAAACGTTTTCGTATTCTTCATCATCCTCAATGTATTCCAGTTCCGGCTCCTCATTGGGATCATTTTCATTTTCGTGATAGCGGTAAAACCATACCATACCGTCATGATTTTCTCCATCATCTTCAAGGGGAAGAAGTACGATATAATCCTGTCCCTGCACTGTAAGAATCGTTACGATCGCACATGTAACTTCTGTTCCGTCCTCCAGGTCAAGGGTGACAGTCATTTCCTCATCGTCATCCTCCGGTTTTTGACTAAAGCCGCTTGGATTTTCTCTGTTTTTGTCTTTGCTCATTGAATTCTCCTTCCTTTTCTCAATCCTATAAGAGAAAATACAATTATAATACTATTCTACTAGCAAGAACTGTTGGATGCAAGATTAAGGTCAAGTTTTTTACACAGACAGCTTAATTTATGTTATGATATTTAAGATAATGTAAGGCTGATGCTTTACAGGGAGGACTCATGAGATCAGACTGGAAAATAACCTTCTTCAAACCGGATATACCCGGCATTTTTCCAATTCTTAACGGTATCAGATTTGCCGCAGAATTTTCAGGTGATGAAGAGTGTGGTATCATTTTATATGAATCCAACGGAGCAGAAAACAGGCTTCCTTTTTCTAAAGAGGGAAAAAGAGGCTTGCTTTATGGCATGCAGATTGTAGGAGAAGGGGTATTAAAATGTCGTTATCATTTCTATCAGGGTAATGACATCTATACAGATCCTTATGCAACTGCAGTTTCAGGCCTTGAAAAATGGGGCGAAGCAACAAGGATTCCACGTAGTAACTACGGGTACTTTGATGCTACCGAATTTGACTGGGAAGATGATGCACCTTTAGAGATTCCTTTTGAGGATTCCATTATCTATGGAGTGAATGTCCGAGCTTTCACTATGCATAAAAGCTCGGGAGTCAGGCATAAAGGCACTTTTGAAGGAATTGTAGAAAAAATACCCTACTTAAAAGCTTTGGGAATTACGGCAATCGAACTGATGCCATGCTATGAATATGAGGAATGCATGCCCTGTATTTCCTATGGACAGGTAAATGATTTTTCTCCGGAATGCACTAAAACGGATTCTGACAAGAAGCGCATTAATTGTTGGGGCTTTCAATCAGGCTGTTATTTCTCGCCTAAAGCATCTTTCAGTGCAGGGAAATCACCACAATATTCTTTTAAATCCATGGTAAGAAAACTGCATCAAAATGGTATTGAGGTAATGATGCATTTTTATTTTCCTCCAACCATCAAACAATTGTATATGTTGCAGGTTTTAAAATTCTGGGTGAATGAATATCATATAGACGGTTTTCGTCTCAGCGGATTTCATATTCCAATACGTTTGTTAGCGGAGGATGCAGCGCTTAGAAGTACCAAAATTCGAATCAGCTATCTGACTGATGATGAATTGCAGGTGGCAGATAATACCGGCTTTAAGAACTTTGCGATAGACAGCTTACAATTTAAAAATGATATGCGCCGCTTTCTAAAAGGAGATGAAGGTTTGGCAAACCAAGTGCTGAATCTCCAAAGATTAAATCATGAAGGGATTGCCGTAATTAATTATCTGGCAGATTATGACGGTTTTTCATTGTATGACTGCGTTTCCTATGAAAAGAAGCACAACACAGATAATGGAGAAAATAACCGTGACGGCGTAGAGATCAATTATACCTGGAACTGCGGGATAGAAGGCGATACACGAAAAAAATCAGTAACAGAGCTTCGACTGAAGCAGCTAAAAAATGCGCTTAGCTTTTTGTTTCTTTCACAGGGAACCCCTTTCCTTTTTTCAGGAGATGAATTTGCGAATACACGCTTTGGGAATAACAATGTATATTGTCAGGATAATGATACCGGCTGGATCAAATGGAAGGACAATCGTTTTTCAAACGAAATATTAACCTATACCAAATTCCTGATATCTCTTCGGAAGGCAAATCGAATCCTGCATTTGAAGGAGCCGTTAAAGGTGATGGATTCAAGGGGATTAGGCTATCCGGATATATCCTATCATGGAACAGAAGCCTGGCGACCGGATTTAAGCTATATCAGCCGTATGGTAGGAATTATGTTATGCGGACAGTATGCCAATGCTTCAGATGCCTCCTTTTACTTTGTATTTAACATGCACTGGGAGCCACATAGGTTTGCACTTCCCAAATTGCCGAAGGGTAGTGCATGGATAAAGCTGGCCGATACTTCGCAGCCTTCCGAAAATAAGGAAATGGTTACAGGAGAAACGCATGAAACGGAAACCTTAGTAACACTTGACGGAAGAACAGTTGCTATCTATCAGTCGATTCCTTATCTTCCGCCTAAACAGTCAAAAAATAAAAAGAAAAAGCTAAAGCAAGCTAAGGAAAAGAGACAGAACAATGAAAGTCTGGAAACATTTTAAAACCGTCACCTATCACAGATACCTTGTTATGAAAGGCTGCTTTAAAGTAGGTCTGTATAAACAGGGCTTGTTGCATGACCTGTCGAAATACAGCCCCAGTGAATTCCTTGTAGGTGCAAAATATTATCAGGGTAACAGAAGTCCCAATAATGCGGAAAGAGAAGCCATTGGTTATTCCTCTGCATGGCTTCATCATAAGGGCAGAAACCGTCATCACTACGAGTATTGGATCGATTACAGCACAAAAGAAATTGCCGGTGGTATGGCACCGGCACCTATGCCCGTAAAGTATGTAGCTGAAATGTTGATGGATCGGATTGCTGCCTGTAAAGTCTACAACGGTGCGCAGTACACAGATGCCGCTCCCTTAGCATATTATTCGAAAGGGCGTGAAAATGCCTTTATTCATCCACAGACGAAGGAACTTCTGGAAAGGCTTCTCAATATGCTGGCAGAAAAGGGAGAGAATGAAACCTTTTCGTATATTCGAAGAGAACTTCTTCATAAATAATATCGTTACAATAACTCTTTTTTCATTTCTGCATATGATATAGCAGAATAAAAAGGAGTGACATAATATGAATTGTCTGATTTTAGTGTTATTGCTGCTTTGTTGCGGAAGTAACGGAATGTGGCAGAATGATTGTGACGGCGGATGCGCAGGAAGCGGAAGAGAATGTGAACGCGACAGAGACTGTGGCTGTTCGAGAAATGGAAGAGAACGTGACAGCAGGGATTGCGGCTGTCAGAGTAGAGAGCGTAATCAGGATTGTGACAGGAACAGAGAAAGAGATTGTGACTGCCAGGACCGTGGACGAGAGCGCGAAAGTAGCTGCGGATGCAGAAATGAAGGACG
>SAMEA3663297__coassemble_53_pt1 | contig 117326 bp, 116 predicted proteins | sample SAMEA3663297__metabat2_low_PE_020 | metagenome-assembled genome bin SAMEA3663297 (sample SAMEA3663297) | pig gut metagenome | biome: pig gut; feature: pig-associated habitat; material: faeces | place: China | collected 2013 | reverse complement strand
TCCCTATCATAGCATTGGCACAGACAGAGGACTTCTGGAAGGCTATGTGATCGATTCCATGGAAGTAAAGGGAGAAACACAGAATAAGCAGTACGAAAATGTAGTAGTAGCAATATTTAAAGGAAATGTATCCGGTAAGGGGGGATATCAGATGATCCTTCCGCCGGGGTTGTCCGTATAGAAAAACACAAAACAGCATAACAGGAGGAAAATATGGTTTTTAAGGTAGCAATTCCGGGAAAACTGCAGTTTAAGCTTTATCGCAGAGAACCCGGGTTCTTATTGGCAAGACAGGGAGATGTTCATTACATAGGTGGATCGGAGGTACTCCCGCCACCCCTTGAGATAGAAAAGGAAAACGCTGTCATCAGTGATCTGGGGACAGAATATGAGGATGAGGCAAAGTCGATCCTGATTGAACATAATCTGCGGTTGGTCGTCTATATAGCCAAAAAGTTTGACAATACGGGAGTGGGAGTGGAGGATCTCATTTCCATAGGAACGATAGGGCTGATTAAATCTATTAACACCTTCAATCCGGAAAAGAACATTAAGCTTGCAACTTATGCATCAAGATGTATAGAAAATGAAATTTTGATGTATCTGAGAAGAAACAATAAAACAAAACTGGAGGTGTCCATTGATGAACCCTTAAATGTGGATTGGGACGGAAATGAACTTCTCCTTTCAGATATTTTGGGAACCGACGAGGACGTGATATACAGAGACATTGAAAATGAAGTGGAAAGAAAGCTCCTGTTAAAGGCGATTGATAAGCTCACAGAAAGAGAGAAAACCATCATCCACCTTCGCTTTGGACTGGGAACGCCGGACGGACAGGAAATGACACAAAAGGAGGTCGCGGATCTTTTGGGAATTTCACAATCCTATATTTCCCGCCTGGAAAAGAAAATCATGAAGCGGTTGAAGAAGGAACTCCTTCGAGAAAGCTGCTGACATATTCCCCACTGCTATCAGAAGATGAATGCAATATTTATTAAAGAAATGTCTGTGGATCTGCTTTGCGGCATTTAACCATTTGGGCTGGATTTTTTAGAAACAGCTGTCACAATAATACGGATGCCCGAGCGAGTGTTTGAGAAGCCATTGCAGCACATCTGCCGTAAGCTCGATAAAGCCTTTATGGAAAATCTAATCAGCTTATTTCAGAGATATGATTAATCCCCCGATTTCAAACTTGCTACGCTTCGAACAAAGAAATCGGGGGATAAATTTTCTGAAATAAGCTGATTGATTTTCCTAAAAAGCCTTTAAGACCTTACGGCAGATGTGCTGCAATGCGCTTTGAGTTTCTCGCGAGGGCATCTAATTGGTATTTGTGACAGCTGGGTTCAAAAAATCCCCCAAACGGGTTATTGCCGTAAAGCAGATCCACAGACATTTTCTTGCAAACATACAGCTTACATCTCTGATAGCGGTGGGGGATGATGCTAGCAGCGTATATCGACGATAATGATATCCGGTCCGATTTGCTTGATGTCTTTATAGGGGATGACAATGTCGGGTTCAGAGCACAGAACATTGAGAAATTTATTTCCACAGGGAATGATGACCTTGCAGATTTGTCCGCTGCAATGGTCAAATTCAAGGTCGGAGATTCGGCCAAGCTTCTTGCAGTCACGTAGGTTGATCACATCTTTACATTTTAATTCTGAGAACAGCATTTTCAGGTTCCTGCCTTTTTCCGGTATAGTTTATCATATGCAGCATGAATATTTTTGAGCCAAACGGTGAATGATTTTTATTACAGAAAAACAAGCTGGAATAGAATCAGGAGGATATTCACGATGGCACAGGGAAAGGTGGAAATATGTGGAGTTAATACAGCGAAACTTCCGCTTCTCAAGGCAGAAGAAAAGGAAAGACTGTTTCAACAGATAGAGGGAGGGGATGAGGCGGCCCGTCAAAAATATATTGAGGGAAATCTGCGTCTTGTCTTAAGCGTGATCAAGCGCTTTTCCTCCAGCAACGAAAATGTGGATGATCTGTTTCAGATCGGATGTATCGGCCTGATCAAAGCAATTGATAATTTTGATGCCTCTTTAAATGTAAAATTCAGTACCTATGCGGTGCCCATGATCATAGGAGAAATACGGCGGTTCCTGCGGGATAACAATGCCATCCGTGTGAGCCGCTCCTTAAAGGACACGGCATACAAAGCAATTTATGCAAGGGAAAATCTGATCAAGCAGAATATGAAGGAACCGACCATCAATGAGATCGCTGCGGAAATCGGTATTGCCAAAGAGGATGTGGTTTATGCGCTGGATGCCATTCAAAATCCCATGAGTCTGTATGAACCGATTTATACGGATGGCGGTGATACCCTGTATGTAATGGATCAGATTAGTGATAAAAAGAACAAGGAGGAGAATTGGGTAGAAAATCTTTCCCTGAGTGAAGCGATGAAGAAGCTTGGAAAGCGGGAGCATGAAATCATCAGTCTGCGTTTTTTTGAAGGGAAGACACAGATGGAGGTGGCGGATCTGATCGGAATTTCCCAGGCGCAGGTGTCAAGACTGGAAAAAAATGCATTGAAGGTGATGAGAACCTATCTGACAGCATAGGAAGCTGATGCGTAAAAAAATCAGGTTGCGAAAGGCAAATACGGAAATTATAATAGAAGCAGAATTTACTGAAGCAAAAGAGCTGCTAAGGCAGCGGAATGAGAGGAACTATGAGAGAACTGAGCAGCAAGACGGCAAATTTTACCGATTCTGTCATAAGACGGATGACAAGAGTATCGCTCCGGTATGGGGCAATCAATCTTTCACAGGGATTTCCTGATTTTGATCCTCCTGCTGAGATAACGGACAGACTGGCACAGGTAGCAAAAAGCGGACCCCACCAGTATGCTCTGACCTGGGGAGCACAGAACTTTAGGGAGGCACTGGCGAAGAAGCAGGAACATTTTTCAGGAATGAAGCTTGATCCGGATCGGGAAATCGTAGTGACCTGCGGCAGTACAGAAGCAATGATGGCTGCCATGATGACAGTGGTAGATCCGGGAGACCGGGTTGCTGTTTTTTCTCCTTTTTATGAAAATTACGGTGCAGATGCGATTCTCTCAGGGGCAGGGCCAATTTATATTCCCCTTGTCCCACCCGAATTTACCTTTGACGGGGATCGGCTGGAGGAGGCTTTTAAACAGGGAGCAAAGGCGCTGATTCTGTGTAATCCCTCCAATCCCTGCGGTAAGGTATTCACATACGAGGAACTTAAGATAATTGCACAGCTTGCAGTGAAATATGACGCTTATGTAATCACGGATGAGGTTTATGAGCACATTGTTTATGAGCCACATAAACATATCTATCTTGCAACTCTTCCGGGAATGCGGGAGCGGACAATTATATGTAACTCTCTTTCCAAAACCTATTCCATCACAGGCTGGCGTTTGGGATATGTGATCGCATCGCCGGAAATCATTGACAGAGTGAAGAAGGTGCATGATTTTTTGACGGTGGGAGCCGCAGCACCGCTGATGGAAGCGGCTGTCACAGGACTTCATTTCGGGGATGAGTATTACCGGGAGCTTCAGGCACATTATACCCATATGAAAGAACTTTTCGTGGGAGGACTGAAGGAGCTGGGCTTTTCCTTCCATGAGCCCCAGGGTGCCTATTATGTGCTCATGGATGTGTCTGAATTTGGCGTGAAGGATGATGTGGAATTCTGCGAATGGCTTGCAAGGGAAGTGGGAGTGGGAGCGGTGCCCGGTTCCAGCTTTTTCCGGGAAGATATTCATGATTATATTCGTTTCCATTTTGCAAAGAAGGATGAGACACTGAAGGCAGCACTGGAGCGGCTTTCTACACTCAGAGAGAAGGCTGCACGGCGATAACAGAGATTATGCGGAGAGAACACGATGAAAAATCCATTGAATTACCAGATGACAGAATATGACTGCGGCCCTACTTCGATGGCCAATGCGATTAGTTTCCTATTTAAGAGAGAAGAGATCTCGCCTGATATTCCCAAATATATTATGCAATACTGTATGGACGCTTATAACAGTAAGGGAGAAGCGTATAAGAGCGGAACCACCTATTATGCCATGGATTTTCTGGCAAGCTGGCTGAATCATTTCGGTAAGGTAAGAAGGTTCCCGATCCATTGCGAGACGATTACCGGAGATCAGGTTTATATCGGGCAAAATTCCAGAATAACAGGCTGTCTGCAGCAAAAAGGGGTTGTGGTAGCCAAGGTCATGCTTGGCTGTGGCCATTATGTGCTCCTGACGGGAATCGATGGTGATTATGTGGATCTGTTTGATCCCTATTTCAGGCAGAAGCCCTTTAACCAGAAGGGAATCACCATGATCTGGGATGAGCCGAAGGTGCGCAACAGACGGGTACATAAGGATCTGATGAACAGTACGGGAAAAGGAGCATACGCCTTTAGCAGGATCGACTGGAGGGAGAGTGTGCTGCTGTATAATAGGAATACAAGGCAGACGATGGATCAGATTGAATATATCATTTAGCGCTTCGAATGCGGGAGAATAGGTTTCCATAAAATAGTTGACATAATTTGTAAATCACAATATAATGGTCTTGTTATCAAAATATTGTTCTTGTGGGAGGGAAATCCTATGAAATGTCCGTTTTGCGGCCACGAAAATACCAGAGTAATTGATTCAAGACCGGCGGAGGATAATAATTCCATCAGAAGGCGTCGCGCCTGTGATGAGTGTGATAAGAGATTTACCACCTATGAAAAGGTGGAGACAATTCCGCTGATTATCATTAAAAAAGATAATAACCGGGAAACCTACGACAGATCTAAGATTGAAGCCGGTGTGCTTCGTGCCTGCCATAAGAGACCGATCAGTGCAAATCAGATCAAGCAGCTGGTTGATGAGGTGGAAACAGAAATCTTCAGCAAGGAAGAAAAGGAAATATCCAGCCGTGTGATCGGCGAGCTTGTGATGAATAAGCTGAAGGATCTGGAGGCGGTTGCTTATGTGCGATTTGCTTCTGTTTACAGAGAATTTAAGGATATCAATACTTTTATGGATGAACTGAAAAAGGTTCTGGAATAAGGCAGTATTTACGAGAAACAGAGGGAAGAAAGATGGCAGTCGGAACAGGCAGTAATACAGGGAGCAACATTCTTACGGAAGAAGAAAAGGCAATTGTGGCAAAGGCCAAAAAACCGGTTGATGTCATGAACAAGATCAGATTATTTTTTATGTTTATTGCAGTGGTTTTGCTGGTATTTATCTATTTTGGCAGAAAGCTGTGGGAGGGAATAGCATGGTTTGATCACCTGGTTTCCGGCATGTATCAGTTCCTTTTGTGGGATATTCTGTTGATGCTGCTTGCAACCTTTATCAAGTTCGGATTGGCAGTGCGATATAATAAGATCGTTAAGAAAATATAGAAATGTGCTGAAATGCTTTTGCATGTGAAAGCTGCAAAAGCATTTTTGTGTATTGTAAAAAAAACATTGCATTTCAGATAAAGATTGTATACAATAGTCATGCGTTAAAATTTTAACGTCAAAATTTCATAAACAAAGAGAAAGGAATTTGAGACATGAAAAGAAAAGGTTTGAAAAGCCTGCTTCTGGTTTTCGTGTTGACAACACTTGCTATTGCACTGAGCGCATGCTCAGGTGATAAGGAAGGAGAAAATTCTTCTCAGATTACCATCGGTATTCCTCAGGATCTGGAGGATAGTCTTGACCCCCACAAGGCAGTGGCGGCAGGAACGAAGGAGGTACTGTTTAACCTGTATGAAGGACTGGTTAAACCGGCAAGCGATGGTAGTTTTATCCCTGCTGTGGCAAGTGCATACGAGGAATCAGAAGGCGGTAAGGTTTACACATTCACCCTGCGTGATGGTGTAAAATTCCACGACGGAAGTACGGTAACGGCAGAGGATGTTAAGTTTTCACTTGATAAATGCGCCGATACCAGTGCGGGAGATCCGTTGGTAGCGGCGTTTTCTAATATTGAAAGCGTAGACATTGCAGATGAGAAGACGATTGTTGTCACTCTGAAGGAGGCAAATACGGAGTTTCTGGCATATATGACGACCGCAATCATTCCGGCTTCCAATGAAAATCCGGACACCAATCCTATCGGTACGGGGCCCTATAAGTATGTATCCCGTTCTCCACAGGAAAATTTCGTGGTGGAAAAATTTGATGAGTATTGGGGAGAGCCGGCGCATATAGAGAATGTTACCTTTAAGATCTGTTCCAATACAGATTCTCTGGTAATGGACCTTGAAGGCGGCTCTATCGATATGTTTGCCAGAGTTACTGCCTCACAGGCAGCTGAGCTTTCCGATCAGTTTGAGGTGCTTGAGGGTACCATGAATCTGGTGCAGGCATTATACCTGAACAATGCGGAGGCTCCCTTTGATGATGTGAGGGTTCGTCAGGCACTCTGCTATGCTATCGATCCGGATGAAATCATGATGATGGTATCAGACGGTAAGGGCACAGAGCTGGGAAGCAGTATGTTCCCTGCTTTTTCCAAGTATTATATGGAAGAACTCAACGATACCTATAATCAGGATCTTGATAAGGCCAAGGCGCTTCTGGCAGAAGCCGGTTATCCGGATGGATTCAGCTTTACCATTACCGTTCCGTCCAATTATCAGCCCCATATTGATACCGCACAGGTGCTGGTAGAGGAATTTAAGGCAATCGGTGTCAATGCGGAAATTCAGCTGATTGAGTGGGACAGCTGGCTCAGCGATGTCTATCAGGGACGTCAGTATCAGTCGACAGTAGTCGGTGTGGATGCATCCAATCTGACCGGTGCTGCGCTTCTTCAGCGTTTCACCTCCGATGCCCACAATAACTTTATCAATTATAGCAATGCGGCGTATGATGAAGCGTTTGATAAAGCAATTTACAGTACGGATGATGCGGAAAAGACCAAGTATTATCAGGAATGCGAGCGTATTCTTTCAGAAGATGCCGCAAACGTATATATTCAGGATTTACCTGAATTTGTAGCAATCAATAAAAAGTATACAGGATATGAATTCTATCCTTTATATGTGCAGGATATTGCCAAATTGAGATTGGCAGAGGAATAAGTTCTAAATGCAGGAGGACAAAGAGATGAAGTATGCGGGCAAGAAGCTGTTAACCATGTTTTTGACGCTGTTTGCGGTAACTCTCTTTGTCTTTCTTGCATTTCATGTGATTTCAGGAGATCCGGCGTCCTCTATGCTGGGAACTGAAGCGACCCCTGCAAGACTTGAGGCGCTTCGGGAGGAAATGGGACTTAACGATCCTGTTCTCGTGCAGTATGCCAGGTGGGCAGGCCGTTTCCTTACAGGGGACATGGGAACCTCTTACAGCTACCGGATGCCGGTAAGTGATATGGTGACGGATAAGATTCCCGTCACACTGACTTTGACAATTCTGGCCTTCTTCATGATGGTACTGATATCGATTCCGCTTGGAATTTATACGGCAAAGCATGCAGGAGGCGTGATTGATAGAATTATCTATATTTTTAATCAGATTATCATGGCGTTTCCGCCATTCTTTTCCGGAATATTGATTACGCTGTTGTTCGGACGGATCTTTAAGCTGTTTACCCCCGGCGGATATATCTCCTATGAGAAAAACTTCTGGGGGTTTGTGGGATACTTGTTTTTTCCGGCACTTGCCATTGCACTTCCCAAAGCGGCAATGGCGGTGAAGCTTCTTCGAAGCTCAGTCATCGGAGAGGCCAGGCTTGATTATGTGCGGACTGCATACAGCAGAGGAAACCGTACCAATGATGTACTATATAAGCATGTTTTGAAAAATGCTTTGATTCCTGTAGTGACCTTCCTTGGAATGGCGCTTACAGATATGATTGCAGGGAGCATTATTATTGAGCAGGTGTTCAGCATACCGGGGCTTGGAAGAATCCTTCTCACCTCCATCTCAAACAGGGATTATCCGGTCGTGATGGCAATTATCGTATGTATTTCCCTGCTGGTACTTGTTGTGAATATGATAGTGGATATGATCTATGGCCTTATTGATCCAAGAATTTCGGTGGAATAGCATGAAAAGTGGAAAAAAGAAGAATTACAATTTCATTGTCGGCGGGACGATTACCGGATTGATGCTTATTTTCATCATCATCGGCTTTTTTTATACGCCATATGATCCCAATGCGATGGACCCGTCAGCAAAATTTGCCGGTATCTCCTTAAAGCATCTGATGGGGTGCGACAATTTTGGCAGGGACATATTGAGCCGCGTCATGAAAGGGGCGGGGACGACGCTGTCGGTGGCGGCGGGAACTGTGTTTATCGGAACCTTTTTCGGGATTATCTTAGGTGCCGTTACCGGTTATTTTGGAGGAATTCTGGATGAGATCCTGATGAGAGTGAATGATGCCATTTTTGCATTTCCCAGCATTTTGCTGGCTTTGGTATTTATCAGTCTTCTGGGAAGTGGCACCTATCAGGTGGTAATTGCCCTTGGAATCGCTTTTATTCCAAGCTTTGCCAGAATTGTTCGAAGCGAATTTATCAAATGTAAAAATATGGACTATGTGAAAAATGCAAGGCTCCAGGGAGCAGGGCATCTGCGTATTATGTTTGTTCACATTCTGCCCAATACCTTTACGGTACTTCTCTCAGCAATAATGATTGGATTTAACAATGCAGTGCTTGCAGAGGCAGGGATGAGCTTCCTGGGAATTGGCGTGCAGCCACCTCAGGCAAGCCTTGGCAGAATGCTTTCCGAGGCCCAGACGTATCTGTTCCGTGCACCCAATTATGCTATTTTTCCGGGGCTGGTAATTATCCTGATGGTACTTGGCTTCAGCCTTCTGGGCGATGCACTGAAGAGGGAGGAGTAAGAGTGGAAAAGAATTTGATTTTACAGGTAAAGGATCTGAATATCGAATTTCACGACCATTTGATTCCTGAAACGGTGGTTTATGACTTTGACCTTGATCTGAGAGTGGGAGAGATCGTAGGGCTTGTGGGAGAATCCGGCTCCGGAAAATCCATGAGCGCTCTTGCCATTGCGGGGCTTCTAAGCCGCAAGGACATGAAGAAGCGAGGACAGATTCTGTTTGACGGAGTGGATATTCTGACCTGTGAGAGAAATGTACTTCGTAAGATACAGGGGAATGACATCGGGATTATTTTTCAGGAGCCCATGACTTCATTAAACCCTTTGAAAAAAATTGGTTGGCAGGTGGAGGAAGCTTTGCGGATTCATACAGAGCTTTCCAAGGAAGAACGATACTATCGGGTCATTGAGATGCTGAGGGATGTGGAGCTTGAGGATGCAGAGAGGATCTATCATCAGTATCCTCATGAGCTTTCCGGCGGTATGCGCCAGCGGGTCATGATTGCGGCAGCAATGATCTGCAATCCGAAGATCCTGATCGCAGATGAACCGACCACAGCTCTTGATGTGACGATTCAGGCGCAGATTGTAGAGCTTTTAAAGCGCCTTAACAGAGAAAAGCAAACCTCTATTTTATTTATTTCCCATGACTTGAGTCTTGTGAGGCAGCTTTGCCGTAGGGTGATGGTGATGCAGGGCGGTTATGTGGTGGAAACAGGGGATACAGAGGAAATTTTCAATCATCCCAGGGAAGCTTATACACAGAAACTGATTGCAGCAATACCAAAGGTGGTTCGCAAAAGTTAGGAAGCCGCAGAACGGCAGAATGAGAGTGCGTATGACAGAGCAAAAAGATATTCTCACGGTATCCTCGCTGTGTGTATCCTTTCAGGATCGCAGTAAGGGACTGTTTCAAAAAAAGAATCGGATACAGGTGCTGAAGAATGTATCCTTTTCCATGAAGGAAGGAGAGGTTCTCGGCCTGGTAGGGGAAAGTGGAAGTGGAAAATCCACTCTGGCGAAAGCAATTCTGGGTCTTATTCCCTATGAGGGAAAGATTACGCAGGTCTCAAGCTATCCACAGATGATTTTTCAGGATCCATATGGTTCTTTAAACCCTGCAAAAAAAGTGGGTTGGATTTTGGAGGAACCCTTGCGCCTGAAGGGAGGACCGGATTCTGCAAAAAGAAAGGAAAGAGTCCGGGAAATGCTGATCAGGGTTGGGCTTGACGAAAAGTTTGCAGACCGCTATCCGAATCAGTTGTCAGGTGGTCAGAGACAACGTGTCTGCATAGCAGGGGCGCTGATGCAGGAGCCCAGACTTCTGATTGCAGACGAACCGGTATCTGCGCTTGATGTGACGATTCAGGCACAAATTCTGGAGCTTCTTGAAAGACTTCATAAGGAAATGGGACTATCCATTCTTTTTATATCTCATGATCTTCGGGTCGTCTACCAGATGTGTGACAATGTGATGATCATGAAAGGCGGAGAATTAGTGGAACAGGGAACTGTGGAGGAGGTCTATTTTCATCATAAAAATGAGTATACCGGAAATCTGCTTCAGGCGGCCGGAATTCATATATGAAAATTTGGTAATACAGGGCTAAACAATATGAAATTTTAACCGATATTATTAGTGAAGGTATAAAAAATTTCATTTTGGTTAAAATATTATGTAAACAATCCTTGCAAAGTGAAAAGGAATGCGATAAAATAGTTATGTAAATCAAAATCAGAAGGGTGGTGAAGAGAAATGGGCATTCAGTTATTAAGCGGATTCGGTAATATGCAGTCATATTACAGAACATCTGAAATTCCTGCAGTGAGTGTTGAAGAAATAAAGAAGTCACAGCAGGCACAGACTCCTGAGAAGGAAGCGCAGGCTTTGCCATACTCTTCACAGGAAATACAGCCGGTTCAGGATACACGTTCCAGAGTGGCTGACCTTGAAAATATATCTCTTACCTTTAACAAGGAGGAGAGTTACGATTACATAGGAAGCGAAAGCGGTCTTGCCAATCTGGATGTGCAGAAGGCAGTTTCCGACATGAGAAAGGATTCCGTTTTGCAGGAATACCAATATTTTGTCGGAAGTGCACAGAACCTGCTCAAGGAAACACAGGATGGTATTGTGATACCAAAGCCTGTAGAGACTGAATGATATGGAAGAGAAGCATTGCTTGAATATTGCGTTTACGATGAGAAACACCTTGCCAAACGGCAGGGTGTTTTGTACAATAGAGAAAGAATTTGTGCGTGAAGGAGTACCTATGCTTCAGTGTTTTTATCCGGATGTTTTCATTAGCTCAACCTATCAAATAGATTTTCAGAAATACTATGACTCCGGTTACCGGGGTATTATTTTTGATATTGATAATACCTTGGTTCCCCACGGAGCACCGGCGGATGAAAGAAGCATTCTTCTGATAGAGAACCTGAAAGCAATGGGCTTTCAAATTCTGCTTTTGTCCAATAATAAAGAACCACGGGTAAAAATGTTCAATGATGCGGTACATGTGCATTACATTTACAAAGCGGGAAAGCCTGGAAGAGCAGGATACCGCAAGGCAATGGAGCAGATGGGAACAAACGAGAAAAATACGCTCTTTGTGGGCGACCAGCTGTTTACAGATGTATGGGGGGCCAGAAATACCGGAATTTTTTCAATTCTGGTTGAGCCCATTGACAAAAAGGAAGAGATTCAGATCGTGTTAAAGCGTTATCTGGAAAAGATTGTTCTTTTCTTTTACCGGAGAAAATGCAAAGGAGAAGAAGGTAAATGCTAATTGACGGACATACAAGAACCTGTGGGCTGATCGGTAATCCCGTAGAGCACACCATGTCACCTGTAATACATAATACATTGGCCGGGATGCTTTCCCACAATCTGGTTTATGTGCCTTTTCACGTGGAGGAGGGATGCCTCCGGGAGGCTGTAAGAGGGGCTTACGGTCTGAATATTCTTGGGATGAATGTGACGGTTCCCTATAAAAGCCTTGTGATGAAGGAACTGGTTCAAATAGATGAACTGGCTGAGAAAATCGGTGCAGTAAATACCCTGGTTCGATGTGAGGGCGGATTTAAGGGCTATAATACGGATATGCCGGGGCTGTATCGTGCCATGTGCAGTGAAGGCATTCAGATAGAAGGACAGGAAGTGATTTTGCTTGGGGCCGGTGGCGCAGCAAGGGCAGTTGCATTTCTGTGTGCATCCAGAGGGGTGAAAAGAGTTTATCTACTGAATCGTTCTCTGGAAAGGGCCCAGGCAGTTGCCTTGGAGGTCAATCAGAAATGTGGCACGGATTGTATATACCCGATGCAGCTTACCGACTATCATAAGCTTCCGGAGCAACGCTTTCTTGCTATCCAGGCAACCAGTGTGGGACTGTATCCGGATGTGGATAGGGCAGTGCTTGAGGATGAGGCATTTTATAAAAAGATTCATACCGGATATGACTTGATCTATAAACCTTCCGATACCCGTTTTATGCAGCTTGTCAGGGCTCAGGGAGGAAGGGCTTATCATGGCCTGAAAATGCTGCTTTATCAGGGTATTATTGCCTATGAACTGTGGAATGACATATCTGTACCGGAGGAGATGGCTCTGAAGGTGTATGAAGCGTTAAAGAAAGAAATGAAGATAAAGGATTGACATATGAAAGACAATATCATTCTGATCGGTTTTATGGGTTGTGGCAAAAGCAGTGTGGGCATCCGACTGTCCTATCAGCTGCGCAGGACAATGATTGATACCGATAAATGGATAGAGCAGAGGCAGAAAAAGACAATATCCCAAATCTTTCAGGAAAGCGGTGAAGAGGCTTTTAGACAGATGGAGACGGAATGCCTGAAGGAATTGATTCGAACTGCGGACAGGCAGATTATTTCTGTGGGCGGCGGGCTTCCTATGCGGGAGGAAAATCATGAACTGTTAAAGGAGCTTGGCAGGGTGTTTTATCTGAAGGTGACGCCGGAAACTGTCTATGAGAGAGTGAAAAATGATACCACAAGGCCGCTTCTGCAAGTGGAAGATCCGATGGAAAGAATCAGAACCTTAATGGAAAAACGCGCTCCGGTATATGAGGCTTGTGCAGATGTGATTCTGGAGGCCTCAGATCTGACACTTGAAGAAATTACGGAAAAGATTGAAAGGAACGGCAAATGAAAATTTTGGTGATAAACGGACCGAACTTAAATTTTCTCGGTATCCGGGAAAAAAATATTTACGGAACGCAGGATTATGATTATCTGCTGAACATGATCGGAAAAAAGGGGGAGGAATGCGGAGCAACGGTTGAAGTATTTCAGAGCAACCATGAAGGAGCCATCATTGACCGCATTCAGGATGCTTACTTTGACGGAACAGACGGAATTGTGATCAACCCCGGTGCTTTTACGCATTACAGCTATGCCATTCATGATGCGCTTGCAAGTATAACGATTCCCAAAGTGGAAATTCACATTTCCGATATTACGAAGCGGGAAGAGTTTCGCAAGATTTCGGTGACTGCACCTGCCTGTGATAAGCAGATATACGGTCATGGATTGAATGGCTATCTGGAAGCTATTGATTTTGTCCTGGAGATGATAAAGTAATTTTAAGAAAGTGGTTGAAAAATATCGCTTTTTATATTAAACTGTTAAAGAATTATAACGTGAAAATTTTAGGAGGAATATTTTATGATTTCTGCAGGTGATTTCAGAAATGGTATTACAATTGAGCTAGATAATAACGTTTACCAGATTATCGAGTTTCAGCATGTTAAGCCTGGTAAAGGAGCAGCTTTTGTCAGAACCAAACTGAAAAACATCAAGAGTGGCGGCGTAGTGGAAAAGACTTTCAGACCTACTGAAAAGTGTCCACAGGCACGTATTGATAGAAAAGATATGCAGTATCTGTACTCAGACGGAGAACTGTATAACTTTATGGACGTTGAAACATATGATCAGATTGCATTAAATGCGGATACTGTCGGCGATGCACTCAAATTTGTTAAGGAAAATGAAATGGTTAAGGTTTGCTCTCACAATGGCAGCGTATTCTCAGTTGAGCCTCCTTTATTTGTTGAGTTGGAGATCACAGATACAGAGCCGGGATTTAAAGGGGATACCGCAACCGGTGCAACCAAGCCCGCTACAGTAGAAACAGGGGCAACCGTAAATGTGCCTTTGTTCGTAGAACTGCATGACGTCATTAAGATTGATACAAGAACAGGGGAATACCTTTCCAGAGTATAATCCGTTACAATGTCCGATTGATAAGACAAGCCTGAAAGACAATGAATTCTATTCATTGTCTTTTTTGTGTACGGAAGTATGCGCTTCCGCATGTGAAAAAGACGCCTACTACTTTAGAAATGAGGTATCTATGAAGAACACATCTATTGATTTCACATCTTTTAAAAACAGAATATTGGAGTATTTAAGGCAGGAGCTGGGAGAAGAATACATAGTATTTTCCCATATGGTCCGGAAAAACAACGGAATAGAATTGACGGGAATTGTGGCGCGAAGATCCGGCTGCAATGCATCTCCGACGATTTATCTTGATCCATTCTATCATGAGGAAATGACAGAGGGAGAAATGACGGAAATTGCAGAGCGTTTAACCAGAGATTTTCGGAAGGCCGAAATCAAAGAGGATATGGATTTGTCCGGCTTCCTGGAATTTAAGCAGGCACGTGAGAGATTGGCATTCCGATTGATCAATAGGGAAAAGAACAGAGAACTGTTAAAAGAAATCCCCTATAAGACCTATTTTAATCTGGCAGTAGTTTTCTACTATTCTGTTCAGGAACCGCCCTTTTGCGGAAAGGCTGCTATTCTTATTCATAATACGCATATGAAGCTTTGGAACACCAATGTGGATGAGCTGTTTCAGATAGCCTTTCAGAATACCCCAAAGCTTTTCCCAAGTAAAATAGAGAGTATGGAAACGGTCATGAAGGAGGTTCTTGCGGAGGGCCTGCTGAAGGACCTGCCGAAAGGCTTTGAAGAAAGAGAAGAATTTACGCAGGAATGGGTTGAGGAGATCCTTGCTCAGATGACAGGGGAGATCACGCAGATACGGCTTCCCATGTATGTGCTTACTAACAGTCAGAAGCTGTATGGAGCGGTATGTATGCTGTATCCGGGAGTGTTGAAAGCATTTGCAGAAAAGCTGGAACAGGATTTTTATGTACTTCCCAGTTCCGTGCATGAGACCATTCTCGTGCCTGCAGGAAAGGGGACAGACAAAGACACATTACGGGAGATAGTAACCGATATCAACAGAACACAGGTGGCGGAGGATGAGGTGCTTGCAGATTCCGTCTATTACTACAGCAGAAGTAAGGATCAGCTGATCTGGATTGCATAATTCAATTATTTCCCAGAAGAGTTCACAGTTTTTTTGCAATTGACAGACTAGACAATCGCAATCGCTTATGATATGATATTCAAGGTGATGTAACAAATTTGTAATATTTCTTTTTATGCACCCGTAGTCTAATGGATAGAACGGAGGCCTCCGACGCCTTTAATGCAGGTTCGATTCCTGTCGGGTGCATTTACATCACCTTGAATATGAAAAGAAAGGAAAGCTATGAAACAATCAGACCAGAACAAAAAGCATGTGCTGAAGGAAAAATTCATGACAGCCAGAGACTGGATCATGGATCATAATAAGATTGTAATGCCACTTGTTCTAATTGTCTGCGTGCTCATTACCGTTGTAGCAGCCGTGAATGCCAACCAGAGGGAAGCACTTCAGAAGGAGGCTCAACAGGCAGCAATGGCCGTAGCTTCAGAAGAGACAAATGCTTCGATACAGGGACTGGAAACCCCGGTCTTTGAACTGGAAGAGAATGCTCATCCTGAAATAAATAATCTTGTGAAAACCTATTATGATGCGCAGGCATCAGGGGACATGGAGACCATTTCTTCCTTAAACACGTATCTGAATGATATCGAAAAGATACGTGTGCAGGAATTGAGCAAGTATATTGATTCCTATCCTGTGATCAATGTATATACTAAGCCGGGACTGACAGAAAGCACTTATGTGGCGTATGTGTGCTCCGAGGTGAAATTTACAGATGTAGATATAGCTCTTCCGGGAATGCAGACCTATTACATCGGTATGAATGAAAACGGAGATTATTTCATTAACGACGGGACCTATGAGGATTCCATTAAGGAATACATTAAGAAGGTTACCCTCCAGGATGATGTGGTAGATCTGAATAATAAGATTGTAGTGGAATACAACGATCTTCTTGCGGAGGATGAAGAACTCAGTGAGTTTATCGCTTATCTGAAGGAAAAGATCAATGAGGATGTGGGTGAGATCCTTGCAGAGGTAGAGCAGCCTGCAGAGGAAGAAACTCCGGCAGATACCGAAAATGCAGAGGAAGAAGCCTCCGCTGATGCAACCCAGAATGTTGTAAAGACTGTCCGTACAACCGATGTGGTAAATATCAGGAAATCGGACAGCGAGGAAGCAGACAAGATTGATAAGGCGCAGATCGGGCAGGAGTTCACTCTGCTTGAAGAGCGCGGAAACGGATGGAGTAAGATATCCTACAACGGCGGAGAGGCCTTTATCAAGAGCGATTACCTTGAGGTGGTTGACGAAGAGGTGATTGAGACAGTGGAGGCAGAGTCGCAGCAGCAAGAGCCTGCAGAACAGTCAACAGCTTCTAGTGAAGCTTCAAACGAAAGCACAAATGGAAAAGTTACGGTGATTGAAAGCGTAAGAGTGCGTAAGAGCGCCAGCACAGATGGCGAGGTTTTGGGAACCGTTTATGCGGGCACAGAGCTGGAGCTTATTATGAAACAGGCGGATGGCTGGACAAAAGTGAAATACGAAGGCCAGACTGCATATGTGAAGTCAGACTATGTAAAATAATATATCTGATAAGAGTGGCATAATCATTCAGCACAGAAAAGCATTTTATTTTGTAGGAATTTGTAGTATACTTACAAAATAAAGTGCTTTTTATTTGGGAGGGAAAATAATGCTTGGTAAGTTTCACGTAGGAGTAATGGGAACCGGAAATATAGCAACCATTATGGCACAGACAATTGACAGGATGAAAGGTGTCAAGGTCTATGCAGTCGCATCCAGGGAGAAGGTAAAGGCAGATGTATTTGCCGGAAAACATGGATGTAAGAAGGCATATGGTTCCTACGAGGAACTGGTAAAGGATCCCAAGGTAGATCTGATCTATATTGCCACGCCGCATTCCGAGCATTATGAAAATGCAAAGCTCTGTATTATGAATGGGAAACCGGTTTTGTGCGAAAAGGCATTTACTGCTAACGCAAAGCAGGCAGAAGAGCTTTTTCAGCTTGCAGAGGAAAAGGGTGTTTTCATCACGGAGGCGATTTGGACACGCTACATGCCAATGCTTACAACTATACGAGAGGTGCTGGGAAGCGGCGTGATCGGAGAACCGAAGACCCTGACTGCAAATCTGGGATATCAGATCAATGGGGTAGAGCGCTTGCAGAATCCGGCGTTGGCCGGCGGTGCACTCTTGGATGTTGGAGTTTATACCTTGAATTTTGCATTGATGTTGTTTGGCAACAGTATTGAAAAGATCCATTCCTGCTGTACCTATACGGAGACTGGTGTGGATGAACAGAATACCGTGACGCTCCAATACATGGATGGAAAGACGGCTGTGCTGAACAGCTCCATGGTTTCAATCAGTGACAGACAGGGAATTATTTACGGAACGAAGGGGTTTGCCATTGTAGAGAATATCAACAATTTCGAGAGCATTTCCGTATATGATTCTTCCTACAAAAAAATTGCATTTTACAAGGCTCCGAAGCAGATTTCCGGTTATGAATACGAGGTGGAGGCAAGCATCAAGGCAATTCGTTCCCATCAGCTTGAGTGTCAGGAGATGCCTCACAGTGAAACGCTTCGCGTGATGCGTCTGATGGATGAATTGCGTAGGGAATGGGGAATCGAATATCCTTTTGAGAAAGAGGAAGAATAAAAAAGTTAAAATGAGGGAATGATAAGACAGAGTGAGGAAGTTCACTCTGTCTTTTCAATTAACAGACAAATGGAGCGCTGTCTTGCGGAGTGCTTTTTCAGGAGGGAAAATGAATTCTAAGTTAAGAAATGATGATATCGGAGTTCTGCAGGAGGTTCAGAGAAATACGGGAATGGCAATGAAAGCATTGGATGCAATCAGTGAAAAGGTCTTCGATGACGATCTTTCCATGCAGGTAGCCAGAGAGGCTATGAAATATTCTGAAATCTATCATAAAGCAACAGACAAGCTTCTTTCCGGGAAAGCAGCATCCTACAAAAGTACCGGCTTTCAGGATGTGATGCTGAAGGGGGCTGTGCGTGCAAATACGATGTTAAACACCAGCACAAGTCATATTGCAGAGCTTTTGATTCAAGGCTCTAACAGAGGGCTGACAAGTATGTGGAAGGCCATTAATCATCATGAGAGAGCCGGAGAGGTTTCAATGGAGGTGGCCAAGGAACTGATGGATTTTGAGGAGAAAAATATTGAAAGACTAAAGCAGTATTTGTAAAATTCTATAACTTTTACAATTTAATTGCTTAAAGTGTATTGCGAATTTCGAAAGTACGTTATATAATACAATATGGGCAAAGAAGTCAAATACACAGGACAAAAGCGCCTGTGTATTTTTGTATGGTAACCAAAGAATAAGATAACGGTTAATATGACCGTTATTGTATACAAGGATACCGTACCACAAGAATACTATATTTAAGGAGGACATTTTGTATGTCATATGTTGATGAAGTGTTTCAGATGGTAGTTGAAAAGAACCCTGCACAGCCCGAATTCCATCAGGCAGTAAAGGAGGTTCTCGAATCCCTCAGAGTAGTTATTGAGGCAAATGAAGAAGCATACAGAAAAGATGCTTTGCTGGAGAGACTTGTAACACCTGAGAGACAGCTGTTGTTCAGAGTACCCTGGGTAGATGACAAGGGACAGGTTCAGGTTAATAATGCATTCCGTGTACAGTTTAATAGTGCAATTGGACCTTACAAGGGTGGCTTGAGATTACATCCCAGTGTAAACCTTGGTATCATTAAATTCCTTGGCTTTGAGCAGATTTTCAAAAACTCCTTAACAGGTCTTCCGATTGGTGGCGGTAAGGGTGGTTCTGACTTTGATCCTAAGGGGAAATCAGACAGAGAAGTAATGGCATTCTGCCAGAGCTTCATGACAGAGCTGCACAAATATATTGGTGCTGATACAGATGTTCCTGCCGGTGATATCGGAACCGGTGCAAGAGAAATCGGTTATATGTATGGTCAGTACAAGAGACTTACCGGATTGTATGAGGGTGTTTTGACCGGTAAGGGATTATCCTATGGCGGTTCCTTAGCCAGAACAGAAGCCACAGGATATGGTTTATTATATCTCACAGAAGAAATGTTAAAGTGCAACGGCAAAGACATCAAGGGTAAGACCGTTGCAGTTTCAGGCTCCGGTAATGTTGCAATCTATGCAATCCAGAAGGCACAGCAGCTTGGCGCTAAGCCTGTTACCTGCTCTGATTCTACAGGCTGGGTTTATGATCCGGAAGGTATCGATGTGGCACTCCTCAAGGAGGTAAAGGAAGTAAAGAGAGCAAGACTGACAGAGTATGCAGCTGCAAGACCAAGTGCTCAGTATCATGACAAGAAGACAGAAGGAACCAATCAGTGGTCTGTAAAGGTTGACATTGCACTTCCTTGTGCAACCCAGAATGAACTGAACCTGGACGATGCAAAGGCTCTGGTAGCCAACGGCGTCATTGCTGTAGCAGAGGGCGCTAACATGCCTACTACAATTGAAGCTACAGAATACTTCCAGGCTAACGGCGTTCTGTTTGCTCCCGGCAAGGCTTCCAATGCAGGTGGTGTGGCTACTTCTGCTCTTGAAATGAGCCAGAACTCCGAGAGACTCAGCTGGACCTTCGAGGAGGTAGACAGCAAGCTTAAGAATATCATGGTTAACATCTTCCACAATCTTGATGATGCTGCTAAGAAGTACGGTATGGAAGGCAACTATGTGGCAGGCGCTAACATTGCAGGCTTCCTGAAGGTTGCAGATGCTATGACTGCTCAGGGAATCGTTTAGTAGCGGAATTCTAAGATATAAGATTATATGGAGAAGTCCTGTAAACCCAGTGTTTATGGGACTTTTCGAGTTATAGGACAAAAAGTGTTGATAAAAACCGTCTTCAACCCTTGTGAATAGAGGGCTGAAGGCGGTTTAATCTTTTTTTAAAGAACTTTGAGGGTGGACAAAAAGTGTTGATGAAAAGTGCTTTCAACCCTTGTAAATATTGGGGTTGAAAGGGTTTAATCTTTCTTGAGACAGTAACCTTGGAGGAAGATTAAATGAATCAAGTAAATTGCCCTGTTTGTGGAAAGAAATGTGTAAAGTCCGGAAAGACAAAAGCTGGTTCACAACGCTGGCTTTGCAAGGAGTGTAAAACATCATTAGCACATAAAATAGATAATGATTCGAAGGAGTTACAGTTATTGTACTTTGAGGACATGGTTGGCAGTGAGAGCGCTTCAGCAGCCAGAGTCAGAAATCACAGGGCGACTCAAAAGCTCCTAAAGGAGAAAGAGCAGACAGCGTTACAATGTAATGCAACTGTAACGGAAGGTAACACCTCAGAAATTTCCGGTAGCACAGAGATAGAGAATAGTGAAAAGGAAGAGAAGAAGCCAAAGAAAGAGGGAGAACCAGAGATAGAGGAAATTCCTTCCTACTTTGCTGATACGGTGCTGAATAGTATGTTTCTTTCTTACTTGGAATATCGAAAAGAAAATGGCAAGGAAGTGAAGGGGAAAGCAATCGGTTATTGAATTGATAAGCCGGAAAGTTTATCAAATTCTCCTGTAGAACAAGTGGCAATTATTAAGCAGACAATTCAGAATGGATGGACAGATTTCTTTCCACTGAAAAGGAACAAAGAAAAGGGAAGCGGAAACAATATGAGTTCGTGGCTGGAGCGTGAAAAGATACAAAGTACGGGAGGTGTTTTTGGTGACTAAACAGGAATTTGCGACATTAGTTGTAGCCATGCAGGCAATGTATGGAGAAAATTTTATTGGGACGGAAGAAGCTTTGGACGTGTGGTACGCACTATTACATGATCTGGACTATCACATATTATTAAAGGTACTTCAACAATATATGCTGACAAATAAATTCAAGCCGACCGTTGCAGAGTTACGAGAGATTTATGCAGAACTAGTAAGTCCAACGGTTTCCGATTGGAGCGAAGGCTGGGAGAAAGTCAGCAGGGCAATCGGGCATTACGGAATGTATCAGGAGGAAGTTGCAATGGAAAAGATGTCAAAAGCAGATGCGAAGATACGAAAAAATGGATTCGATGCCATGATTTGAAAAGTTGATTAAGTGAAAGTGAAAGGGCGATTGTTAGGAAGATAAAGGAAGCTGTAAAATTCCACGTTGAATTTTACAGCTTCCTTGCGTATAATATATATAAATGAAGAAACTATATTAAGTAGGAAAGGAAGTTGATTTTATGCCGAATATATTACCTGTATCAGATTTAAGAAATTATAATGAAGTACTGAAAAATTGCCAGGTTGGAGAACCCGTGTTTTTGACCAAAAATGGAAGAGGCAAGTTTGTGGTTATGGATATTGAGGACTATGAGCGTGAAAAGGCGGAGAAAAAGCTGTTGATGAAGCTGCAGGAAGCAGAAGAAGCAGTTAAGGATGAAAGTGCCTGGATGAGTTTGGATGAACTGAAGAAATCTGTCGGGGTATAGCCTATGATGAAATTGCGGATTAACCCTATTGTGGCAGAGGACTTGAAGAACATTAAAGAGTATATTGCGGAAGACAATGAAGAAATGGCAGTAAAGACCATTCAGGAAATATATGCTCGAATTGAGAATATACAGCAATTTCCGTATATGGGAGCTAATCTTGCTAAGAGGGTCAGCTTCCGGACGGATTATAAATATGTGATTTGCGGGAATTATGTCGTGCTATATAAGATTGGGGAAGAATGTGTGGAAATTTACCGGGTTGTGAATCGGTATCAGGATATTACGAAGATTTTTTAACTTACTACAATAGAGATAAAGTGCAAAAAATGAACAAGGTAAACTAAATTGATGAAAATGTTTTAATAAGAAAGAAGGATAAAAATGGCATTAGCAAAGTGGTATAAAGTAGATTTTCACACACATACACCAGAGAGTAAGTGCTTTCCGGACAAGTCCATTACCGCGGAACAGTGGTTAGGAGCAGCAAAGCAATCTGGATTAAATGCAGTAGTTGTTACAGACCATAATTCGGTTGGCTTCATAAGTAAGATAGAGGAGGTCAAAAAGAATTATGTAGATGATAGTTTTAAAGTCTTTTATGCTCTTTAAGGAGGGATAGATGTGAAAAAATATATTCAAAAATCATTAATAGGATTATGATTGCAACTCCTATCAACAAGCTTATGACTGTGATCGCAGAAAAAATACCAATTGTGATCAGCGGCCATTTCCATCCCATATATATAAGGCTAAAGCATCTGTGAAAATAGTCTTTCACCGCCTCTCTGGGATAGGTAAAGAACACAAGGAACAATGCAACAACGGAGGGTGCCCCACCACCGAAATAAAACAGGAAAGTACCGATTGCAGAGCCTGTCAATCCAAGCATTACCGGAATAAATCCACATCCCCACGTCCATAAGAGGGTGGCTGTGAAAAAAAACACTAAACTTCTATCTGATGTGTAGTCTCTTTTATTCTTCATAAACTCTGCTCTCTTTCTTTTCTGCAAGTTTTTGATTGATCGATTCAATATCTTTTTTCATCTGCATAATTCCCAATAAATAAGCCAACAGAAAAACAGGTGTCACATACACAAAGGACATCCACCAATTGGACCGAACAAACCACCCGCTGATAATTCCGATCACCAGAACCATGATTTCTACCAAAACATATTTGCAGATGATTTCCTTTAAAAAGCTCTCATAAAACAAGTACACCGTAACATAATGAATCCCCATACCGAGAAACGCTATCAATACAATTAAAAAATTCAGTTTCATCTCCTCTCTGTATGCAAAACACAAAAAGGATATTAAGGTCACAACGATCCAAATGATAGCTGACAGTATATATGTGTTGCTCAAGAAAATTCAGGGATGAGGCAAAGGAACAGATTAACATGATAAAAACAGATGAGAAGAAATTTCTCCGGGAGAGTGAAGGGTAGAAACTGCCATACTGTGCGGAATACAACGATACGGATAACGCCAAGGCAGCATATGTTGACAGTCGGATTCAGATTCGCTATGCTAAATATAGGTAATGTGTATGCTTTTAAGAAATGGAGAATCGGGTTGGAACGAGTAAAAGCAAAGGTTGTATACAAGGGAATTGCCTATGGCCGTATCTATGTCATGAGAAGAACAGAAGATACGATAAAGAGAGCGGTAATAGAAGATCCGGAGACAGAAACGGAGCGGCTTGGATGCGCGAGAAAGCTTGCACAGCAGCAACTGCAGCAGTTGTATGAGAGAGCCTTGAAGGAAGTCGGGGAGGATGAGGCGGCAATTTTTGAAGCGCACCAGATGCTGCTTGCAGATGAAGATTATGTGCGGGCAATGGAGGAGGTAATCCGAACCGGAAGAGTGAATGCAGAGTATGCAGTGTCTGTGGCGGAAAAGAAATTTGCCACAATATTTACAGAAATGTCTGATCCTTACATGCAGGCAAAGGCAGAGGATATAAAGGATGTTTCCAAACGTATCATTGGGTGTCTTACAGGAGGGGAAAGCGTTACCCCTGATTTCACGGAGCCAGTGATCCTGGTGGCGGATGAGCTGACACCGAGTGAGACGGTTATGCTGGATAAGAGTAAAATTCTGGCATTTGTGACGGTACATGGATCAGCCTATTCCCACACTGCCATTCTTGCAAAAACCATGAATATACCGGCACTTTACGGAACCGGAGTCGATCTAAAACAGCTGAAAAGCGGTACACTTGCGATCGTAGATGGAATTAGCGGTGAATTGATCTTAAATCCTACGGATGTGGAGCTGGAGCGGACGAAAGAAAAACAGAATGTAGAGAAGGAAAGCCGGGAGCGGTTACAGCAGCTGAAGGGAAAAGAAACGGTGACACTGGGAGGAAGAAAGATCAGGCTCCTTGCCAATGTCGGGAATCTGGATGATCTTAATTTCGCCCTGGAGAATGATGCAGAAGGAATCGGATTGTTTCGAAGTGAATTTCTCTATATTGGAAGGGAGAGACTGCCGGAGGAAGAGGAACAGTTTCAGATCTATAAGCAGGCTCTACAGAGGATGGAAGGAAAGAAGGTTATTATTCGTACGCTTGATCTTGGGGCTGACAAAAAAGTGGATTATCTGCATCTTGAGAAGGAGAGTAATCCGGCGTTAGGCTACCGTGCGATACGCATCTGTCTGACACAACCGGATATATTTAAGACACAGCTCCGTGCACTCTATCGCGCTTCTGTTTATGGGAATCTTTCCATTATGTATCCGATGATCATTTCTACAGAGGAAGTAGAAGCGATTAAAAGAATTACAGCAGAGGTAAAGGATGAGCTTCGAAAAGCCAATATTCCGTTTCATAATGTGGAAGAGGGAATTATGATCGAGACCCCTGCAGCTGTAATGATCAGCGATGAACTGGCAAAAATGGTGGATTTTTTCAGTGTGGGAACCAATGATCTGGCGCAATATGCGTTAGCGGTTGACAGGCAGAATGAGAAGCTGGATGCTTTTTTTGATCCACATCACAAGGCTGTACTGAAAATGATAAAAATGGCTGCAGACAATGCACACAAGGAAGGAAAATGGATTGGAATATGTGGGGAGCTGGGGGCTGATACGCAGCTGACCGGCGTATTTCTTGATATGGGAATTGATGAGTTATCAGTCGCCCCATCTGCGGTTTTAAAACTGCGTGATATCATTCGCAAACTCCCATAAAGGGTGAAATTTATTTAAGGATAGACAGATAGGCAAGGGTGGGCACACCGGTGCCCTTTTCTAACAGTGAGGTCAGACCCTTCAGAGTGTCTTTGATTTCCTCCGGTGTGGAAGGAATCAGTGAATTATCAAATTTTACTGCAATTACAATTAAAGCAATCTCGGCCAGAGCAGCCGGGTAGTCAAAGTGGATCTCTCCACAGGCAATTCCCTGAGAAATAATTTCGGTTAAAGCAGGCTTTAACTCAGAAATCAGATAATTTAAATATTTTTGATGCAGAAGGGCGAGATCCTGAGCGCTTGCAGAAGTGTTATGCTTTTGCTTTAAAAAGATTGCGGAAGAATTCTGACATGCCTGAAAAAGCATTGCCATCCGTGTAAAGGAAGAGATATCTGACTTTGCGGACAAAGTCTTTGCGGTCTGCAGAGGCTTTTCGTAGCTGCGCTTAATAAGGGCATCGACGATCGCATCCTTAGAGGGATAGTAATAATAAATACTGCCTTTTCCTATGCCGGCTTTAGCGGCAATATCACTCACGGATATATGCTGAATGCTTCTTTCCTCCAATAATTGCTGCAGAGCATCTAAAATTTTTTCTGATTTACTTATGTCTGACATGAGAGCGTGCCGCCTTTCTGTTTGATAGAATCCCTTCCAAAAATTGTGCAAATTCATTGTATCACATTCAAAAAAGGGTAACAAGTTCTATCATACGTATAATTGACCAATGGTCGAACACCGTGATATAATTTCAACAAACAAAATCGACCTGCGGTCGAAAATGAGGAGGACAATATGACATATGCAGATTATTTCTATGAAATTAAAAACAAGTTTATGGGAACGGATGTGAGCGATATCAGAGAGCATCTCGCGTTTCAGTTTAATATTGAGGACGAGGAGGCCGGTGGCATTTTTTATGTCGAGGTAAAGGATGGACAGCTTTTTGTGGAACCATATGAATACTATGACAGAGATGCCATGTTCACCGCGGATCCTGATACCTTTAATAAAATAGCGGAAGGTAAATTGGATCCGGTATGGGCGTTTACCGTTCAGAAGCTTAAGGTGGAAGGCAATATCGAGAAGGCACTCAGATTGAAGGAGATTATTGACCTAAAACAAAAGCAGGCAAAGAAAAAGTAAACATGCCGGAAACGGAGGAACTATGGAAACTTTAAAAATCGCTATAGCATGTGTCGGTGTACTTTTGGCAGGCGGAATGGCTGAAACGGCTTATTTTTATGGAAGAACCATGAAACGGCAGAAAGTGAATATGGAGCGCACCATGAAAATGGCAGGTACAGACTGGTCACAGTATTCTGATATTCTTGCGCAGAGAAAAGAGTTTCTGCTTCAGCAGCCTCATGAGGATGTATATCAGCTTTCCTTTGATAATCTCAAACTGCATGGGGTTTTCTTTCCACCCATTCAGGAAAACAGAAATAGGAAGCGCGTCGTAATCTGTTTTCACGGCTACACCAGTAAGAGCCTTGCAGATTTTACAGGACTTACCGATTATTATTTCCGTCGCGGCTATGCCATGCTGCATCCTGATGCCAGAGCACATGGTGAGAGTGAAGGTGAGTATATTGGCTTTGGCTGTCTGGATAGAAAGGATGCGCTGAAGTGGATCAACTGGGTAATTCAAAAATGCGGAGAGGATGTAGAGATCTTACTTCACGGAATTTCTATGGGTGGTGCAACGGTACTGATGGCAAGCGGTCTGGAATTACCGCCACAGGTGAAAGGAATTGTTTCGGACTGTGGGTTTACTTCCCCGAAAGAAGTCTTTACGCATGTGTTACATTCCATGTACCACTTACCGGCGTTTCCCGTGATGCAGGGAGCAGAAATTGTCAACAGACGGCTTGCCGGATACGGTATGGATGAGTGTAATGCCAAGAGAGAGGTGGCGAAGGCAAAGATTCCGATTTTGTTTATCCATGGCTCAAAAGACACCTTTGTCCCACCCGAGATGTGCCGAGAACTGTATGAATGCTGTGCATCTCCGAAAAGAATTTTGATCGTGGAAGGGGCCGCCCACGGCGAGAGCTATTTTAAAGAAATGAAAGCTTACGAGAAGGCATTGGATGAGTTTACCGGAGCTTTGTGTGAAAAGGAGGAGCGTGCATGAAGACGAGAAAGGGCTGCAAGGCGTATCCGTTGACGGCTGCGCAGAAATTTCATTTTTACTATCTGGAGCATTGCCCGAAAAAAGAGGTGGTGAATGTGGGAACCAGTCTTACCATTGAATATGAACTGGATCTTGCTGCACTTCGACAGGCAATCTATAAAGCGTATGAACGCTGCGATTCCATGCGTCTGCGTTTTGCGTACGACAAGAAGGAGAAGCAGTGGTATCAATATGTGATAGAAAAAGAAGAACGGGAAATTGAATATGTTGATTTTACCGGGAAGACTATGGAAGAGGCTGAAGAAATCATGAAGGAATGGACAGCTGTTCCTTTTCAGAGAGAGGATTCTCCCATGAATCGCCTGGTGATCATCAAAACGCCGGATGGAAATCAGGGAATTTATCTTCTGGCGGATCATCTGACTCTGGATGCCCAGTCACTGATCTGTTTTATGAAAGATATTATTGAGATCTACTGTAATTCCATGTTTGAAGGGGTAGAATATCCAAAGGAAATGCGCTCCTATGTGGAACAGCTGGAAAAAGATCTGGAATATGAGGCCGGAAGCAAGGCACAGCAAAGGGATAGAGAATATTTCCATAAACTGATTGAACAGTCTGAGCCTATCTACAATGGAATTGACGGTCCCGGGGCGCTTGAAGAGGAACGCAAAAAGAATCCAAAGGCAAGAGCAGCACAGTTTATTTCCCGGGATGTTAATTCGGCGCTTGATACTTTCCACCTGGAGGAAGAACCTACTGCGCGTCTGATGAATTTTTGTGAACAACAGCACATTTCCCTGCAGTGTCTGCTGATTATGGGAATTCGTACTTATCTGCAAAAAATGAACGGGAACGAGGATGTATCCATTAATGTTGCTTATGCAAGAAGGGCGACTTTATCAGAAAAGAAATCCGGCGGCACGAGAATTCATTCCTTTCCGTTTCGGACGATCATCTCAGAGGAGAAAACCTTCCTTGAAGGAATCCATATGATTCGGGACGGACAGAACGAGATTTTCAGGCATACCAATTTTGATCCGGTGGAATATTTTGCATACAGAAGGCAGTTGTATCCGGTGGAGCCGGGAAGAACCTATGAACCGATGTCTCTGACCTATCAGCCGATGACCTTGAAGGACAAGGGGCTTAGCAAGCTTGGGGACATCCGGTATAAAACGAAATGGTATCCAAACGGAGCGACTACGCAGGCAATGTATCTGACGGTTATGCACAGACCGGAGGATAACGGGCTTGATTTTAATTTTGAACATCAGACAGCGGCTATCTCAAAGGAGACACTGGAGTATTTTTACTATTATATGTGTAAGATCATGTTTAAAGGGATTGAAAAACATAATTTGAAGATCAGCGAGATTATCAAGCTGATTTAGCGTGGAATATTTCAGATATCTAATTACAAAGCAGGAGGGAGAAAAAATGTTTGATCAGTTAACAGAAATCATTACGAATTATGTTGAAGTGGACAAGGAGGATATTAAGCCGGAATCACGTTTTATGGAGGATTTGGGATTTACCTCCTTTGATTTCATGAGTATGCTGGGAGAGATCGAGGATGAACTTGATGTGGAGATTGTGCAGGAGGAGGCAGCAGATATCCGCACTGTGCAGGAAGCGGTTGACTATCTGGAAAGGCTGAAAGCCTGATAGGAGGGACATTATGAATGTAACAAGCAGTACCATCCGTGAACTGCTGGTAAAGTCTGCGGCGACTTACGGCGGAAACGATGCATTTCGATATAAGGTTAAACAGACAGATGCTGATAGCAAAAAGACGGTAGCGGTGGAGAGCAAAACCTATTCAGATCTGAAAAATGATTCAGAATGCTTTTCAGCAGTGCTTAGCTTTTACGGTGAACAGAAAAAGCATATTGCTGTTTTGGGAGCTACCTCCTATGCATGGGTGGTGGCTTATATGGGAATTGTAAACAGCGGAAGTGTTGCGGTCCCTATAGATGCGCAACTGCCTGCGGAAGAGGTTTGTGATCTATTGAATCGTGCAGAGGTTACGACACTTGTTTTTGATGAAAGCAAAGCACAGGCTGCAAGTGAGGCAAGGAAGCTGTGTCCGGGGTTGAAATACGTGATTTCCATGAATGAAGAAAGCTCTGTGGAGGGCGCACTTTCCTTCTGGAAGCTACTCGGAGAACAGAAGCCGGAGTATACTTACGAGCCGCTTCCGGAAGATCTTGCAACGATCATGTTTACCTCAGGAACGACAGGAAAAAGCAAGGGAGTAATGCTCACGCACCGCAATCTTGCAGAAAATGCGACCTGCCTTGATATGGGAATTGAGCCGGGAACAGTGATCATGTCCGTGTTACCGATCCACCATGCTTACTGCCTGAGTATGGATATACTGAAGGCTCTTTCCCTGGGAAGTGTGATCTGCATTAACGATTCTCTGTTGCGGGTTGCAAAAAATATTAAGCTTTTTGAGCCGAATATGATCCTGATGGTTCCCCTGATGATTGAGACCCTTGCCAAGAAACTGGAGGACGCGGCGTGGATGCCGGCACCGATCGTAAAAGCAAAGGTCTTTGGCAAACAGTTCCATACTATATGCAGCGGTGGCGCCTACTTAAATCCGGCATACATAGAAACCTTTAAAAAGTATGGAATCACGATTCTGCAGGGATATGGAATGACGGAGTGTTCTCCTGTTATCAGCACCAATTTGAGCTGGAATAATAAGGAAGGCTCGGTGGGAAAGCTGATGCCGAACTGTCAGGCGAAGACGGTGGATGAGGAACTGTGGGTAAAGGGCTCCAGTGTGATGCAGGGTTATTACCATATGCCGGAGGAGACCGCAGAAGCATTGGAGGATGGTTGGCTGAAAACAGGCGATCTTGGGTATGTGGATGAGGATGGCTTTGTATTTCTCACCGGAAGAAAGAAAAATTTGATCATTACACCTAACGGAGAAAATGTTTCTCCCGAAGAAATTGAAAATAAGCTGTCTGAAGACCGGCTGGTGCAGGAAATACTGATCCGTGACAGGGAAGGTGTGATTGAAGCGGAAATTTTTCCGGATTATGAGTATGCCGCCAAAAAGAAGATTAAGGATATTCCGGGTGAACTACAGAGGGTGATCGATGCTTATAACCAGAAAGCGCCCTTGTATAAAAGAGTATTTGGTTTAAAGATTCGCGAGAAGGAGTTTGAGAAGAATACTACAAAAAAAATCAAGCGTTATTAATAGGAATAGCGGATTTTCCGTGGAATAAAAGATACCGCAGACAGCCGAAACGGACAGTCTGCGGTATTTTTGTTCTGTAAAATTGAGGATAAATCTAATAATCCCTGCATAACTCTTCAGCTAGTGCTTCAAGCTGTGCAATACTTTCGTTGTTTAATGCAGATTTAATTTTTGCTTCGTTTTTCGAAAATGTGAGATCCTTGCAGGATTCCAGAAGCGTTCTCATGTTTTTTGCAGCGGTGGGTGCCCAGCTTCCGTTTTCGATGAGGGCAACGGTTCTCTTCTGATAATTATGTTCTGTGAGATGACCGATAAATTCCTTCATAAAGGGGAAAATACCTGTATTGTAAGTAGTAGTGGCAAGCACCAGCTTACTATACCGGAAGGCATCCTCCACGCATTCTGCCATGTCTTCTCTTGCAAGATCTGCAATTGCCACTTTGGGGCATCCCTGTTCAAGCAGCTTTTTCTCCAGAAGCTTAGCAGCTTCTGCTGTGTGGCCGTAAACGGAAGTATAGGCAATGAAAACACCCTCCGTTTCTGCCTCGTAGGAAGACCAGATTTGATAGAGTTTGAGATAATGCTCCAGATTTTCTGAAAGAACGGGACCATGAAGGGGACAAATCGTTCGGATATCCAGAGCGGAGGCTTTCTTTAATAGATTTTGTACCTGCATTCCGTATTTTCCTACAATGCCAAAATAATAACGACGGGCTTCGCAGGCCCAATCCTCTTCCGTATCAAGGGCACCGAATTTACCGAAAGCATCTGCGGAAAAAAGCACCTTGTCAAAACAGTCATAGGTCATCATTACTTCGGGCCAGTGGACCATCGGAGCGGAAAGAAAATTTAAAGTATGTTTGCCGAGAGAGAGGGTATCTCCGTCCTTAATGATAATTCTGTGATCAGCAAAATCAGTGCCGAAGAATTGCTTCATCATAGGGAAAGCCGGAGCAGAGGAAACGATAACGGCATTCGGATAAGCTTTGATAAAGGCGGTAATACCTGCAGAATGATCTGGTTCCATGTGTTGGATGATCAGATAGTCAGGCTGACGGGAATCCAGATTTGCTGTTAGGTGCTCCAGCCATTCTTCAGTGAAGTGCGCATCTACAGTGTCAAGCACGGCAGTTTTTTCATCCAGAATGAGATAGGAATTGTAAGCCATGCCGTTTTCTACTTTGTATTGTCCCTCAAACAGATCGATACTATGATCGTTTACTCCTATATATTTGATGGTTTTTGAGATTTTCATAATTAAATGAGCTCCTTTCTTATGAATAACTGTATTGTAACAGATTGTTTCCATGATGACTAGTAATCCCGGAAAATAAATTGTAAACCGACAATGAAATATAAGGTTGACAATAAAAACCTTTTATGATAAATTTTCATTTAGGTAATTTATGAAAAATGATAGCGATCGTGGAGGTAGAAAGTAATGTCAACAGCATCGGCAACAAGAAGTAAAACACTGGATATGGTTTATATTGCACTATTTGCAGTACTTATAGCAATCTGTTCCTGGATCTCCATTCCGGCAACAGTACCTTTTACCCTGCAGACCTTTGGCGTTTTTGTGGCAGTTGGTACATTGGGAGGAAAGAGAGGAAGTCTTTCCGTCCTGATCTATCTGCTACTTGGGGCAATTGGGATTCCGGTATTTGCTGGTTTTCAGGGAGGTCTCGGCATCATTTTGGGAAATACGGGAGGCTATATTATCGGATTTCTTCTCTCTGCCCTTTTTATGTGGGGAATGGAAAAGGTTCTTGGGAAAAAGATCTGGGTACTTGCAGTGTCCATGATAATTGGACTGCTCATCTGCTATGCATTCGGGACTATCTGGTTTATGCTGGTCTACGCAAAAAATGTGGGTGAGATCGGACTGTGGACAGCTCTTGGCTGGTGTGTATTTCCATTCATCATTCCGGATCTTGTAAAAATAGGCTTAGCATTGTTGATCTGCAGGAGACTTGCAAAGGTGATTAAGATCGATTAAAATAATTGAGATCGAGGGAATAAAAGTGAGAGAATATCAGTATATGATCAGGGCACATCATGGGATGTGCCTTGCCTTTTTTGAAGGAAAAGGCTATAGCAGTGCATTCACAGAGCATATGAAAGAAATAAAAAAAAGGCTTGAGGAGAATCCACTTGTCTGCATAGTGAGAGGAGAAGACCAGATCTGCAGTGCATGTCCGAATAACAATAAGGGAATTTGTGCATCACAGAAAAAAGTAGTAGAATATGATAGACAGGTACTCTTGAGATGTGAACTGTCAGAACATGAGGTGATACCGTTCCGCGATTTTCAGGAATTGGTGTATCATCATATCTTGTATCCCGGAAAGAGAGAAGAAATCTGTGGGGACTGCCAGTGGAATCATCTGTGTCATTTTATGCAGGAAGGATAATGGGGATTATCCAAATGAATATTGGGGGAAGGCTATGACAATTAAGGAAAAGCTTCTGGAGCTCTTTGAATCAAACAAAGGAAGGTACTTTTCGGGGGAAGAGATCGCACAAAAGCTATGCGTATCAAGAGCGGCTGTCTGGAAGGCTGTTAACAGCTTGAGAAATGCCGGCTACGAAATTGATGCGGTCACCAATAAGGGGTACTGTCTGTCGGCTAAAACCGATATTTTATCATCTCAGGGAATTCAAAAATATTTGAATTCCCAGTGCCGAAATATGGAACTCACAGTTCTGCCGACTGTCTGCTCAACGAATGCGATGATGAGGGAGAAGGCAGAGAGCGGAGCCCCTCAGGGCTGTGCTGTGATCTCCAATGAGCAGACACAGGGGCGGGGGCGCTATGGCCGTAATTTCTTTTCTCCACAGGGGACGGGGATTTATATGAGTCTTCTGCTGAGACCCTCTAATTATTCTGCAAGCCAGGCAGTCAGGATTACGACAATGGCGGCTGTTGCAATGTGTGAAGCAATTGAGGAGGTGTCTGACGAACAAGCACAGATTAAGTGGGTGAATGACATTTTTGTAAAGGGAAAGAAGGTCTGTGGGATTTTGACGGAGGCATCCTTTGGGCTTGAAAGCGGGACACTGGAATATGCTGTGCTGGGTGTAGGGATCAATGTTTATTATCCCAAAGAAGGATTCCCGGAAGAACTCAGACAGACTGCGGGCGCTGTCTTTGAATGTACGCAGGATGATGTGAAAAACAAGCTTACGGCGGCTTTCCTGAATGGGTTTATGGAATTTTATCAGGCACAGGACCAGAGCGGATATGTCCGGAAATACAGAGAAAGAAGTCTTGCTGTCGGAAAGCATATTTCAGTCATTTTCGCTGACCAGGCAAGGAATGCAGTTGTATATGGCGTTGATGAGGAATGTCGCCTTCTGGTTAGATATGATGATGGGCAGACAGAAAGGTTGTCCTATGGAGAGATAGAGATCAAATTTGAAGAAGATAAGTTGTCCTGAAATTGTCAGTCTATAGTATTGTTTTAACTCAAAAATATGTTAAAATAATAATAAAGAGATGTTTGATATGAGAGGGAATCATTCATGGCAGAGAAGAAACGTACACTTTGTTTATTGAGTATATTCATGTGTTTGCTTCTGCTCTTTCAGGCAATGCTTACAGTAAGGGCAGAGGAAAAGGAGGATAAGCGGGTTTTATTTATCAGCTCTTATTCCTATGCATGGGATACAGTACAACTTCAGATCGAGGGAATTAAGGCAGGGCTTGGGGATGGTGTTACCCTTGATTATGAGTTTATGGATACCAAGAGGGTGAATGATGAGACGGCAGAGAAACTGTTTTTTGAAGGGCTTTCCTATCGGCTTTCAAAGGTTGCGCCTTATGATGTGGTCATTCTGGGAGATGATGCGGCTCTTATTTTTGCAGCCAAATATCAGGAGGAGCTTTTTGCCGGAATTCCGCTCGTTTTTGAGGGAGTCAATGACGAAGAACTGGCGGGTGAATTGGCAAAGGATCCTTTAATAACGGGTGTTCTCGAAAAACTTTCTGTCGATAAAAATATAGAGCTGGGATTGCGTCTGAATCCGGATGCAAAGAAGGTTGTAGCGATCCTGGATAACAGTATTACGGGAGAAGTGGAACGGAAGCGTTTCTATAAAAGTGCGGAATCCTATCCGGAGCTGACCTTTACCGAGATCAATGCGTCTGAGCTTACCAGTACACAGCTTCGGCGTGAACTGAAAAAGGTAAGTGATGACAGCATTTTAATCTATGTTGTTATGACAGAGGATGCAAGCGGAAAGCAATACACAAACAAGGAATCTATCCGCCTGATCAGTGATAATGCAGCGGTTCCCGCTTTGCGTATGGTTGAGGGTGGAATCGGAGAAGGCCTGCTTGGCGGCAATGTTGTGTCAATGTATAAATCAGGAGAAATAGCGGCAAACATTGCGGTCAGCATTGCGGGTGGGAGAGACAGCGGTCAGATCAACGTTATGGATAGTCCCAACATCTATTGTGTGGATCAGCTGGTGATGAACAAATTTGGACTGGATATGTCTCTGCTGCCGGAGGGGACACAGATCATAAATGAGCAGAAAAACTTTTTTGAGCGGAATCAGGAGGCTATGGTTCCTGGTGCTATGCTGATTATTTTTCTGATTATTGTTATCTTATGGGTATGCATCGATAATTTCAGACGTCGCAGGCTGATGAAGGAGCTTGAAGAAGCCAGAGGAATCATGGAATCGGCTTCCCAGCATGATTTCCTTACAGGAATTCCCAACCGAAGTAAGTTTATGGAGGATCTTGAGACAACAATTGCATCAGGAAAGCCCTGTACGATCATGATGATCGATATTGATGATTTTAAACATATTAATGATAATTATGGTCATACGGCGGGCGATGATGCTCTGAGAGAGCTTGCACACCGCCTGAAGCAGATGCAGTCCCAGATACTGACTCCGTATCGATTCGCAGGTGATGAATTTATTCTTCTCATTAGAAGCGAACAAAAGAAGATCGTTGAGAAGACTGCGTATGAATGCAGAAACCTGTTCAGCAAGTCTTTTGTTTTGGCAGGGACAGAAATGAAGGTATGTGGAAGCATAGGCATTTCTTCCTATCCCAGGGATGCACAGGATGCCGAGCAGCTGATTATTAATGCAGATGATGCAATGTATGAAGTGAAAAAGAGCGGAAAGAATAACTTTGCTTTTTATCATGCTCAAAATGAGAAATAGTGCTATAATAGAAAAAAGATACAGAAGAAAAGGGAGGCTGTTCTAATGTACGAAATGAAGGATGAATATCTTACGGGAATAGAGCAGATTGATCTCGAACACAAAAGACTGTTTGAAATCGCGCAGGAAACCTATCAGTTGAAAAATAATGAGTTTATACCTGACAAATACGATCAGATTAAGGCATTGTTTGAACAGCTTAAGGAATATACGAAGATGCATTTTCAGCATGAAGAGGAATATATGCAGGCTATCAACTACAAAAAGCTTTTTACGCAGAAGATTCAACACGAAGCATTTATCAATTGGCTGGAAGAGCAGGAACTGGAGGGTGTTGATGGAGAATTTGAGAATCAGGATGCTGTTATTGAAACCATACTGAACTATCTGGCCGATTGGCTGATTCATCATATCCTCGAGACAGACAAGCAGATTCCGAAACCGGAAAATTAAGTTGCATATTTATCCGATCCCACCGGAGTAAAAGGTTTTGAGACAGGATCTCTCTTGCTGCAGAGGGAATCCTGCCTTTCTTTGCTTTATACGAAATATCTTTGAAACATGGAAAAAAGAACATGAAAGTATAGGAAGCAGAAGATGAAACAGATAGGAATTATGATAGAGGGAGGAGCGATGCGCAGTATTTTTGCTGCCGGCGTTCTGGACTTCTTTCTGGAAAAAGGAATCGAAATACCCAATGTACTTGCGGTCTCAGCAGGTGCCTACGCCGGAATGAATTATGTATCGGGGCAGAGGGGACGTGCTGTGGAGGCTGTAATCAAACCGCTTGAAAAAGAAAAGTTTATGGGACCGGGCACTTTTTTAAGAAAAGGAACCTTTTTTGATATGGATTTCTTGTTTGATGTGGTCCCGAAAAAATTGGTGCCTTTTAATTTTGAAGCTTTTACGGAATCAGCCAAGCGTTTTATTATTAATACAACGAATTGCCTGACGGGGGAGTGTATTTATCATGAAAAATTTGATTCTGAGGATGAATTCTGGAATATCTGCCGTGTGGCAAATTCCCTCCCGTTTATCTCCAGAATCGGAAAGATCAATGGGATTCCCATGTTAGACGGTGGAATGGCAGAGGCACTTCCCATCTCCCGGGTGATAGAGGAAGGCTGGGAAAAGGTCGTGGTGATCCTTTCAAGAAAAGAAGATTATCGTAAGAAACACAGACATTTTTATATGATGATGATCAGGCTGCTGTATCATCAATACCCGAGGTTTATTGAGACGGTAGCGGGAAGGGCGGAGAAATATAATGAAAGCCTTGATGAGATTGCGCGTTTGGAAAGGGAAGGAAAAGCCCTTGTGCTGAGACCTTCCAAAATGGCAGTGGGAAACAGTGAATCCAATGTAGAGGTATTAATGGATTATTATCATCATGGATATGAGGAAGCACAGGGGAGAGAAGAGGAGATATTCAACTTTCTGACAACATAAGAATGGAGGCATGTGGTATGAATATTGACCTGATCCTACAACAATTGGATGCATTATTTGCAAAACATAAGATTGAGCTCGTTGAGCCGTTTCTTCTTCAGAAGATTGAGGAAGCGCAGCAAATGGGGGACACAAGCTCGGTTATTACTCTGATGAATGAGCTGATCGGACATTACAGGGAGACCGGAGAATTTGATAAATCGATCGCCTGCTGCAGGCAGGTTCTGGAATTACTGGAGCGGCTTGGACTGAAGGGAACAACGGCATATGCAACAACGCTGTTGAACGTTGCAAATGCGTGCAGAGCAGCCGGATTGCTGCGGGAATCCATGATTTATTATAATGAAGTGAAAAAAATATATGAGGAGAGTATACCAGAAACAGATTTCAGGCATGCAAGCCTCTATAATAACATGAGTCTGCTTTTTCAGGAGATGGGAGATTATGAGAGTGCCTGCGATTGCCTCGAAAGAGCACTTTCCATTGCATCACGTTATGAAAATGCAAGGATTGAGGTAGCAGTCACCTACACGAATCTGGCAGCTTCCCAGTTGAAGCTGGGAAGATATGACGAGGCGATCGACAATTTACAGAAGGCATTCTCCATTTTTGAGATGGATGAGGAAAAAGATTACCATTACAGCGGTGCTCTCTCTGCCATGGGTGAGGCACAGTATATGGCAGGAAACCTGGAGGAATCGGCTCGTTACTATCAGCTTGCGCTAAAAGAGATAGAGAGGAATGTGGGCAAGAATAAAGCCTATGAGATTACCCTTCAGAACCTGAATGCCGTAAAAGCCAAAATTCAGGAGCCACCGGTACAAAACAGGAAGTTTAAAAACGGTTTGGAGCTATGTCAGGCCTTCTATGAGGACTTTGGAATCCCTATGATCCATGAGAAATTTCCGGATTATGAACAATTGATTGCTGTAGGCTTGGTAGGAGAAGGCTCTGAATGCTTTGGATTTGATGATGAAGTTTCCCGAGATCATGATTTTGGACCGGGCTTTTGTATGTGGCTGACAGATACTGTTTATGATGAAATCGGGGAAAAACTACAGAACGCTTATGAGCAGCTGCCCACAACCTATATGGGCATTACCCGCTTTTCAACAGCAAAGGCAAGCAAGCGGGTAGGCGTTTTCCGAATCGGGGATTTTTATGAAAGTCTGATTGGCCTGCGTGATATCCCTACCACACAGAACCAGTGGCTTTTCCTGGAAGATTATAGGCTGGCAACGGCAACAAACGGTAAGGTTTTCCGGGATGATCTGGGAGAGTTTACCCGCATCAGACAGGGAATATTGCATTATTATCCGGAAGAAGTCAGAATCAGGAAGATTGCACGGGAAGCAGCACTGATGGCTCAGTCGGGACAATATAACTATACCAGAATGTTTGGAAGGGGAGATACGGTTACCGCGTCAATCGCACTTTCTGAATTTATGAAGCATACGATGGCAATGGTTTATCTCCTAAACAGGACATATGCCCCGTTTTATAAATGGCTGCACAAGGGTATGCAGAAACTGGCTATTCTGCCGGAAATCGGAGATATTTTAAATGCCTTGGTGGATTTCCCGAGAGGGGATGAAAGAATTCCACAGACAATTGAAATCATTGTGGCAATGATCATAGCAGAGATGAAGAAGCAGGGGCTTACAAGTGGTGAGGATAATTATCTGGATCATCATACGGATAATATCCTTAGAAGTATTCCACAGAAGGAAAAAGAAGACGATTCTTTCAGAATGGCGCTTATTCATGAACTGATTTCACTGGAGTGGGAAGCCTTTGACAAGGTGGAAAATGAAGGTGGAAGAGCGGATTGCCAGGATGATTGGAATACATTTTCCATTATGAGGAAGAGTCAGTATCTGACGTGGAATGAGGCAATGCTGAAGAGCTATATCACTGATTTCCATAAAGCGAATGACAGAGGGTGGAATCTGATCACAGAGAAGTATGGTCGGATGATGGAAACCACAGCACCTTCGAGATATAGGGAAATTAAGGACTCTCTTCCTGAAATTCCGGAGGCAAAGAAGGAGATCATTGAGGAAATTGTTAAGATCCAGGTGGATTGGATGGAAGAATTTGCCGCCAGATACCCCAAAGCCGCAGGAAATGCCAGAAGTATTCATACATGGGAGGATCATCTATTCAATACTTCCTATGAAACCTATTTGAGAGGGGAGCTTTCTACCTATTCAGATGAAACTTTGGATCTGTATGGAAGATTTATTGCACAGCTTTGTATGGAGGAGAAAAATCTGGCAGAAATGATTATGGAAAATACGGCACATTTGTATGGATATCCATCCTTGGATGATTTGGAACAAAAATTATAAATGACATGGAAAAACCTGTTGTATGTATGGTAGAATATACAACAGGTTTTCTTGTGGAATGCTGCATATCTAGGAGATGGACATTAAGATGCCGTCTGCAATTGCCTGAGCAATTTCCTGAAAACGGCTGTCGAAAAGCATATTGTCTCTGTCTGTGTTGATAAAGCCAACCTCTACCAAGACGGCAGGCATATTGGTCTGGCGCAGGACAGCAAGATTTGGCCGCTCATTGACACCATGATTGACAAAGCCGATTTTTTCCAGCTGACGGTTGATGTTTTCTGCCATTTTGGCGGCAGTACCATACTTGTCATATACAAGACTTTCGATACCGGTATACTGATTATCATAGGGACTGGAATTTCGATGTATGGAGACGAAATAGTCTGCGTTTGCGGCATTTGCCTCCTGAGCTTTCTGGGAAGGCGTTTCATAAACATCTCCCGTCCGGGTATAAATTACATTTTGTCCTGCTTTTTGAAGGATATCACCGACAGCCATAGTAAGCCTTAAGTTGTCATCCTTTTCCATACGTCCAAGATAGGTTGCACCAAAGTCGGAGCCACCGTGTCCTGCATCTAGTACAATTGTAGCCATAAGGAACCTCCTGTGAAACGGTCTTTTCTTATTTTATGTTCGAAAACGAATGAGGTGCGTGGAGAGAGAACCATGATAGAAAAAAAGAATAGAAAAAGTTATGAAATTGATATGTGCAATGGACCACTCTTTGGGAAAATACTGATTTTTACATTGCCGCTGATGCTGTCCGGTATTTTACAGCTGCTGTTTAACGCAGCTGATGTTATCGTTGTGGGAAGATTTGCGGGAAATGAAGCGCTTGCTGCGGTGGGATCCACAGGAGCGCTCACCAATCTTCTGGTAAATTTGTTTATTGGCTTATCTGTGGGGGCAAATGTACTTGTGGCAAGATATTATGGAGCAAAGGCGCAGGATGAGGTCAGTCAAACGGTTCATACCTCTGTTATGATCAGCTTGCTGGGAGGTATCTTTCTTGCCATTATCGGAATTGTGCTTGCAAGACCGTTACTTCTTTTGATGGAAACACCCGAAAATGTGATAGAGCATTCTGTCCTTTATATGCGGATTTATTTTTTGGGGATGCCGGTCATGCTTTTGTTTAATTTCGGAAGTGCAGTTTTAAGAGCAATCGGTGATACGAGACGACCGTTATTTTATTTGATCATTGCGGGGGGTGTCAATGTATGCCTGAACTTATGGTTTGTAATTGGATTTCATATGGGCGTTGCCGGTGTGGCATTGGCAACGGTACTTGCGCAATGCGTTTCCACAGCATTGATTTTAAGATGTCTGCTGCAAAGTGAAGGCTGTTTTCGCTTGCAGCCTAGTAAGCTTCGAATCAATTGGGACAAATTCAGGAAAATTGCAGCAATTGGTCTGCCGGCGGGAATTCAGGGGTCACTTTTTTCCATTTCCAATGTATTGATTCAATCATCCGTTAACTCCTTCGGCGCAATCGCAATGGCGGGAAACACGGCGGGCGCAAATGTGGAGGGCTTTGTATACACTGCCATGAATTCCGTACATCAAACCGCAGTGAGCTTTACCAGTCAGAATCTGGGGGGCAGGAGATATGAGCGAATTAATAAGATTTTAATAGAATGTTTACTTTTTGTGACGGCAATCGGTCTTGTGATGGGAAATGGAGCAGTTCTTTTCGGTGAGCAGATCCTGGGACTTTATTCTTCTGATCAGGAGGTCATTACCTATGGTTTGCAAAGGATGGCGGTAATCTGTACTACCTACTGTCTGTGCGGCATTATGGATGTTATGGTCGGAAGTATCCGGGGACTGGGATATGCGGTGATGCCTATGATTGTATCCCTTATGGGTGCCTGTGTGTTCCGTGTGGTGTGGATTTGCACGGTGTTTCAATGGGAAAGGACACTGCATACACTTTATCTGTCCTACCCGGTATCATGGACGCTTACAGCGCTTGTCCATGTGATCTGCTTTATTATTGTGCGAAAAAGATTGGGAAAATGAGAGTGAGGAGAAAATATGAGGCTGAAAAAATATGAGGCGGTCATTTTTGATTTGGATGGAACATTGTTGAATACCCTGGAGGATCTAAAGGACAGTGTTAATTTTGCCTTAAAAAGTCTGGGGATGCCGGAGAGGTCCTATGAAGAGATCAGACATTTCGTCGGAAATGGTGTGCAGCGTCTGATGGAGCGCGCAGTACCTGACGGGAAGGAGAATCCCGATTTTGAAGAAGCCTTCCGGTTGTTTCGAGAATATTATAGTGTTCACTGTAATGACAAGACAGGGCTTTATCCGGGAATCACGGCATTGCTGAAGACTTTAAAGGAAGAGGACTTTGGACTGGCAATTGTATCAAACAAGTATTATGAGGGCGTACAACAATTAAAAGAGCAGTATTTTAAAGAGTACCTGACGGTTGCAATCGGAGAAAGGGAAGGGATTCGCAAGAAACCGGCTCCGGATACGGTGCTGACAGCGCTGAAAGAGCTTGGCATTTCTCGTGAAAGAGCTGTTTATGTGGGAGATTCAGAGGTGGATATTGCAACAGCTGCCAATACCGGTATGGATTGTATCGTGGTGGAATGGGGTTTTCGAACAAGGCAGGAGCAGGAAGAGGCCGGAGGCAGGGTGTTTGTGAAGGAGCCTATGGAGATACTTGAACTTTTATACCTTTAAATAGTAACAGATAAGACTGCTGGTAACAGGCAGTCTTTACTTTTACATTTTTAAAATATATATTGACACTAATGTACATATATGATATATACAATATGTGAGGCGAGATAAACTAAAATCAGTTGGTAATTAAGGATGTGAGGTGGAAGATGGATATTATTATCAGCAATTCCAGCGATAAGCCAATTTATGAACAGATCACTACACAAATGAAGAATTTGATAATGAGCGGACAATTGAAGGAAGGGATGCCTTTACCATCTATGAGAACTCTGGCGAAGGAACTGCGCATCAGCGTGATTACGACTAAGCGGGCATACGAAGACCTGGAACGTGACGGGTTCATTTCTACCGTTGTAGGGAAAGGAAGCTTTGTGAAAGCAGCAGATGTGAGACTTGTCCGGGAAGAGAAATTGAAGGAAATTGAGGAATTGCTTTCAAAAGCAGTAGATCTGGCGTCGCAGAGTGGAATTAGTCAGGAAGAAGTAGTTGAAATTTTGAATATCTATTATTCGGAGTAAGGAAGGATTGGAACGGAGAAGAATATGAATGTAGAAAATGCAATTGAGGTAAAGAATCTTACAAAAGTATATAGTGGCTTTCGGCTGGATGATGTAAGCTTTCAGGTCCCTACGGGCTCTGTTGTGGGATTTATCGGAGAAAATGGGGCAGGAAAAAGCACTACGATCAAAGCAATTCTGGGATTGCTTCCTGATCGGGAAGGAGAAATTCAAGTTCTGGGACATCGGATCGATAATGAAAAGGATGATGAAAACTGGAAGGAACAGATCGGTGTAGTGTTTGACGAATGTAACTTCCCGCCGGAATTAAAGATCAAGATGATAGCAAATGTTATGAAAAATATGTATCAGACCTGGGATGAACAGAAATTTGCCGATTATTTGATGAAATTTGAATTGCCGCTGGAAAAGAAGGTGAAAGAACTCTCAAAGGGGATGAAAATGAAGCTTTGTATTGCAGTAGCACTGTCTCATGACAGCAGACTCCTGATATTGGACGAAGCCACAAGCGGTCTTGATCCGGTAGTCAGAAATGAGATTCTTGATATTTTCAGAGAATTTGTTGAGAATGCCGGGAACACCATCTTCTTGTCCTCCCATATCACATCGGATATTGAAAAGATTGCGGACTATATTATCTTTATCCATAAAGGGAAGCTGCTTTTCATGGAGAATAAGGACGATTTGATCTACAATTATGCATTGGTAAAATGCACGGGAGATCAGGCCGCGAGAATCCCCGATAACATCATTGTCTATCGTGAGGATAATTCGTATGAAGCGATTGTTCTTGTCAGGGATAAGGAAATCTTACAGAAGGGCGGTTTCATGGAAACTGCTGCAAAAAGAGGAGAAATAACACCTGTAATTGACAGGGTTGGTATTGAAGATATTATGCTATATACGGTAAAGTCAGACAGGTTATAGAAGAAAGGTGGAATTGAAGATGAAGGGTTTATTAATAAAAGATCTATATACCATTGCAGGTTATGGGAAGCAGTATGGAATTGTGTTCTTATTTATGGCAGTATGGTCGGCGGTGACAAAATCAATCTCGTTTTTGACGATGTATACGATTCTGCTTGGCGGTATGCTAATACTTTCAACCCTGTCAATAGATGAAAATGCACATTTTAACCGGTATGCTTTAACGATGCCTGTTAGTAGAAGGACGTTGCTAATAGAGAAATATATAGCCCTGGTATTGTTTATAGGAGTGGGAAGCTTGTTCACCTGTCTGATCGTTGGTGGTGCAGCAGCAATGCATTTAAGTGATGGGAAAGAGGAATTGGTGATGATTTTGGTGATGACAACCTTTTTTCTCCTTTCTTATTCAATTACCTTTCCGATCATCTTTAAATATGGAATTGAGAAAGCAAGATATATTTATATTTTAGTGACAATGGTTATGGCTTTGGTTGTGATTGGCGGTGCCAGTGCATTGAAACTGGAAATGGTTTCTGAATCGGTAATGCGGGCTGGAATTCCTGCGTTTGCAGCTGTGCTTACACTTTTGGGTATCTGTACGGTGATAGATGCTGTTGCTGTTTTCCTTTCCTATCGGATTTCCCTAAAAATAGTGAAGAAAAGAGAGTGGTAAGAAGAGCAAAAAGTTGCTATAGTATTAAGTAGCAGCTTTTTATTTCTAATGATATAAAAATTAAATGGAGATTTAATAATGAGAAATTTTTACAAAGTAAAGGAAATGGATGCAGGAAGAGAGATAAAGGTGCAGGTACCCGGTTCTAAGAGTATTACCAATCGGGCGTTATTATTGGCGGCTATATCTTCTCAAAAATGCACATTACATGGTGTATTGTTCAGCGATGATTCCAGAGCTTTTCTTGACAGTCTCTGTAAGCTTGGCTTTCAGGTGGAGGCAGATGAAATAACAAAGGATGTGACGATCCAAGGCACCGGCGGTAAAATCCCGTATCGCAAGGCAACAATTGATGTGAGGAGTGCCGGAACTGCTGCACGTTTTTTGACGGTTATGCTGGCATTTGCGGGGGGAGAATATCAGCTAAATGCTTCACCACAGATGTGTAAGCGCCCTATGCAGCCATTACTCAGTCTGCTTTCGGATACCGGTGTGGAGTTTACCTTTCAGGGGGAGGAGGGACATTTCCCTTTTCTGATGAAATCCGCAAGACCTTCCATTAAGGAGGTTGCGGTTGATACCGGAATCAGCAGTCAGTTTGCCAGTGCTCTTCTGATGTCGGGTGTACTGCTTGAAGAAGGCCTTACCGTAACCATGGTGGGCGATAGAGTGGAGGGTTCCTACATTAAAATGACGCTTGCGATGATGAATCAGTTTGGGATTCATGCCGACCGGAAGGGAAACAGTTGTAAGGTTTTGCCGAATAACGGTTTCGGACGCAAAGAGTATCAGGTTGAACCTGATGTCTCCGGGGCATGTTATTTTTATGCAATGGCGCCGCTGCTTAAGGCAGATGTTCTTGTTAAGAATGTGCATATGGATTCCCTTCAGGGAGATATTAAGTTTTTAAGAGTGTTGGAAGAAATGGGCTGTGCTTTGACGGATGAAAGTGCCGGCGTAAAGCTATCCGGTCATGAACTCTTAGAATATCCGGGAATGACACTTTCCATGAAGGACTTTTCCGATCAGACCATGACCATGGCTGTGCTGGCTCCTTTTGCTCAGAGTCCTACCTTGATCCGGAATATCGGTCATATCCGTTATCAGGAGTCTGACCGAATCAATGCTATTCTCACAGAGCTTGGAAGGATGGGGATCAGATGTGAGGAAGTACCCGGGGAGGATGGCATCAGGATCTATCCGGGAAGAATCAAGGAAGCTGAGGTAGAAACCTACGAGGATCATCGCATGGCAATGGCCTTTACTTTGATTGGTCTGAAAACAGGCAAAATTACGATTAAGAATCCGGAATGTTGCCGGAAAACCTTTGAAAATTTCTTTGAACTGATTGATGATTTGACAGAGGAAAAGGAGATATATGGAACTAAAAAATAGAAGAGATCCCGAAACCTTAGAGCGTGTGCTTCTGGCAGGAGTAGACTGTGAAGATGATCCGGATGAGCTAGAACGTTCTATGGAAGAGCTGGCTGGCCTTGCCAGGGCATGCTATATGGAGCCTGTGGGAATGATAACGCAAAACATGGATTTTATCAATAAAGGGCTCTATATGGGAACCGGAAAGGTGCAGGAACTGAAGGAAGCAGCACAGATGCTGGATGCCGGACTTATTATTTTTAATGACACGTTGACACCGTCCCAGCTTCGGAATCTTCAGGAAGAGATTAATAAGCCTGTAATGGATCGAACTTCCTTGATATTGGATATTTTTGAGAAAAGGGCGAGAACCAGAGAAGCGAAGCTCCAGGTGGAATCGGCAAAGCTGCAATATCTTCTTCCCAGGCTGGTAGGGATGCATGAAGCCTTGACCAGACAGGGTGGCACGAGCGGAAGTATGAGCAGTCGTGGCGCCGGAGAAAAAAAGCTGGAGCTTGACAGAAGGAGAATAGAACATCGGATTTCTGAGCTTAACCGGGAATTGAAAGAGATTTCCGGGGAACGTGAGGTGCAGAGAAAAAAGCGACAGAATTCCAGATTGCCGCTGGTTGCGTTGGTGGGATATACCAATGCCGGTAAATCAACGATTATGAACGCCATGATCGACAGATTCGTGCAGGATGAGGAAAAGAAGGTTCTTGAGAAGGATATGCTTTTTGCAACCCTGGATACTACGGTACGCAGGATTGACACCGGAAATAACAGGGATTTCCTGCTTTCAGATACGGTTGGCTTTATTCATAAACTTCCTCATGGACTGGTAAAGGCATTCCGCTCTACCTTGGAGGAGATAAAGGATGCCGATTTGCTTTTACAGGTGGTTGACTGCTCGGACGCACATTATCGTGAACAGATGGCAACCACACAGGAAACGTTGAAAGAGCTGGGGGCAGGAGATATCCCTATGCTGATTGTCTTTAACAAAGCGGATAAAGCGCAGAATAAAATTGCTTATCCCAGAGTCAACAGTGAGGATAGAATTTATATTTCGGCGAAGGAGACCGGTTCAATGGAACTCCTGGTAAAAGTGATCCTGGATCGGATTTATGCTGATTTTGTTGAAATTAATCTGCTCATTCCCTATGAAAAGGGTGGTATTGCTTCTTATTTTATGGAAGAAGCACATGTATTATCCGTTAAGTATGGAGAAAATGGAACAAGACTTTGTGTCAGATGCCATATGGCAGATAGGGAAAAGTACAGTCAATATCTTGTTGAGGAAGAAAGGTAATGGGAAAGGAACGTTTAAATAAATATCTGGCAGCCTGCGGAGTCTGTTCCAGACGTGAGGCTGACCGCCTGATTGAGGAAGGCAGGGTTCAGGTAAACGGAAAAGGCGCGGAAAACGGAATGCAGGTGAGCGATGCTGATGAGATTCTGGTTAATGGGAAGCCTCTTCAAGGCAAAAATGAAAAGGTGGTGCTGGCTTACTATAAGCCGCTGGGAGTTGTCTGCACGGAAAAGGATCGCTTTGCGGAAAAGAAGATTACCGACATGGTGAAATTCCCTGTTCGCGTTACCTATGCGGGAAGACTGGACAAGGATTCTGAGGGGCTTCTTCTGCTGACCAATGACGGAGACCTGATCAATTCCATGATGCGCGGCAGCGCAGGGCATGAAAAGGAATATATTGTTAAGGTAAATAAGGAGATAACCCAGGAATTTCTTGCAGAGATGGCGTCCGGAGTGTATTTATCGGAGCTGGGAATTAAGACAAAACCCTGTAAAACAGAAAAAATTGGGAAATTTACATTTAAGATAATATTAACTCAAGGAGTCAATAGACAGATCAGGCGCATGGCCAGGGAATTCGGATATGTCGTAAATGCAATTAAGCGTGTGAGAGTCGTAAATATCAGTCTTGCAAACCTGAAACCGGGGCAATACAGACAGATTACAGGAGAAGAATTACACGTGTTATATAATTCTTGCTGTGGAGCAAAAAAGAATTCGGAAACTGATACTACAAAATCTTGTGTCTGTCAGAAATAGATGTTGTGGAATATGAAAAATGTCGATTTTTGATACAGAATTGCCTTTCTACAGATATTTTGTTGTTTTTTATATAAAAGAACAGGTAATTTTTAAGAAAAACAGGTTTTATTTTCTGGATGAATGACGGAGAAAATATACATTGTGAAGGAAAACTTGCAAAAGGAGACCGGAATTATGGAAGAATATAAGAGAAAATGTGAAGAACTTGTAAGGAAGTTGAATGAAGCATCGGATGCTTATTACAATGGAAGGGAAGAACTGATGTCCAATTATGAATGGGACGCCATGTTTGATGAACTGTCAGCACTTGAAGCAGAAACGGGATATGTTCTTCCTGACAGTCCCACGCAGAATACCGGATATGAAGAAAATAATGGAGAGAGGGAGGCACATGAATTCCCTGCCCTGTCACTTGCTAAAACCAAAAAGGTTTCGGAACTCCAAAAATGGGCGGAGGATAAAAAAATATGGCTTTCCTGGAAGCTGGACGGCCTTACGCTTGTGCTTACCTATGATAACGGAAGACTGAATAAGATTTTGACAAGAGGAAACGGCACGGTCGGGAGTAATATTACTTATTTAAAAAATTCTATTAAGGGGTTTCCGCTTACTATTGGCTATCAGGGGCACATGGTTGTAAGAGGGGAAGCGACAATATCCTATACGGATTTCGAATTGATTAATGATACCATAGAGGATGACGATGAAAAGTATGCTAACCCGAGAAACCTGGCATCCGGGACTTTAAGTCTGGATGATCCGGAGAAGGTTAAGGAGAGGCATGTTCATTTTCATGCATTTACGTTGGTCTATCTGGAAGATAATTTGATTTCCTGGGGAGAAAGGATGGATTTTCTAAAGAGGGAAGGATTTACGGTAGTTGATCGGGAAATGGTTACTGCAGAAGATCTGCCGGATGCAATTGGCAGATGGACCGAAAGAGTGGAAACCGGAGAGATGGATATTCCGGTGGACGGCCTTGTGATCTGCTATGATGATACCGAATATGCAGCTTCCGGCAGTGTTACCGGTCATCATGCAACCAGGGCAGGGTACGCTTTTAAGTGGCAGGATGTTTCGGCAAAAACACGACTTGATCATATTGAGTGGTCCTGTGCAGCATCAACTATTTCACCGGTAGCCGTTTTTGAACCGGTGCAGCTTGAGGGAACTACGGTTTCCAGGGCTTCCTTATGTAATATCAGCGAAATGGAACGGCTTGGCATCGGAGAAGGGTGCGGGCTGGAGGTGATAAAGGCAAATAAGATCATTCCCAAATGCATAGCGGTCACAGATTCCTCGGGAAGCTTTGAAATTCCCTCAAAGTGTCCGGTATGCGGTGCCGGGACACAGATCAGAATCAGTCCCAAAAGCAGGACAAAGACGCTTCATTGTACGAATCCGGATTGCAGTGCAAAGCATGTAAAGAAATTTACCAGATTCGTGAGTAAATCCGGTATGGATATCGACGGATTATCGATCCAGACTATGCTGCGCTTTATGAATGCTGGATTTATCAGTGAGTTCGCAGATATTTATCAGCTGGCGAAGCATGCGGACACCATCAGACATATGGAAGGCTTTGGAGAAAAGTCCTGTGAAAATATGTTGAAGGCAATTGAAAGGAGCAGGCAGGTACATCCGGTGAACTTTTTATATGCGCTCTGTATTCCGATGATCGGTCTGGATGCGGGGAAGAAAATAGTTGCATCTTGCGGTTTTGATGGATTCCTGGATCGATTGGAAAGGAAAGAAGGCTTTGAGGACATTGACGGAATCGGACCGGAAAAATCAAATTCCGTGATGGAATGGTATGAGGACGAGAAGAACAAGTCATCCTTGAAAGCATTATTAAAAGAGGTTACAATAGTAAAGGTAAATTTCCGGGTGACAGAGGGAGGAAAGTGTGAGGGACTTACCTTTGTTATTACGGGAGATGTACATCACTACAAGAACCGGGATGAATTCAAAGCTTATGTGGAGGCGGCTGGCGGAAAGGTGACCGGAAGTGTCACCTCCAAAACGAACTTCCTTGTGAATAATGACGTCCGGTCGACTTCATCAAAAAATCGTAAAGCACAGGAACTGGGAATCCCCATTATTTCGGAGGAGGAATTCGTGGAACGGTTCGGTGCTTAGAGGAAGGAACTCAAAACTATGCCTATAAAAGTACAAAGTGATCTGCCCGCTAAAGAAATTCTGGAAAATGAAAATATATTTGTGATGGACGAGTACCGTGCGATGCATCAGGATATTCGTCCCCTGCAGATTTGCATCCTGAATTTAATGCCGGTTAAGCAGGATACGGAGCTTCAGCTCTTGAGGGCATTGTCCAATACGCCGCTTCATATTGAAGTGACTTTTATGAAAATGAACAGTCATATTTCCATTAATACCCCGATTCAGCATCTAAACCGGTTTTATAATACCTTTGACGAACTGAAGGACAAAAAATTTGATGGTTTGATAATTACAGGGGCTCCTGTAGAGCAGATTCCGTTTGAGGAGGTTGATTACTGGGGAGAACTTTGTGAAATCATGGAATGGACTAAGGGGCATGTGACCTCCACATTACATATCTGCTGGGGCGCTCAAGCGGGACTTTATTATCATTTCGGAATTGAGAAAATCCTGCTTAAAGAGAAACTGTTTGGTGTGTTTGAGCATAAAGTGATGAACAGAAAAATCCCGTTAGTACGGGGCTTTGATGATTACTTTATGATCCCACACAGCAGGCATACTGCAGTGAGGTCCAAAGATATCCATAATTGCAAGGAATTGACGGTGCTTGCCGAATCGGAGGAGGCGGGAGTCCTTCTTTGCATGACGGAGGGTGGCAAACAGATTTTTATTATGGGGCATCCGGAATATGATAGATATACATTGCATAATGAGTACATAAGAGATAAGGAGAAGGGGCTTCCCATCCAAATGCCGAAGAATTATTATCCGGAGGATGATGACACGAAAAAGCCACCCCTGCAGTGGAGATCCCACAGTAACAACCTTTACAGCAACTGGCTCAATTATTACGTATACCAGGTAACCCCGTATGATTTGGATGAGATCAGCCCGGCAATGTGGATTTAGAGATCAGAAGATATGTGGAGCAGAAAGTGGTTCTGGTAGAAAAGCAATGGTATAAACAGGGTACCTTGTCCATATACTATAGTAATTCATGATGAAATAATGCGCTTTGCTTGCGCGGAAATGAGGTAGAATATGGCAAGAGGTCAAAGAAAGACAATTGAGGAAAAAATCAGGGAAAAGGAAGAACTGGTCGGTGCACTGAAGGTACGGCTAAAAGCAGAACAGAACGAGCTTGATGCGTTATGCAAGGAGAAAAGAGACAGGGAGCTGGAGGAACTGAACCAGCTGCTTGAGGATTCGGGGCTTAATCTCAAGGAGGCATCTGGGATTCTGCAGGAATATATTGAAAACCACAAAAATTCCATGGAATTCTAGATAAATATTGTGTATATTAAATAAATAGTGTAAACTATTAATATAAATGTTGACTATTAATTTACGTATTGGAGGAAAAGTATGCTTGTTACATTGATCCCTTTATTTGATAAGGAAATGAGCGTGCGGGCGTATTCATTATTTACCCAGAAAAACAATTATTTTTTAAATCCCATTCTTCAGGGGACAGGGAGCTATGATGGAGCAGCTTACATACCGGGACTTGAGGTGATTGAAAGCATGGGAATAGAAACACTTTCTGCAGATAAGGAAGTGTTTGTTGCCATCAACAATATTTCTATTTTTACTGATATAGACAGTCAGTGCAATGCACCTCATGAGAGAATCGTGCTCCTGGTGGATAATTCTGTTAAGCCGGAGCCGATGTATGTGGACAGGATCAGGGAATTAAAAGGAAAAGGATACAAATTTGCTATTCGTAAGCTTGCAGTTTCCCAGTTTGAGGCTTATCGGGAAATTCTTCTTTTGATGGATTATGTGTTGTTAGATCATAAGAAGATCGATATTACAAAGGCAAAAATCTATTTTTCCAGTATTTATCCTAATGTCAAGCTGTGTGCAGGGAATATCCAGACGCAGGAAATTTATGATGTGCTGAAGGAAGACGGCGGTTATGAATTGTTTGAGGGCGAATTTTACCGTGTTCCCGTTACCAAAGGGGAGACAGAGGTCACACCCCTAAAAATCAATTACATAGAGTTGTTAAATATAGTGAATGGTGACGATTTTGAACTGACGAGGGCAGCGGATATTATCGGCCGGGATACAGCACTTGTAATCTCGCTGCTTAAGATGGTAAACCGGATGTCGGTTAATTCAGAAATTACTTCGATCAGACATGCGGCAGCGATGCTTGGACAGAAGGAATTGAAGAAATGGATCAATACCGCGGTGGCAAATAAGCTCTATGCGGATAAACCTAATGAAATTACCAGATTATCACTTTTACGTGCAAAATTTGCAGAGAATCTGGCAACGTCATTTGAACTGGCAGCACAGGCACCTGAACTGTTCCTGATGGGGCTTTTCTCAGTGCTTGATCTGATTTTGAGTAAACCGATGGATGAGGCACTTAAAATGGTTCAAGTATCTAAGGAAATTCGGGAAGCGTTGGTTGATCATAAGGGAAAATTTGCACCTGTCATGGATTTTATTACACAATATGAATGTGCAAACTGGCAGGAGGTTTCAAGGCTCATGATCCTGAAAGAAATTGATATGGAACAGGTAAATGAAGCCTACTTAAGTTCCCTGACGTGGTATCGGGATCTGTTTGCAGAGTAAATTTTTGGAGGGTACGTTTAGATGAAGATTAGTGATTTTATGGATTTAAAGCAGTTGCAGAGCATTCAGGATCATTTTCTGATGCTACAGGTCTGGCCGCTATTGCAGTAGATGCAGACGGAAATTATATTACGGAGGGCAGTAATTTTACGGACTTCTGTATGAAATATACCAGAAACTCCAAGGAAGGTATGAGACGGTGTGTAAAATGCGATACGGAATGTACTGGGACCTATTTCTGCCACGCGGGCTTGATGGACTTCGCAGCAGATATTGTGGTAGAAGGGGAAAAGGTTGGGGCTATTATCGGCGGGCAGGTTCTTCCGGCACAGCCCGATGAGGAAAAATTCAGGAGTATAGCAGCTGAACTTGATATTGATCCGGAAGCGTATATTCAGGCACTTCGTAAGGTGCCGATCCGCTCGGAGAAATCCATCAGAGCGGCGGCTTCGCTGCTTGCTGATGTGATGAATCGTGTGGTAAATCTGGAATATATGAAATACCGCAATAACAAGCGGCTCAACATTTTCGATGAGGAATTGGATAATGCAATTTCAACGGTGATCGAGATTAACAAAAAGACAAAGGAACTGGAGGGAATTGCAACCAAGCAGAATATTTTATCCTTAAATGCTTCCATTGAATCTGCAAGAGCCGGTGTTGCAGGTGCCGGATTTGCAGTGGTGGCTAAGCAGATGGGAGAACTGGCAACCCAGTCGGCAGGAATATATAAGGAGATCAGTGTAGCAGCCTCTGATATTCAGCAGTCTGTCCGAAAAATGAGCCAGAAGCACGCAATGGAAGAATAAAGGATCTGATTAATAAGGCCCACAGACTTTATCTGTTCGAAAGAAGGTAGGTAAAGTCTGTGGGCTGTTTTTTTGTGCGGTTTAAGTTTTCTTCCTACATTTATATAGTAGATTCCTCATCGGAAGAGGTGTTCCCGGTTCGGATACTGATGCCGTTGACCTCCACATGGTCGCTTAATTCAATGACAAGACAACGCCTGCCCTCCACCAGCATCGTGTTAACGAGATCAGCACGTTCAGGATTGACCTTGACAATCACATCGGGAGTTTTCACTTCAAAGGTTCTGGTGTTTGCCACGTTAGATACCATAAGGGAGGTATTTTCACCGGCAGCAGCGTCATAGAGCATTTCGAAATCTGTCAGCTTTTCTTCTTCTACACCGCTTTTTTCAAAAAGATTTCTGACCTGATGCTTGTCCAGTGTGAGAGGTTCCGGAATTTCTTTATGTTCTTCCATCATCTCTGTCAGATTTTCATGTATGTTTTTGACAATCTCATATTCGGCATCTTCCCCCAGGGTTTCCTCAATCAGTGCCTGGAAGGTTTCTTTCTGACTTCCGGCGGAAAGGGGAAGAACTGCACCTAAAATACCATCCACAAACTCGGGGTGTGCCTCCTCGGGATTCTTCGTATAATAGAGAGCACTGTGGATATCAGTGCATCTGTCATTAAAACTGGGAAACAGAAAGCCTGTATCAGGCATTTCAACGATCCAGTCACGGATACGGTTATGAAACTCATTTGCCTGTGCATCATAGGAGAGTCCCGGTTTGGAAAGGTTCACCGGGCAAATGCAGCAGAGGATATATTCAAATACGGTATCGGAAGCGTCATCCATGGTAAGACCGTCAGAGGTTTTGCCGGGGACATCATAGGCATCGTGTACCAGTAAAATCAGATAATTTCCCACATATTCATAGGAACCGATGACCCTGTTATAGAATTCGTCAAGTAACGAATCATCCTTCAGCTTGCTATCGCGCAGGCGAAGGAGAAACTCCTGGGTACTACCAGCTTCCTCGCTGACAAGAGGAAACTCCAGGTTCAACATATTTTTTCCCAAGGTACCGGAGAGTGTTTTTCGAAGCAATTCGAAATATTTGAAGATTTCCTCCTCAGGAAGAGAGAGGAATGCCTCTTTGAATTCAGTCTTTTTATTTTTTTCGCCGTCCACATAGCAGCCGCAAATCCTTGTAATAGAGCAGTTACTGGGAGTATAGAGCCTCTTGATTTCATTAATTTCTGCTTTGATCATGAATGAGAATTCCTTTCCTTTTCCAGATTTTTCTGAGCAGTGGAGAGCATCAGCTTGATGCGGTTGAGCTGGTTGACTTCACTGGCACCGGGATCGTAGTCGATCGCCACGATGTTACTTAATGGATATTGCTTTCGCAGAGCCTTGATCACACCTTTTCCGACCACGTGATTTGGCAGGCAGGCAAAGGGCTGCGTACAGACAATATTGTTCACGCCGCTGTGGATCAGTTCTACCATTTCTCCGGTCAGGAACCAGCCTTCTCCGGTCTGATTGCCGATAGAAACAATAGGTTTTGCATATTCAACCGTCTGGAAGATGCTGGTAGGCGGTGTAAAGTTCTTGCTTTTTGCAAAAGCTTTGGAGGCACTGCCGCGTAAAAATTCCAATGCATGAATTCCCAATCTTGAAATAAGTGCTGTTTTTTTGCTCATACCAAGCTCGTCAGCCTTATAGATCTGGTTATAGAAGCAGTAGAGCATGAAGTCCAGTAGATCCGGGACAACTGCTTCAGCACCTTCGGCTTCCAGAAGATCGACAAGATGATTGTTAGCGGCAGGGGCAAATTTTACAAGGATTTCTCCCACGATTCCGACTCTCGGCTTGACTTCACCGGTAACCGGAATAGCATCAAAATCTGCTATTATTTGACGGCACATTTTTTGGAAGGTGAAAAAATTCATGTGCTTTGCTGACACAAAGGACTGACATTTTTTTAGCCACTTTTGATGAACGGCTTCCACGCTTCCAGCTTCCTTCTCGTAGGGGCGCATGCGGTAAACACAGCGCATAAAAATATCTCCGAATACAGCGCCGTATGCAGCACGCATTAATAGCTCCAGATTTAAGTGGAAACCCGGATTTGATTCGATTCCGCCCATGTTTAAAGAGATGACGGGAATCTGTGGCATGCCGGCCTTTTCGAGAGCTCTCCGGATAAAACCGATGTAATTGGTGGCACGACATCCGCCACCGGTCTGGGTCATGATGACTGCAGTCTTGTCAAGGTCATATTTGCCGGAAAGAAGAGCATCCATAATTTGTCCGACTACCATGAGGGATGGATAGCAGGCATCGTTGTTTACAAACTTAAGTCCTACATCAACGGCATGTCTGTTATCATTGGACAATACTTCAAAATGATAACCGCAAGCGTTGAAAGCAGGCTCTAATATGTCAAAATGAATCGGGGACATCTGAGGACAAAGGATAGTATAATCCCTCCTCATTTCCTCTGTAAACTTCACTTTATTGATGGCACTGGAGCGGATGGTACGCTGTTTGTTCTGCTTTTCACGGACACGGATGGCGGAAAGAAGCGAGCGGATACGGATTCTTGCGGCACCGAGATTATTTACCTCATCAATTTTCAAACAGGTGTAAATCTTGTCAGAGCCTGTGAGAATATCACACACCTGATCTGTTGTAACGGCATCCAGACCGCAGCCAAAGGAGTTTAACTGAATTAAATCCAGGTTTTCTACGGTCTTTACATAGCTTGCCGCAGCATAGAGCCTGGAGTGATACATCCACTGATCGGAAACGATCAGAGGACGCTCCGGATTGCCCAGGTGGGAGATGGAATCCTCGGTAAGGACTGCAATGTCGTAGGAGGTGATCAGTTCAGGAATACCGTGGTTGATTTCCGGATCAATATGATAAGGACGACCGGCAAGCACGATCCCTCGTTTCCCGGTTTCCTTCAGATAAGCAAGAACCTCCTCACCCTTTGTCTGCATATCCCTTCTGGCGTGGGCAAGTTCTTCCCAGCCTAGTCGGGCAGCTTCCATGACCTCCTCAACGGGAAGCTCTTTAAATTCTTTAACCAGGGCCTCGGAAACGGTTTTCAGATCCCGGAAGGACAGGAAAGGATTGCGCAGGATGACTTCCCCCCGGCTGATTTCCTCTACATTATTTTTTATATTTTCTGAGTAGGAAGTAACAATGGGGCAGTTGTAATGGTTATTTGCCTCACCAAATTCATTTCGCTCATAAAAAAGTGCAGGATAGAAGATAAAGTCTACCTTCTGGTTGATCAGCCAGCTTACATGGCCGTGTGCCAGCTTGGCGGGATAGCATTCGGACTCACTTGGAATGGATTCGATTCCAAGCTCGTAAATCTTCCTGTTTGACAGGGGAGAAAGAACCACCTGGTAACCAAGCTTTGTAAAGAAGGTGAACCAGAAGGGATAGTTTTCATACATATTAAGGACTCTTGGAATACCGACTGTCCCACGCTTTGCTTCGTCAGCAGGAAGCGGCTCATAGTCAAAAATCCGCTTTAACTTATAGTCAAATAAGTTAGGAACGCCGTTGGCATTCTTCTGCTTTCCAAGTCCGCGTTCGCAGCGGTTACCGGAGATATACTGGCGCCCTCCGGAAAACCTGTTGATCGTCAGACGGCAGCTGTTCGTACAGCCTTTACACTTTGCCATACTTGTTTCAAATTGAAGGGTATCGATCTTATCGAAGGGCAGCATAGTGGTTTCATAGCCTTCACTGTAATGCTCCCTTGCAATCAGGGCGGCTCCAAAGGCACCCATGATTCCTGCAATGTCCGGGCGAATGGCTTCGCAGCCCGCTATTTTTTCAAAGCTTCGAAGAACAGCATCATTGTAGAAGGTACCGCCCTGGACGACAATGTTTTTTCCGAGGGAAGCGGCATCGGAAACCTTGATTACTTTAAAGAGGGCATTTTTGATGACAGAATAGGCAAGGCCGGCAGAGATATCGGGAACGGAAGCCCCCTCCTTCTGCGCCTGCTTTACCTTGGAATTCATGAATACGGTACATCTGGTGCCAAGATCAATGGGATGCTCGGCAAAGAGTGCGGCATGAGCAAAATCTTCAACGCTGTAGTTTAATGATTTTGCAAAGGTTTCGATAAAAGACCCGCAGCCTGAAGAGCAGGCTTCATTCAGCTGAACGCTGTCAACGGTCTGATTTTTGATTTTAATGCATTTCATATCCTGACCGCCGATATCAAGGATGCAGTCTACTTCCGGATTGAAAAAGGCAGCGGCATAGTAGTGGGCAACCGTTTCCACTTCACCGTCATCTAAAAGAAAAGCAGCCTTCATCAGAGCTTCACCGTAACCGGTGGAGCAGGAGCGGACGATCTGTGCATCCTCCGGAAGGAGAGCATAGATTTCCCGGATAGAACGGATGGCAGTTTTTAGGGGGCTGCCGTCGTTGTTACTGTAAAAGGAATATAGAAGCGAACCGTCTTCCCCTACAAGAGCAACCTTGGTAGTGGTACTTCCGGCATCAATACCCAGATAACAGTTGCCCTTGTAGGTGGCAAGGTCAGCCGTCTGTACATGATGCTTTCCGTGACGGGTACGGAAACTTTCATATTCTGCGGTGGAGGAGAACAAGGGCTCCATACGTTCCACTTCAAATTCCATTTTGATATCTGTGGAAAGCTTTGCAACCATTTCCTCCATGGAATAAGAAACCTCTTCCTTTGCATTCATGGCAGAACCTATGGCAGCAAAGAGATGGGAATGTGCGGTTTCAATCACATGCTCTTCATCCAGCTTCAGGGTACGGATAAAAGCAGCCTTCAATTCGGATAAAAAGTGGAGAGGACCACCTAAAAAGGCAACATGTCCGCGGATAGGTTTCCCACAGGCAAGCCCGCTGATCGTCTGGTTGACAACGGCCTGAAAAATGGAGGCGGAAAGATCCTCTTTGGTAGCGCCCTCGTTGATCAGGGGCTGAATATCGGACTTGGCAAATACGCCGCATCTTGCCGCAATTGTATAGAGGGATTTATAGTTTTTGGCATATTCGTTCAACCCGGAAGCATCGGTCTGGATCAGAGATGCCATCTGGTCGATAAAAGAGCCTGTGCCGCCGGCACAGATACCGTTCATACGCTGCTCAACATTACCGCCTTCAAAATAAATGATCTTTGCATCCTCTCCGCCCAGCTCGATAGCAACATCGGTCTTGGGAGCCAGCTCCTTTAAGGCTGTGGCAACGCAGATGACCTCCTGAACAAAGGGAACCTTCAGGTGATTGGCAAGGGTAAGCCCTCCCGAACCGGTGATCATCGGATGAATCCGGATATTTCCAAGCTGATGATATGCTTCTGTCAATAAGTCAGAGAGCGTTTCCCTGATGTTGGCAAAATGTCTTTTATAATCAGAAAACAGAATGTTATGAGCATGATCCAGGATAGCAATTTTGACAGTGGTGGAACCAATGTCGATACCCAGAGTATAGTACTGATTGTCCATAATTTACCGCCTTTCTGTTGGAATAATTTCCTATTTATTATGTAAAGTCGCAAAATTTGACATGCTCTGTAATTATACGACACCGACATGTAAATTGCAACGCAGGAAAATAAACAATTTGTAAAGAAAAAATATCATATTTCTAAAAAAGAAAAGGCTTTATTTACAATTGGATTGGGGAATGATAGAATATATGAAGTTTTATGGTGTATCATGAATTTAATATTTTAAGTCATGATAAAAAGGTAGCTGGATGGAGGTTAGAGATGAAATCCCGGGGAAACTTTGAGAGAAAATTTGGAAAATATGCAATTAAGAATCTGTCATTGATGCTGATTATCTGTTATGCCTTTGGATACCTTTTTCAGTGGATCTATCCGGAATTTCTGAAGTATCTGTATCTGAATCCTTATGAGATTGTTTTTCATGGGCAGATCTGGAGATTGGTGACCTGGCTGATTGTGCCGCCGTCCAAGTTTGATTTTTTTACGCTGTTAATGCTATATTTTTATTATTCTATCGGTACCACACTGGAACGGACATGGGGGACCTACCGCTATAATGTCTATATTTTTTCCGGGGCATTATTTACGATAGCGGGAGCCTTTCTGCTTCTGGGATATTCCATGATTTTTCAGAAGGATGTGGTCGCAGCGCTGGGAGCAGACTATTATACGATTATTTCGTCCATGTTCAGCACCTATTATGTGAATATGTCTATATTCCTTGCTTTTGCAGCAACTTTTCCGAATATGCAGGTGCTTCTTTTCTTCTTCATTCCTCTCAAGGTGAAGGTTCTGGGTATTATTTACGGAGTAATGCTGATTTATCAGTTTATTGTAGGTTATGGAACGGGACTTGAGATGCTTACGGTGGCCAACCGCTTTGTGATTGCCGCTTCCCTGATGAATTTTATTGTGTTTTTCCTGACCGGCAGGGGGAAGGTCCATATGACTCCCAGGCAGGTAAAACGCAGACAGGAGTATAAGCGTGAGGTAAAGAAAAGCACAAAGATTACAAGGCACAAATGCGCTATCTGCGGCAGGACGGAGGAGACGAACCCGGAACTGGAATTCCGGTTCTGCTCCAAATGTGATGGAAATTATGAGTATTGCCAGGACCACTTGTTTACACATACTCATATAAAACATCAATGAGCAATTGATAAAAAGCCGCTGATGCGGCAGATTGAGAGGGCGTATGGCAGAAAATAGAGAGCTGCTGTTTGCAAAGACACTGGAGAAGGTCAGGAAACAGGCAAGGGAACAGGGAAACTGTATAGAGGAGCAACAGGTAAGAGATGCTTTTGCGGAATTGGCACTTTCGCAGGAGCAGCTGGAAATGGTATTTGATTACCTGAAAAAACATAAAATTGGGATTGGCGAATCGATTGAACCGGAAGAGTATCTCACAGAGGAAGAGATTGACTATCTGGAAGAATACAAAAAGGAGATGCAGTTGCTGGAGAAATTGAGTGACGGGGAAAAGGAAGCAGTGACACTTTCCGCCATGGCTGGAGAAGTGGATGCCCAGCGAAGGCTGATTCAGGCCTATCTGCCCCAGGTGGTTGAAATATCAAAGCTGTATTCCGGTCAAGGCGTTTTCCTGGAGGATTTGATTGGAGAGGGCAATGTAGCACTTGCCATGGGAGTTACCATGCTCGGCTGTCTGGAACACGCAAAGGAAGCGGAAGGAATGCTGATAAAAATGGTTATGGACGCAATGGAGGAGTGTATAGCAGATAACCTTCAGGAGGCGGAAAAGGATAAAAAGGTGCTTGACCGGGTGAATAAGGTCGCAGAAAAGGCAAGGGAATTGGCAGAAGAACTGCACCGAAAGGTGACTGTTGAAGAACTGGCGCAGGAAACGGGGATTTCCCAAAAGGCTATCGAGGATGCGATGCGGATGAGTGGCTTTGCAATTGAGGATCTGGAAGGATAATGCAGAATGATAAAGGGAAATGTCACACAGTACGAGGACTTTAAATATGTCATGCAGGACACCGGAAGCATCTATGTGGGAGCAAAATATGCCTATGAGGAGCTTCTTGAGGCGGAAGCGGTTCCGTTCAAACTGAAAGCGATTCTGACACATTATATTTTAAAAGAGGCATCGCCGCAGACAACGCTGGAAAGCGAATTCTATTACCTGGAACCGGGGACGTTCCTATATGAGACCTGGAAGCAGCTGAAGGTCAGGGTGAAGGTACAGGTACAGGTGGAGAAAAAGAGCCTGTTTGGGAAGAAACGGATGGAGTATCAGGAGAAAATCCTGACGTTAAAGGAACTGACGGAAATGAATCTTGCCAGAAAAAAGGCCTCCGGACTTTTGATCACGGAAATCATTCTGTCAAAGCTCGGCATGATGACCTTCAGTGTTTAAACAGAGCTGAAAATGAGAGGAAAAGGACAGGAGCATATATGAAAAAGCAGATAGAGGATTTAAGCGCATTCACTGTAATAGAGAGAAGAAGGATTACTGATCTGAATTCAGAGGGGTACATTTTAAAGCATAAAAAAACGGGGGCAAACATTACCCTTTTACTAAATGATGACGAAAATAAAGTGTTTTATATCGGGTTTCGCACACCACCCAAGGACAGCACTGGAGTTGCCCATATTCTGGAGCATTCCGTTCTCTGTGGCTCTAAGCATTTCCCGGTAAAGGATCCGTTTATCGAATTGGCAAAGGGATCCTTAAATACTTTTTTGAATGCCATGACCTATCCGGATAAAACAGTCTATCCGGTTGCGAGCTGCAATGATAAGGACTTTAGGAACCTGGTTCATGTTTATCTGGATGCGGTGTTCTATCCCAATATCTACAAGGAGGATAAGATCTTCAAGCAGGAGGGATGGCACTATGAGATGGAGAATACGGAGGACGAGCTGACCATCAATGGTGTTGTCTATAACGAAATGAAGGGAGCTTTTTCTTCTCCGGATGATGTGGTGGAACGGGAAATTATGAATTCGCTTTATCCGGATACCACCTATGGGCTTGAATCCGGGGGTGATCCGGAGGTGATTCCGGAGCTTAGCTATGAGGAATTCCTTGCCTTCCACAGAAAGTTTTATCACCCTTCTAACAGCTACATTTATCTTTATGGGAATCTGGATGCCGTAGAATATCTTACTTTTATAGATGAAGAATATCTTTCCGGATACGAGGAACGGAAGGTAGATTCTGAAATTGGACTGCAAAAACCTTTCGAAAAGACAAACGAGCTTATCAGAGAATATTCCGTGATGGAGGATGAGCCGGTTTTTGAAAATACCTACCTGACCTATAATGTTTCCATGGGAACCAGTCTTGACAGAAAGCTTTATGTGGCAATGGACATCCTGGACTATGTTCTCTGTCAGGTACCCGGAGCTCCGGTAAAGCAGGCATTGCTTGATCGTGGAATCGGTAAGGATGTTTACAGCAGTATGGAAAACGGTATTTATCAGCCATATTTTTCTGTGATCGCAAAGAACGCAGAGGAAGCACAGAAGGAAGCCTTCGTGGAAACCATTGAAGAGGTGCTGACAAAGCTTGTGACGGATGGACTAAATCAAAAAGCATTGGCTGCTGCAATCAACTATTATGAGTTTAAGTACAGAGAAGCAGATTTCGGTTCCTATCCCAAGGGATTGATTCTGGGACTGCAGGCAATGGAAAGCTGGCTTTATGACGAGACGAAACCATTCCTGCACATTGAGGCCAATGAGACCTTCCGGGAGTTGAGAGAAGCTATCGGCACAGATTATTTTGAAGGACTGATCGAAAAATATTTCCTGAAAAATACGCATAAAACAATTCTGGTGGTAAAGCCGGTTCCCGGACTTACCACAAAGAAGGATCAGCAGCTTCAGAAAAGGCTTCAGAGCTACAAGGAAACCTTAAGTCAGGCTGAAAAGCAGGAGATCGTGGATCAGACCAGAGCCCTTCGGGCGTATCAGGAGGAGGAAAGCTCCGAGGAGGCACTTAAGACCATTCCGCTGCTCACCAGAGAGGATATGAAAAAGGAAGCAACAGCCTATGTGAATGAAGTGAGGCAGATAGATGGAACAACCTTTGTGTTTCATGATATTTTCACAAATGGAATCGGTTACTTAAATTTGCTTTTTGATTTGAAACAGGTACCGGAGAGACTGTTTCCTTATCTGGGAATTTTGAAGACAGTGCTTATGATGGTGGATACGGAGCATTTCAGCTACGGGGAACTGCCGAATGAAGTCAATATTCATACCGGCGGGATCAAGGCAGTGGTGAATACCTATACCAATGCCAATGAGATGAGGAAATACCGTGTGATGCTGGAAATCCGTTCCAGAGCATTATATGAAAAGAGAGATAAGGCACTGGAATTGATGAAGGAGATTATTCTTACCTCCAGATTTGATGACGGCAAGCGACTTCATGAGGTGATCGCAGAAGCAAAATCAAGGCTTCAGGCAGCGATGACAAGTGCAGGGCATTCCACGGCGGCACTTCGTGCACTTTCCTATTTTTCGCCTACAGCAGCAGTATCCGAGGAGATCAGCGGAATTCCGCAGTATCGTCTGTTGGAGGAACTGGATAAGAATTTTGAGGCAAAAAAGGAGGAGCTGATTTCAAACCTGAAGGAACTGACTGTATGCATTTTCCGACCGGAAAATTTGCTTGTGGATTATACGGCATCGAAGGAAAGCTGGGAAGGACTTGAGGAGGCTGTCAGAGAATTTAAGTCAGCACTGATTACAGAGCCGATAGAAGAAACAGGCTATACCCCTGTCCTTACAAAAAGAAATGAAGGCTTCATGACAGCGGGACAGGTACAGTTTGTCTGTCGTGCCGGTAATTTCATTGAGAAGGGGCTGCCCTATACCGGGTCTTTGAAGGTACTCAAGGTGATGATGGGATATGATTATCTTTGGAATCAGGTGAGGGTCAAGGGCGGTGCATATGGCTGTATGTGCAGCTTTTACAAGAACGGTGACGGATATTTTGTATCCTATCGGGATCCGAATCTGACTAAAACGATTGAGGTCTATGAGAAGGCAGCAGACTATATTAAAAATGCAAAGCTGGATGAACGCACTGTGACACAGTTTATTATCGGTGCAATCAGCGAACTGGATACACCTATGACACCGGCAACAAGAGGCAGCTATTCTCTCGGCGGTTATCTGACAGGGCTTTCCATGGAACGGGTACAGAAGGAAAGAGAGGAACTTCTTGCAACTACAGGGGAGGAACTGAACGGACTCTACCGTTATGTACAGGCATTTATGGAGGAGAATTGTCTGTGCGTTGTCGGAAACGGAGAGAAAATTAAAGAAAATCAGCAGCTTTTTCAAAATATTGATCAGCTTTTTTAAAAATCCATAAATTCGAATTAGGGGAAACGTATCTTCTATAACTTATAGTGAAAACTTCAAAGTTTATAGGGAGGAATTGTATTATGAAAAAAAGAAAAGTGAGCCTTAAAGTATTATCCTTGATGATCGTGTCAGGACTTCTGCTGACAGGCTGCGGAGGAAGCAGTAAGTCCTATGATACTGCATCAGGGGCAATGGAGACAGCCGCATCAGCTTATGATGGAGGAAACGGCTATCTTTCCGATGATATTTACAGCTACAATGGTTACAAGTCGGAAACAACACAGACAGAAGCAGAAGAGGCTGCTGTGGAAGAGAGCGGCAGTACCGCACAGACACCGGAGGTTCAGGACATCGGACGGAAGTTGATCCGGAATGTGAATCTGGAGGTTGAAACGGAAACCTTTGATGAACTGCTTTTGACGGTGGAGGAAAAGACGGAGCGTCTTTCCGGCTACATAGAACAAAGCTATACCTATAATGGCAGCAGCTATTACGGAAGAGGTACGAGAAATGCCAGTCTGACGATCCGTATTCCGGCAGAAAATCTGAGTGCCTTTTTATCTTCCATTGCGGAAGTATCCAATGTGATCAGCCGTAATGAAAATGTTACAGATGTGACATTGCAGTATGTGGATATGGAGAGTCACAAGGAAGCGCTGGTTACCGAACAGGATCGGCTTTTGGAGCTCATGGAGCAGGCAGAGACGGTAGAGGATATTATTACCATCGAGAGCCGTCTGTCAGAGGTCCGCTATCAGCTGGAAAGCATGGAATCCCAGCTGCGGACGATGGATAATCAGGTTTCCTACAGCACAGTATATCTGTATATCGATGAGGTTGAAAAACTGACACCGGTAGAGGAACAAAGTACCTGGGAAAAGATTTCCACCGGCTTTGTTAACAGCCTGTGCGGGGTAGGTAACGGGCTTGCAGATTTTGTGATCGGCTTTATCATTAATCTTCCGTACCTTATTCTTTGGGGATTGATCCTGGCAGCAGTGATTCTGGCCATTCGGGCATTTGTCAGGGGCAGGGAAAAAAGAAAACAGAAGAGACTGGAAAAGCAACAGAAAAAAGCAGAAAAGAAACAGGAAAAAGCAGAAAAGAAACGGGAAAAACAGGAATCCAGGCAGGATGAGCAAAAATAGAGGAAGCATAAGGAAAAGAAATCAGGAATGAAAAAGGAACAGTTTAAGTCCGGATTTGCAGCATTGATCGGCAGGCCCAATGTGGGAAAGTCCACTTTGATGAATCATTTGATCGGACAGAAAATCGCAATCACTTCAAAGAAACCACAGACAACAAGAAACCGCATCCAGACGGTTTATACCTCCGAGGAGGGACAGATTGTATTTGTTGACACACCCGGAATTCACAAGGCGAAGAACCGCTTGGGAGATTATATGGTGAATGTTGCCCAGCGGAGTCTGAAGGAAGTGGATGTGGTGCTTTTTCTGGTGGAGCCTACCGACTATATCGGTGCTGGTGAACAGCAGATCCTGAGCCAGCTTCGGAAGATCAATACACCGGTGATCCTGGTGATCAACAAAATTGATACCGTAAAGAAGGAGGAACTGTTTGGGTTCATTGATGTTTACCGGAAGGAAATGGATTTTGCCGAGATTGTTCCGGTATCGGCACTTAAGAATGACAATACGGACGAACTCATCCGCTGCATCATGAAATATCTGCCCTATGGACCGGCTTTTTACGATGAGGATACGGTGACGGATCAGCCCCAGCGCCAGATCGTGGCTGAACTGATCAGGGAAAAGGCGCTGCGGAGCTTGAATGAAGAAATCCCGCATGGGATTGCTGTTACGATCGAACGGATGAAGTGGCGGGGACAGATCGTGGACATTGATGCCACAATTATCTGTGAAAGGGAATCCCACAAGGGAATCATTATCGGAAAGCAGGGCGCTATGCTGAAAAAAATTGGCATGAATGCCAGAAAAGATGTGGAGGATCTACTGGAGAGCAAGGTGAATCTACAGCTTTGGGTAAAGGTGAAAAAGGATTGGCGAGACAGTGAATTCCTTCTTAAAAATTTTGGATATGATTCCGGAGAGAACGAATAGTTAGGACCAAAAACGTAAACCCTAATATCATACTTTTTGATAATAGGGGGCACAAGATGAGGACGATAAATTACTGGGAACAATTCTTAAACACAGGGAAGATTGAGGACTATCTGGCCTACAGGGAAGAAAGAACGGAAACCGGCAGGCAGGATAAGGATGAGGGAGCAGGACCTTATGCAGGAACAGGTCAGTGTTACAGGGATCATATTGAAAGCAGAGCCGGTCGGGGAATATGACAGGCGGGTAGTCATACTTACAAGGGAGAGGGGAAAGATAGCAGCCTTTGCCAGAGGTGCCAGAAAGCAGGGCAGCAGGCTGTTAGCTTCCACCAATCCCTTTTGCTTTGGACAATTTCGCATTTATGAAGGAAGAACCGCATACAGCATAGCTGAGGCAGTGATCAGCAATTATTTTGAAGGTCTTCGCGATGATTTTGAACTGGCATGCTACGGGATGTATTTTTTGGAGGTTATGGATTACTATACAAGAGAAAACAGTGATGAAACAAAGATGCTGGGACTACTGTATCAATCCCTGCGTGCATTGCAGCATGAAAGTCTGTCTAATGAACTGGTGAGGTACATATTTGAAATCAAAGCACTGGCGCAAAACGGTGAATACCCGGGACTTCCGGAGAATGGTAAAAGCTATTTGGATTCCACTGTGTATGCAATGTCCTATATCGTAAATACCGGTGTGGAAAAGCTCTATACCTTTACCGTAAAGCCGGAAGTGCTTTCAGAGCTTAAAATGATTGCGGATTATTACAGAAAACGTTTTGTTGACAGAAAATTTAAAAGTCTTGAAATTCTGTCACAGATGAAATCAAATTGATGTTGAAAAACAGGGGTAACTCATATATAATGGATTGGTAAATCGCGAAAAGGGAAACTGTTTGTACAGGGAAATGGCATGAAGAACATTTTGAATCGGACACCCGGATGGATGTATATGATACTGATGATAACGGGAATGCTGGCGCTGGCTTCCTGCGGCTTTGGCAGCGAGGGAGAAACGACCACGATTTCCATAGAAAAGGACGGAATTGTACGTTCCCATATAGAAGAAAGCTTTGCACAGAGCTATTATGATAAGGATGAATTGCAACAGATGATCCTGCGGGAAGCAGCCGACTATAACCGGGAAGCGGGCAGCGGCTGTGTTACGGTTGAGAAGGTTGAAGTGGAAAATCAGATTGCCACGGTAGAGATGACCTATCAGAAGGCGCTGGATTTTGCCGAATTTAATCATATCGTATTTTTTAACGGCACACCCGGGGAGGCAAAGGATGCGGGTTTTGATCTGAATGTGGTTTTAAGCAGTGTCAAGGATTCCCTTGAAACCATAGGGCAGGCGGATATCCTTTCGATGGAGGATTACAGACTGCTGATTATGGATGTCAGTAAAAAGGAGATTCAGGGAGAAACGATCACTCTTGATGCAACAGTGATTCTCAACGGAAAAGCGCAGTTTATCAGTGAAAATGTGACGGTATCCGATAATTGTAAAAAAGTGAATCGAACGGAAGATGCGGAAGGTCTGGCGTATATTTTGTATAAGTAAAGTAATTTATTAAATATAATGAACGAAAGGTATGTGTGTTATGGAAAAGACGATGGAGAAAATTGTTGCTTTGGCAAAGGCAAGAGGATTTGTATATCCCGGATCTGAAATTTACGGAGGCCTTGCCAACACCTGGGATTATGGTAATCTGGGCGTGGAACTGAAGAATAATGTCAAAAAGGCATGGTGGCAGAAGTTCATCACGGAAAATCCCTATAATGTCGGCGTTGACTGTGCGATTCTCATGAATCCGCAGACATGGGTGGCATCCGGACATCTTGGAAGCTTTTCTGATCCTCTGATGGATTGTAAGGAATGCCATGAGCGTTTTCGTGCAGACAAGATCATTGAGGATTTCGCAGCAGAAAATAAAATTGAATTGGATGGTTCTGTAGACGGCTGGAGTCAGGAGAAGATGAAAAATTTCATCGAAGAACATAAAATTCCCTGTCCTTCCTGTGGAAAACACAATTTTACGGATATTCGCCAGTTTAACCTGATGTTCAAGACCTTCCAGGGGGTAACGGAAGATGCGAAGAACACGGTATATTTAAGACCTGAAACAGCACAGGGTATCTTTGTGAATTTTAAGAATGTACAGAGAACTTCCCGCAAGAAGATTCCTTTCGGTATCGGACAGATTGGTAAATCCTTCCGTAATGAAATTACACCCGGGAATTTTACCTTCCGTACCAGAGAGTTTGAACAGATGGAACTGGAATTTTTCTGTGAGCCGGAGACAGATCTTGAATGGTTTGCATACTGGAAGCAGTTCTGCATTGACTGGTTAAAGAGTCTTGGCATGAAGGACGAGGAGATGCGCGTGCGTGACCACGATAAGGAAGAATTGTCCTTCTATTCGAAAGCAACAACCGATATTGAATTCCTGTTCCCCTTCGGTTGGGGTGAGCTTTGGGGCATTGCGGACAGAACCGACTATGATCTGACACAGCATCAGAATGTATCCGGTGAGGACTTAACCTATTTTGATGATCAGAAGAACTGGAGATATGTTCCTTACGTCATCGAGCCTTCACTGGGAGCAGACCGTGTGGTACTTGCTTTTCTTTGTGCGGCTTATGACGAGGAAGAGATCGGGGAAGGCGATGTGCGTACCGTGCTTCATTTCCATCCGGCACTTGCACCGGTCAAGATCGGTGTTCTGCCCTTATCCAAGAAGTTGAATGAGGGGGCAGAGAAAATTTTCACACAGCTCTCCAAAAAGTATAACTGTGAATTTGATGACAGAGGCAACATTGGTAAGAGATATCGCCGTCAGGATGAGATCGGCACACCTTTCTGTGTAACCTATGACTTTGATTCCGAGACCGACGGATGTGTAACTGTGAGATTCCGGGATTCCATGGAGCAGGAGAGAGTAGCAATTGCGGATCTTGATGCTTATTTCGCAGAGAAGCTTGCATTCTAAGAGGCAGATTGCTGATGAGGAAAATGAGGAGAGGAAATATATGAGACAATTCACTTCAGATGAACTGAGACGGACCTGGAAACAATTTTATATAGAACGTGGACATGTGGATGTAGGGGCTGTTTCCCTTGTATCTGACGGTTCCACAGGGGTACTCTTTAATGTGGCGGGAATGCAGCCTCTGATGCCGTATTTATTAGGACAGAAGCATCCTTTGGGAACAAGACTTTGTAATGTGCAGGGGTGCGTTCGTACCAATGATATTGATTCTGTAGGTGACAAAAGCCATGTGACCTTCTTTGAAATGATGGGAAGCTGGAGCCTTGGAGATTATTTCAAAAAGGAGCGCTGTCAGTGGAGCTTTGAGCTTTTGACACAGGTGTTTGGCTTTGATGCCGATCATCTCGCTGCAACAGTATTTGCGGGAGATGAGAATGCGCCCAGAGATGAGGAAGGGGCGCAGTACCGGATCGCTTCCGGCTTTAAGAAGGAAAATATCTATTATCTGCCGGCAGAGGATAACTGGTGGGGGTTAGAGTACGGCCCCTGCGGACCTGACAGTGAAATGTTTTATGTTGCTGACAGACCGGATTGTGGACCGAATTGCGGACCGGGATGCCATTGTGGGAAATACACCGAATTGGGAAATGATGTTTTTATGCAGTATGAGAAGCATCATGATGGAAGTCTGACTCCTCTGAAGCAGAAAAATGTTGATACCGGCTGGGGACTTGAACGTATCCTGGCATTCTTAAACGGAACCAGGGATGTTTACCAGATTGATCTGTTCGCCCCTGTGATTGCTTATATTGAGAAAGCTTCAGGAACAAAATATGAGCAGGACGAAAAACTGACCAGATCTATGAGAATCCTTGCAGATCATATCCGTACCAGCGTGATGCTGATTGGGGACGAGGCAAAGCTTCTTCCATCAAATGCGGGAGCCGGATATGTACTCCGCCGTCTGATCCGCCGCGCGGTAAGACATGGACGTGTATTGAATCTGAATGCGGAAAATCTACTGAAAATTGCAGAAATTTATATTGATGATATTTATGCGGAGAGCTATCCGCTTTTGAAAGAAAACAAGGAGTTCGTGATCACAGAACTACAAAAGGAAATCAATCGTTTTGAGAGTACTGTGGAGAACGGCATGAAGGAATTCCGAAAGATTCTGGAACAGAAAAAGAAGGCCGGAAACACTGAAATTGACGGTAAATCTGCATTCTATTTATATGATACCTTTGGATTCCCCATTGAGCTGACTGTGGAACTGGCACAGGAAGAGGGACTTCAGGTGGATGAGAACGGCTTTGCGGAGGCTATGGAGGAACAGAAGCAGAAGGCAAGAGATAATCAGAATTTCTCAGCAAAGCTTGCTGTTGAAAATGCGGGGCTTTATGAGAGCCTGGATGCTTCCGTTGTCAGTGAGTTTGTCGGTTATGATACCCTGACGGCAGAAAGCAGCATTGCAGCGATGAACACAGGAAGCGAATGGAAGGATTCCTTGCTTGAAGGAGAAGAGGGAACCATAATAACCCTTCAAACACCCTTTTATGCAACAATGGGTGGTCAGAAAGGCGACTTTGGTGTGATACGTACCGGGCAGGGTGTCTTTGATGTTCAGGATACGATCAAATTGCCGGGAGGCAGAATCGGACATATTGGAAAAGTGGTGTCCGGAGTCATGAACAAGGGTGAAAATGCTTCTCTTTCTGTCTCGGCATTGAATCGTGGCAATACCTGTAAGAACCATACGGCAACTCATCTGCTGCAGGAAGCACTCCGGGAGGTGCTGGGAGATCATGTAGAGCAGTCCGGTTCTTATCAGGATGGAGAGAGAACGCGTTTTGACTTTAGCCATGGACAGGCAATGACTGCGGAAGAGATTAGGAAGGTCGAAGAGATCGTGAACGATAAGATTGCAGAGGATCTGATCGTGGAAACAAAGATAATGAGTCTTGATGAGGCTAAAAAGACAGGAGCTATGGCACTCTTTGGCGAAAAGTATGGTGATACCGTCCGGGTAGTAATGATTGGCGATTTCTCGAAGGAATTGTGTGGCGGTACGCATGTGGGACATACGGGTGAGATCGCTTCCTTTAAGATCCTTTCCGAGTCAGGTGTGGCTGCCGGTATCCGCCGTATTGAGGCAATTACGGGCAGAAATGTAACAGCTTATTATCAGGACATGGAAGAAAAGCTGAATGTGGTAGCAAGAACCTTGAAGACTTCTCCGGCTTCTCTGGTAGAGCGTGCGGAACATTTGATGGCGGAAATGAAGGCACTGCAGAGTGAGAATGAATCCTTAAAGAGTAAGGCGGCGAAGAATGCTCTTGGGGATGTATCAAATCAGGTGAAGGAAGTTAAGGGTGTAAAATTCCTTTCTGCTTCGGTAGCCGGTGTTGACATGAATGGACTTCGCGACTTGGGAGATCAGTTAAAGACTAAGATCGGTGAGGGCGTCATTGTTTTGATTTCCGACTGTGATGGCAAGGTGAATATGGTAGCCATGGCAACGGAAGAAGCGATAAGTAAGGGTGCTCATGCAGGGAACCTGATCAAAGGCATTGCCGCATTAGTCGGCGGTGGTGGCGGCGGGCGCCCTAATATGGCGCAGGCAGGCGGAAAGAACCCGGCAGGAATTGATGCAGCAATTGCGGAGGCCTCCAAGGTATTAGAGAGCCAGCTTGGATAAAAAATAAAATTAATGATTGACGCAGACAAAATTTGTGGTATAATCATACGTGTGTATATGAGTACATGATGTACAGAGTATGCAAATAGAAACCCAATCAGTCGATGTTACGAGGAAGGGACTGAAGGGAGGTTAGGGTGTAAGATGTCAAACGTAATCGTAAAAGAGAACGAGACTTTAGATAGCGCTTTACGTCGTTTTAAGAGAAGTTGCGCGAAGGCTGGTATTCAGCAGGAGATTCGTAAGAGAGAACATTACGAAAAGCCAAGCGTAAGACGCAAAAAGAAATCTGAAGCAGCAAGAAAACGTAAATACAACTAATTATAACGTGCAACGAAAGTCCTTGAATGATTCCAAGGACTTTCTTGTTTCTGTAATGGGAAATTGTTCGTGGACTGCGGCTTTTTAGGAAACAAGAAGCACACCGTGCAGGATGTGCATATACAAATGAGGGGCTTGGAAAAATGTGGACAAGGGAATTTTTCGGGACGGATGTATATCATCTCGTCTCTGCATTTATTATCTATAGCGTTGCAGGATGGGCAGTGGAATCCATCTACATGTCCTTCTGCAACAGAAAACTGACAAATCGTGGATTTGGAAGGGGACCTTTCTGCCCGATTTATGGATTTGGCGGTGTCGTGGGATATTTAATTCTACATCCTTTGAGCAGTAATCTGGTGGCGCTTTACTTCGCAGGCGCTGTGCTGGCCACCGTCTTTGAGTATCTGGTGGGAAGATTAATGCTGAAACTGTTTGGCGAAGTGTGGTGGGATTACAATGAAAAACCATGTAATTACCAGGGAATTATCTGCCTTGAAAGCACAATTGCCTGGGGGTTTTATGCGATCATAATCATTACCTTTCTGCATTCCAGAATCCTTGGCTTTGTGGATAAGTACAGTATGGAATGGGGAATCAGAGCCTGTAAGACAGTCATGATACTTGTGACGGTGGATTATGTGATTAAGCTGATGAATATTTTTCATGTAAGTCTGAAGGAGAAGAAGGACAAGCTGGTTGACGCATATCATTCTTTTCGGGCAAGATGGTATTAAACAGTATTAACTTTTATGTGCATTATCAATCAATATAAAACATATCCATAGTAGTAGAATACATAAGGGGAGAGCAATTACATGAATCGATTTTTTAAAATCACCCTGTGCTATGTGATATGTTTTGTTTTTTTTCTGATGCTTCCGATGGAGGTATTAGCGCTGCCACAGATAGAGGCACCGTCCTATATTCTGATGGAGGCTTCTACAGGTCAGATTATTTGTGAAAAGGATGCCGATGTGAGGCGCAGCCCCGCCAGTATTACCAAGATTATGACTCTTTTGGTGATTTTTGACCACCTGGGGACAGGAAGAGTAAGGCTTGACAGTGAGGTTATGACCAGCGCTTATGCAAAATCTATGGGTGGATCCCAGGTTTTCCTGGAAGAGGGAGAGGTACAGACGCTTGAGACGATTATCAAGTGTATTGCGGTAGCCTCCGGAAATGATGCCAGTGTGGCTGCCGCCGAATTCATAGCGGGCAGTGAAGCAGAATTTGTGAATTTGATGAACAAAAGAGCGGAGGAGCTTGGTCTTTTAAACACTCATTTCGAAGATTGCTGTGGTCTCAGCGAATCGGATAATCATTACACCTCGGCAAAGGATGTGGCGATTATGTCGAAGGAACTGATTACAAAATATCCCCAGATATTGAATTATACAAAAATCTGGATGGAGGATATTATCCATGCAACACAGCAGGGAACTTCCAATTTTACCCTGTCCAGTACCAATAAGCTTTTAAAAATGTACGAGTGGACTACCGGGCTCAAGACTGGTTCTACCAGCAAGGCATTATACTGCCTCTCGGCAACAGCCAGCAAAGATAGTATTGATCTGATCGGTGTGGTGATGGGGTCTCCCAGCAATAAAACCCGTTTTCAGGATGCCATGGCACTCCTGAATTACGGGTACAGTGTCAGTGCCCTTTATGAGGACAAAAACGAGGAGACGCTTCCCCTGCTTCCGGTAAAGGGAGGCGTACAGGATGAGGCAGCACTGATCTATCAGGGACCATTCCGGTATCTGGACATTCAGGGAAGTGATCTTGGCAGCATTCAAAAGACCATTTCACTACCGTCTGAAGTGGAGGCACCGATCAGTCGGGGAGATGCTGTGGGAGAAGCAGTTTACACAATGGATGGGAAGAGGATCGGAAGTGTTTCCATTCTTTCGGATGTGACGATTGCAAAAGCTGTCTACAGAGATTATCTGATAAAAGTCTGGAAACTGTTTTGTAGTTTATAAAACTTGTGGTAAGATGTTAGAGTACAGATTTTTAAGGAAGGAAATGCGCAATGAAGATTTTGATCATTGCAGTGATATTGCTTGCCCTCTTTTTTCTGATGGTTATGGCAATTGACTGTAACCGTTTTGTTGTAAAAGAATACAAGTGCAAGGCAGAAAAGCTGAAGAAGGACGCTGTGCTCGTCCTTCTTACGGATCTGCATGGAAAGTCTTTTGGAAATAACAATGAAAGGTTGATCAAAAAAATTGATGAGCTTCATCCGGATATGATTCTGATCGCAGGCGATATGTATACATCCGTGAAAGGCGGTGATATAAAGACAGCGCAGCAACTGGTTACCGGGCTCTCAGACCGCTATCCGGTATATTACGGAAACGGAAACCATGAGCATAAGACCAGAATTCATCCGGAAATCTATGGTAAGATGTATGAGGCTTACCGGCAAAATCTAAAGAAAGCAGGCGTGCGGTATCTTGTCAATGAAAAAAGCAGCTTGCCGGATTACAATATGGATATCTACGGAAGTGAAATCGCAAGGGGTTATTACGGAAAGTTTAAAAAGGTTTCCATGGAAACGACTTACCTTGAGGAGACATTGGGAAAGCCGGATCGGGACTGCTTTTCCGTGCTGATTGCACATAATCCTGATTATTTTCAAAACTATGCGGAATGGGGAGCGGATCTTGTGGTATCCGGCCATGTCCACGGCGGTTTGATGAGACTTCCGATTCTGGGAGGGGTTCTTTCTCCGGCATTTAAGCTTTTTCCCAAATATGATGGGGGTGAATTTAGGGAAGGAACGGCAACTATGATTTTGAGCAGAGGTCTGGGAACGCATACCCTGCCTATCCGCATTTTTAATCCGGGAGAGTTGGTGGTGATTCATCTGGAAAGTGGTCGTTTGACTGAAAAATAGAAGCATGATAAAATAAAAAATTGCAAAAGGAGAGAAGAAAATGGATGCCAAATTATTTGATCACACAATATTGAAGGCTGATGCGGGCCTGGAAGCAGTTAAAAAGATCTGTGAGGAAGCAAAGGAATATGATTTTATGTCGGTGTGCGTGAACAGCTATTACACCGCTTATGTGGCACAGCAGTTGAAGGGGACGGATGTAAAGGTCTGTACAGTAGTGGGCTTCCCGTTAGGTCAGATGTCCACCAGAGCAAAGGCTGCTGAAACTGCGATCGCAGTGGAGGACGGAGCGCAGGAAATTGATATGGTGATTAATGTTGGTGCCTTAAAGGACAAGCTTTATGATGTGGTTCTTTCCGATATCAGGGAGGTTAAAAAAGCATGTGGGAATGCGCTGCTCAAGGTTATTATCGAGACCTGCCTGTTGACGGACGAAGAAAAAGTGAAGGCATGTGAGCTCGCAAAGGAAGCAGGAGCTGATTTTGTAAAGACATCCACCGGCTTCTCAACGGGGGGCGCAAAGGCAGAGGATGTGGCATTGATGCGGAAAACAGTTGGCAGTGATATGGGTGTGAAGGCTTCCGGCGGTATCAGGGATAAAGAAACCGCAGAGAGTATGTTAAAGGCCGGGGCAAGCAGACTGGGAACCAGTGCCACGATAGCAATCTGTAAGTAAAGGAGCCGGATCAATGGCGTTATCTGTGAAACTGGAGGCGTTTGAAGGCCCACTGGATCTTCTGCTGCATCTGATTGAAAAGAATAAGGTAGATATTTACGATATCCCGATTGTGGAGATTACGGAGCAGTATCTGGACTATATTAAAGCCATGGAAACTGAGGATATGAATGTCATGAGTGAGTTTCTGGTCATGGCGGCGACTCTGCTTGATATTAAATGCAGAATGCTTCTTCCCAAGGAAGTAAATGAGGAAGGGGAAGAGGAAGATCCCAGAGCAGAACTGGTACAGAAGCTGTTGGAATATAAGATGTATAAATATATGTCTTATGAGCTGAAGGACAGACAGGTGGATGCCGCCAGGACGCTGTTTAAAGAGAAGACGCTTCCAAAGGAAATCGAGGACTACAGACCGCCTGTTAATATGGAAGAGCTTTTGGGAGACGCCAATCTGGGAAAGCTTCAGGAACTGTTCAAGATGGTCATGCGCAGACAGGAAGACAAAATTGATCCTGTGAGAAGTACCTTTGGACAGATTGAAAAGGATGAAGTGGATATGGATGCCAAAACGGCTTACATAGAGCAGTATATCCATACACATAAGACCTTCAGCTTCAGAGAACTTTTGGAGAAGCAGAGAAGCAAAATGGAAATTATCGTTACCTTCCTTGTAATGCTGGAGATGATGAAGGTAGGGCGGATTTCAATTGTACAGGAAAATACCTTTGATGATATCATCATTACTTCAAACGAAGGATAAGGGGGAGCAGAATTTGGACAGGCAGGAAGAAAAGGCGATTTTAGAAGCGATTCTCTTTACGATGGGAGAGTCTGTGGAGATAGAAAGACTGGCTGCAGTGATAGAAGAAGACAAGAATACAACCAGGCAGCTGCTGATGGAGATGAAGGAAGAATATGATCAGAAGAGCGGCGGGATCACGTTGATAGAACTGGAGGACTCTTTCCAGATGTGTACCCGTGCAGAGATGTATGAATACCTGATCAAGATCGCCAAGACACCACGTAAGTATGTGCTCACGGACACGCTTTTGGAAACACTCTCCATCATTGCCTATAAGCAGCCGATCACCAGGGCGGAGATAGAGAAGATCAGGGGAGTCAGCTGTGATCATGCGGTAAACAGACTGGTGGAATTTGGTCTGATTGCGGAGGTGGGTAGAATGGATGCTCCGGGGCGTCCCCTTCTGTTTGGAACGACAGAAGAATTTCTGCGCAGCTTTGGCGTAAAATCACTGGAGGAGCTGCCGGAGCTTTCCGCGGTACAGATAGAAGAGTTTAAGGTGCAGGCAGAGCAGGAAGCAAGTCTTCAGCTTGATATTTAGAACGTGCAGTAGCGGAGCAGCATTTGATGCAGGCACCAGAGATAGCTGATGGCAGGAATGGTGTCACAGGTCAGGACATACTCTATCTTATAAATATCATCCCCCACAAGATATTTCACGGTGCCTACTTCGGTACCGGCATCTACAGGAGCTTTAAGCTCCTTTTTTATTTCCAGTTTTACCTGAAACTGTTCGCCCTTTTTCAGAAGAATTCCTTCTCCCGGATCTGATCCGGAGGAGGTTTTTCTCTTCTCATCAGAACGATCAATTTTCACATTGGTATACGCTGATTCTCCAAGGCGACTCGTCTGACCGTTCTGCACAGGTATGGGGGAGAGGGTGGATTCGTCATAAAGAACCTCTGAAAGACTGTGGTATTCAAAGTTTTCCAGTCCAAAATTCATCAGTTGCTTTGTGTCGCTCCATTTGTAGGATTTATTGTTTGGCCATCCGCAGGCAAGCAGTGCCACCACAAAGGTACGGTTATCTCTTTTCAGCGCACCTACATAGCAATAACCGGCATTGCCGGTGAATCCGGTTTTCCCGGACAACGCACCGTCCATCATGGAAAGAAAGGCATTGTGGTTATTGCAGGAAAAGGTTCTCCCGCTGGGGACGAAGCTGTCCTCTTTTTTTTGATAGCTTCCGAAGGAATAGGATGTTGTTTCCGTGATTTTAAGAAATTCTTCCCGCTTTGGGGAATCCGTGATACAATAGGACATAATCCGCGCCAAATCTGCGGCGGTGGTGGAATGAGCCCGGACCTGACCGTCAGAACCGGTCACTGTGGCATCCAGCCCGTTAGGTGTAATAAAGAAGGTGTCAAAACAGCCGATGTCTCTTGCTTTCTGGTTCATCATATCTGCAAAGGCTTCTGTACTGCCGGCAATATGCTCCGCAATTACAACCGCAGAGTCATTGTGGGATTCCAGCATAAGAGAATAGAGAAGATCCTTCAGCTTGAAGTATTCACCGGATTTCACATAAAGCTTGACCTTAGGCATGCTGGATGCATAGGAGGAGGCTTCCGCATAGTCTTCAGGATTTCCGCATTCAAGAGCAAGAATACAGGTCATAATCTTTGTGGTGCTTGCCATGGGCAAAACATGCTCTCCATCTTTTTCATATAGGATCCGTCCGGATTCTGCATCCATTAGTACTGCGGATTGGGCATACAGCTTGAGATCGGAAGATTCCGCTTCAGAACCGGATGCGGCAAAAAGTGATAAGGAAGGACAAAGAATCAGAATGAGCAGCCAGCCAAGCAGAAGGAAGGAGCAATACTTTCGATGTTTCATGAAATTCCTCAATAGTTTCCTTTTCCTATTATATATGTACGGAACAGAATAACTATTCAGCGAAGGTTCAGGACGATGAATAACTATTCTGCCACTGGCAGAGGAAAAAGGGTGATGAGAATGAAAAAGATTTTAGTGCTACTGACGGGCGGAACGATTGGAAGTACTGTTCAGGGAAAAAGCATGAATGTGACGGAAAAATCTGCCGGTCAATTGCTTTCTCTCTATCAGAAGAAGTATGGACGGGAAGAGGAATTTGAGGTAAAGCAGCCGGTTTCTGTGCTCAGTGAAAATATGACACCGGGGATATTAGGCAGGCTCTGCAGTTGTATGAAGGAAATTCCCTATGAGAATTATCAGGGGGTGATCATTGCCCATGGATCCGATACTTTGTCCTATACTGCGGCACTTCTTGGAATGTATCTGGGCCATGTGCCGGTGCCTGTAGTGCTGACAGCAGCCAACTATCCGCTTGAAGATGCAAGAAGTAACGGACTTGTAAATTTCAGAAGCGCAGTGGAATTGATTCGATGCGGCATGGTGGAGGGCGTGTTCGCGGTATACCAGAGCAATACCGGGGAAATGCCTGTTTACGTAGCTACTCGTCTGACAGAGGCAGATGCCTACGAGGATCAGTTCAGAGGCTTTGGAGGAATACCGTTTGGAAAGATGGAGAAGGGACAGCTGATTCTTTACAGAGACAAGAGAAATCCAACGATCGCCAAGCTCCATCAGGCAGGTAGTCTGCTTCCGTGGGAAAGTCCGTCCTTCTCCAATAAGATTATGCTGATCCGTCCCTATCCGGGATTGGATTATCGCTTTATCAGCCTTCAGGAGAAGCCGGCAGCAATCCTTCATTATCTATATCATTCAGCAACTGCATGCACGGTGGAGGAGAACTATTCTTTTCTCAAATTTTTAGATTTCTGTACGGAACAGGGAATTCCTGTCTATACGGCTTCCTATAAATGTACGGAAGGCAGATTTTATGCAACCACAGAGAAGATGATGGAGAGGGGGATCATTCCCATGAAGAATATATCTTTAGAGGCCGCCTATACAAAATTGCTGCTTCTGTATAATCTGGGGCAGGGGACGCTAAGGGATAGGATGGACGAAAATTTCTATTTTGAAAGCCTGCCGTCCGCTGAAACAGAATGATATAGCGATTGCGAAATGACTGATAACGGTTTATTCGTAAAAATTTTGTAAAAAACAAAAATTTATCTCTATGCGTTTGCAAACATTTATGTTATACTTCTAGAGGTGAAATTATGGGGATAAGTCTGTCCCCGTGAATCAAGTTATTATTTTTTTAATATAAAAATGGAGGGCTGAAAAACATGAGTACTACTTCACAAGCGAGTCAAAGAATTACCGCTTTACTCGATGAAAACAGTTTCGTTGAGATTGGTGCGCAGATCACAGCAAGAAGCACTGATTTCAATCTGAAACAGACAGAAACTCCTTCTGACGGTGTTATCACCGGTTACGGAGTGATTGGTGGCAACCTTGTGTATGTATACAGCCAGGACGCTTCCGTATTAAACGGCAGTGTCGGTGAAATGCATGCAAAGAAAATTGCAAACCTCTATGATCTGGCACTGAAAACAGGGGCACCCGTGATTGGACTGATCGAGTCTGCCGGACTTAGATTACAGGAAGCAACAGACGCACTGAACGGCTTCGGTGAGATCTACAAAAAGCAGGTGATCAGCTCAGGTATCATTCCACAGATTACAGCAATCTTTGGTTCCTGCGGCGGCGGTCTTGCATTGATCCCTACTTTGACAGACTTTACTTTTATGGAAGAAAAGAAAGCAAAGCTGTTTGTGAATGCTCCCAATGCATTAGATGGAAATGAGATCAGCAAATGTGACACTTCAGCAGCTGCTTTTCAGAGCGAAGAGGCAGGAATCGTTGATGTGGTTGCAGATGAGGCTTCCATTCTTGCAAAGATCAGAGAACTGGTATGTCTGCTTCCGGCTAATAATGAAGATGACATGTCATTTGAAGAGTGCACAGACGACCTGAACCGTGCATGTGCAGAAATCGCCGGTTGCGTTGGAGATACTTCTATTGCATTATCCCAGATTGCCGATGATGGTGCTGTCTTTGAAGTGAAGGGAAATTTTGCCAAGGAAATGGTAACGGCACTGATCAAATTAAATGGTGTAACCGTGGGTGCTGTTGCAAACCGCAGTGAGGTATACGGAGAGGACGGAAATGTAACAGATAAATTTGATGCTGTTCTGACTCCTGCAGGCTGCGATAAAGCAGCAGATTTCGTAAATTTCTGTGATGCATTCAATATCCCTGTTCTGACACTGACGAATGTCAAGGGCTTTAAGGCTGACAAGTGTGCAGAGAAGAAGATCGCCAAGGCGGCAGCTAAGCTTACATATGCATTTGCAAATGCAACCGTTCCTAAAGTGAACGTAATTATCGGTCAGGCATTCGGAAGCGCTTATGTTGCAATGAATTCTAAGGCAATCGGAGCAGATATTACGATGGCATGGCCTGATGCGCAGATCGGTACAATGGATGCAAAACTTGCAGCTAAGATCATCTGTGATGGTCAGGGCGCAGATGCGATCGATGCCTGTGCAAAAGAGTATGCAGCACTGCAGACAAGTGCATCTGGTGCAGCAAAGAGAGGATATGTTGATCAGATCATCGAACCTGCAGCTACCAGAAAGTATGTGATCGGTGCATTTGAGATGCTGTTCACAAAGAGGGAAGACCGTCCTGCAAAGAAACATGGTACAGTCTAGAAAGGATAATTACTTAATATGAAAAAATGGTTATTAATATTAGGTATGATTACCTGTATGCTTGGACTTACAGCATGCGGCCAGCAGAATAAAGAGGCAGACGATCTGATGTCAGATCAGGAAGCAAGGGATTATGTGGAAAGCGTTGCTACTGTTGTCAGTCAGGTGGTAAACCAGCAGGGCGAGGAAAGCTACATTGCCATGGTTGAACAAAATGGCGTGGATGGCACAGTGTTTGAAAATGCCTTTGCAAGCTGGAAGAGTGCTTCCGAAGATATGGGTAATTATGTAGAAGTGGTTAAGGTCACCAATAATTCCGTAGTTGTTGAGGAATATCAAGGTACGAGGTATCCGGAAGAGGGTGTACTTACGGCTGAGATAAAATGTGACAAACGGAATGCTACAATAGAGGTTGTGTTTGAAGACGGTATGCCGGTCAGTGTCACAACCAATGTTATTTACTCCTTTGGTGAAAAGATGGAGAAGGCAGCATTAAATACGCTTCTTGGTATGGGAACCGTATTTGTGGTTCTGATTCTGATCAGTGGAATTATCAGCTGCTTCAGTTTGATTCCTAAGCTTCAGGCTAAGTTTTCAAAGAAATCGGCAAAGCAGGAAGCTAAGAGTGCAGCAGTAGATAACACGATTGCACAGATCATTGAGAAGGAAGAACTTACCGATGATCTTGAACTGGTAGCTGTTATTGCCGCAGCAATTGCGGCAAGCGAAGGTGCTTCGTCTACAGATGGATTTGTTGTGAGAAGTATCAGACGTGTGGGAAGTAAATGGCAGAAAGCCTAATTAAGAAGATAGTTGAATAAAATCACAGGAGGATTTAAGTAATGAAAAATTATACAATTACCGTAAACGGAAACGTATATGATGTAGTAGTAGAAGAAGGAGCATCCACCGGAGCACCTGCACCGGTAGCACCGAAAGCAGCACCGAAAGCAGCACCCAAGGCAGCACCGGCAGCAGCACCTAAGGCAGCAGCCGGCGCAGCAGGCAGTGTAAGAGTAGAAGCCGGTGCAGCAGGTAAGGTATTCAAGGTTGAAGCAAGTGTTGGTCAGGCTCTTAAGGCCGGCGATACAGTAGTGATTCTGGAAGCAATGAAGATGGAAATCCCTGTTGTGGCACCTCAGGATGGTACTGTGGCAAGCATTGATGTAGCTGTTGGTGATCCTGTTGAAGCAGGCGCATTACTGGCAACTCTGAACTAATATTGAGTATTGCGTGTGCTGATTAAAACAACAGGAGGTAAAAGAAATGGATTATATAGTAACTACACTGGACAATCTGATCCATCAGACTGCTTTCTTCAATCTGACATGGGGAAATTATCTGATGATCCTTGTTGCCTGTGTATTTCTCTATCTTGCGATTGCCAAAGGCTTTGAACCATTGCTTTTGACACCTATCGCATTTGGTATGCTGCTTGTTAACATTTATCCGGACATTATGATGTCGATTAAAGAATCACCTAACGGAGTTGGCGGCTTACTGTACTATTTTTATCTCTTAGATGAATGGGCAATTTTACCTTCCCTGATTTTTATGGGGGTTGGTGCCATGACGGACTTTGGACCTCTGATTGCCAATCCTAAGAGCTTCTTACTTGGTGCTGCAGCACAGTTTGGTATTTTTGCAGCATATTTTGGAGCGATTGCACTGGGCTTTAATGATAAAGCAGCGGCAGCAATCTCTATCATCGGTGGTGCAGACGGTCCTACCTCCATTTTCCTTGCCGGAAAGCTGGGACAGACTGCCTTGCTCGGACCAATCGCAGTAGCGGCATATTCTTATATGTCACTGGTGCCGATTATCCAGCCGCCTATTATGAAACTGTTGACAACCGAGAAGGAAAGAAAGATCAAAATGGGTCAGCTTCGTCCGGTATCCAAGCTTGAGAAGATTCTTTTCCCGATCATTGTTACAATTGTGGTATGTCTGATTCTGCCTACAACAGCTCCCCTTGTTGGTATGCTGATGCTGGGTAATCTGTTCAGAGAATCCGGCGTGGTAAGACAGCTGACAGACACAGCTTCCAATGCGCTGATGTATATCGTGGTTATCCTGCTTGGTACTTCTGTAGGAGCAACTACCAGCGCAGAGGCATTTTTGAACTGGGATACGATCAAAATCGTCATTCTGGGTCTGATTGCATTCGCGTTCGGTACTGCAGCGGGTGTACTGTTCGGCAAGCTGATGTGTATTGCTACCAAGGGCAAGGTAAATCCGTTGATCGGTTCTGCCGGTGTATCCGCGGTTCCTATGGCAGCAAGAGTTTCCCAGAAGGTTGGTGCGGAAGCTGATCCTACTAACTTCCTGCTGATGCATGCTATGGGACCTAATGTGGCAGGGGTTATCGGTACTGCTGTAGCAGCCGGTACCTTCATGGCAGTATTTGGTGTATTCTAATCATTTAAATAAATATAGGAGGATTAAACAATGGCAGAACAGGTTAAAAAACCGGTTGGAATTATGGAGACCGTTCTTCGTGATGCGCACCAGTCACTGATCGCAACGAGAATGCCTACCGACATGATGCTTCCAATCGTAGATAAAATGGATAAAGTTGGTTATCATGCAGTAGAGTGTTGGGGTGGTGCAACATTCGATGCTTCCCTTCGTTTCTTAAAGGAAGATCCATGGGAGAGACTTAGAAAATTAAGAGATGGATTTAAGAATACCAAGCTTCAGATGCTGTTCAGAGGGCAGAATATTTTAGGTTACAGACCTTATGCAGATGATGTGGTAGACAGCTTTGTTGAGAAGTCTATTGCAAACGGTATTGATATTATCCGTATCTTCGACTGCCTGAATGACTTGAGAAACCTTCAGGAAGCAGTTAATGCAACCAATAAGATCAAGGCACAGGAAGGAAGAGGTCATGCACAGATCGCGCTTTCCTATACCTTGGGTGATGCTTATACTCTGGAATACTGGGTAGATATGGCTAAGAAGATTGAGGAGATGGGAGCAGATTCCATCTGTATCAAGGATATGGCAGGCCTTCTGGTTCCTTACAAGGCTGCTGAATTGATTAAGGCAATGAAGGAAGCAACCAAGCTCCCGATCCAGTTACATACGCATTATACATCCGGTGTTGCCAGCATGACTTACCTGAAAGCAGTAGAAGCAGGGGTAGATGTGATCGACTGTGCAATTTCACCTTTTGCTATGGGCACGTCACAGCCTGCAACTGAGGTTATGGTTGAAACCTTCAAGGGAACTCCCTACGATACAGGCTATGATCAGAATCTTCTTGCTGAAATTGCTGATTACTTCAGACCTTACAGAGACGAGTGCCTTGCAAGCGGACTTTTGAATCCCAAGGTTATGGGTGTTGATATTAAGACTCTGTTATATCAGGTTCCCGGCGGTATGCTTTCCAATATGGTTAGCCAGCTCAAGGAACAGAATGCAGAGGATAAGTACTATGATGTGCTGAAGGAAATCCCTCAGGTTCGTAAGGACTTAGGTGAGCCTCCTTTGGTTACACCTTCTTCACAGATCGTTGGTACACAGGCTGTATTTAATGTGCTGATGGGTGAAAGATATAAGATGGCAACCAAGGAAACCAAGGCAGTGCTTCGTGGTGAATATGGCCAGACAGTGAAGCCTATGAGCCAGGAGGTAATTGACAAGGTTATTCCGGGTGAAGAGAGAATTACCTGCCGTCCCGCTGATCTGATTGAGAACGAGATGGATAAGCTGGAGTCAGAAATGAAGGAATGGAAGCAGCAGGACGAGGATGTACTGTCCTATGCATTGTTCCCTCAGGTGGCAACAGACTTCTTCAAGTATCGTCAGGCACAGCAGGAAAAGGTAGATATGACCCAGGCTGATACCAAGAATGCAGCATATCCTGTGTAATATTTGGAACGATATATCAGAAAATAGAAAATAGAGGATCCCCGTACAAGCTCTTGTATGGGGATTTTTTTTGGCAAAAAATATCAAAAATAGATGCAATCTAAAATAAAGTTATAATAACTTTATTAAACTTAAAAAAGTTACAAAACGATATTTGTGCAAAATAGATATTTGTAACATGCTCATTTTGTCTAATTATACAAAATTCACAAATAATGCAATAATGATATATTTATCGCAACATAAAATGGTGTTGCGTAAGGTGACAAAAGGTATACTTTAAATGATATAAGGTTATAAAACGAGAAATATTAAAATTATCAAGGTTAAAAATAAAGCAGATGAATGGGAAAACGGTAGAAGTATTGACGGCCTGTATACTGGGGGTAATGATTTTGGTTGGCTGTGCTGATAGCCAACGGGAATCTGAGGAGGAGAAGAATGTGATCGGAGTTTATGAGGCAGAAGATGCACAGCTTTCTCCCAATCTCTCTGTAAAAAAAGAAATGAGCGGCTTTTCGGGAACAGGCTATGCGGAGGGATTTGAAGCAGAAGGAGATGAATGTACCTTTCGAATTACCATCGAGGAGACTGGCTTCTATGATTTCCAATTTACAATAGCAAATATTGGCGGTTATAAAGAGAACTTTGTTTTGCTGGACGGCGTTTCCGCAGGAACCATTGCGAGCCCGGAAGGCTTTTTTACCGAAGAGCGCATGAAACGGAATTATTTAGAAGCTGGAGAACATGAGATTACGGTTTCCAAATATTGGGGGTATATTGCATTGGATAAGCTTACAGTCCTTCAGAGTAAGGAACTGGAGGAGGATTATTATCAGGTTTCGGCAAAGCTTTGCAATGAAAATGCAGATGATTGCGCGAAACGCCTCATGAGTTATCTTGTAGATAACTATGGAACGAACATCATATCAGGGCAGTATTGTGATGGTGGCCTGTATGGTCATGAAATGGCCTGTATCTGGAAAGAGACAGGTGAATTTCCGGCGATGGTTGGACTGGATATGATAGAATATTCGCCGTCAAGAACTGCCCATGGCAGTGAGGGAAAAAGTATTACGTATGCGATGCAGGCTTGGGAAGAAGGGGCAATTGTAACGATTTGTTGGCATTGGAATGCACCGGAGCAATATCTTACCGGAAACTGGTACAGCGGGTTTTACACAGATAGTACCAATATTGATCTTGATAAGATCATGAATGGGGAAGATGAAGAAGGCTATCAGGCGCTTATTTCTGATATGGATGTTATTGCAAAAGAACTGCAGAAGCTGCAGAGGGCAGGTGTCCCGGTTCTTTTCAGACCGCTTCATGAGGCCAGCGGCGGTTGGTTCTGGTGGGGAGACTGCACACCGGATTCCTACATCAAAAGCTGGTATGAAACATATTATGACAGACAGGAGCGTTCCGAAAAGATTCTTGCAGCAGTATGGAGCCAGATCGCGGAGCGATTCCAGGATTATGATGAGCATTTGATTTTTGAAGGACTGAATGAACCCAGAAAGAAAGGTACTGACGTGGAATGGAACGGCGGTGACCAGGAAGGCTGGGACGTGGTAAATGCATTGAATGCTGTCTTTGTCAGAACAATCAGGGAGAGCGGAGGCAATAATACTGACCGAATCTTAATGATTCCCGGATATGCTGCAAATGCCTGGGCTGCGTTAGAGCATATTCAGGTGCCGGAGGATGATAAGATTATTGTCTCTGTGCATGCATATGAACCCTATGACTTTGCACTTAATGTACAGGGGCGTGGCACCTGGGATCAGGATACGGAAAACATTGACACGATTATGCAGAAATTGGATGAACTTTTCATTTCCAAAGGGATTCCGGTAATCATCGGTGAATTTGGTGCTATGTACAAAAATACAGAGGGAAATGAAAGTGAGCGGGCTGCGTGGGTTCAGTACTATGTAAGTCGGGCAGCCGAGAAAGGCATTCCCTGTATCTGGTGGGATAATGGAGCCTTTGAGGGAAATGGAGAACTATTCGGACTAATCAACAGAGAAACCTGTGAATGGAAATATCCTTTGATCCTGGAGGGATTGAAGAAGGGAACCGAACAGGAAGATTGAGGTGTAAAATGGCAAAAGCAGTCAAAATGAAGGATATTGCACAAAGACTGAATGTCAGTACAATGACAGTTTCAAAAGCTTTGTCCGGAAAACCGGGAGTCAGTGAGGTAATGCGGGAAAAAATAAAAACGCTTGCCTTTGAAATGGGTTACATCCCTTCCGGAGAAATCAGGGAGGGAATGAAAAAAAGCTATAATATCGGCGTGATTTTAGCCAAATACTATACAGAAAAGTGGGCCACCTTTTACTGGAAGATGTATCAGGAGATTAATACAAGGGCGGTTGAGCAAAACTGTTTTGTACTTCTTGAAATTATCGGAGAAGAGGAGGAAAATAACCAGGAAGTGCCTAAGCTGATCCGGGAGAACAAGGTGGATGGACTTATGGTACTGGGCTGCATGGACAGTGGTTATCTGAAAATGCTTCATGAACGGGTTCCCGTTCCGGCTGTCTATATGGATTTCTACGTGAATGATATCTTTGAAGACAGTGTTATATCCAACAGCTTTTATGGGACCTATGAAATTACAAATTATCTGTTTCATAAGGGACATCACGAAATTGCATTTGTTGGGACCCTGTTTAGTACTAAGAGCATTACAGATCGCTATCTTGGGTACGAGAAGGCCATGATCGAGCATGGACAAAAAGTCAGAGAGGAATGGATTATTCCCGATCGTGTCGGAGAAAGAGAGTCTTACGATTCGCTTACCCTTCCTTCTAAAATGCCAACGGCATTTGTGTGTAACTGTGATCTGACGGCCAGCAAGCTGATCAAACTGCTTCAGGAGACAGGAAGGCGTGTCCCCGAAGATATTTCTGTGGTGGGCTATGATGACTATCTGTATCCGGGGCTCTGCAATGTGGATATTACTTCCTACGGAGTGGATATGGAGCAGATGGCTCTTACCGGTATCAGTATTCTGCTGAAGAAGATCAGCAAAACAGACTATCGAAGGGGAATCCACGTGGTGAGTGGATATTTATCGGAGAAGCAGAGTGTCATGAGCAGATAAGCAGACTGCTGTGCAGTAATTATCAGAGAAAGGGGAGACGGAGGATGGAAAATAAGCGTTTCGCATTACTGATTGATGCGGATAATATTTCCGCAAAATACATCAGTGTGATTTTGGAGGAACTTTCCACATACGGGATCACTACCTACAAAAGAATCTATGGGGACTGGACAAGTACGCAGGCAAACAAATGGAAGGGAGAACTGCTGGAAAATTCGGTCATTCCCATTCAACAGTTCAGCAATACGGTAGGGAAAAATGCTACGGATTCCACATTGATCATTGATGCCATGGATATTTTGTATACCGGAAATGTGGATGGCTTCTGCATTGTTTCCAGTGACAGTGATTTTACCCGTCTTGCCAGCCGGCTTCGGGAATCCGGTATGGAGGTTATCGGGATGGGGGAGGAGAAGACACCCCGTTCCTTCCGCGTGGCCTGCACACGCTTTGTCAATCTGGAAAATCTGAGTAATCAGGATGAGGATACTGAGAGCAAGGATGATAAGGATAATACCATCGGCAGAGAAGTCATATATAATGCGATTACAAACATTGTCAACGAAAATGAGAACAAGGGAAAAAGTCTGGAGCTTGCAGCTGTGGGCAACCGACTTGTCAATATGTATCCGGATTTCGATGTGAGAAACTACGGATACAGCCTGCTATCCAAATTTGTTGAGGATGCGGGAATGTTCCATCTGGAAAAGAACCAGAATGTGATCACCATATCACTGCTTAACAATGAAAAATCCCGTGAGGAAATCTGCAGTTATGTCAGGGAGATCATTCAAAAGTCCGGAACAAAGGGGATAGGGATCAGCGAGTTGAGCAATCGCGTCTATAATAAATACAATCACTTTAATGTGAAGGATTTCGGATACAGCCAGTTTTCCAAATTTGTCCAGGGATTGGGAAATGTGGAACTGTATCAGGACAAAAATGACAGAAAACGGGCAAGAGAAAAGCAGAAGTAAATTTCAGAATTGAATTTAAGGAAATCTTTATGATTTGTTAATTAAAACCATATGGCATCCTGCTATAATCATTCTGGATAGAATGGCAGATGATAAGCAGCCTTTCAATAAGTCCATACGAAGGATGAGGCGGGATGGAACTGGAACTGATTGATATTACAAAGCCGGAAAGCGGGAAAAGACCGGAGGAGAAAAGAAAAGCGGTAAAATATAAAAAAAGCCGGAAGAGAAGACGCAGAAGGATGAAACGGAATAAAAGGCTGAAAGGAATGATTCTGCTATGCGAGCTTGTGTTGATTATTCTCTTCTGTGTACTGCTTTATCTGTTGATCAGAGGCTTTTCCGGTAAAGGAGCACTGGCAAGTGTTCTCTATTCCGAGCGGAGGCAGATGATTCAGGCAAATGAATCACAAAAGCCCGCCATCACGGAGGATTATCTTACGGTCAACCCCTATTCACGTCCTGGAACGGAACTGAAAAGGGTAAATAATATTTTTGTGCACTATACCGCAAACCCGGGAACGAGCGCTGCCCAGAATCGCAGTTATTTTGAAAATCTGGGCGTTACGGGCGAAACCTCAGCCAGTGCACACTTCATAATCGGCTATGAGGGGGAAATCGTGCAATGTATTCCTCTTGATGAGATCGGATATGCAGTGAAAAAGAGAAACGATGATTCCATATCGATTGAATGCTGTTACTTAAGGGAGGATGGAAAATTTACAGAGGAAACCTATCAGTCTCTGATAAAGCTTTCGGCATGGCTGCTTAAGGAATATAAGCTGACGCCGGAGGATATGAGAAGGCATTATGACGAAGGTGGGAAGAAATGTCCGCTGTACTATGTAGAAAATGAAGCTGCCTGGGAACAGTTCATTCAGGATCTAAGAGAATATATATTGGGAGAAGATGAGGCAGCGGCTTAAGTCGCTGCCTTTTTTACAATACTCTTGTTGACATAACATTAATTCCAGTGTAAAATAATAACGTATGTTATTGCTCGGAGAATCAGATGAAGGGACATTACAAACATTTTTACAGAAGAAGGGATGACTGGTATGGCAAGAAAAGAGACTATCACAAAAGAAGATATCATGCAGGCAGCGTTTGAGATTTTACAGGAAGAGGGAATTGAACAGGTGACGGCAAGGAAGCTTGCCGCAAAGGCAAACTGTTCAACCCAGCCCATCTTTCGTGTCTATAAGAATATGGAGGAACTGACAGAGGAATTGTTCGGAAAAGCATGTGAATTCTTTCAGGAATATTACGCTCAGTTTCCGAGGCAGACGGTGACACCCTTTGTCAATCTCGGCTATGCTTACATAAAGTTTGCCGGTGCGTATCAGAAACTGTTTGAATTTGTTTTTTTGTCACAGAATCGTTTCGGCAGAAGCATGTATGATCTTGTGAACGGAAATGCAGGGAATGTCAGCAAAGAGATCCAGACAGCTGCTGCGCAGGGGTGCCGGAATGCCAGCGAACTGTTTATGAAGATGTGGATTTTTATTCACGGGGCAGCCTGTATGTCCCTGACCGGAGATTATGACCTGTCGGAAAGTGAGACAATCCAGCTTCTGAAGGATTCCTATCAGGCATTTAAATAGGAAGAAAACGGAAGCCGGGGAGATGGAGAGTGAGAGATGGAGCAACAGGAACATGATATTATAACCAGAATGAATGAAAAGTTCATGAAGATGAGTAAAGGGCATAAGGCAATTGCTTCCTATATTTCTGATCATTATGATCAGGCAGTTTTCATGACGGCGGCTAAGCTGGGGGAGACGGTAGGCGTCAGCGAATCCACTGTGGTGCGGTTTGCTACAGGACTCGGATATGACGGATATCCGGAGTTTCAGAAGGCGCTGGAAAGCTGGGTGACGGATAAGCTGAATACCGTGCAGAAGATCGGTGCCAAATACGGAAACAGTACTCAGTCGGAAATTTTGCATTCCGTGTTGAATGCGGATATTGAAAAAATTCAGGACACGCTGGTAAATTTGGATGCGGCAGCCTTTGAAGCAGCAGTAGACATCATTCTCAAAGCAAAGACGATTTATCTGGTAGGAGTCAGAAGCTGTGAACCGCTTGCGGATTTTCTTCATTTTTACCTGAATATGATTCGCGGTAATGTTGTGCTTGTAAAAACAACCAGTGTTACAGAAATGTTTGAGCAGATGATCCGGATCGGAGAGCGTGATGCCATTATCGGCATCAGCTTCCCAAGATACTCCATGCGGACTTTGAAAGCAATGGAGTTTGCCAATGACAGGAACGCCAAGGTCATTACCATTACGGACAGTATTCATTCCCCCATGAATCTATATTCCTCATGTAATTTACTTGCAAGAAGTGATATGGTTTCTATTGTGGATTCCCTGGTAGCTCCGCTTAGCGTGATCAATGCGCTTGTGGTGGCACTCTGCCTGAGACAGCCCGAAGAAGTAAAGAAAAATCTGGAGACCTTGGAGGATGTGTGGAATAATTATCAGGTATATCTGAATGATGAAATTAACTTTATTGACGAGGAGCCAATGCTGAATTACCCTCTCGTTCAGAAAGAAGATAAGTCATGAAGCAGATCATAGTTGTAGGCGGAGGCGCGGCCGGTATGATGGCTGCAGTCTTTGCGGCAAGAAATGGCGGACAGGTGACCTTAGTTGAGAAAAATGAAAAAACAGGCAAAAAGATCTATATCACAGGCAAAGGAAGATGTAACCTGACCAATGCCTGTGACGCTGAGGATTTTTTGGGGAATATCATCAGCAACGGAAAGTTTCTCTACAGTGCCTTTGCAAAGATGGATAACCGGGCAGTCATGGATTTCTTTGAAAAGGCAGGCTGTCATTTAAAGGAGGAAAGAGGGGCAAGGATATTTCCTGTTTCGGATCATTCCTCCGATGTGATACAGGCAATGAACAGAGAGCTGGAAAGGGAAGGCGTCAAGGTATTACTGGACACCTGCGTTTCAGAGATAGTAAAGGTGGAAACAGCAGAAAATTCCCATGTAGCAGGGGTGAGACTGTCAAATGGAAAGGTGCTGAAAGCAGATGCTGTGATTCTGGCAACGGGAGGAAGATCTTATGAGTCAACCGGCTCTACGGGAGACGGTTATCGCTTTGCAGAAAGTCTTGGGCATACGGTCAAGGAGACAAGACCGGCGCTGGTTCCTTTTATTGTGGAAGAAGAGTGGTGCAGACAGATGCAGGGACTTTCCCTGAAAAATGTTGCAGTTACCCTGAAAAAAGATAAAAGGAAAATTTATGAGGGCTTCGGAGAAATGCTGTTCACGCATTTTGGTGTGAGTGGCCCATTGATCTTGAGCGCCAGCAGCTTTTATGTGAAAAAGTATGCAGGGATTCCGGTGGAACTGATCATTGACCTGAAGCCTGCACTTTCGCGGGAACAGTTGGATAAGCGACTTTTGCGTGATTTTGATGAGAATAAGAACAAGCAATTCCGGAATGCACTGGACGGCCTGCTACCGGCTAAGATGATTCCGGTGGTGATTACTTTATCGGGAATTATGCCGGAGAAAAAGGTGAATGAAGTAACCAGGGAAGAACGCGGAAGGCTGATGGATCTCTTAAAGGGAATGAAGATGACTGTCACCGGTACACGTGGCTTTGCGGAAGCCATCATAACACAGGGCGGTGTGAATGTGAAGGAGGTTAATCCTTCCAACATGGAATCGAAACTGATAAATGGTCTTTATTTTGCCGGAGAGATATTGGATCTTGATGCGGTGACCGGAGGCTTTAATCTACAGATTGCATGGTCCACCGGATGCCTGGCGGGAATCTCTGCAGCGCAGAATCATGAAGGAAAAGGAGAAGAGAACAAATGAGCTTTCAGATAGCAATAGACGGGCCTGCGGGAGCAGGTAAGAGCACAATAGCGAAAAAAGTAGCAAAGGAAAAGGGATATATTTACGTGGACACGGGAGCCATGTACCGTGCTATGGCGTATTACCTGATTTCCTGCGGCATCAGTAAGGATGATGAGAAAGCGATCGGAGAGAAATGTGAGGGCGCTGAAATTACGATCCGGTATGAAAACGGGGAGCAGGTAGTGCTCCTGAACGGTCAGAATGTGAATGGTGTCATCCGTACGGAAGAGGTAGGAAATATGGCATCCTGCAGCAGTAAGCATTCCAGAGTGAGGGAGCGTCTGACTATGCTGCAGAAGGAACTGGCAAGAACGAATGATGTTGTCATGGATGGAAGGGATATCGGAACAGTGGTTCTTCCCCATGCGGATGTTAAGGTTTACCTTACTGCCAGTGCAGCTGTCCGTGCAAAAAGAAGATATGATGAGCTGACTGCCAAAGGCGAACTCTGTGATATTAAGAAGATTGAAGAAGATATTGTGAAAAGAGATGAGCAGGATATGAATCGCGAGATCGCACCACTTCGTCAGGCCGAGGATGCAACACTGGTGGATTCCTCCAACATGACAATCGACGAGGTCGTGACAGCTATTCTTGCGCTTTGCAGATAGGGGAGAAGGAAAGTATGGAAGTATTACTGGCGAAAAGTGCCGGGTTTTGTTTTGGCGTAAAACGTGCAGTGGAAAAGGTTTATGAACAGATTCAAAAAGAACAGAAGATTTATACCTACGGCCCGATCATACACAATGAGGAAGTGGTTAAGGACCTGGAAAAGCATGGCGTGCAGGTGATTGAAGGGGAAGATGCGCTGAAGGAATTAAAGGAAGGCGCTGTAGTGATTCGTTCTCATGGTGTGCCAAAAAGAATCTACGAACTGATTGAAAAAAACGGATTGGATTGTATTGATGCCACATGTCCCTTTGTGAAGCGGATCCACAATATTGTGGAGAAGGAGAGCTCGGAGGGAAAGAAAATTGTTATTATCGGGAATCCGGGACATCCTGAGGTTGAAGGAATCATGGGATGGTCCCAAACTCCGGCGGAGGTAATTGAATCCAGACAGGAGGCTGAAAGCCTGGTGGTGGATGAACAGGCACCACTGTGTGTTGTGTCTCAGACGACATTTAACTACAACAAATTTCAAGAATTAGTTGAAATTTTTCAGAAAAGAGGTTACAATGTTAATGTTGTAAATACTATCTGTAATGCAACAGAGGAACGACAGAAGGAAGCTGGGGAGATCGCGGCGAAGGTCGATGCGATGATTGTAATAGGTGGCAGGCACAGCTCCAATACACAGAAGCTTTATGAAATCTGTCGTGAGAAGTGTGCGGCCACATTTTTTATACAGACACTGGAAGATTTGCATTTAGAATTACCTAAAACTGCTGCTCTGGTGGGTATTACTGCAGGGGCTTCCACCCCTAACAATATTATCGAGGAGGTTCAAAATTATGTCAGAATTAACTTTTGAACAGATGTTGGAAGAATCATTAAAGACAATACATACAGGAGAGGTAGTTGAAGGTACAGTCATTGATGTTAAGCCTGAAGAGATCATCCTTAACATCGGCTATAAATCCGATGGTGTTCTTACCAGAAATGAATACACCAATGAACCCAATGTGGATTTGACAACTGTAGCTAAGCCGGGCGATACCATGGAAGTAAAAGTACTTAAGGTAAACGACGGTGAAGGACAGGTTATCCTGACCTACAAGAGACTGGCAGCTGACCGTGGCAACAAGAGAATTGAAGAAGCCTTCAACAATAAGGAAGTGCTTACTGCAAAGGTTTCACAGGTTCTTGACGGAGGCTTAAGTGTGATTGTGGATGAGGTCAGAATCTTTATTCCTGCAAGTCTTGTATCAGATGTGTATGAAAAGGACCTTTCCAAGTATGCCGGTCAGGAAATTCAGTTCGTAATCAGTGAGTATAATCCAAAGAGAAGAAGATATATCGGTGACCGCAAGCAGCTGCTGGTAGCTGAAAAGGCAGAGATGCAGAAGAAACTGCTGGAGAGCATCCATGTTGGTGATGTGGTTGAGGGTACTGTTAAAAATGTGACGGACTTTGGCGCATTTATTGATATCGGCGGTGCAGACGGACTTCTTCATATTTCTGAAATGTCCTGGGGACGTGTGGAGAATCCGAAGAAGGTATTTAAGGTAGGAGATACCGTTAAGACCTTTATCAAGGAGATCACAGGGACTAAGATTGCTCTCAGTTTGAAGTTTGAGGATGAAAATCCCTGGAAGGATGCCGCAGTTAAGTATGCAGTCGGCAATGAAGTGACCGGTAAGGTTGCAAGAATGACAGATTTCGGTGCTTTTGTTGAGCTTGAGCCGGGCGTAGACGCACTGCTTCATGTTTCACAGATTTCTAAAGAGCATATTGAAAAGCCTGCAGATGTTTTGAAGGTTGGCGATGAGGTTACCGCTAAGGTAGTAGATTTCAACAGCGAAGATAAGAAGATCAGTCTCAGCATCAAGGCACTGCTGGCTCCTGAACCGGAAGAAGCACCTGCCGAAGAAGTGAAAGAGGAAGCAGATGCAGATGTAGTCTCTGTTGATATCGATGCTGTTATTGCAGCTGAGGAAGCAACTGAGGAAACAGAGGAATCAGAAAAATAGACTATAAATCTCAGGCGGTTTGCTATGGCTTACGATTATGAATACTTTAAGGGAGCTGTAATGCAGCTTACCGGAATAGATCTAAATGCATATAAAGAGCGTCAGATGAAAAGAAGAATTGATGCTCTTATAGCGAAAAACGGAATTGTGGGCTACGATGCATATGTGCAGGTATTAAAGAAGGACAAGTCCAAATTTGAGGAATTTGTCAATTATCTTACCATCAATGTTTCTGAGTTTTACAGAAATCCTGAACAATGGCAGGTGATGGATAAGGAGATTATACCGGAGTTGATCAGTAAATTCGGTAAGAACCTTAAAATTTGGAGTGCAGCCTGCTCCACGGGGGATGAGCCGTACTCCCTTGTTATGGCATTATCCAGACATATACCGCTGAATCAGATCCGCATTATGGCAACGGATCTGGACAAGCAGGTGATTGCGAAGGCGAAGGTTGGTCTATATAGTGAAAAGAGTATAGCAGCCGTTCCGGAAGACTTCAAAAAGAAGTATTTTACCAAGATAGGACTTTCTTATCAGATCTCTGATGAAATTAAATCGCGGGTGGAATTTAGAGAGCATAATCTGCTTGAGAGTAATTACCCGAAGGATTATCATATGATTGTCTGCCGAAACGTATTGATTTATTTTACGGAAGAGGCTAAGGATGAGGTGTTCAGAAAATTTTATCAGTCGCTGGCACCTGGAGGGATTCTGTTTATCGGAAGTACCGAGCAGATTATCAATCATAGGGATATGGGATATGAGAGAAAAAATTCATTCTATTATGAACGTCCGAAAAAATAGTGAAAGAGACATCGTGAAGATGTCTCTTTTTTGAATTAATTATATTCTATTGCTGCAGCGCCATCGCATTCAGTATATGGCTTGCGTACCTGGAAAATAAATCTCTGTCCTTTTTAATGTCATCGGTAAGCTCAAAGAATAAATCCTTGCTCTTGTATTCCCGCTTGAAAAATGGCTCAACAAGAACCTCCCACTGGGGAAGATAAAGAGAGAATTTACGGGTATAGCAGTTCTCTGCGGTTGCCTGCTGCCTGTAATCCTTGTCGACAAAGGAAGAAATTGATTTATGGATCGCCATATCCTCTGTGGGAAGATAGTAGTAGTTCTTGTGGTTGGCATAGAAGTATTTGAGTTCCTCTTCATAGATTGGAACGATCAGGGTTCCCTCATAGCCTTCCCCTTTAAAATGGCAGCCTCTTCCCATAAAGCTTATGGGAACCGGAAGCGGGGAGGAAAATACCAGCTGCAGAACCAGCTCCTTGCGCGGAATGCCGTGGATATCATTATAATAATTAGCCTGAACCTTTCGCGCCTTGAGATTACAATTAAACAGATCGTAGTAGGAAAGGATAGGAAGAACCTCCAGCATTCCCTTCATATCATCTGAATTGTGTAACAACAGCGTGCGATAGAGATTATAATCGTAGGAAGCAGTATAGTCATGATATACCTGGATCAGCTCCCCACCTGTGTATCCGTCCTCACGTCTGATGCCGAGAAATTCTTCCACAGTTTTCAGCTTGCAGTTCGGAAGCTTTAAAAAGTTTTTGTAAGGGGCAACGCGGCGATAAATATCAAGCCCTTCGAGCTGATCAAAATCACATTCGATTCCGTATTTTTTTGCTTTGTTTTTCAGGTAGGGCAGATCAAAGGTGTTTCCGTTATAATGAATCAGATAACTGAAATTGTGTGCAAAATCAAGAAAAGCCTTTAGAAGCTCAGGCTCTTCCTCAGAGGTCTGGGCAAACCACTGGCGAATGACCCAATTCCCTTCTGTATAAAATGCACAGCCAATTAAGTAAAGGGAAGAGTTGGCTGCCAGAAAGCCGGTTGTTTCTATATCTAAAAACAATACCTGATCAAGAGGAGCAAGACGCTCCAGAGGATATTCCAGTTTGAAATTTCCAAGTATGACTTCTTCTGTCTTCATAAAATCCTCCGATTGAAATCGAGTAATAAATTTCTCATTGATTAGTGTAGCATATTTTTCAAAAATACTGTAGTATTTTCGACAAAAAAATAGTATATTTAAGAGGATGAAAATTATCAGAATACGACTGAAAATCAATATGTGGAAAGAAGGGTAGATAATGGCAAGATTAACGTTTGCGGGAGGCATACATCCTTACGATGGAAAAGAATTATCGAAGGATAAGCCAATCAGGGAAGTCTTCCCGAAGGGTGACCTGATTTATCCGTTGTCGCAGCACATCGGTGCTCCGGCACAGCCGATCGTGAAGAAAGGTGACAAGGTGTTAACAGGTCAGAAGATTGCAGAAGCAGGCGGCTTTGTGTCGGCACCTATTTATGCAACGGTTTCAGGAACTGTGAAAGCAATTGAACCGAGAAGGGTTGTCACCGGAGATAATGTGATGAGTATTGTCATAGAGAATGACGGTCTTTATGAGGAAGTGGAGTGGCAGCCGGTAAAACCCCTTGAGGAGCTTACCAGGGAAGAGAAGATTGAAATGATCAGGGAGGCTGGGATCGTAGGTATGGGCGGTGCCGGATTCCCCACAGCTGTGAAGCTTTCTCCCAAGGAACCCGAAAAGATAGAATATGTGATAGTAAACTGTGCAGAGTGTGAGCCTTACTTAACCTCAGATTACCGGAAGATGCTTGAAGAGCCGGAAAAACTGATCGGTGGACTCAAGGTTGCCTTAAGTCTTTTTGAAAATGCCAGAGGAATTCTGGCAGTGGAGGACAATAAGCCGGACTGTATCACCAGATTAAAATATTTGACCAGAAATGAGAATAAGATCACGGTAAAGGCACTGAAAACCAAATATCCGCAAGGCTCCGAGAGACAGCTGATCTACGCGACAACGGGGCGGGCGATCAATTCCTCCATGCTTCCGGCAGATGCGGGGTGCGTTGTGAATAATGTGGATACCGTGATTGCAATTTACAATGCGGTAATGGAGGGAAAACCCCTGATGTACAGGATCGTAACGGTTACGGGAGATGCCATTGCCAACCCACAGAATTTTAAAGTGAGAATCGGAACCAATTATCATGAACTGGTGGAGGAGGCAGGCGGGTTTAAGGAACCACCGGTGAAAATTGTATCCGGAGGTCCTATGATGGGATTCGGAATTTTTGATTTGGATGTCCCGGCAACTAAAACTTCCTCAGCCCTGCTTTGCATGACAAAGGATGAGGTGTCTGCCATGGAACCCAGTGCCTGCATCAATTGCGGAAAGTGTGTAGAGGTATGTCCGGGCAGAGTTGTTCCCAGAAAGCTTGCAGACTATGCAGAACACTATGATGAGGAAGCCTTTGTGAAGAACAACGGCATGGAATGCTGTGAATGTGGCTGCTGTAGCTATGTGTGTCCGGCAAAGCGTCCGCTTACCCAGGTGATCAAGTCCATGCGAAAGATGCAGCTTGCGAAGAAGAAAAAGTAGGAGGAGAACGTTCATGAGCGATTTGATGAAAGTGTCATCTAATCCCCATATCAGGTCGAGGGTTACTACCAGCAGCATTATGCTTGCGGTAGTGATTGCACTGCTTCCTGCGGCTGGCTTTGGTATCTATAATTTTGGATTAAATGCACTGATTTTAATACTGGTTACTGTAGCAACTACAGTGCTGACAGAGTTGATATACGAAATACTGATGCACAAAAAGGTGACGATCGGCGATTTCTCGGCAGTGGTTACCGGGCTTTTGCTGGCGCTTAACCTTCCTCCTTCAGCGCCCTGGTGGATTGGTGTAGTGGGCGGTGTGTTTGCAATATTGGTTGTAAAGATGTTATTTGGGGGGCTGGGACAGAACTTTATGAATCCTGCACTTGGTGCAAGATGTTTTCTGCTGATCTCCTATACTTCCATCATGTGCAACTTTGAATGTGATGCCTATACGGGACCAACACCTCTTGCCAGCTTGAAGGCAGGAGAGAGTGTGAACATATTGGATATGGTGATCGGTAAGACGGCAGGAACTATCGGTGAGACCTCCATGATTGCGATCGTGATCGGGGCTTGCTTCCTGATTCTGCTTGGTGTCATTGATTTAAAGGTGCCGGGAAGCTACATTGTGACCTTTGTTATTTTTATTATCTTGTTTGGCGGACATGGATTTGATCCTGCGTTTATCAGTGCGCATCTTGCCGGCGGTGGATTGATGCTGGGTGCTTTCTTTATGGCAACAGATTATGTGACCAGACCTGTGACGAAGAGAGGACAATATTTATATGGAATTATTTTGGGACTGCTTACCGGAATTTTCCGAATTTTCGGACCCTCTGCGGAAGGCGTGTCCTATGCAATCATTCTGGGCAATCTTCTGGTGCCGTTGATTGAGAAGATCACTATACCGAAGGCATTTGGAAAAGGAGGGGAAAGAGCATGAAGAGTATGTTAAAAGATGCGGCCATCCTTTTTGTGATCACCTTGTTTGCCGGCCTGATCCTGGGAGCAGTTTACCAGGTTACCAAGGAGCCGATTGCTCTGGCTGAGGAAAAAGCAGCCAAAGAAGCTTATGCGGAGGTATTTCCGGCAGCATCGGATTTTTCCCTGATTACGGAAGGAATGCCGGAGGATGCAAAGTGGCAGAGCGCCTGGACGGAATCCGGGTTTGAGATGGTTGAGGTTGAGAATGTTCTTGAGGCACTGGACCAGAATGAAACCCTGCTTGGCTATGTATTGACGGTAACCAGCCATGAGGGGTATGGCGGAGATATTACCTTTACCATGGGAATTTGTACAGACGGAACCTTAAATGGTATTTCCATTTTGAGTATTTCAGAAACTGCCGGTCTTGGAATGAAGGCAGAGGAGGTCTTAAAACCCCAATTTGCGAATAAGAATTTTCCCAGCTTTACTTATACCAAATCGGGAGCTACATCAGACAATCAGATCGATGCTATCAGTGGTGCAACAATTACGACCAACGCGGTTACGACCGCAGTCAACGGCGGCCTGTATTATTTCCAGACACAGTTAGGAGGTAGCAGCTATGAAGCAAAATAGTGTGTCAGAACGTCTGGTGAACGGACTGATCAAAGAAAATCCGACTTTTGTACTGATGCTGGGAATGTGTCCGACGCTGGCAGTTACCACATCGGCAATCAATGGTATGGGAATGGGGCTTACCACTATGGTGGTGCTGGCTCTCAGCAATATGTTTATTTCCCTGCTCCGCAAGGTGATACCCGATAAGGTGCGTATCCCTGCGTTTATCGTGATCATTGCATCCTTTGTAACGGTAGTGGAGCTGCTCTTAAAGGCATATATTCCATTCCTTTATGATGCGTTGGGACTTTATATTCCGCTGATCGTTGTAAACTGTATCATCCTCGGACGTGCGGAAGCCTATGCCTCCAAAAACGGTGTGATTCCCTCACTGTTTGACGGAATCGGTATGGGTCTTGGCTTTACGCTGGCACTTACGATCATTGGTGCTGTGAGAGAACTGCTGGGTGCAGGTGAAGTGTTTGGTTATGCTGTCATGCCGGAAAGCTATGTTCCCTGCAGTATCTTTGTGCTGGCTCCCGGAGCCTTCTTTGTGCTTGCCGTACTCACAGCTATCCAGAATAAGGTGAAACTTGCGGGAGAAAGAAAGGGTAAGGATATGTCGAAGATCGGTTCCGGCTGCAACTCAGATTGTATGAATTGTTCAGAAGCCGGCTGCAGCAAACGCTTTTATGATGAGAATGCAAAGGCGGAAGAACCGGAAGAGACGAAAGAAGAGACAGTGATAGAAAAGGAGGAAGAAAAGAATGATTAAGGATCTGCTTATTATATTAATTTCATCCTCACTGGTCAGCAATGTCGTTCTGAGTCAGTTTTTGGGATTATGCCCTTTCCTTGGTGTGTCTAAGAAAACCAATACGGCGGCAGGAATGGGAACAGCGGTTATCTTTGTCATCACACTGGCATCTGCGGTTGCGGGAGTGATATACAAGTTTATTCTGGTTCCCTTTGATCTGACTTATTTACAGACAATTGTTTTTATTTTGGTGATTGCAGCATTAGTACAGTTCGTGGAAATGTTCCTTAAGAAATTTATGAAAGCACTGTATCAGGCGCTGGGTGTTTATTTACCGCTGATCACGACAAACTGTGCAGTGCTTGGCGTTGCACTTACCAATGTGCAGAAGAATTATGGAATTCTTGCCGGTATTGTAAACGGATTTGCCACGGCAGTAGGCTTTACCATTTCCATTGTGATCCTGGCAGGAATCAGGGAAAAAATGGAATATAATGATATTCCGGAATCCTTCAGGGGAATGCCGATCGTTCTCGTAACAGCGGGACTTATGGCAATTGCCTTCTGCGGATTTTCAGGATTGCTGTAGGGGGTGAGCAGATATGAATATAACAGGAGTTTTACTTGCGGTTGCCGTTGTGGGAGGTGTGGGGCTGTTTATCGGTCTGTTTCTTGGAATTGCCGCCATTAAATTTAAGGTAGAGGTTGATGAAAAGGAGGAGGCTGTTCTTGCAGCGCTTCCGGGAAACAATTGTGGTGGATGCGGATTCCCCGGCTGCAGCGGTCTTGCAGCTGCCATCTCAAAGGGAGAGGCACCGGTAAATGCCTGCCCGGTGGGCGGAGAGCCTGTAGGCAAGGTCATTGCCGGAATTATGGGCGTAGAAGCTGGAGAAACCACCAGAATGACTGCTTTTGTGCAGTGTCAGGGTGACTGTGAAAAGACAACCCTTGACTATGATTATACAGGGATTGAGGATTGCCGTATGCTTTCCTTTGTGCCAAACGGAGGGGCGAAGAGCTGTAATTACGGCTGCCTGGGATTTGGAACCTGTGTGCAGGTATGCCCCTTTGATGCAATTCATGTTGTAAATGGTGTGGCAGTGGTGGATAAGGAAAAATGTAAGGCTTGCGGAAAGTGCGTGGATGTCTGTCCCAAGCATCTGATTGCGCTGATCCCGTATGATTCCAAATATGCAGTGGCATGCAGCTCCAAGGATAAGGGGCCGGTTACGATGAAGGATTGTACTGTGGGCTGTATCGGCTGTCAGTTGTGCAAGAAAAACTGTCCTGCACAGGCAGTGGAGGTGACAGACTTTAATGCGACCATTGATTATGAGAAGTGTGAAGGCTGTGGCATCTGCGTGGAAAAATGCCCCAGAAAGTCAATTGTAATGCATTGAGAAAACAGGAACGGAGCTTGAGATGAGAGAAAACAGCGTAAATGTCAGATTGGGAAGTACGGGAATCGTTGTGAATAAAAACGGCTTTGGCGCTTTGCCGATCCAGAGGATCAGTGATGAGGCGGCAGTCCATCTGCTGCGAAAGGCTTACGAAGGTGGAATTCGCTTTTTTGATACGGCCAGAGCTTACAGTGATAGTGAACATAAGCTTGGGCTTGCCTTTGAGGGAATCAGGGAATCTCTGTATATTGCGACCAAATCCGGGGCAAAGACGGGAGAAGAGATGAAAAAGGATTTGGAGCAGAGTCTTGCCAATCTGAAGACAGACTATATTGATATATATCAGTTCCATAATCCGGAGTTCTGCCCAAAGCCGGGAGATAAGAGTGGATTGTATGACGCGGCAATGGAAGCAAAAAAGGCGGGAAAAATCCGTCATATCGGCATTACCAATCACAGGCTGGGGGTTGCCAGAGAAGCAATCGCCAGCGGACTGTATGAGACCTTACAGTTTCCTTTTTGCTATCTTGCTACAGAAAAGGAGGAGGAGTTGGTAGAGGCTTGCAAAAAGGCAGACATGGGGTTCATTGCCATGAAGGCTTTATCGGGAGGACTGATTACCAATTCGGCAGCTGCCTATGCCCATGCGGCACAGTATGAAAATGTATTGCCCATCTGGGGGGTTCAGAGGGAAAAGGAATTGGAGGAATTTTTATCCTATATTCAGAATCCACCTGAAATGAGTGAGGAAATACAGCATCTGATCGAAAAGGATAAGGAAGAACTTTCCGGCGATTTCTGCCGTGGCTGCGGTTACTGTATGCCGTGCCCTGTAGGGATAGAGATCAATAATTGTGCCAGAATGTCCCTGTTGCTTCGAAGATCACCCTCCAGGTTACAGCTGACAAAAGAGGCCCAGGAAAAAATGATGAAAATTGAAAACTGTCTGCACTGTAATCAGTGTAAGAGCAAATGCCCTTATGGACTGGATACCCCCAATCTTCTTGCTAAAAATCTGGAAGATTACAAGAGAGTACTGGCGGGAGAGGTTTCCGTGACGGAATAAACGTTTAAAAGTGATAATAAAGAATCTGACCGTCCTCTGTGATGAAGACTGCCTGTACATCAGGGTAATTTTCAAGCAGTCGGACGGCCTTTTCGTATCCGAGAATAAAACATAATGTGGAGAGGGCATCTGCCTGTGTGGAATCCGGAGACAATATAGTGACCTGTGAAAGTTCGTTTTCAACGGGATATCCGGTTTCGGCAGAGAGAATATGATGGTAGAGCCTTCCGTCCTTCTCAAAATAACGCTCATAGTTTCCGGAGGAAACAACGCTGATATCGGTGAGATCAAGTGTAAGCGCAGCTGTGCCGGAGGATGCAAACGGCTTTTGAATCCCAATTTTAAAGGGAGTTCCGTCGGGTTTGGAACCTACCGCCACCAGGTTGCCGCCAAGATTGATCAAAGCGGAAGTGACACCCTTTGAGAGAAGAAACTCTTTCATTTTATCGGCGATAAAACCTTTGGCAATAAACCCCAGATCAATAACGGCTTCCGGGTCGTTCAGACGAACCCGGCTGCCCTGAATCTCAATGGAATGATAGTCGATATGAGCAAGGGCGTTTTGAATCGCCTGACTTTCAGGAACCATCTGTGGGCAATCAGAACCGAAGTTCCAGAGAGAAGAAAGGGCACCGATGGAAGGTGTTACCATGCCGTCTGATACCTCCGCGTAGGAAAGTGCTTCCTGAAGGAGTGAGAGCGTATCTTTATCCACGGTGATAAAGGTTCCGGGATTGGCATTGATCTTCCAGACATCGCTTCCTTCAACGGTAGGGCTCAGGAGTGCCTCATAGTGTCCTGCAAGTGCCATACATTCATCAAGAAGGGATTTGTTGTCTTCCTCATAGAGGGTAATGGTAATTACGGTATCGAAATAAAAACCGGTGTCGGAAACCGGAGTGCTCTGTCTGCCGCAGCCTGAAAGCAGGATTGTGGGAAAAAGAAATGCGGCAAGGATCAAACACTTTAACCCGGAACATTTTATTTGGAAAACAGAAGAGAGAACGTGCATAAAAGTACCTCTGAAAAACGAATCAATTTTGGAATGAATTCCAATTGTAATAGATTTTCATTTCATGTATAGTTATTATATAATTTTGAGAAAGATTTGAAAAGGATAACGGAGAAGAAATCGATGCGTTTACCCGGTGAGGAAGAAGAAAGAGGCATGGGAATGCCGGTAATTTATACAATAGTTGCTGTGTCGGCCTTCGTGCTGATTATTCTTGCTGTTGTTTTTGCCAGTAACTCAGACAAAAGAGGATCCGGCAGCGCGAAAAATCAGTCAGTGAAACCGACTGCATCGCCGACTCCTACGACAGAGGTATCGTTCGCCGAGGGGCAGGAGGATATTGAAACACTTTACAGAGAGAATAAGCTTCGCGCGGAGGATCTTGATTTCTGGAATATGTACCAGGATGATACGACCTTTGTGGAAGCAGAACCTACAACAAGTCCTTCCCCTACTCCTTCTCATGAGCCTACAGATGAGGAGAAGGAAAAGGATGGAAAACACACGTTAGTTACCTATAAGGATGGAACACAGGAGTGGATCGAGATAGTAAGTAAGATTCCCCTGCACACCTATGATATTACGAATCTGAAAATAACCAATGGAAAGATGGCGTATTATCAGGATGGGGAAAAGTGCTCCTGGCTGGGTGTTGATCTGTCAAAAAACAGCGGAAAAGTAGACTTTAAGCTTCTGAAGGAAAACGGGATTGATTTCGTGATCCTGCGACTGGGAAGCCGCGGATATGAGAGCGGAGTTGTTACTTTGGATGAAAATTTCGTGGCCAATATCACAGCTGCGCAGAATGCGGGACTTGAAGTGGGGGTTTCCTTCTTTTCACAGGCAGTTACTGTGCAGGAGGCAGTAGATGAGGCTAATTTTGTAGTCAGCAATCTGGTCCCTTACCAGATCCATTATCCGGTTGTGTATGATATGGAATATATTACCAATGATGATTCCAGAATTGATATCTTGAAGGAGGAGGATAAGACGGAGATCGCAGAGGCATTTCTGTCTACAGTTGAGAGGGAAGGCTATCGCACGCTTCTTTACGGGAACAAGAGCTGGCTGTTAACGGAGCTGTTGCCTGAGGTTCTGCTTCCTGAATATGATGTCCTTCTGTCGGATCAGTCTTCGATCCCGGACTATCCCTATCAGTTCCGTATGTGGAAATATGCGACTAATCAGGAAATTGACGGAGTGGAAAACCCCGCAGCCTACCTCATCAGCTTTGTGGACTATACCCGTAAATAGCTGATGCCGGGAAATACGGGCTAAGGGTGATAGCCTTCTATTTTGGAGGAGATATGTAATTTTGAATAGATGTCGGCGTAGGCAGAAGGAGACAGGTTCTCAATATAATTTGGTGAAAATCCCTTGCTCACGCCGGCTTTTTTCAGGATATCAATGGCTTTATTGTAGGCAATGGCTGCCTCGATATCACTTTGATAGGTTCCAATCGTATAATTTCCGTTTATGTGGATTTTGGCGATGTAGCGGGGACCTTTTTTTGTTTCTCTTCTGGAGACACCGTGATAGATGTTGAAAATTTCTATGTTTTCATAACGGAAATCCATATTATCTCCGTTTACAAAGCGGTAATCCTTTTCCGGCACAGCATAATTTTTGATTCCGTAGCGGTTCAGGATGTTGACCTGCATTCCGTAATCGGCTACAAAAAAATGCCTTCCCCGTCGCATGATCTTATGGGAGGAATAATAAAACAGATCATCAAAATCGAATTTCAGCAGCTCACTGGAGGAAAGATGGTATTCAAAATAGTTTTTCTTCATGTAGATGGGTGTGGAAAAATAGATCTGATTGTCGCGAAAATTCAGCAGACAGACCCATTTGGGGTATGGAAGGATACGGTGCGGGGAATAATCTGCAAGGGTAAGGGAGGCATCATTGAGCAACGAGGAGCCCTCCAGATAGGCAGCATAGGCCATGTAGGCAGAAGGATAGCTGCCCAAACTGATGTGTTTTTTTTGAAAAGTAATGGAGGAACGGTAGTAGGTACTGCCGTCCTTTTTTTGTGCGGTAAACACACCGGGGAGGTTTTTCTCCATAGACCCAAATCCCTTCTTTCGCAAAATATATAGGTTATTTTACCACAAAAAAGGCCATAAAGAAAATTTTAGAAATATTTTTGGCAGTAACTGTATAAAATATTAAGGAACTGTTACATAAGTGTGACAGTCGGACAAACAAAAGGATGCAAAAGCTGCGAAAAGAAAGGATGCGGATATTGGCATGTATAAAAAATTTATCATGCAGCTGTTCTTATGTAATATGCTGCTGATTACAGGTTGGTTTTGTGCAAAAGGAACACAGATCACCCAGCTTGCTTCGACTCCGGCATTTAAGCTGAGTCTTATAAAGGATTACGAAACGGCTCCGGAGCAACCCAGAGCAGATCGATTTTTTGGAATGCTGAAGCGGGCGGCATCGGGCCAGAGAGTTGTAGATTATACGGTGCTTGAAAGGGAATATAAGTATGAACTGTCCGAGGAGGATTACGAAGCATTGCTGAAAATTGTACAGGCAGAGGCCGGAAATGAGGATGAGGAAGGGAAAATGCTGGTGGCAGGAGTTGTACTGAACCGCGTACAAAGCGACAAGTTTCCGGATACGGTTGTTCAGGTAGTGATGCAGCAGGAGGAGGGGGTATATCAGTTCTCCCCGGTTGCGAATGGAAGCTACTTTAAGGCAAAAGCAACACAGGATACCATAGATGCAGTGGAGAGAGTGCTTTGCGGGGAGGATATCACCCAGGGAGCACTGTATTTTGCTGCAAGAAAATATGCGGACCCGGAAAAGATGAAATGGTTCGACTGTGCTCTGGTGAGGCTGTTTGAGCATGGCGGACATGAGTTTTTTACCAATGGTTAAGTCTGTCGTTGAAAAAACGCTTTTTTTATGATAAAATATAAAAACAATTTTGCAAAAGAACCTGGGGAAAGGGAGTATTACGATGGAGATTTTATATCATAGTACAAGAAGTAAAGGGAATCCGGTCAAAGCATCGGAAGCAATACTGAAGGGACTGTCGGAGGACGGAGGCTTATATGTGCCGGAGAAAATTCCGGTTTTGGATAAAACTTTGGAAGAGTTGGCAGATATGACCTATGGACAGGTTGCGTATGAAGTTATGAAGCTGTTCCTCACAGATTTCACGGAAGAAGAATTGAAGGACTGCATCAGACGGGCCTATGACGAAAAATTTGATACGGAAGAGATTGCGCCGCTTGTGGAAGCGGGGGACGCTTATTATCTGGAGTTGTTCCATGGGGCAACCATTGCCTTTAAGGATATGGCATTGTCGATCCTGCCACATCTGCTCACGACATCAGCCAAGAAGAATCAGGTGAAAAATGAGATCGTGATTTTGACAGCTACCTCCGGGGATACCGGAAAGGCAGCACTTTCAGGCTTTGCGGATGTAGAAGGTACGAGGATCATTGTTTTCTATCCGAAAAACGGTGTCAGTCCGATCCAGGAAAAGCAGATGGTAACCCAGAAGGGGAAAAATACATATGTGGTAGGTATTCACGGAAACTTTGATGATGCACAGACCGGGGTAAAGCAGATATTCGGGGATAAAGAGTTGGCAGCTTACATGGATGAAAAGGGCTTTCAGTTCTCATCTGCAAACTCCATCAATATCGGACGTCTGGTTCCCCAGATCGTTTATTATGTATATGCTTATGTAAAGCTGTTGAAGGAAGAGCAGATTGTAAGCGGTGAAAAGATTAACGTAGTAGTTCCGACAGGAAACTTTGGCAATATTCTGGCGGCATTTTATGCAAAGCAGATGGGATTACCGATCGACAGACTGATTTGTGCATCCAACGAAAACAAGGTTCTCTATGATTTCTTTACATCGGGAACCTATGACCGGAACAGGGAATTTGTACTTACCTCGTCGCCCTCTATGGATATTCTGATTTCCAGCAATCTGGAGAGACTGATTTATCGAATTGCGGGAAATGATCCTGCAAAGAATAAAGAATTGATGGCGGCACTTTCACAAGGCGGTTCCTATACCATTACAGAGGAGATGAGGGAACAGCTCAGAGATTTTTACGGTAATTATGCAAGTGAGCTGGAGACCGCACAGACAATTCATGATTTATATGAGAGTACCGGGTATGTGATCGACACACATACAGCAGTTGCATCCTGTGTTTATCAAAAGTATAAAGAAGCAACAAAGGATGACAAGGTTACTGTGATCGCTTCCACAGCAAGCCCGTATAAATTTACAAGAAGTGTCATGAATGCGATTGACAGCAAATATGATGCAATGGGAGACTTCGAACTGGTTGACAGACTTTCTGAAATTTCAGGCGTGGATGTTCCAAGGGCAATCGAGGAAATCAGGACGGCTCCGGTTCTGCATGATCATGTATGTGATAAGACGCAAATGAAGCAGACTGTAAAGGATTTCCTTGGAATTTAGTTTGAAATAAGAGTAAAGTGTTGACCGGGCTGTTCAGAACAGGGGGAGCAGAAGCGTATGAAACACATTTTAATTGTAGATGATGTTACAACGAATTTGAAGTGTGCAGCAGAGGTACTGAAGGATACTTATGATGTTACAACGGCGAAATCCGGCAAAGCGGCATTGCAGATTCTGCGCGAAATGCAGCCGGATCTGATCATGCTTGATGTGAACATGCCGGAGATGAACGGCTTTGAGGTGATGGAAAGAATTAAGGAGGATCCCGTTACCCGGGATATTCCGGTTATCTTTCTGACAGCGGAGGCAGATAAGGAAAATGAGGTTACCGGGCTTAAGATGGGAGCCATGGACTTCATTAAGAAGCCGTTTGAACCGGATATTATGCGGAGCAGGATCGAGAAAATCCTGCAGATGACGGAGCAGACGAAGGAACTGCAGAATATTGCGGGCAGAGACAGCCTTACCAATCTTCTTAACCGCAGATGCTTTGAAAAGATATTGGATCAGCCGGAGGAGGGAAAGGAAAACGGATTTTTCCTGCTGCTTGACCTGGATAATTTCAAGCAGGTCAATGACACCTTTGGACACGTGATCGGCGACCAGGTATTGATCAAATTTGCGAGAGTTATGGAGGAGGAGGCTTCACCTGAGGACGCTATCTGCCGGATCGGTGGGGATGAATTTGCTATATTCATTCCGGGGACCTATGAGAAGAGCAAGATTAAAAGTATTGCAAGAAGAATGATTGCCGGAATTGAATTCGAGGTAAATGACCTGCTTCTGGATACCTGTGATTTTAAGCTGTCTGTTTCCATTGGAATAGCAGAAAAACCGGAAGATGGAAGTCATTTTGCGGAGCTGTATGCTGCCGCCGATAAGGCCTTGTATTATGTGAAGCAGAATGGGAAGAGGGGCTGTTACTTTTACCATACCGAGGAAGGAAAAGAGAAGGAGCTTGACGAGGACAATAATCTGATCGATCTTTTGCAGCTTCAGCGCCTGATCCAGGAAAAAAGCGAGCAGAGCGGAGCATACCGTGTGGAGTATGACGGATTCAAAAGAATTTATCATTTTGTCTCCCGATGTATGGAGAGAAAAAGTCAGGATGTACAGCTGGTACTCTTTACCATTCAGGAACAGGAACATATAGAGGGAGAAAACGAGAAACCGCCGATTGAAATTCTGGAGGAGGCAGTATCTAAATCCTTAAGAAGAGGGGATGTGGCAACAAGATGCGGAAATACGCAGTATGTAGCCATTCTGATGAATGCCTCTGAGGAAAACGGAACGCTTGTGGTAAAGAGGATTCAGAAAAAATTCAGTGAACTCTCCGGAGATGGCCGGTTGACGCTTGGCTACGAAATGGTAAGTGTTGGAAAAAAAGAAGAGTAAAAAGGAAGCTGCATGATTCGGTTATCCGAATTATGCAGCCTTTTGCTTTTATTTACGGTCGCGGATATCGATATAATCGCGGTCGGGTCCGATGGGCTTGTAGGCAGGCCGGATGATCTTGCCGTTATTTGCAAGCTCCTCCATGCGGTGGGCACTCCAACCGGAAATTCGCGCCATGGCAAAAATAGGTGTGTACAGCTCAAGCGGAAGATCAAGCATGTGATAAACAAAACCGGAGTAAAAGTCTACATTAATGCTGACCCCCTTATACATCTGGCGCTCCTTAGAGATGATCTGCGGCGCCAGCTTTTCAACCAGGGAATAGAGTCCGAATTCCTTTTCCAGACCCTTTTCCACAGACAGCTTTTCTACGAAGGATTTGAAGATCACGGCACGGGGATCGGACTTTGAGTAGATCGCGTGTCCTACGCCATAGATAAGTCCGGCATGATCGAAGGCATCCTTGTGAAGGAGTCTTTTCAGATAATCGGAAACTTCCTCCTCATCCGCCCAATCCTTGACTTCCTTCTTCATATCTTCAAACATCTGAACCACTTTGATATTGGCACCACCGTGTCTGGGACCCTTTAAGGAACCGATGGCAGCTGCGATGACAGAATAGGTATCTGTCAGGGAGGAGGTGACAACATGCGTGGTAAAGGTGGAGTTATTACCGCCGCCGTGCTCCATGTGCAGGACAAGAGCAATGTCTAACAGTCTTGCTTCAAGCGGAGTGTAGGAACTGTCCGGACGTAGGATATGTAAAATATTTTCTGCCGCGGAAAGAGTCGGGTCAGAAGGATGGATGAAAAGACTCTTTCCGTCATGGTAATGTCCGTAGGCCTGATAGCCATATATGGATAAAAGCGGAAACAGACTGATCAGCTGCAGACACTGTCTCAATACGTTGGGAAGCGATACATCATCGGCTCTGTCATCATAGGAGTACAGGGTAAGGACGCTTCTTGCAAGCGTATTCATCATGTCACGGCTGGGTGCTTTCATGATAATATCCCGTACAAAGCTGGTTGGAAGACTTCTGTATTTGGAAAGGAGTGCTTTGAAATCGGCAAGCTCCTTTTCTGTAGGAAGCTTGGAAAAAAGCAGAAGATAGGTGATCTCCTCAAAACCGAAACGCCCATCCTTCGTAAAGCCTTCTACCAGGTCTTTCACATCGTAACCACGGTAAAACAGACGACCATGGGCAGGGACCTCTACACCGTTCACGATTTGCGTGGCACGGACATCGGAAATATTAGTCAGACCTGCAAGAACGCCCTTTCCGTTTAAATCTCGAAGTCCTCTTTTGACCTCATATTTGGTAAAAAGTTCTGTATCAATGATATCTGCCTGCTCGCTCATTCTGGCAAGGCGGACAATTTCGGGTGTGATTTCAGAAAATTCATTATGATCCATGTAATACTCCTTTCCTAAAAAATTGTATGGTTAGTATGTGGGAATCCATAGCTTTTGTCAGTTAATATTTAAGAAATGAAAGAACATTTCAGAAAAAATGATAAAACAATAATAACATGCAAACGCACTTCAAACAAGTAAAAATTGAACTGTTAACAAATATTTTAGAATTCATTCAGAAATTTGCACTTCATTAATATTGACTTTTAAAAACATGTTTGAGATAATACAATAGGTGTGCCGGGAAGGTACATGCGAGGTAAGGAACCACGGTTTTGGCAGAGGTTTCAAGGCCGGAACCGGGGTGGAAAATATACAACAAATTAAGGAGGACATCATATGTCAACAAAAGCTTATTATCCGATTTCCGAAATTGGTGCTGGTAAAGTTGGTTTTTCAAAGACCCGTTCCATCATCGAAGCTGCTTTCTACGGAAACAATGTAGTAAAAGTAAACACATTGAAGGAAGCTTATGAATTAGCAAAGAATTCACCCGGAACGATCGTAACGGACATGCCGATCAAGGACGGTGAAACATTTGGTCTTGAGAAGGATGCAAAGGTTCTTCTGTTCAACGATGGTGCAGTAACAGGACGTTATGCTGCAGCACGCCGCATTAAGGGCGAGCCCGGCGTTGATGAGGCTAAGCTTGATAAAGTTGTTATGGATGCTATTTATGAGACACGTTGGAAAACCATGTATCATGCAGAGTGTTTCGTAGGTCTTGATCCTGAATTCATGGTTAAGGCTCACCTTCTGATTCCGGAAGGAGAAGAGAACCTGCTTTACAACTGGATGATTAACTTCCAGTATATGTCTGATGAGTACGTTAAGATGTACAAGAAGTCTCAGCCTGTTGGCGGCGGAAAGGAACCTGATATCTACATTTTCTCCGATCCTCAGTGGGCACCTCATGAAGCACCCGATGTTGATTACAGCTGCTTAAGCGATCCTCTTACACTTTGCTACTTTGATACCAACCAGAACTGTGCAGCAATTCTTGGTATGAAGTACTTTGGTGAGCATAAGAAGGGTACACTTACCATGGCATGGGCACTTGCTAACAGAAACGGTTATGCAGCATGCCACGGCGGACAGAAGGAATATTCACTGGAAGGCGGTAAGAAGTTCGTTGCTTCCGTATACGGTCTGTCAGGATCCGGTAAGTCCACACTGACACATGCAAAGCATGGTGGAAAATATGACGCATTCGGCGGTATCAAGGTTCTTCATGATGATGCATTTATCATCAATACAGATACCTGTGCATCTATCGCACTTGAGCCTACATACTTTGATAAGACAGCAGACTATCCTACAGGATGTCCTGATAATGAATATCTGTTATCCGCTCAGAACTGCTCCGCAACTCTTGATGAGAACGGAAAGCTCCAGTTAGTAACAGAGGATATCAGAAACGGTAACGGACGTGCAATCAAGTCCAAATTATGGTCTCCTAACAGAGTAGACAAGATTGACGCTCCCGTTAATGCAATCTTCTGGATCATGAAGGATCCTACCATCCCTCCTGTAGTAAAGCTGAAAGGTGCAGCTTTAGCATCAGTTATGGGTGCTACCCTTGCTACCAAGACTTCTACAGCAGAGCGTGTTGCAGCAGGTACTGACCTGAATGCAATCCGTATTGTACCTTATGCTAACCCGTTCAGAACCTATCCTCTGGTTAACGACTATGAGAAGTTCAAGAAGCTGGTAGAAGAGAAGAACGTAGCATGCTACATCGTTAACACAGGCGACTTCATGGGACACAAGTGCCAGAAGGAAGATACCCTTGGCATCCTTGAGACAATCGTTGAAGGAAAAGCTAAGTTTGAGCAGTGGGGACCTTTCGAGGATATCGAGATCATGAACGACTGGTCCGGTAAGACAGGTGACTTCACACCCAACTTAAACGATCCTGAGTACAAGGCAGCACTTAAGTCCGCTATGCAGACCCGTGTAGATGCTGTTAAGGGCTTTGCTGAGAAGAAGGCAGGATACGACAAGCTTCCTGACGAAGCACTTGCTGCAGTTCAGAAGCTGGTTGACGCTTTAAACTAAGAACAGGAAACTAGATAAAATAATAAACGAATAAAACCTGTAAAAATAACAGACATCAGATTTGCCGGACGGCAGGCTGATGTCTGTTTTCCATTGTGGTGATTTTTCTTACCACGGAGGCATGGAAAGCCTTCGGTAAGAACTAGGGAGAATAGCAGTCTCCGAGGCAAGAAAGAGAAAGCTGATCTGAAATTGTACTTTTTCAAAACTTACCAGTTGTATTTTACACTTACATTGGATATAATGAAATTAACCTGAAATGTGCGGCAACTCCTGTTGTTTTGAACCTACAGATACTTTAAACGGGATTCCTACATTGCCAAGCGGCTGTCAAGCCTCCACTCGTAAGAGGATTGCAGGGGAAGGCAAAAGCTCTGGTTGCGGTTACCCACCTAGCATAGCTAGGAGTCAAAAGACAGGAATCGGCATTTTGGGGATATACCAATCGGTATAGGTATTACGAAAGAAAAAGCAGCCTTTATGGCTGCTTTTTCTTTCGTAACTAATAAAGGGGAGCTTATGAAGAATAAATTCAGATTATGCGGGAAAATCGTACTTATCCTATTGCTGACAGGCTTGTTACTTTATTTAATCTATCAGGATGAGACCTTCTTTCAATTGCAGCAGCCGCAAGGGGAAATGGCAAGGCTTGAGGATGTGCGGATTCTTACGCAGGAGCTCAATAGCTTTGGCGGGAGCGGATTTGACACGCAAGGGCTGAAGGCCTTCTGGATGCATTTCCCTGAGGGCAGCGCGGAATATCTGGACTATGGTACATACAAGGAACTGATGGCTTGTCTGGGACAGGAAAAAGAGGAGTTTTCCTTTGAACGGAAGTACAGAGAGGATTTCACTGTGCTTGCGAAGGATTGGTATGAGGCCTATGGAAAGCTTCTTGGAAAGCTGGGACTTCAGGAGGAAATCAGAAGGGAAACGCTCACACTTTTGTGCGGAAATGAAGGACTTACAGGGGACAAGAGACTGAAAGAGGGGGCTGTCATGGACCTGACAGGGCAGGTGTACTTTCCGATTTCGGAGGAACTCAAGGAGGAAAGCTTTGCAACGATAGAGGCATATGTACATGGTGACCGTCTGCTGACACTGGTGGGGAGATTGCCGGATGAGCAGATGATAGCCAATGTCTTTATTATGGAGAGGGATTCCTTCGGATTGAGAGTTTTTTATGAGGATTATGAAATGGTGATTCCCCTCGCAGATTCGCTCCAAGCTGATGAGACCGGGGACTGCCCGGAGCAGATCGCTGACATCACCTTTGGGGAAGGAAGGGGAAAGGAGATCCGGGTGAAGGAGGAAAAGATCAGCGGCAAGCTTCTTTCCTATCGGGAAAACGGTCTTGAAATAGAAGGGCATGGAGAGTATGAGCTTTCAGAAAACTGCAGGGGCTATCAGCTGTATGATACGTTACGGCTTGCAGAGGCAGAGGAATTGCCGATCGGATATGATTTTTCGGACTTCGTGATCGAGGATGGAAGGATCTGCGCATTTCTCATTGTAAGAAAAGAAGAAATGAAGCAAATCCGTGTAGCCATCAAAAACAGCCAAACGGGAGGACTGTTTCACGATGAAATTGCGGTTTCCTGTGGGGAGGGATTGACGGTTCATTTTGGAAAGTATGAGGATCGGCAGGAGGAGATGCTTGCCCCGGATGAAATCCTGACCGTCAAAAGTGGGAGTGATTATCTGAAGGATGCCAGAATGGAAATTAAGACCGGCATTAACACCGGAAAAATCCGGGTAGAGTCTGAGATGAGAGCACAGGGGATTCCGGCATACCGGGGGACACTGGAGCTGCTGGACACACCGGAGGGGATTGTTTTGATCAATGAGCTGCCGATGGAGGAATATCTGTACTCCGTTGTGCCCAGTGAGATGCCTGCCTCCTATCCACTGGAAGCGCTGAAGGCACAGGCAATCTGTGCAAGGACCTATGGCTATCGGTATCTGGAGCAGCCCGGTTATCAGAGCTATGGAGCCCATGTGGACGACAGTGTGGGGTATCAGGTCTATAACAACATTGCAGAAAATGTCAACTCTACAAAGGCAGTGAAGGAGACTGCGGGAATGGTTCTTTATTATGGGGATGAGCTGGTGAATGCCTACTATTATTCCACCTCCTGCGGCTTTGGAGCTGATGCCGGTGTCTGGAACGAAGATCAGAAGGAGAAAATGCCCTATCTGGTTTCAAAATATATCGGAGAGGGAGAACCAGAAGGAGAAGGGGGAGATGAGGAGGCTTCTCCGGCAGGATTGACCGGTGAAGAGGTATTTGAAGCCTATATTTCGAGTGAGGATGAAAATGCTTATGAGCGGGAGGAACCCTGGTTTCGCTGGGAATACCGGGTGGAGGATATGGATGCCTCCGTTATCGGTAAAAGACTCAGGGAAAGATATCTTGCGGTGCCGGATAAGATATTATGCTATACAGGGGAAGAAAAGGAACCGCAGGAGGCAGATTTGAAAAAATCGGAAAACTTTTCATCACGGGAGCCGGAAAAGGTGCAAAAGGTTTATGAGATCAGCTGTCTGAAGCGCAAAGAGGGAGGTGTGATTGACGAGCTTCTGCTCTATACAGACAAGGGACTCTATAAGATTGTTTCCGAATATAATATCAGATATCTTCTGAATCTGGGAGGGGCTGTGGTGCGTAACGATGGCTCTTCCTATGAGAGCAATCTGCTGCTTCCCAGTGCTTACTTTACAATTGATACTGTTAAATCAGGCAAAAATGTGATAGGATATACTATTATTGGCGGTGGTTATGGGCATGGAGTGGGAATGTCCCAGAACGGAGCAAGAGCCATGGGACTTGCGGGAATGTCCGGAGAGGATATCCTGGCCTTTTACTTTGCGGAATGTCATCTGGAGAATGTTTATGTTTAAACGGCTGTTGTTTATCGGTTATGATTTCAGTAAACACATGAAAAAAATGAATATCAGTGCCTTTGCGGCCAGCACGGCTTTTTTCCTGTTTTTATCATTGATTCCTGCACTGATGCTTTTGTGCGCCTGTATTCCCTATACGCCGCTGACCGAGGCAAATTTGATGAGTGCGGTTACGGAGATTTCCCCGGATACGATGGATGCACTGCTGGTCAGCATCATTGTGGATGTGTATGATAAATCGATCGGAATTGTTTCCATTACGGCAATCGTGACGCTGTGGTCTGCGGGAAAGGGTGTGCTCGCACTGATGCGGGGGCTGAATGCCATCAATGATGTGGTGGAAAACCGGAATTATTTTCTGCTGCGGCTGGTAGCAAGCTTTTATACAATCCTGATCCTGCTGGCGGTTTTGCTCTCT